>Ga0182018_10000090_pt1 | contig 106748 bp, 91 predicted proteins | sample 812P2MmetaG_FD_120490 | JGI IMG/M metagenome (GOLD analysis project Ga0182018, IMG submission 120490) | Permafrost microbial communities from Stordalen Mire, Sweden - 812P2M metaG | ecosystem: Environmental > Terrestrial > Soil > Wetlands > Permafrost | place: Sweden: Stordalen | collected...
CGGGATTCGGGCGCGGCGGCTACATGCGCCTCTCGCTAACCATCGCCAAGGACGATCTGGTGCGTTCGCTGCCAGGGTTCGAAAGGGCGCTGCGGCGGGCACGCTGAAGTTCTCTCAAGAAGTGAACGGGTTGGTTACGCGAACGCCCAGGATCTCCTGCCCGTCGTTCAAGTCCTCGGTATAGAGCACTGCGGACCCGCTCTTGGCCGCCGAGATCACCACCAGCGAGTCCCAGAAGGACAGGCTGGCTTTTCCGGCGAGCCCAGCGGCCGCCCGGATTACCGGAAAGTCCACTACGGTCAGCGGCCATGCTGCCAGATCTTCGAGGACGCCGAGCGCTTCCTCACCGCTACAGTGAACGGCTGCCTTCCGGGTCAGAATGACGAAAAGTTCCTGCAGCACCTGGGTGCTCAGCCGCAGGCGGTCGGTATCCATTAACTCCGTTACCAGGCGCTTTGCGGTCTCCTTCTTTGGCGATCCGACCTTCTCAAACGCATACACCAGCACGTTGGTATCGACAAAGCACGGCGCCTGCTCAGCGCTCATAAAGATCGTCCCGGCTCCAGGTCCTCTCGCCGATTTCTACCAGGCCCTGCGCGAACGCAGCTTTCAGCCGGGTTCGGGCCATTCGCCGGCGGCTGGATTCCTCGACGAGGGTCGCCAGGAAATTCCTCACGAGTTGGTTCACACTGGTACCCCGGTCCAGCGCGACCTTTCTTGCCGCCAGAACAAGGTCCTCCTCTACCACTAGAGTCAAGTTCTGCTTGGCATGCGCCAAAGCTTGTTTTGCATGTGCCACAGGATCAGTGTAACACAGAATCTGTGTCGGCGTTAGTGGGTCACCACCTGCCCCGGCAGTGCATTGGTCATCTTCCCGCCTTCGATCACCGGCACGCCGTTCACGAGCACGTATTGCATTCCCTCGGATAACTGATTGGGATTCCCGAAGGTCGCCACGTCGTGGATGGTGTCGGGGTCAAAGACCACGACGTCGGCCCACATGCCTGCTTTCAGCACGCCGCGGTCGGCGAAGCGCATGCGGCCGGCGGGGAGTGCCGTGAATTTGCGGATGGCCTCTTCCAGCGTGAGCTTCTTTTCCTCGCGCACATACTTCGCCAGAATGCGCGGGAACGTGCCGTAGGCCCGCGGGTGCGGATGCTCCGTGCCCAGCAGGCCGTCGGTCGCGGTGCCCTGCGAATCGTTGCAGATCGAGACCCACGGCTGCTGCAACGCCAGCGCCACGTCGGGTTCCGACATGATGAACATCGCCACCCCAGTGAAGGCCTCATCTTCGATGAGCAGGTCGAAAACCGTATCGATGGGGTCTTTGTGCCAGATGGCGGCGATCTCGGCGATGCTCTTGCCTTGTACCGGCAGCAGCTTGGGATTCTGCACCGCACCTATGAGAAACGATTCCGGCCCGGTCACCTGCTGCCACTCGTTGTTCCAATCGCCCGAAGGCGTTTCCATCTCCTTTCGAATGCGCGCGCGCATGGCCGGATCTTTCAAGCGTTCGATCAGCTTCTTATCTCCGCCATCGTGCGCCCACGGTGGAATGATCGCCGAAAAGGTGTTGTACGCCGCGGGATAAGCGTAGGTGTCGGCGGCAACGTCCACGCCCGATTTGCGCGCCGCCTCGATGCGCGCCACGATCTCCGGCATGCGTCCCCAATTCGCCTTGCCGGCCGCCTTCAAATGCCAGATTTCCACCGGGATCTTGGCCTCGCGCCCGATGCGGAAGGCCTCGTCGAGCGCCGCGTCGATGCCATTGCCTTCATCGCGTATGTGCGAGGCGTAGATCCCGCCGAGCTTAGCCGCCTCGGTGGCGAGCGCGATCAGCTCTTCCGTCTTGGCATACGGCGCGGGGGCATATTGCAGCGAGGTCGATACGCCCACCGCGCCATCGTGCATGGCCTGCCGCACCAGCGCTTTCATGCGTTCCAGTTCTTCCGCCGTGGGCGCGCGATCGTCCTCGCCGATCGCCACGCGCCGTACCTGCGTGGCGCCGACGTAGCTCGCCAGATTGATCCCCATGCCCTGCTTGCGCAGAAGGGCGAAGTATTCGGCGAACGTGCGCCATGTGGGTTTCACTTTATAGTGCTCCCAGCTGACCTGGTCGAGCTTGATCACGGCATCGTTCAAAGGCGCAATCGATCCCCCTTCGCCGGTGACCTCGGTGGTGATTCCCTGGTAAATCTTCGACGGCAGATGCGGATTCACCAGGATGCTGGTTTCCGACTGTCCCAGCATGTCGATAAAGCCGGGCGCCACCACCATTCCATGCGCATCGATGGTGCGTTTCGCCGCGGCGCCTTCGAGGTGTCCGATGGCGGCGATTTTGCCACCCCGGATGGCAATATCGCCGGCGTACCACGGCGAGCCGGTGCCATCGACAATCCGGCCGTTGCGGATTACGACATCGTACGGGTTCGCGGCGGCGGCGAACAGAAGGATCGGCAAGAGCAAGCGCATGGGTGTAAGTATAGCCCCCATCGGCTACAGTATTAACGGAGGTATTCAGATGGCGGCAGGTGGGGCAGCGGCAGCAGGAGCGGCGATTGCGATGGCCATCAAGGCCTCGGGTGTCTTGGTGCGTCTCGATGCGGGCGAGTTCTTGAAGGTTCTAAACCGCGTGAAAGATCCGCTGGTGGTGGTCGCGCAGAGGCGATTCTTCGGAACCAAATATCAGTACCTGTTCAGCTACAAAGGCCTGGCGTTCTTCGCGCAGACCAAAATGCCTTTGGTCCTTCCCACCGGCTGCGAACTAGTCACTGCGGGCGGCATTTGGATTCCCGGTTAGCGGCCACCCTTTTCCAAATACCAGGGAACGTTGATCACCACCACGCGCTCGTTGCCCTTAACCAGCAACATGGCCTTCAGCAGACTGGCCCGCTGATTGTGCAGCAGGTAATGATACCAGCGGCTCTCCACCATCTCCGGAATCACCACTGCCACGATGTTGTCGGGATTCTTAGTCGCCAGTTCCAGCGAGTAATTCACGATCGTTCCCACGATAAAGCGGAAGGGCGACGCCAGCACTACCAATTCCGGCTCCTGCAGGCCCGATTCGCGCGCCGGCCGCGCAACTTGAACCTGCCACTGCTTGACGATCTCCTCGGTTTCGGGACACTCGATGTGCACCGCTCGCACATCGGCTGACAGATTCAGTGAGAATCGCAGGGCCTTGTCGGTGATCTTGTTCCATCGCTGCACCGGGAGCACGACCATGGGCGGATTCGGCTTTCCCGGCTGGAATTCGATCGGCGCCTCTACTTGCCGCGACACCGCATCGTAGTGCCGCCGAACGGAGATCATAGCTGCCAGCAGCAGCGGCATCAGTAGCATCGTGATCCAGGCGCCCTCCAGGAACTTGGCGCATAGAATCACGATCAGGGTGATACCTGTCGCAAATGCGCCGATGCCGTTAATAATCATGCTGTGGCGGGCGTGAGGTCCGCCCACGCGCTTCCAATGCATCACCATGCCGGCCTGCGACATGGTGAAAGCCAGAAACGCGCCGATGGCGAACAGAGGAATCAGACGGTCCGTCACGCCGCCGAAGACCGTCAGCAGGATTCCCGCCACCCCGGCCAGCACCAGAATTCCCATGGAATATACCAGGCGGCGGCCGCGCATCCCGAAAGTTCGGGGCAGATATCCAGTCTCGGAAATGATGTTGCACAGACGGGGAAAATCGGCGAAAGACGTATTCGCCGAAAAGACCAGCACCAGCACGATGGATGTGATGGCAACGGCGTAGAATGCCCCTCGCCCAGCTACCGCGCTCAGCAATAGCGACAACATGCTCTGATAGCCGGGGTCCCCGGGATCGGTGGCGCCGATGTGGTAAACCTTCGCCAGCCAGGCGATGCCACCGAGCAGCAGGATCAGGATGGCGATAATCGCGGCCAAAGTGCGTTGTGCGGTTTTGACCGCCGGCTCCTCAAACGCGAGCACGCCATTGCTCACGGCCTCCACGCCGGTGAGCGCGGTGCACCCGCTGGCGAACGCTTTGAGCATGAGCCACAATCCCACAGTGGCCGTGACGGGTGCGAAGGGCGGCGGGGCTACCACCGCCATTGGCGCGCCCCCCGCCAGCACCGTCTTGACAGCTCCCAGCACAATCATGATCGTCAGAGAACCGACAAAGAGATAGGTTGGCGCCATGAATATCAACCCCGCTTCGCGTAATCCGCGCAGGTTGATCAGGGTGATGAGCGCCAGGATGGCGAGACACAGAGCCAGCGTGTGCGGCTGAAGAGACGGCGCGGCCGAGATCAGCGCGCCGACGCCGGCTGAAATGCCCACCGCTACATTCAGGATGTAGTCGATCATCAAGGCGGCGCCCGCCAGAAGCCCCGGAAAATTGCCCAGGTTTTCGCGCGCTACGGTGAACGATCCGCCGCCGGCGGGGTAGGCCTCGATGGTCTGCCGGTACGAAAAGTAGACGATCGTCAGCAGTGCGATGATCCCCAGGCTGAGCGGGAGGATGTATTTGACGCCCAATTCCCCCAGAGGACGCAGCACCGTGAGAGCGGCTTCCGGTCCGTAAGCCGCCGAACTCAGCGCGTCGAGCCCGAATACGGCGATGCCCGCCGCGACGGCGATTCGTTGACCTCGCTCTTCGCGGGTCGAAAGCGGGCGGCCAATCAGGAGGTCCAGCACAGACATGGTTTCTTAGTGTATCGCGGCAAGGTTCCTGGATTGTGAAGTGCGCACACGGGAAAAACCCTGAACCGGACGCTGCGTAACGGAATATACCAGCTGAGGATTGCGCGCACGCCCCGGGGACGATACAGTCGAATCTATGGCCGCCCTGCCAGCAGTCGAACTCGAACCGCGCGGCAGTGCGCTCGCAGAGGAAATCGTCGCCCTGTTCGACCTGTTGCGCGAGCCGCTTTTGCGCTACCTGGCCAGCCTCGGGCTGCCGATTCCCGATGGCGAAGAGATCGTACAGGAAGTGTTTCTGGCGCTGTTTCAGCACCTGCGGCGCGGCGGCGGGCGAGCCAACCTGCGCGGATGGGTCTTCCGCGTCGCCCACAATCTGGGATTGAAGCGGCGCAGCCGTCAACCGGGCGCCGCCAGCATCGAATGGAACTGGCTGTGCGATCCTGCTCCCGGCCCGGAGGAACAGTTCTTGAAAAATGAGACGGATCGGCGCGTGCAGGCGGTCCTGCGGGTCCTTCCGGAACAGGACCGGAGGTGTCTGATCCTGCGGGCGGAAGGCCTTTGTTATCGAGAGATTGCAGGAATATTGGCGATGTCGCTGGGGGCGGTATCGATGTCCCTGGCGCGGTCTCTGGCGCGGATGGCGCGCGCGGCGGAGCGGTAACTTATGCGGGATGCTCATCTGTGCGATCAGGAACTGGTACTCGCCGCCGATGGCGAGCTTTCACTCGATCGGGAGCGCCATCTCGCGCGATGCGCGCATTGCCGTGCGCGGTGGAGCGAATTGGAGGATGCCGCCGGCCTGCTGAGGAGGCGCCGCGATTCCATGCCTCCCGCCGGCCCGGGTCGAACCCGGCTGCGCCTCCGGCTGGCGGAAATGGCCGAGCAGCCAGCGGTTCGGCCATTCTGGACAGGACCCTGGCGCTCGGCCGCCGCCGGTGGATTGGCTTTGATTGGCGTGTGGGCAATCCTCACCTTTCACCAGTCGCGGCGAGGTGGCGCGTTCGAGGTCCCCAGCCGGCGTTTGACGCCGGGCGCGGCCCGAATCGTGGACCGGGAAGCGCTTTGCAACTCCACTTTGCCCAAGAACCAGATGGTGCCGGCCGACCTGCGGGAGCGCGTTTTCCAGGCATACGGTATCGCCCATCCCGATCCCGGCAAGTATGAGGTGGACTACCTGATTACACCGGCATTGGGTGGCGCCGACGATATCCGCAACTTGTGGCCTCAGCCGTACCTGTCGACGGTATGGAATGCCCGCGTGAAGGACGAGCTGGAAGACCGTTTGCGGGATCTGGTCTGCGGCGGCCGGCTCGACCTGGCCGAGGCCCAGCGGGATATTTCGACCGACTGGATCGCGGCCTACAAGAAGTACTTTCAGACGGATCGGCCGGTGAGGTAGGGAACTGCCTAAAGGCCATTCTTTTTCTCCTCTTAGACCGCTTCCCGCCTGTTTTCCACAATTTCGTCAAGTCCACCCTCAAGATCCGATCGACTGTCGCCGATAACTAATTAGCGGGCGTATTGCGATGCCCCTATCGGAAATCTATGGACACGGATCGGGTGCAGATTGTGTTTTCGGTCGAACCGGACCATTGCATCTTGCGGTTAGAAGGCGTTTTGGGCGTCTCCGACGCTGAGGAACTCCGCCAGACGGCTCTGCAACTATGCGCCTATCGAAAGGATGTCAAAGTCGATTGGAGCGGCGCCGCGCAAATCGATGCCGCCATCGCGCAAGTACTGCTCGCTCTGCGCGCCGGTCTGGTGGAACAGAATCGATCTCTCGGCCATTGCGAGACAATCCCGCCGGCGATTCAAAACTGGCTTAGCATCGCGGGCTTGTCGGCAGTTGTAGGGAATCCGGAGCTGGGCGCATGAAATTGCTTCGAAACCGGTTCGCCGGGGCGATACGGCGGATATTTCGCCGCCCCAACATCCGCGAATGTTTAGACGTGCTTGCCGTGATTCGCAAGCAGTTGCTGGAGACCAGCCGGCAGGTAGAGGAATCCGTCGTCGGCGTCTGCGGGAACTTCACGGGTATCGCCGCACGAGCTCGCGAAGCGGTGGCGGAGAGCGCTACTTTTCTGGACGGACAGCCCTCCAGCCAAAGCACGACCGTGGAAAGCTCCATTGAAACCTCCCGGCGCACCATCGCCGCGCTGCTCGAACGGATGGAGCGCGCCACTAAAGTTTCCGCCGTGGCGGTTGCCAGCATGGAAGAGGTTGCCAAGACTGTTACGGGAATCGAAGAGCTTCTGGGGCAGGTGCAGCGCATCGCCTTCACCAATAAATTAGTGGCGCTGAACGCGAAAATCGAGGCGGTCCACGTCGGAGAATTGGGCGCCGGGTTTGAAGTGGTGGCCGATGAGATTTCCCGGCAGGCGGACCGGTCTACAGAGCTGGCAGACGGAATCTCCAGCCGCATCCAGGAAATGCGCGGACGAGTGGATCGCGCCGCGGGAGAGTTGCGGAATTTTATGGCGGAGAGCTGTCAAAAGCTGGACGAAAGCCATCACGAAGCCGACGGCGCTCTCACCATGCTTTTGTCGTTACACCAGCAGACGCGCGACTCGCTCGACCGCAACACGCAAGAGAACTCGCGTCTGGCCGGCGATATCGCCTCCGCGGTGATGGGGCTGCAATTTCAGGATCGTGTGAAACAGCGCGTGGAACACGTGGTGGAAGCCTTGGAGAGCGTCGAGCGCGTCCTCGCCGGAACTCGCCAACCGGTGCCCGAAGGCTCCGACTCCGGTTCGGATCTCCTGGCCGGCGTGCACTCCTCCTACACCATGCAATCGGAGCGCGACGCCCACAACCTCGCGACCAATCTGGCGGCCAATCGGACTGCTTCGCCGGCAGAAGAGCCCGCGGAGATGGAGGTAGAACTCTTTTGATCGGGAGGCACCCATGGCACGCACAGCTTTGATCGTGGACGATTCCGCATCCATCCGGGAGATGGTTGCATTCACCTTACGGGAAGCCGGTTTTGTGGTTCTGGAAGGTATACACGGAGCGGACGCTCTACAGAAACTGGGCGACCAGAGAGCGGACCTGATCATTACCGACTTGAACATGCCGGTCATGGACGGCCTCACCTTCATCCGCCATCTTCGCAGCCGCGCCACCAGCAAGTACACTCCGGTACTCATGCTCACTACCGAAAGCCAGTTGGAGAAGAAGCAACAAGGCAAGGCCGCGGGCGCCACGGGATGGATCGTCAAACCGTTCCACCCGGCGAAGCTTCTCGAAGTGATCGCCAAAGTGTTGCCCTAGGAAAAAGCCATGGAATTCGATATCAGCCGTTTTCGGGAGACCTTCTTCCAGGAAGCCGACGAGCACCTGGCAGAGATGGAATCCGGGTTGCTTCAATTGGAACGGAGCTCCGATCCCGAAGTTCTGAACGCCGTTTTCCGCGGCGCCCACTCCATCAAAGGCACCAGCGGCACATTCGGTTTCGAAGACGTGGCGCGTTTCACGCATGCCATGGAAGGCTTGTTAGACCGCATGCGAGCGGGGGCGGTTGAGTCCTCTGCGGAGCGTATCGGCCTGCTGCTGGAATCTCTGGATATCTTGCGCCGGCTGCTGGAGGCCGCCCGTAGCGGCGCGGCCGCCCCGCCGGAAGCTGCGCAGATGACCGGCTCACTGTTCGTGGCGCAGCGAGCCGGGGAATCCCGGCCCGATGCCCCCGTAAAGGTTCGCGTCGAGGATCGTGCTCCGGCGCGCTGGCAAGTGCGATTCGCGCCTTCACCGGAAATTCTGTGCCAGGGGATGGATCCCGTCCTGGTTTTGCGCGATCTCGCGCGCTTGGGCGAGGTTGTCAAAGTCGAAGCCGATCTGTCGCGGCTACCCGCGCTTGGCGGCCTGCAGGTGGACTGCTGCTATCTGGCGTGGAGCGTGGAACTCGCGTCGGATCGCACGGAGGCGGAAATCCGCGACGCATTTGCCTTCGTGGAAGAGGGAGCGGCGATCGAAATCCGGCGACCTACCGCCAATGACGCACTTCCCACCCCCACCAATAACCGAACGCTTCCCAGCGCCGAATCCGGAACCCTCAGGGTCGCCACCGGCAAGGTCGACAAATTGATCGATCTGGTGGGCGAACTGATCATCGCGCAGTCGATGGCCTCGCAGGTGCTAACGGCATTTCAACCGTGCGATCTGGGCCGCCTGCAGGAAACCTTCGCGGAAGTGGAACGGTACACCCGCGAACTGCAGGAGCGTCTCATGGGCGTTCGCATGCTGCCCATCGGACACGCATTCAGCCGTTTCCCGCGATTGATCCGCGACCTGGCCGCGGCCACGGGAAAGCAGGCGGCGCTCAAGATCGAAGGCGAAGAGACGGAGTTAGACAAAAGCGTTGTGGAGCGAATGGCCGATCCTTTGACCCACCTGGTGCGCAACGCCATCGACCACGGGATCGAGTCAACTGCGGAACGCATCGCCGCCGGAAAGCCGTCCGCGGGAACCATCGGCCTGCGAGCCCGGCATCAGGGTGGCAGCGTAGTCCTGGAAGTGTCCGACGATGGCCAGGGACTCGACCGCGAACGCATACTCACCAAAGCTCGGGAACGCGGGCTCGTTATCGAGGGTGAAAATCCCCCTGACGACCGCATCTTTTCCATGATTTTCGAGCCGGGCTTCTCCACTGCTTCCACCGTCACCGATATCTCCGGCCGCGGGGTCGGAATGGACGTGGTGAAAAGGAGCGTCGAAAGCCTGAATGGCGCCATAGGCATCTCGAGCGAGCCGGGGCGCGGCGTCACGTTTCGCATTCAGCTTCCGTTGACGCTGGCCATCCTGGATGGCTTGTTGTTGCGCGTGGGCGTTCAGAGATTCGTACTGCCGCTGGTTTCCATCATGGAGTCCATTGCGCCGCGCAGAGATCAGTTGCGCCGGGTGGCGGGCGGCGGCGAGGTAATCGTGTTGCGCGGCGAGCCGCTCCCGCTGGTTCGATTGAGCCGGCTGCTGGGCATCGATCGGGAGAACGATGCGGCCGCCGCCGGGCTGGCAGTAATTGTCGAGAATCGCGGCAAACGCCTGGCCCTGGTGGTGGACGAACTGCTCGGCCAGCAGCAAGTGGTGATAAAGAGCTTAGAGACTAACTTCCGAAAGGTGGAGGGCGCCGCCGGCGCCACCATTCTGGGCGACGGCCAACCCGCCCTCATTCTGGATATTGCCGCCATCGCGGAGATGGCGAGGAGTTGCTGTTCCTAGGAGACTTGCAATGAATTGGTATCGCAATCGCAAAACTGTTACGAAGCTCATGATCGCGTTTGCCTTCATGGCCGCCCTGATGGGAGTTGTAGGATATCAGGGGCTTACTGCCGCCAGCACACTAAATGGCGTAGTCGATGACCTCTACACGAAACAGATGCTCGGCGCCGTCGCCGCTCATCAGATGGAGGGGTTGGCCGCCACCATCGGCCGGGACGCGCGGGAGGCGTTGCTCACTAAGGACGCCGCCGCCCGTGAAAAGTGCGCCCGCGATGTCACCGCCGCTTTTAGCGCTCTGGACGAGGCCTTCGCCGCAACCGAAAAGACCCTCGCAAGCGAGGAAGGCAAAGCCGCACTGGCTAAGGTCCGGCCGTTGGAGGCGGAGTACAAGCCCATGGTCGTCGAGGCGCTCGGGTTGGCCATCAACCGTCAGGACAAGGAAGCGATCGAACACATGGCCAAGGCTAAGCAGGCCGCCGAACTGCTAATGGATGCTTGTAAGAATTTCGGCGCGGTCAAAGACCGGCTCGGGAAGAACGCCATGGAACAGAGCGCTATTACCTACACTTCCATCCGTACCAATCTGCTGGTATTTCTTGGCATCGCAGTGGTGGTGGCGATTGGACTCGGCTGGTTCCTGGCAAATCTCATGGCCAGCCCTCTGCGGCAAATGGTTGCCGTGGCCGTCGAGCTCGCTGAAGGACACCTCGACCAGCTCGTGGACCACAAATCCGCCGATGAGACCGGGCAATTGGCGGAGGCGTTCCGAAGCATGATCGCCGGCTTTTCGGCTCCCGTCAAGGAAGCGGCCGCCGTTTTGGGACGGGTTGCCGGCAACGATCTCACGGCCCGCATGCAGGGCGAATGCAAGGGCGATTTCGCCGCCATTAAGACTTCGGTCAATGCAGCCGTAGAGAAGCTCGCCTCAGCGCTGACAGAAGTGCAGCAGTCGGCCGCCCAGGTTTCCTCCACTTCGCAGCAGCTTTCGTCGGCTTCCGAGGAATTGGCCAGCGGCGCCCAGGAACAGGCTTCCAGCCAGGAGGAAACCTCCTCCTCGTTAGTCGAGATCTCCGCCACCATAAAGCAGAACGCCGAAAACGCGCAGCAGGCGCGCCAACTGGCCGAAAATTCGCGCGAGGCCGCCGAAAAAGGCGGCACAGTGGTGCGTGAGGCAGTGGTCGCCATGGGAGAAATCAATTCTTCCTCCAAGCGGATTGCCGACATCATCTCCACCATCGATGAGATTGCGTTTCAAACCAACCTGCTGGCGCTGAATGCGGCCGTGGAGGCGGCACGCGCCGGCGAACAGGGCCGCGGATTTGCGGTCGTCGCTTCGGAAGTGCGCAATCTGGCGCAACGCAGCGCTACCGCCGCCAAGGAAATCAAGGGCCTCATACAGGATTCCGTACGCAAGGTCGAAACCGGCTCGGATCTTGTCAACCGCTCGGGACAAACCCTCAACGAGATCGTGAATTCGGTAAAGCGCGTCACCGACATCGTGGCTGAAATCGCCGCGGCTTCTCACGAACAAGCCACGGGCATCGAGCAGGTTTCCAAGGCCATGACGCAAATGGATCAGGTCACCCAAACCAATTCGGGGCAAACCGAGGAGCTCTCGTCGACCGCCGAAGAACTTTCCTCGACCGCCGAACAACTACAGGGGCTCACCGCGCAATTCGAACTGGGAGCTACCCATTCCGCGCCAGCGCGTCATACCAAGTCGAAGCTGGCAGTCCGCCGCAAAGCCTCGTCGGGATCGGGGCTGAAACAATTGGCCCAGGCAACTGCCCACGAGCCGGAAGACTCGTTTGCGGAGTTTTAGAACGAACTAACGGAGTATCTTTATGCAAGCTATCGAGACAGCCCCATCGCAGGCCTCTTACACCGCCGATGTTCAGCAATACCTCTCGTTCGCCCTGGGTGAAGAGCAATACGGCATCGAGATTTTGAGGGTTCAGGAAATCAAGGGTTACTCGGGCATCACGCCGATTCCCAACACGCCCGCGCACATTCGCGGAGTCATGAATTTGCGCGGCACCGTGATTCCGGTGGTGGACCTTCGCGCCAAGTTCCAGCTCGAAACGCACAATTACGATAAGTTTACGGTCATCATCGTGGTCACGGTAGGCGCCCGCATCATCGGTCTGGTGGTGGACGGGGTGTCGGACGTCCTGGATATCTCAAGAACCGAAATTCGTCCGGCGCCGGAATTGGGACACCGCGAGAATACGCGCTTTATCTCGGGAATGGTGCACGTGGGCGAACGTCTGGTGGTGCTATTGGATATCGCCACTCTATTGGCGGAGGATTCGCTCGGCGAGACAGCGACGCTGCCCACGGTCGAGGAATGAAGATTCTATGAAGTGGTATAAGAACGCAAAAACCTCCACGAAACTGATGTTGGCTTTCGGCTTGTTGGCGCTGATGCTGGCGGCCGTGGGCTATGAAGGGATCGGAGCGGCCAGCAGTCTGAACGGTATACTCGATACGCTCTACGAACGTCACCTGCTGGGCACGATCTACATTTTGGAAATGCAGATCGCGATTCCGACCATCGGCAGGGACATTCGGGAATCGCTGCTGGTAAACGACACGGCTCGCCGCCAGCAGAGCGTCCAGAATCTGCAAGAACATTTCGGCGCCTTGGAAGAGTCCGTCGCCGCGGCCGAAAAAAGGCTGATTTCGGAGCGAGGACGGGCCGAAATGGCCAGGTTTAAGCGCTTGGAACCGCAATACCGCGGAATGGTTCTGGAAATCGCTCGCCTTGCAGCGGCCAAGCAGGACAAAGAGGCGCTGGAAGAAATGGCGAAGGCCAAAGCCCTCGGCGACGAGTTGAACGATGCCTGCGGCAACCTCGTCAAGATGAAGGAAGAACTTGGCAAACAAGACCACGAGGACAGTGGCGCGCTGTTCTCTTCCATGCGGCGCACACTGACTGGGGTGGTGGCCGGCGCCGTGCTCCTGGCGATCGGCCTGGGGATCTTCATCGCCCGTCTGATTTCCCGGCCTCTGGCACAAGCCGTGGAAGTCCTGCGCGCCGTTAGCGATCGCGATCTCACGCAAACACTGGCCATCGAGACCGGCGATGAAGTCGGCGAGATGGCGCGCGCCCTGAATCAGGCTTGCGCGGGCATGCTCGAAGCGATGACGGAAGTGCGCGAATCTTCCGGCGGAGTGGCCAGCGCCGCCGAGCAATTGGCCGCAGCGGCCGAGGAACTCTCCAGCGGAACTCAGGAGCAGGCCTCCAGCCAGGAGGAAACCTCGGCGAGTCTGCAGGAGCTCAGTACCGCCGTGAAGCAGAACGCCGACAATGCCCGCCAGGCCAGCCAGCTTGCTGCGAGCGCCCGCGATGCCGCCGATAAAGGCGGCGCCGTCGTAGGTTCCGCAGTGGCCGCGATGTCGGAAATCAACGCCGCCTCCAAGCGGATCGCTGAGATCATCACCGCCATCGACGAAATCGCCTTCCAAACCAACCTGTTGGCCCTCAACGCGGCGGTGGAAGCCGCGCGCGCCGGTGAACAAGGCAGGGGATTCGCCGTGGTGGCTTCGGAAGTTCGCAATCTGGCGCAACGCAGTGCTACTGCCGCCAAGGAAATCAAGGCGTTGATTCAGGATTCGGTCCGCAAGGTCGACGCCGGTTCGGAATTAGTGAACCGGTCCGGCCAGACGCTCACCGACATCGTGGCGTCGGTCAAGCGGGTCACCGATATCGTCGGCGAGATCGCCGCAGCTTCCCACCAGCAGGCCGTCGGCATCGAACAGGTGACCAAGGCCATGGCACAGATGGACCAGGTGACCCAGACCAACTCCGCGCAGACTGAAGAACTTTCTTCTACTTCCCAGACATTGGCGGCCCACGCCGCGCAAATGCAGTTGCTGGTCGGCCAGTTCAAATTGGACTCGGGTCTCCGCCGCGATACAGCACCGGCCAAACCCCCGGCGAAATCCGGCTCAGCGCGCCGTTCGCTGGCCAGGCTCTCGGGCGAGGTATCCAAAGCGAGCCCCGCGCGCGCGGTATTCGAAGAGTTCTGAGCGCCAGCCAATGATCGCTCCCTTGGCAGTCGAACACGCCGTGGAAGATGCGGAATTCGCTTTCTTTCGCGACCTGGTTCACACGCGCTCCGGAATCGCGCTCAAGGAATCCAAGCGCAGCCTGGTGGCCGCCCGTTTGGGCCGCCGCCTGCGCGCTCTCGGCCTGAGCTCTTTCGCGGAGTACCGCCGCTTCCTCGAAATCTCGGACCCGTCCGGCAGTGAATTGGCGCTGATGATCAACTGCATGACGACCAATAAAACGTCGTTCTTCCGCGAGGGAAAGCACTTCGCCATATTAAAGGACAGCATTCTTGCGGCTGCGCGGGCCGGGCAGAAAACCTATCGCATCTGGAGCGCCGCCTGCTCGACCGGCGAGGAGCCGTACAGCATCGCCATGACGGCTTTGGGTGTGGCAGGCGCCGTCGAGGTCTGCATCCTGGCATCCGACCTGGACACCGAGGTCCTGGCTAGCGCAGAGCAAGCCGTTTATCCCATGGAATCTCTCGAAGAGATGGATGATCAAGCCAGGCGCCGCTATTTCCTGCGCGGGCGCGATGAACGCGAAGGTTGGGTCCTGGTGAAGCCGGCGGTGCGCCAATTAGTCACCTTCCGGCACATCAATCTGATCGAGGAACCCTGGCCCCTGCAGACCCGTTTCGACGCCATATTCTGCCGCAATGTGATCATTTATTTCGACCGGCAAACGCAGGCCCGGCTCTTCGGCCGTCTAGCCCAATATCTCGCCACTGGCGGGCTCTTGTTCGTCGGACATGCGGAGACTCTCTTCTGGTTGGACGAGCTCTTTGTGCCGATCGATCACTCGGTGTACCGCGCGCGCCGATCCGCGCCAGCTGCAAAACGCCATGAAAACCAAAGTTCTGATTATCGATGACTCTGCCCTGATGCGGCAGCTTCTTACCGAGATCCTGTCTCACGATCCGTCTCTGGAAGTGGTGGGGGCGGCTTCGGATCCTTACGTGGCGCGCGAAAAAATCCTGCGCCTGGCGCCTGACGTGGTCACACTGGACGTCGAAATGCCGCGCATGGACGGGCTCACGTTTCTCGAGAAGCTGATGCGCGCGCATCCGTTGCCGGTGGTGATGGTCTCATCTCTCACGGAACGCGGCTGCGAGACCACCTGGCGGGCCCTGGAATTAGGCGCCACCGATTTTGTCACCAAACCGAAACTCGACGTACAAACGGGGACGATGCAATTGGCGCAGGAGATCATCGACAAGGTGAAGGCTGCGGCCCGGGCCAAAGTTCGCCCGGTGTGCCGGGTTCCCGCCGTCAAACCGGAGCCCCAACTCTCGCCGCCGGCCGTGCTCTCGTTTCGCGCCACCCACAAAGTCGTGGCCATAGGCGCCTCCACCGGCGGTACGGAGGCGATCCGCGAGGTCCTCGCCAGATTGCCCGCGGACGCTCCCGGGATCGTGATGGTGCAGCACATGCCCGAAAAATTCACCGCCTCCTTCGCCGAGAGGCTGAACTCCCTCTCCAAGGTCAGCGTGTCGGAAGCACGCGACGGCGATCGCATCTTACCGGGTCACGCGCTGCTGGCGCCCGGCAATTTTCACATGGAGGTGGCCCGCAGCGGCGCGGAGTACCGCGTCCGCGTCTTCTCATCCGATCCGGTGAACCGGCACCGGCCTTCCGTCGACGTGCTGTTCGCCTCCTGCGCCCGGCAATTGGGCAATAATGCCGTCGGCGTGATCCTCACGGGAATGGGCGCCGATGGCGCGCGGGAAATGGCGGCCATGCGCCGCGCCGGCGCGCACACCATCGCGCAGGACGAAGAGAGCTGCGTCGTCTTCGGCATGCCCAAGGAAGCCATCGTCCTGGGAGGCGCCGCGGAAGTTCTGCCGCTGGACCGGATTTCCGCGGGCATACTGCGCGCGGTAGCGTAGAGCGCCCTACCTTTGACCAGACTGGCCTTTTTTGTGGGACATGCCTTCAGCTTGTCCCTGGGGCGGGTATCAAGTTGAAGGGCGAGTTCCGCTCGACTGTGCAAGCTGAAGAGGAACTTGCAGAATTCGCTAACGGGACCGCTTCCTTACATTACGGTCGCGGCTCGGTAACTGCTTTCCGTTCAATACGAGCTTTCCGAGCCGCGCGCGTGAGCAAGCGGTTTCCGGGAATTTTGCAAGCAGCTCTGAAGCGTACCCCACGATCTACAGCCGCGCCTTTACCGCGGCGGCGGCCTGCTCCACCGGGACATCCGTGGCTTGCCGCGTCTTGCGCTCCACCAACTCCACCAATCCGCCCGCCAGTTTCTTCCCGACAACCACCCGGAACGGCACGCCGATGAGGTCGGCGTCCTTGAATTTCACGCCCGGCCGTTCGTCGCGGTCGTCGAGCAGCGCGTCGATCCCGAGATCGAGGCACGCCCGATAAATCCCGCGCGCCGCCTCCGCCTGTGCGGCGTCCGCATTATTCGCCGGGGTAATCACCACCTGGAACGGCGCGATCGCCGCCGGCAAAATCATGCCGTCCTTATCGTGGTACAGCTCGATAGCCGCACATAAAATGCGCTCGATTCCGATTCCGTACGAGCCCATGATCGGCGTAACCTCTTTACCGTCGGCGTTGAGCACGCGCAGCCCCATGGAGTCCGAATACTTGTATCCCAGCTTGAAGATGTGCCCGATCTCGACCGTCTTGCGGATCGCCAGCGCGCCGCCGCACTTCCCGCACGAGTCGCCCTCCGCCACCTGCCGCAGATCGTGAATCTCCGCCTCGAAATCTTCGCCCAGCGTCACGTGGCGCAGGTGATGGTCGTCGCGATTGGCGCCGGCGATCATGTTGCGCCGCCCCGCCAGCGCGCGGTCGGCGAGAATCGGCATGTTCTTCACGCCCACCGGCCCCAACGATCCGGCCGCGGCTCCGAACCAGCGTTGGATTTCCTCGGGTTGGGCCGGCCGGAATTCCGGATCGTTCATGATCGCTCCCATTTTGGCCTCGCTCAGTTGATGGTCGCCGCGCAGCATCACCAGAATAGGCTTACCATCCGCTACCAGCACCAGGCTCTTCATCTGCGATGTTTCCGGCAGACCCGTGAACTCCGACACCTCGGCGATGGTCTTGCGCCCGGGCGTATGAAACTCCTCGGGCGTGAAATCTCCCTCGGGATCCTGCGCGCGCGGCGCCGATGGCTCCGCCGTGGCCTTTTCGAGATTGGCGGCGTACCCGCAGCCGGAACACACCGCCACAAAATCCTCGCCGGCATCGGTCTCCACCATGAATTCGTGCGACTGGCTGCCGCCCATGGCGCCGGAGTGCGCCTCCACCACCAGGTATCGCAACCCGCAGCGCTCGAAAATCCGGCAGTAGGCCTGATAATGGCGATCGTACGCGGCGTCCAGGCCGGCCTGATCCATGTCGAAGGTGTACGAATCCTTCATGATGAACTGGCGCACGCGCAGCAGACCCGATTTCGGGCGCGGCTCATCGCGGAATTTCGTCTGGATCTGGTACCAGATTTGCGGCAGCTGTTTATAGCTGCGCAATTCGCCGCGCGCGATCGTTGTCATCACTTCTTCGTGCGTCATGCCGAGGCAGAGGTCGCGTCCGAAACGGTCTTTGAGGCGGAACAGGTTGTCGCCCATCACGTCCCAGCGGCCCGATTCCTGCCATACCTCGGCCGGATTGAGCGCCGGCAGCAGCATTTCCTGGCCGCCGATGGCGTCCATCTCCTGGCGTACGATGCCGGTGATCTTTAACAGCGCGCGCTGCGCCAGAAAGAGGTAGTTATAAATGCCCGCCGAGAGCTGGCGGATATATCCGGCGCGTAACAGCAATTGGTGGCTGGCAACTTCGGCCTCCGCCGGATTCTCTCGCAACGTGGGGATGAAAAGCTTGCTCCAGAGCATAGGTTCTTTCGGGGAATCTGCCAATTCTAGCATGCTAAAATTGGTTTCCCGCTTTTTATGCAGGCCGGCGGCTCGCCAGGCGGCGCGGCGGCAAGCATCGGGACACCCCTCCCCGGCGGATGTGGAGGGCCGGCCACGGAGGAATCATCATGACGGTAACCGAGCAGATGCAGCGGCCTCTGGCGGAAGTGGACCCGCAGATCTTCGAGGCGATCCAGCACGAAGTGGAGCGCCAGCACTCGCAGATCGAGCTCATCGCCAGCGAAAATTTCACCTCGCAGGCGGTGCTCGACGCCACCGGCAGCGTCTTCACCAACAAGTACGCCGAGGGGTACCCGGGCAAGCGCTACTACGGGGGGTGCGAATTCACCGACGTGGTGGAGAATCTGGCTCGCGAGCGCGCCAAGCAGCTTTTCCACGCCGAGTACGCTAACGTGCAACCGCATTCCGGATCGCAGGCTAACCAGGCGGCGTACGCTGCCGTGCTATCGCCCGGGGACACCGTCATGGGGCTGAACCTGGCGCACGGCGGCCACCTGACGCACGGCCATCCGCTCAATTTCTCCGGCAAAACCTACCGCATTGTGCCCTACGGAGTGCGCAAAGACGACGAGCGGATCGATTACAATGAGCTCCAGCGGCTGGCCGAAGAGCACAAGCCGAAGATGATCGTCGCCGGCGCCAGCGCTTACCCGCGCACGCTCGATTTCGCGCGCTTCCGCCAAGTCGCCGATTCCGTAGGCGCCCTTTTCATGGTGGACATGGCGCATATCGCCGGCCTGGTGGCCGCCGGTGTGCATCCCAACCCTTGCGAGTATGCCGATATCGTGACCTCTACCACGCACAAGACTCTGCGCGGTCCGCGCGCCGGCATCATCCTCGCCAGGGAGAAATTCGGCGCGGCCATCGATAAGACGGTGTTCCCCGGCATGCAAGGCGGTCCGCTGGTTCACGTGATGGCGGCCAAGGCGGTGTGTTTCCTGGAGGCGATGCAGCCCGGCTTCATCGACTATCAAAAGCAGGTTGTGGCCAATGCGCGCGCGCTGGCGCAGAGCCTGATGGATCAGGGATTCCGCATTGTCTCCGGCGGCACCGACACCCACGTGATGCTGCTGGATGTATTCTCCAAACGACTGCGCGGCAAGGAAGCCGAAAAGGCGCTCGACGCCGCGCGCATCACCGTCAACAAGAATGCCATCCCGTTCGACACCAATCCGCCCATGAACCCCAGCGGCATCCGCCTGGGATCGCCAGCCGTGACCACGCGCGGATTCCGTGAGCCCGAGATGCGCGAAGTGGGCGAGTCGATCGGCGAAGTGCTGCATCACATTGCCGATCCCACTGCCATCGCCGCCGTGCGCCAGCGAGTGGAAAAACTGACGGCCCGATTCCCGCTGTACTCCTGGAAGCTCGACCCGGTTCGAGCCTGACAATGGCTCCGCTGCACATCGTGATCGATGCCCGCCGGATACGCGATTTCGGCATCGGCACGTACATCCGCAGCCTGGTGCGGGCCCTCAGCACGATCGATACAACGAATCACTACACCCTGGTGAGCGGGCCGGAGGACGTGCGCGACCTTGCCGGCCTGCCGGAGAATTTCCGCACTTCGGTTTACGGCCGGCAAGACGAAAGCCATTTCGATAACGTTCTGTTTCCCATGTTTCTGCGCAGTTTGTCGCCCGATCTGGTGCACGTTCCGCTGAACCGCGTCCCCTTATTGATGATCCAGCCCTACGTGGTGACAGTGCACGATTTGGCCAACCTCTTCTTCGAGTGGGAGGAATACTCCAAGCTGCGGATTCAGCTGCGAAAGTTCCGGTTGAAGCGCGGACTGGCGCGCGCCAGCCGTGTGATCGCCGTCTCCGAGGCCACCCGCAGAGACGTCGCGCAACTAGCGGGAGTGCCGTCGAATCGTCTTCGCCTGGTTTATAATGCGCCCGACCCCGGCTTCTTCGAACCCGACTCCGCCGGCGCCGATGAAGCGCGCAGCCGCATCATGGAGCGGTACCAGATCCAATCCCCGTTCCTGCTATATGCCGGGAATATCCGCCGCCACAAGAACATTCCGCGGCTGGTGGAAGCATTCGCCGTAGTCCGCGAGAAGCTGGCGTCGCACCCCATATACAACGACCTGCGGCTGGTGATCATTGGCGACAACATTTCGCAGTATCCCGCGGTGCGCCAGGCGGTCATTCGCAGCCGCGCGGAGCACGTGGTACGTTTTCTGGGATTCGTCCCTTTCGAGACGCTGCGCTGCTTCTATCAATCGGCCGCGGCATTTGTGTTTCCTTCACGCTACGAAGGGTTCGGGCTGCCGCCGCTGGAGGCTATGGCGTGCGGCGCGCCGGTGGTAACGTCGAACGTGAGTTCGCTGCCGGAAGTGGTGGGCGACGCCGCTGTTCTGGTGAATCCCGAGAACGTTTTCGATATCGTGCGCGGCATCAGCGACGTGCTGCTCGACGAGCCGCTGCGCGCCTCCTTAATCCGCAAGGGCCGGGAACAGGCCGCGCGCTTCAGTTGGTCGCGCACGGCGCGCCAGGTACTGGAGATTTACGAAGAAGCGGCGCGGGGCGATGCAGTATAATTCTTCGATGCTCAGTACCTGTTCAGAAAACCGTATCGCCTTTGGTGGCCCGCAAGGACCGGCCGGGCTGTCGCCCGGCAGGCAAGCTGAAGCATGCCCCACGTGGGATAAGCTTCAGGTTGTCCAGGCGAGCGAAGTTCGCCTGCGGGGCCATGGGCGCTTCCTCGCGGCCGCGGCTCATAACGGGGCCGCGGGTGCGATTCTCCTGCTGCTCGCCGCCGCACCTCTCGGCGCCCAAAATGGCTGGTTTCAGCCCTCCCTACTCGAGAAGCCGGAAGTACACAAAGCCATCCAGTCGGTGGACGATCGCGCCACCGGCATCGTCGACGAGTGGATCCGGCTAGTGGAGACGCCGGCGCCTTCCGGCAAGGAACAGGTTCGCGCCAAATATATTCGCGCCGAGATGGAGAAGCTCGGGCTCAGCGAAATCCGCACCGACGATTGGTCGAACGTGAGCGGCGTGCGCCAAGGCACGGGCGGAGGGCCGACAGTGGTGTTCGCGGCGCACATGGATACCGTTTTCCCCGAAGGCACCGACCTCAAGGTGAAGCGCGAAGGCGATATTCTGCGAGCGCCCGGCATCGGCGACGACACATCGAACCTGATGGCTGTTCTGGAAATGTTCCGCGCGCTCAACCGCGGCGGCGTGCAGACGAAGGGAGACCTCATCTTCCTGGCGTCCGTTCAGGAGGAGGTTGGATTGCTGGGCGCGAAGCACTGGCTCGAAACCAGCGGCTACAAACCGGACCTGTTCATCGCCACCGATCTCTCTTCCAACCAGGTCTGGTACGGGGCGTTTCGCATCGACCAATTCAAGTTCTTTTACACCTCACCGGGCGCGCATACGCTCGAAAGCCGCGGCGCACCCAGCCCATCCAAAGCTGTCGCCAAGGCCATCACGGCCCTCTATGAGATTCCGCTGCCGCCGGCCGCCGAGGGGTTCGATACGTTTAAGCTGCCCACCATCAACATAGGGATGCTGGGCGGCGGCACGGTAGTGAACGCCATCCCGCGCGAGGCGTGGTTCACCGTCGATCTGCGATCGCTCGACAGTGCCACGCAGGATCGCCTGGAGAGCAGCGTCGTCACCACCGCGCGTCACGCCGCCGAGGCGGAAGGGGTCGGCTTCCGCATGGAAAAGAAGATGGGGATCGATTATTCGAAGGCTCGTCCGAAAGAGGAAAGGCTCAATCATCCCCTGGTGCAAACCGCGGTGGCGACTAGCAATTATTTCCGCAAGCCGGGTACGCCGGCGATCAAGGCGCAAGACGCCGGGTCCACCGACGCCAACATCGCGGTGAGCATGGGAATTCCGGCGGTAGCGGTAGGAGCAGTCATCGAGAACATGCCGCACCGGCTGGAGGAGAACGCCGAGGCGAGCAGCATGGTCCCGGGAATCAAGTCGCTGATCGCGCTGGCGGTGGCGACGACCACGCATTAAGCTGTCTGGAAGCCGCCTTCATCGGGAGCCGATGTCCCCAAATTAGGCTTTTGGAAACGCGCTCGGCGTACGCCATGAAGTCCCGATGGAGCATGCCGATGCTGGCCAGAAAGATTTCCAAACCTTGCAGGTAGCTAATCGATCGTAATACCCTCCCGGAAGAGGACTCGGTCCGGCCCTGACAATACTCCGACGATCGGCTGGTATTGTTTAAGGAAGCGCTCCATGGGGATTCTCCGATGTGAGTTCTTGACAAGCCCATCATCGCCAGAAACCCATGGAGCGTTCCAGTTTGTTGTGCTTCCTCCAGTGTTGTTTGCGTATCTTTGCGCCTTGGCGGCTTGGCGAGAGATTATAGAAATCCGCCATGACCGGCAACGCCATCGCCCAACAGATCGTCGACTCCGCCTTTCACATCCACACTACCCTCGGTCCGGGATTGCTGGAATCCGGCTACGATGCCGTTTTGGCATATGAACTTAGCCGGCGAGGGCTCCTCACGGCACGCCAGCAGCCGGTTCCGGTAGTCTATGAGGGGGTCCGAATCGAGGCTGGCTTTCGGGCCGACCCGATCGTCGAAGACAAGGTGATCGTGGAGATCGAGTCCGTCGAGGTGCTGGCGCCGATTCACAAAAAGCAGCTTCTCAATCTTCGACTGGCCGATAAGCGCCTTGGCTTGTTCATCAACTTCCACGTTGTCCTCATTAAAGACGGAATCACCCGCATCGTCAACGGACTCGAAGAAGAGACTCTCGGCAAGCCGCAAGACGGCACGGTCTGAGACGAGTCCCCCAGTTTGGTTGCGGCTATGCCGCGCTGTGTCCTTCTGCGTCTCTCCGTGAGACAAAAGCATTTCTCGCAGAGCTTCGGCGCCGAGGGGCCTCGGCGTTCATGCAGAAATGAAGTCGACGGCATAATGCACGGTTTGAGGTACCAGGCCGATCACGCTCCGTCGAGGAATCAACAACTTGCGGGTGAGTTTCCGGAGAGGCGCGGAGGCCGCAGAGAGAACTATAGAAATCCCGTGAGCTTCAGCGCTTTTCGAGCTGCAGTGCTGAGCGGGATGGCCTCCAACTCTTCGGCAGAGAACCAGCGGAAATGCGGACCCGGAACGCGCACTGTGGCCGAGCGGACCGTGAAGGTGTAGTGGTGGTGCGTGATGGTGTGACGGAATGCGCCCCGGACCTTGCCGGGACGCGCGCCCGGCAGTTCGGCGGGCGCGGGCAATTCCCAAAATCCCGCCATGCGGCGGGCGGCGGCTTCCTTCTGGCGCAGGAGCACCTTCGCGCCGCGGCGCACCAGCAGAAGGTCCGCCGCAATTGCCACTGGCTCCGTCTTGCGGAGCTTAACCGGCAATTGTGCGACGGTGCCGGCTTGCAACGCGCGGCAATCGCGGGCAATCGGACAGGCCCCGCACAGAGGGTTCGCCGGCAGGCAAACCGTGGCACCCAATTCCATTACGGCCTGATTGAAAACTCCGGGCTGGAAGCGCCCCATCCATTGGCGGACGATGGCGCGGAATCGCTCGCGCGTGCGCGGCGCGGCGATGTCGGCAGAGTCGTTTTCCATGCGGGCGACCACACGCAGGACGTTGCCATCGACTACCGCGTGCGGCAAACCGAAAGCAATGCTGGCGATGGCGGCCGCGGTATAGTCGCCGATGCCGGGCAGTCCGCGGATGGCCTCATAATGGCGCGGGAAGCCGCCGGCCGCGGCGATCTGTTGCGCGGCGCGGCGCAGATTGCGGGCGCGCGAATAGTATCCCAGGCCGGCCCACAGCGCGAGCACGTCCTCTTCCGCCGCGGCGGCCAGCGTTTCCACCGTGGGGAACCGGTCTAGAAGGCGCTGGTAGTAAGGGATCACGGCTTGCACGCGGGTCTGCTGCAACATAATTTCGGAGACCCAGATGCGGTACGGATCCTGGGTGCGCCGCCAAGGAAGATCGCGACGATGGCGGCGGTACCAGTCGACCAGCGGCTTCACTCGAGGACCCGAAGCCACTCGGCGACCACGGCGAAATCCTGCGGTTCCACGTCCCAGGCCTCGAACTCGGGATTGAGCGGCTCCAGGCGAATGCGCTCGTGGCGCCACTCGTCTTCGCCGGCCGAGACTTTCGTGCTGGTGTATTTCTTGACGGTGTAGCGGGCGGATTCGTCGGTTACGCCGAAGCGCTGGATGAGCAGGATTTTATTTTGACGGGAGCCAACGGGATGAAGCCGGAACAGATTGAGGCTCCCATCCGGGATGCGCGGTTCCATCGACTGTCCAACCACATGCGCCACGAAAACTCCGGTATCGAGCCGCATGCCTTCGGGGGCGCGGACCCAATCCTCCGCGGCCGATTCCATCTCTTCGCCGAGTCCGCCGGCGGCGGCACGCAAGCTGTAGAGCGGAACATGCGTGCGGAAGGGCTCGACGGGTATTCGCTCGACGTGCCGATCGAAAAGCCGGTCGGCCACGCGGGAAAATGCGTCGACCTCGACCGATTGGCGATCGCTGACGCGGATAGCGCTCGAAAGCGAATCTTCCAGGGAGGCCAGAAATGTCTCGGCGCCTATTTCGGAAGCACGCGCGAGGATATCTTCTTCGAGCGCTTGCAGAACTTCGATGTCCTCGGGTTCGGCCAAGCCTTCATAAGCCTGGCGCATCCGCAGCCACAGGCGGCCCGATGCCGCGTCGACGAGATAGACTCCGATATTCCGCACCGGCTGGCCCGGCAGATGAGTTTCCAGGAGCACGTAGGTGCCCTGCCGCCGCGCGTTGATGGGAGTGACACTGGCCGGCAATGTAGATCCGTTCTTGTCCTATTCTACTCATCGACGCAAGACAGGGAAATATGAATTTGCGGCTATTCTCATAATCCCAAACGCGCCAGCCATCCGCTCTTCACCGCGAAACCTTCCAATAACCACAAATTATCCTTAAAGTTTCCAACACCGTAAGCGATGCTCTTACCGTCGGGCGCCAGGCTGAAACGCGCGGTGGGGTTGAGATTGCTGCGCGGAAAATATTCCTTGCCGACATTGCCGACGATCTTCTCCGCACCGGATGCAACATCCAGCGAAAACAGCGTTTCGCCGTTATCGCCCGGCCGCAGCCCGTAGAGCAGCTTGCCGTCGGCCGAAAACGCATAGGCCAGGGAGCGATGCTCGCCTAAAGATCGGACCGTCTTTCCGTCGGGGGAATACAAGCTCTCGCCGATTAGAATCCAATCGCCGTCCGGCGACCAGATCGGGACGGCATCGTTGTCGTACTCCACCTCTGCTTTGACGAGCATCGGGGCCGCCTGACCGGTGGTCTTGACTTTCTGCAAGCTGACTTTGCCGTCCTGAAAGCGAATGTATGCGAACCAGCTTCCATCGAGAGACCAGGAGCCCGGAAATTCGGCGGACGCATGGTCGTTGGTTAGCTGGACCGGCTGACCTCCGGCGACCGCGGAAATCCACAGCCGTTGGTCGCCAGTGAAATCCGTTTTACTGTAGACCACGCGGTCGCCTTCAGGGGATAGCGCAGGTCCCATGAACCATTGCACGGCGAAACCCGGAAAATCGCGCGCCGTGACCAGCGGACGGTCGGCGCCATCGGGCGTGTGCAGCCAGATTTCCTGCGGCCCGTTACGGTCGGTGACATAAGCCAGGAGAGGCTTGTGAGCCGCCCAGGAAGGCATCGCCTCGTCGCGCTCGGTGGCAAGCAAGGGATGCACCGCGGCAGTGGCCAGGTCCACCGAGACCACATCGTAGCTGCCAGTGCCTTCGCGGAATACAATCCTTTGGCCGTCTGGCGAGATCGCCGGGGCCGAGTGGAAGGTGGTGCCGCTGGTTAGCGCATGATATTCCCCGGAAACCGTGTCGGCGAGCCAGAGTTGGTCCGATGCGTCGCCTACGCCAGCGCGTGCGAGGCCTAACACTATGTGCCGGGAGTCGGGCATCCAGGCGAACCCAGGTGTACCGCCGGCGGACTGGAGGGCCGCAAGCACCATATGCGGGGGCCGCGAGGGGTTGGGCGGGTAAGGCAGGATCCAAGCTTCTTCGCGGTGCCGGCCTCCATTCATGGTGAGCAGCATCTGTTTGCCGTCGGGCGAGAATTTCAGTTTGGGGTCGTTGTAGAGGTCCTTGGTAGCGTACGGGTCGGGAAGATAGCGCTTGGGTTCGGCGGTGGGCGGAGAGCTGATCCAGACGCCGTACCGGCCATCGTCGCCGGGATAAAAATAGGCTACCGACTGATTATCCGGCGAGACGCTGGTGAGCCGTGTTGGCGGTTTCTTGGGGACGAACACTTCCGGATCGCCGCCCACGGTGGCCACGGACCAGATCGCGGCGGGTTGGCGGTCGATGCTCAACAAGAGCCGTTTACCGTCGGGAGCCCAGGCGATCGGGGCGGCGTTCTCCTCGGTGTGCGTCACCTGTACCGGAGTGGCGGCATCCAGGTATCGGATGTAGGTCTGGTACGGTCCATCGGCGCCGCGCGACGCATAAGCCACGGCTTTGCCATCGGGCGACCATAGCGCACTGTACTGGCCGCCGGGCGCAAAGGAAAATGGCGTGAAGCGATAGGCGGACTGATCGGGCATGGCGGGCCCAGTGCGTAGGACCTGGAGTATGAGCACCGCCGCCGCTCCCGCCAAGAACGCGGCCCCGATCGGCCAGGGGAAGCGGCGGCGGGCCTTCAAGGGAACTGCGGAAGGCGCCTCGATTGGTGCGGCCGCGCGCGTTACGCTGGCCTCCGACGCGTGATCGCGCAGACTGCGTAAATTCTGAAAGAGATCGCGCGAAGATTCGTACCGGTCGGCGGGATCTTTAGCCAGACAGCGGTCGATCGCCCAACGCAGCGGAGCGGGAATGTTCTGCTCGATGGGCGGGGCTTCCTCGCCGATGATGGCAGACATGGTCTGCACCGATTCGGGGCGCTCGAAGGCGCGTTTGCCGGCCGCCATTTCGTACAGGATCAAGCCGAAGGAGAACTGGTCGGAGCGGTAATCGGTGGGCGCGCCGCGAGCCTGTTCGGGGCTCATATAATTGACGGTCCCGAGGATCATGCCGGGCTGCGTGTGGCTGGCGAGTTGGGTCTCTTCGGGATCGGTAGAAACTACCGCCTGCTTGGCGAGTCCGAAATCGAGAATGCGCACGCGGCCGTCCGCGCCGACCATGATGTTCAGCGGCTTGAGGTCGCGATGGGTGATCCGCGCGGCATGGGCGGCGGCCATTCCGCCGGCAATCTGGACGGCGATATCGAGCAGTTTGCGCGCGGGCAGCGGTCCGCGTTCCAGCAGGGCGGCGAGCGTTTCGCCGGACACGAATTCGGTGACGATATAGGAGACGCCGTCTTCGTTGCCGATGTCGTATAGGCCGAGAATATTGGGGTGGTTCAGTGCGGCGACGGCGCGGGCCTCCTGTTCGAAGCGGGAGCCCCGGCCGGCATCGGCCGAAACGTCGGCGGGGAGAATCTTGATGGCCACATCGCGCCCCAGGCGCGAATCGCGGGCGCGGTACACTTCGCCCATGGCTCCGGCGCCCAGCCGGGAAAGGATTTCATAAGGGCCGAGACGCGTTAGGGGTGCCTGAGACATCTATTCGGCCAGGATAACGCAGTACGCCGCGAGCCGAGGCAAAACATTATGGGTCACGGATGGACACGGATAAAACCAAGGCTTTTCTTATCCGTGTGCATCCGTGGCTAAATTTGCTTTTTGTTATCCGGCCGCATTCTCGCTGCCCAGATGCTCAATCGCGGATTGCAGATCGAGCGTGCGCACCAGCCGCGCCAGGGAGTGGGGATGCAGCCCGAGGAGTGCCGCCGCCCGCGCGTGACTTCCGCCCTGCTGGTAGGCTTTCAGCACCAGCTCCCGCCGGCCTTCGTGAACCTGCCGGTGATAGCGGGGAACCAGATCGTCCGGCACATCGCGTGAGGGCAGCACGGCTTCCGGGAGGTCCTCGGGCAGGATGCCCTCGGTCGATCCCACCGCTACCGCGCTCTCGATGGCGCACTCCAGTTCGCGCACGTTGCCGGGCCAATCGTAGCGCAGCAGGCAATCGCGGGCGGCGGCGGTGATACCCAGAACGCGCCGTTTCTGGCGCGCGCTCTGCTCCACGCGAAAATAATTGGCCAGCAGCGCAATGTCCTCGCGCCGCTGGCGCAGTGGCGGCACTTCCACAGACAGGACGCGCAGGCGGGAATAAAGCTCCGGACGGAAAGAGCCATCCTGCGCGGCGGCCGAAAGATCCCGATCGGTGGCGGCGATGACGCGCACGTCGGCGGACAACTCGCCGCCGGCGCCCAGCCGTTCGTACCGCTTCTCAGCCAGCAGGTGAAGGAGCTTGCCTTGCAGGTCCAAATGCAGAGATCCGACCTCGTCCAAGAAGAGCGTGCCGCCTTCCGACTGGGCCAGTTTTCCTTCTTTACGTGTGACAGCGCCCGGAAACGCGCCACGCTCGTAGCCGAACAACTCCCGCTGCAGAAACGTTTCGCTGAGGGCCGCGCAGTTGACCCTCACAAAAGGCCTTCGCGCCCGCGGCCCGTGATCGTGCAGCGCGCGGGCGGCCAGTTGTTTCCCGGTGCCCTTCTCGCCCACAATGAGCACCGTGGCATCGAGCACCGCCACCTGGCCGATGAATTCCAATACATGCCGGATGGCAGGAGTTTCTCCCACAATCGCGAATTGCGGCAACCCGCCGTCGCTAGTCTGATCGCCTGCGTCGCCCAGCAGGAAAACGAATACCGAAATGCCGATGGCAATCTGGTCGCCATGGAACAGCATTCGTTGCTTGACCGGAATGCCGTTTACGAAAGTGCCATTTTGGCTGTCGTGATCGGTGATACGAAAGCCTTCGCCTGCAAATTCGATGGTGCAATGATGGCGCGACATGCTCGGATCCGTCTCCGAAAGATTGTTCTCGGATTTGCGGCCGATGGAGAAGCGTTCGGTCAAAATCGCGTAGCTGGCGCCCTTTAGGGGTCCGTCGATGGCGACGAGTTGCGGTGTCACAGTGCCGCTAACGAGTATCTTATGGCGGCGCGCCGAAAGACAAGCACCCACTTATTCCTCGACTTGGCTGGATTTCGCGAAGTACAGTCCCACGGCGCGGTCGATATTGGCGCGCGTCATGCGGACGGCGCGTCCTTCATATTCGCTGATGGCTTTCACCAAGCGGTAAATATCGTTGGGGTAGCAGGCGCGCAGGAACTTGTAGCCGGCGGCCGCGCAACGCTGCCGGAGGTATTCCGCGCATCCCGGTTCGCAAGGCACCTGGTGGGCCTGCGCCACGCGATGGAAGATCTGGTCGAAGACACTGGCGCTCACGTTATCGACCATTACTTTGGTCTGGATGCGGCGGAGGAAGGCTTCGTCAGCCAGTTCGTGGGGATTCATGTTGGTGGAAAAGACCACCATCACTTCAAACGGCACCTGGAACTTCATGCCCGACGACAATGTCAGATAATCCACGCGGCGGTCGAGCGGCACCACCCAGCGATTTAACAACTCGCGCGGGGCCACCATCTGGCGTCCGAAGTCGTCGACGATCAGGATGCCGTTGTTGGCCTTCATCTGGAAGGGCGCGATAAAACAGCGGGTGGATTCATCCAGCTGCAATTCCAGCATGGCTGCGGAAAGCTCGCCGCCGACGGTGATGCAGGGCCGCTTGCACACGGCCCATCGCGGATCGAGCAATTCATCGTTCGAGGGCACCGCCTGGTGCACCACCGGATCGAAGAGGGTGACGATGTGGCCGTCTACTTCCACGCAATAGGGCACCAGCACCGTGTCCGTGTAGATTCGCAGGATGCGTTCCGCAATGCTGGTTTTGCCGTTGCCCGTGCCCCCATAGAGAAACAGCGATTGATGGCCGATGAGCGACGGTCCCAGGGCGTCCAGCAGTGTGTCCGGCAGCACCAGGTCGCTAAATGCCTGCCGCAGGCTCTCGCGGCTCAACTGGATGTGCGCGGTTTGCGACTTAATGACCCGCGAATATTGCTGGATCGAAACCGGCGCCGGACCCACGTACATGCAGACCTCGCTGCGCGCGTTGGATAGAGCCCGCCCGGAGGCCGTCAGGGAAAAGGAATAATCGTTGCCGACCATTCCTTTTACCTCCAGAAGTTGCTGCTGCCGGAACTGATGGAATAGCGTTTCCAGCACTGGAAACGAAAGCATCAGTTTCTCGTGCAGTATCTGCAAAGTGCCGGAACCGTGCAGCCACAGGTAGCGCAGGAATAAGTCGGCAACCATGGCGCGCGGAATGCCGAGATCCTCGACGCGATCCGGGAGGATCGGCCGCGCGTCATTCATTTCATCTTGTATTAATGTGGCTGGCAGTGCACTCATATGGCCGCAATACTCCGCCTGCTTCGCAAAACGACGTTCTGACTTTGAAATATACAGGGATACAAACAACCCGGACAATACCCCATTGGTTAGCGGTGGAGTCGCTATTGGGACCACGGAGGTCCACGAAGCAGGGCTGACGCTTATATACTGGTGAGACTGGATTTTCCGATGCACCGCACGTTTCACTCTCGCAAGGCTAAGTGGTTCCTGCTTTTCGCCGCCGCCGGTTGGTTCTGCTTCGGCGCCTGGCTCATCCGGCCGAAACCCGTTTCCGCGCAATCGGCCTCCACCGGACCGGGCTTCGTGGAATTCGAAAGCGGACAGGTCCGGCCACTGGCAATATCGGCGGATGGCAGCACCCTGTTTGTTGTCAATACTCCCAACGGCACCCTCGAGGTTTTCGACCTGACCTCCGGGTTTCCCAACTTCCTATACCGGGTTCCCGTAGGGTTGGAACCGGTGGCCGTTGCGGTCCGCAGCAGTACCGAGGTCTGGGTGACCAACCTGCTCTCCGATAGCGTGAGCATCGTCAGCCTGACCGGCACGCCGCATGTGGTGCGCACCCTGCTGGTGGGCGATGAACCGCGCGATATCGTCTTTGCCGGCTCTCCGGTACGGGCGTTCATTACCACCGCCCATCGAGGACAGCAGCGCAGCGATCCTTCCATCGCCAACGTGCCGGGAGCGGGCGATCCGCAATTGACCGCCGCGGGAGTTCCGCGCGCCGACGTGTGGGTGTTCGATCCGGCAAATTTGGGCTCGGCCATGGGTGGGACGCCGCTGAGTATTTTGAGTTTCTTCACCGATACGCCGCGCGCGCTGGCAGTGAGCCCGGATGGCAATACCGTCTACGTGGCCGGTTTCAAGACGGGCAACCAGACAACCGTGGTGCCGCAGGGACGCGTGTGTCCCGGATTTCAGCCGTCTACCCCGTGCACGCTCGCCGATGGCACGGTGAGCCCGGGCGGCAATCCCGGTCCGGCTACCGATTCCGCACGGGAGCCGGCTCCGGAAGTAGGCCTGATCGTCAAGTACAACAATACAGACGGCCATTGGGAAGACGAACTGAGTCGCGCCTGGGACGGCTCGGTGCGTCTCAGCCTGCCCGATACCGACGTGTTCGCCGTGAATGCCAACACGCTGGCGCAGACCGCGGCATTCGCGCACGTCGGCACCACGCTATTCAATATGGCTACCAATCCGGTGAGCGGGAATCTCTACGTTTCGAACACCGACTCCGTGAACAACGTGCGCTTCGAGGGCCCGGGAGCTTTTGCCGGCCGTACCGTGCAGGGCCACCTGGCGGAAGCGCGGATTACCGTGATCGCCGGTTCGACTGTGTCCCCGCGGCATCTGAATAAACACATCGACTACAGCATACTCGCCGGCTCCCAGGGGTTCGACCCCACCGCCAAGACTCACAGCCTCTCCATGCCGACCGCCATAGCGGTGACCGGCGACGGCAAAACCATGTACGTGGCGGCGTTCGGATCGAGCAGGATCGGAGTCTTCAGCGCCGCCAGTATCGAGCAGGACACCTTCAATCCCGTCACCGCCAGCGCCAACTACATTTCAGTGAGCGGCGGCGGCGTCAGCGGCGTGGTGCTCGACGAACCGCGCGGCCTGCTCTATGCCATGACGCGCTTCGATGACGCCGTTAAAGTGGTCAGCCTGAGCGCCGGACAGGAAATCGGCATGCGAAGCCTGCCCAACCCCGAGCCGGAGTCGGTGATTCACGGCCGTCCGCTACTCTACGATGCCACGCGATTCTCCGGCAATGGCGAGGCTGCCTGCGCCAGTTGTCACATTTTCGGCGATAAGGACGACCTGGCATGGGACCTCGGGAATCCCGACAGCACCGTCACCGCCAGCCCGATCCCCATCAACCTGAGCGCGCTTTTCAACGCTCTGGTCGCTCTCGGAGCCACCGGTGTCTCCACCCCGGTCAACGGAAGCAATAAGCTCACCGACTTCCACCCCATGAAGGGCCCGATGACCACCCAGACCCTCCGCGGCCTGCGGAATTCCGGCGCCATGCATTGGCGCGGCGACCGCTCCGTGGGGCAGTACGGGACTTCCGCCTTCGATTCCACCCTCTCCTTCATGAACTTCGGCCCCGCGTTCCAGACCCTGGTGGGCAGTCCCGACCAACCTTCGCAAGCGAAGATGCAAGAGTTCGCCGATTTTCAGCTGCAGGTGTTTCCGCCGCCCAATCCGGTGCGCAGTCTGGATAATTCCCTGAATACCTCACAGCAGAGCGGCCAGGCTTTCTTTCTCGGCCCTCGCCCGTCCGATGGCGTCAACTCGCCCACCATCGACACTTTGTTGGGAAGTCCCGCCTCTTTCACTTGTAACGGCTGCCACGTCCTCGATTCGTCCAATGGCTTTTTCGGCGCGGGCGGCAACCAGAGCTTCGAACAGTTGACGCAAACAGTCAAGATTCCGCAGTTGCGCAATCTCTACGACAAGGTCGGCATGTTCGGCACCGCGGCGGTGGGGTTCCTGAGCGGGCTGGACAGCGGTCCCACGGGAAATCAGATCCGCGGCTTCGGTTTCCTGAACGATGGATCGGTGGGCACCGTTTTCAATTTCTTGAACGCCGCGCCGTTCGTCCCCACCGGCAACTCCGGTTTTCCGCAGACCGATCCGGATGCCACCCGGCGCGATGTGGAGCAGTTCCTGTTGGCCTTCGACAGCGATCTTGCGCCGATTGTGGGGCAGCAGATAACGTTGACCAGCTCGAACGCCGCCGCAGTGGGGCCGCGCATCGATCTGCTGATGGCGCGCGCCGCCGCTCCGTTCAATTCCAAGGCCCTGAACGGCACGGTTACGGAGTGCGACCTGGTAGCGCAGGCGCCGGTGAACGGCAGGATTATGGGGTACTTGTACGACCCGGTGGCTGGCAATTTCATCCCGGACGATGGTTCGCCACGGATCTCGGATGCATCTCTGAGGGCATTGGCAGCGACAGCTGGGCAGGAAGTGACTTATACGGCGGCTACACCCGGCTCGGGCCAGCGGCTCGCCTTCGCGCACCATCCGGCCCCGAAATATCCCCGGCGAACCACTCCTTTGCCGTTCTGAACAGGCAAATCGGTGCGCGCCGGCTGGGAGGACTTAGTTCCGAAGGTGCAGACCGAACTCGGTGCTCATCGGCAGAGGGTTCTTCGCCTGGACCTGATCGCCCTCGTCCGCGTTCCAGAGGAGATGGACCAAACGCGCCGCGAGATCGTGGGAGCAGACGCAGTCCGCTTCGGTGGTGATTTGCTCGGCCGTCTTGCCTTCCCAGGCGAACTGCACCTGGACCGGCTCGCAGTCTTCCGTGACCCATGTGCCGTGCACCTCGGTGAGCTCCAACAGGTCGTCGCTGCCCGCGATCGCGACGCGAATCTTGTTTTCGTTCCGCGCCAAAAGAACTGCTTCCGTTCTGCTGCCGTTTGCGTAGATGAGAATCATGAATGCCGCCTCCATGAACAGCATGCAACTTCCAGCGCGCAACTACCAGTCCCCTCTGTACTTTGGGCGTACTGTGACGGGTTAAAACTACACCCCGAGGGACTCTCATAACCTTGGTTAACAGCCGCCCCGTAGGTGCAGCGTCTGCTTCAGTTTACCTGCCGGCATCTCTAACAATTAAGGGTATTCGTACTAGACCCCGACCGTACTTTCCACCGTCTTTCAGGACTACCCCGAGTCCGCAAATCATGGGATAACGCGCTTAGGGGCTTCCGCGAGCATGAAATTTCGTCAATTCGCCTTGGCTTGTGAGTGCGGGCTGGTTCCCGCGCGTGTCCGTCAGGTTGGGCTATCCACCGAGCATCAACTGGTGATCCACTGGTGGTGCGTCGGGTGCCGTAAGGCCGTCTATGTGGCTAAAGACCTTGCGGAATGTTGGGAAGACTCGCCCAAACCCGAAGATCCGGACATCACGCCAGCCCCGGGCTACGATCTCGAGCGGCAACGGGGCGACGCCAGTTTTCTGCACGAAATGGGTATCTGCTTCCCCGCCGAGGCGGAAGAGCATTAATGAGAGACTTGCAAAATTCCGCCAACCGCTTGCTTGCGCGTGCGGCTTATTAATCGTGCGCAGCTCATTAATACTGAGATGCGACCGTGAGGGGCCAGAGCGAGCTCCGCTCGCTTGGACAAGCTGAAGCTTATCCCACAAAATCGCCGGCCTTTCCGATGTGGGGTAAGCTTTAGCTTGCCCAGCCGGGCGACAGCCCGGCCCTGGCCTGCGGGCCACCGTAGGCGATGAAACTCAGCCGGCGATGTTCTTCAAGGGAGCGGTGCCTTTCCCTCTAACGTCTGCGATCATGGGCTGTAGTGCCTCCGGCCCGCACTATCTTCCTCGCCGCCCTGGCGGCGCTGACCGTTTCCTGCGGTAGCGGACCGCCTCCCGCCATCGACCCCGCGCTGGCCGCGTCAGTTCCACCCGGCGCGACCATTCTGGCAGGTGTCAATCCGGATCGCGTGCGCGCCTCCCCGCTTTACCGCCAGCTTCCGGCTGCTGCGTCCGGATTTCTCGACTCGCTCGGTCCGGCGCGGTCGGTACTAGTGGCGTCCGACGGAGCCAGATATCTGGCACTCATACGCGGCGATTTCCGCGACGCGCCGTCCGGCGCGACTCTGCTCGGCAAGGGATTGGCGGGGATGGGCTCGCCCGACTGGTTGGAAGCGGCCCGAGGCGGTCGCCCAAACGCCGGCAAAAGCGCTCTCCTGACGCGCGCCGGGCAGGTCGCCGCCTCGGCCGATATCTGGATGGCCGCCGCGGGCAGCGCCAATCTTCCGGTGAGCGGCAATGGAGAGAATCTGAATAACCTGTTGCACGCTACCGAGTACGCCACTTTGAGCATCCGGCTGACGGACAACGTGGCGTTGGAAATAGTGGGCATGTGCCCCGGCCCCGAACCGGCGAGGCATCTGGAAGAGACGGTGCGCGCCTTCGTCAGCATCGGAGCCGGGACTACCGCGCGGCAACCGGCGATCTCCGGCCTCCTGCGGCGCATTCAAGTGACCCGCGACGGCCGCGACGTCCACGTGAGTCTGGTCGCTCAGGCGGCGGATTTGCAGACCGTACTGAAGCTGTTGGGGATCGGCTAAAGGGACCACTCCCTAACGGTCGCGGCTTTGTAAGAGTTTGGGCTACCGAGCCGCGCGCGTGAGCAAACGGTTTCGACTTAGTTCTGCTTATCTTGCGGAATTGGCGCGGTGGCGCTGACTGTCGGAAGCGCTCCGTGCAGCACGTCGTTGGCAAAGAAGAATTTGCCGTCGCTCGGCACCATCATGATCTGCACCTTGTCGGACAGCTTATCGGCAATGATTTTCTGTAGCAGGATGGGGCTCTCCTTGAGAACGCCGGCCTCCAGGCGCAGGTTATCGGTGTCGGCCTTCGACATCACCACTACGCGATCCACGTCGGCCTCATTCATCAGCTTGCGGCGCTCCAACTCGGCCTTTCCGTCGATCACTTTGGCCTGCGCGCGCGCCTCTGCCTCGAGGCGCGTCTGCTCGATCTGTTTCTGCTTCAGCGGCAGGGTGTACTGCATGGCGTCGGACTGCGCTTTGGCCCCCAGCACCGTAACTTCCGCCTCGCCTTCGGCCTGCTTCACCGCGCGAACCTTGTCGGCCTCCGCCTCTAGTTCGGCGGTGCGCACTTCCTTCTGCTTCACCTCTACCTCGACACCGAGGCGTTCATTCTCCTGCTCCTTAAGGAGGACGCCTTCCAGTCCCTTGGCGTATTCCGCCGGCAGTTCGATATCGCGCAGCATCACTTCCTTCACCACGATTGCGTCCGGCGCGAGTTTATTGGTGATGGCGGTAGCCGCGTCGCGGCGAATCTCTTCGCGGCGGCTGGCGAACAGATCGCGTATCAGGTAATTGGGAGCGATTTCGCGGAAGGCGCTGCCTACCACCGGCGGCACCAATGCTATGTCGACGGGCTGAGGAAGGTTGGCGTTGATGTAGGCGAGGCGCTTGGGGTCGATGCGGTAGCGGACCGCGACCGCCAGTCTGACGGAAAGGCCCTCTTTGGTTTGAATGGTGAGTTGTTGCGCCGGTTTCTCACCGATGGTGGTCTGGTAGATCTGGTCGCGAATGTCGTAAAGCTCGATGCTCTGCACCAACGGAATCACCAGGTGGAAGCCGGGATACAACGTGCCCGGCAGCGTGCCCGAAATCTGGCTCACGCGCACTCCCGCCATGCCGGCGGGCACCACCTGCAAGCTCAGGCCGGCCAGCAGGCAGACCAAGCCGATAGCGGTGAAGCGTCCCGCCGCGCGGTAGCGCGGATCAATCGCGGCGGGACGCGGTTGATCGTTGAGAATCAGGTTCGACTGTTGGTACAGCCGGAAAAGATCATGCAGCAGGATAGCCGCGGCGGCGGCCATCAGCACGAAGCCAGCGACTTCGAGCAGGTACTTCACGGTGAGCATTTGCGGGGTTTCTCCTGCCCGCGTATTGGCAATTGAGAGGCCAGCGCGATGGACAAGCTGAAGCATGTCCCACAAACAAGCCTGTGGGGTATGCTTTAGCTTGCCCAGGCGAGCGAGGCTCGCCCGCGCTTCGTGTCCTGCGCGCACCAGCGTGGCCGCTGCTACACGCGAATCCGACACACCTCGCCTGCGCGGCAGCCGATCTCTTGCGCGGCGGAGCCCCGATTCAGCGACACCTCGAGATATCCTGAGCTCCCCGCGAGCACCACCAGTTCGCCCTCCGGCGCTTCCGCGTAGCTGCGCACCAGCCGCCGCGCTTTCGCCTGCCCGACGGCGAGTTCTTCGAGCGTGGGAAAATCCTCGGCGTGAAAATTGGTAATCACGTTTCCGAAGCGATCCACTTTCAGGATCTCGCCCTCCCATGTCCAGGCGTCGATTTGGCGAGCATTCTCGAATGACGGGCGGACATAAGTCTCGAGGATCTCGCCGATGCTCGATGGCGCGACGCCGGCTGCCAGGTGGGCGGCCACGGGAGCGAAGATGTCCCGGCCATGAAACGTATGGCTCACCGGCTCGCGGAAATACCGCCGATTCCGTATCAGCCGCACCTCGTGCTTTTCGCCGGCGAAAATCATGCCGAACACACCGTTATCCGGACCCACAAAAAGCTGTCCCGCCGCCTCCACCACGATCGGCCGACGAGGGCTGCCCACGCCGGGGTCTACCACCGCTACATGCACCGTCCCGGGCGGAAAATAGCGGTACGCTTGGGCGATCGTGAACGCGCCTTCGCCGATAGCGTACCGGCTCACCTGGTGACTGATGTCGACGATCTGCGCGTCCGGGCAGATGCCCAAAATCACGCCCTTCATCACGCCGACGTAGTGGTCGGAAAGCCCGAAATCCGTGGTCAGGGTAAGGATGGGCGCCGGCATTGGTAAAATAGCGGTACGTGCAGCATTTCTACTTCGACCACAACGCCACCACACCCGTAGCTCCCGAAGTCCTGGAGACGATGGTGTCGTGTCTCGGTCAAGTGTATGGTAACGCTTCCAGCATCCACCATTTCGGACAGGCCGCCAAGCAAAAGCTGGAAGCCGCGCGGCGCCAGGTAGCGGCGCTCATCCACGCCAGCCCCGCCGAAGTGGTCTTCACCAGCGGCGGCACGGAAGCCGACAACCTGGCGATTTTCGGTGTGGTCCGCGCGGCTGGACGCCCGCTGGCGCATGTAATCGTCAGCTCCATCGAGCATCCCGCGGTGCTGGCATCGGCGGCTCAACTCGAGCGCGAGGGCGTGGCCGTGACGCGCTTGCCTGTCAACGCCAACGGAATAGTCGACCCCGAGGGCGTGCGCCGTGCCATTCGACCCGATACCGTGCTGGTCTCCATCATGCACGCCAACAATGAGCTCGGCGTCGTGCAGCCCATCGCGGAGATCTCCCGCATCGCCCGCGAGGCAGGCGTTGCGCTGCACGTGGATGGCGTGCAGGCGCTCGGCAAAATACCCGTCGATGTGGAAACTCTCGGCGTTGACCTTTACAGCATGAGCGGCCACAAGCTCTACGCCCCCAAGGGCGTGGGGGCGCTCTATGTGAGCAAGGGAACCAGGCTCGCGCCCACCGCATTCGGCGGCCATCACGAACGCGACCGCCGGCCCGGGACCGAGAATGTGCCCGGTATCGTGGCCTTCGGCGCCGCCTGCGAACTCGCCGAACGTACGCTGGCCGCGGAATCCGAGCGCTTGGCGGCGCTGCGCGACCGCCTCGAGAGCGCTGTCCTTGGCCGCATCTCCGGCACCGGCGTCAGTGGCCGGTACGCCAATCGGACGCCCAATACCAGCAATATTTATTTCGATGGAGTCGATGGAGAAGCCATGGTGATCGCTCTCGACCTGCGGGGATTCGCAGTGTCGACGGGCTCGGCCTGCTCTTCGGGCGCCATCATGCCCTCGCACGTCCTCACCGCCCTGGGACTTTCGGCGGACCGTGCGCGCTCCAGCCTGCGCTTCTCGCTTGGCCGCACCACCACCGCCGAACAAGTAGACGCCCTGGTGGACGCGGTCGAAGCCTCGGTAGCCCATCTGCGAAGAATTTCCGTACATGCCTGAGCCAGCACCTATCGCGGTAGCCATGAGCGGCGGAGTCGATAGCTCCACCGTTGCCGCGCTACTGGTGCGCCAGGGCCACAAGATCGTCGGCATGACCATGCAGCTGTGGAATCAGCGCCGCCTGCCGGAGCTGGCGCCGGAGACGGCGGGCCACGGCCGCTGCTGCTCGCTCGACGATGTCTACGACGCGCGGCGAGTGGCGGAGCAAGTGGGTATTCCGTATTACGTGGTGAATTTCGAGCAGCAGTTCGAAGAGCAGGTGGTGCAGCCTTTCGTCGAAGAGTATCTCGCCGGCCGCACGCCCATCCCTTGCACGCTCTGCAACAACTACATCAAGTTCGACCGCTTCCTCGAAATGGCGGACTCGGTAGGCGCCCATCGCATCGCCACCGGCCATTACGCCCGCGTGCGCTATGACGAAGCTTCCGGCCGGTATCAGCTTCTGCGCGCCCGCGATGGATCCAAGGACCAGACCTATTTCCTCTTCGGCCTGACACAGAAGCAGCTCGCCCGTACTCTGTTTCCGCTCGGCGAGATGGTGAAACCCGAAGTCCGCCAACTGGCCCGCGAGATGGATCTGGCGGTGGCGTCGAAGGGCGACAGCCAGGAGATCTGCTTCGTTCCCAACGGCGATTATGCCGCTTTTCTCAACGCGTATCTCAAGGACAAGGGCGTGGAGCCGCAATCCACGCATGGCTCCATCGTCACCACCGACGGCCGCACCCTCGGCGAGCATCAGGGCGTTCATCATTTCACCGTCGGCCAGCGGAAGGGCTTGGGAATCTCGTCCAAAGAGCCGCTCTACGTGATTTCCACCGATTCGCAGACGCAGCGCGTGGTGGTCGGCGGCAACGAGGACCTGCTGTGCGGCCGATTTGTCGCCCGCCAGCTGAATTGGATTTCCATCGCGGGCGTCGCCGCTCCGGTGCGCGCGCAGGTGAAGATCCGCAATAAACATGCCGCCGCTCCGGCGACGATCCACCCCACGGCCGACGCCGGCTGCGTCGAGGTGGTATTCGACGAACCGCAACGCGCCGTTACGCCCGGACAGGGCGCGGTCTTCTACGACGGCGACCTGGTTCTCGGCGGCGGCTGGATCGGGTAGCCTCCCGCCCCCCGCAAAAACTCGAACACTTGGCGCGTAACAGGCGTATCCTGTATGGAAGCTATGTTCTGCCACAAGTGCGGTACCCAAGTGAATCCGGACGTGCAGTTCTGCCCCACCTGCGGGGAGCCGATGACCTCGCCCCTCGCGTCGGGCCCATCGGCCGCCCTGCCGTGGACGGCGCCCACGGGGATTAAGGCGACGCCGGGCAAATGGATCGGCGAGGGTTGGGAATTGGTGAAGGCGGACATGGGAACGTATGTCCTGATCTCGCTGATTTTCTTCCTGCTCAATGGCGTGCCGTTTATTCAAGGCGCGCTGATCGCCGGTTTCCACATTTACACCATGAAGAAGATCATGGGCCGGCCAGCCGAATTCGGCGACCTCTTCAAAGGCTTCAATTTCTTCATCCCCACGTTGGTGGCGGCGATATTGATTGGGCTTTTCACTTTCCTCGGGACGCTGCTTTGCATCATTCCCGGTCTGGTGGTGGCCGCCATGTACAAGTTCACCTACCTCTTCATCGTGGACAAGCGCATGGACTTCTGGCCCGCCATGGAAGCCAGCCACGCGGTGGTGAAGAACGACTATTTCGGGTTCACCATGTTCCTGCTGCTGGCGGTCCTGGTGAACCTTCTGGGCGCGCTGTGCTGCATCGTGGGGCTGCTGGTGTCGATCCCGGTGACGTTCGCTGCCATCACTATCGCATACAAGGAGCTCGTCGGATTTGACCAGCGTACCGCGGACGCCCTCTAGCGTGTGTGCCGACACGCCACAGACGAATCCGCTTGCTTACGCGCGCGGCTCGGAAAACGTGCTCTTACCGAGCCGCGGCCGTGAGGGAGCGGCCCTCCGATGGCGTATCTTGGCCGCCGCCAGCCTCTTCGCCTTCTTCTGGTGGCTATCGCCCCCGGACCAACCTTCCTTTCACCTGTGCCCCTTCTATTGGCTCACCGCCCGTCCGTGCCCGCTTTGCGGAATCACGCGAGCCTTCTGTGCTCTAGCCAAAGGTCACTGGACTCAGGCGATCCATTTCCATGCCCTCAGTCCGTTGGCGTTCGTCATGCTGTTTTCCCTCTTCTGGAAATTTCGCTGGCGTGCACCTTTTTGGACGTGGGGGCTGGCGGCCATCGGAACCTACGGCGTCTGGCGCGCGGCCGGCATGTGGGACATGCTTTAGCTTGTCCAGCCCAGCTAACAGCTCTGGATGGGCCGCTGAAAAGTCCACGGGCGAGCTTCGCTCGCCGCTGGGCTTTGGCCTTTTTCGTGGGACATGCTTCAGCTTGTCAGGCGAGCGGAGCTCGCCCTTAGCCGGTTTCCACGCCGCCCAACAAATTTCTCTCGCTTCGCTGCGGCGAGCCTTCGGGCACGAAGCCGAATAAACTCCCCCGAGTGCGACGACTGGCTTGTTCCGAGGCGGGCTGAAACGACCGCATGCTACGAATCGCCGAAGTCCACGGGCGAACTTCGCTCGCCGCGCAAGCTGAAGCATGCCCCACTTAGAAGAATCGCACCGGAATGTTTTTGCTGGAAAAGCCCAGCCCGACGGATACGAAATAGATGAGGTGGTTATACGCCGAGAAAGAGCTGCTCTGATACTTAGTGGCGGAAAACGACGTCACGAAGCTCACTCGCGGCAGGATTTCGTGGCTCATGCTGAAAGATCCGGTAAGCTGCCCATATCCTCCCTGAATATTGCCCACCGAGAGTGCGCGCACATAGGTGCCGCCGATATTCATGCTCCACTTGCGCAGCCCCGAATATCCATATCCCAGCGAGGCGGTCTCCGCCCGGGAAGTGAGAAACAGACCATTTCCGGGCGTTTCCGATTCTCCCGCGCTGAGATAAGCCACGCCCCGTTGGAAGGATCGCGAAAGCCGGATCCCGAAGTCGGGAGCCCAGAAGAGGCTGTTATTGATTACCAGGCTGCTGGGCAGATTGCAACTCTGGACGACACCGGAAGGACATAGAATCGCCAGGAACGCCGGATTGATCGGCACAAGTTCTTCGAAACTACTGTTGACGCGCGAAGCCCCGCCAAAAAGCGATAGCTCGGTCCAACGGTCGAAGCGCGTCGACAAGCTGAGAGTCGCGCTGTTCATATAGGAGTGTCCGATGCCGCCCGAGTAACCGAAACGGGCCCAGCCGTACTGTCCCCCGACCGTTACACGGCGCGACAGACGGTATTGCGTATCGAAGGAGGCGCTGTCACCCGAGGCCGAATACAGTTCGGAAGATCGGCGCAGATTGGTAAAATACCCGCCGCCGAGCGAAAACGAAAGCCGCGAAGTGGCTTGGTAAGTCAGGTTCGCCAGTGTGGTGCTGTAGATGGTTCGGTTGTCGTAAAAATCGGTGGTGGGGATTTGGCTCTGCGACGGGTCGAAGGGAACCGAGGAGTTCAGCGATACCGTGGCGGGAGGGAACTGCGTGAACCATCCGGCGCTTTCCCTGAGGGTGAACAGGATATGCCTGGAAAACTGATGCGTCAGCCCCAACGAGATTCCTTGGCTGATTCCCGCGAAATAACTCGCGTTGGCGTAATCGTAAAAGCTGCCGCTGTAGGCCACACCCAGGCTGGTGTGCCTCCAGCGGTGAGATCCGCTCAGTCCGAGAGTCACTCCGCCGCCGTAGGACGCACCGCTCAGAAGCTGCCCCTGAGCGTTGGTGGCGACGCCCAGCAGACCGTTAGTGTAGTTGGCCGTGACAGCCACCGAGAATGCAAAATCCACGGTGGGAGTGCTCATGGCGGCTGGGGCCTCCCCGCGCGAGAGGATCGCCGGACCGGCATACTGCGCCCATGCGGGCAGAGCCAAACCGAACATAACGAATGCGCGTAACTGCTTCAATAGATTCATCCTCCGAGGCTCTCGTAAAAACCCGCACGGGCGGAGCGCCAAATCAAAGTCTGACGCGCGCCTCTCTGGCCTGTCAAGCCGCTGCAAGGCTTTTCCGTTACCGGGACCACATCCATTCTGTGGGGCGGACCCTCTGGTCCGCGTCCTGGTCCGCGCGGGTCCCCTTGGACCCGCCGACCCTGAATGGCACGGACCCGCGGGGGCTTCAGACCGCATCGTCTCGCATCGCACTGCGTTCTCCCGGCCCGGTTAACTCAATCCTGATCCTTTCTTTACGACTTCTTTATGTGCCCGACCGTAGCTTGAAAGGGTGGAAATACGCGGTGAGTTTCAAATCGACCCCTGCTCGCTGACAGCGGGCGCGGGGCCCGGGGAGCTCGAAGTCGTGATTCCCTTTACCGGGCCGGAAACCACGTCGGCGGCGCTGGCCCGTGCCGCCCAATTGACATCGGGGCTGGACGCACGTGTACTATTGATTGCAGTGCACACGCTGCCGTACCCAGTGCCCTTCGTGTGCCCGTCGCTGGTACACGCGCATTTGGTGGAACAGCTTCTGGAACTCGCCGCCGCCTGTACCCTGACGGTGCAGCCGCAGGTGGTTTTGGCGCGCGACCGTATGGAGGGCTTCCAGTACGCCATGCCGCCCGGCTCGACGGTGCTAATTGCCAGCCACCGGCATTTCTGGCGGACACAGGAAGAGAAACTGGCGCGCGCGCTGGCCGAGGCCGGCCACAAAGTAGCGCTGGTACATATCGCATAGGTGAAAAATGTTGGACGTGCTTTTTATTTCAATTTCGATTCTGTTCTTCGCCGCCGGATGGGCGTTTGTCAAAGGCTGCGACCGCCTCTAGGAACTTTCCATGGAATACATTCTGGCGCTATTGATTGCCGCCGGGCTGGGTGCGTACCTGCTGTACGCCCTGTTGCGGCCTGAGAAGTTCTGAGAGGATCCGATGACCGCCAACGGAATTCTGCAAATTGCGTTGTATTTTCTTGTGCTGCTGGCGCTGACCAAGCCCTTAGGCGCCTTCATGGCGAAGGTGTTTTCCGGCGAGCGCACATTCCTCCATCCGGTGCTCCGTCCGCTCGAAGTCGGGCTGTACAAGCTCTGTGGGATCCAGGAGGACGGCGAGCAGCATTGGACTATTTACGCCGGGTCGATGCTGGCATTCAGCCTGGTCGGCATCGTGTTCAGCTACATCCTTTTGCGCTTGCAGCAGTGGTTTCCGCTGAACCCGCAGGGGCTCGCCAACCTGGGTCCCGACCTGTCGTTCAACACCGCCGTCAGTTTCGGGACGAACACCAACTGGCAATCGTACAATCCCGAAGCGACCATGAGTTATTTCAGCGAAATGATCGCGCTGGCGACGCACAACTTCTGGTCGGCGGCCACGGGAATTTGCGTGGCGCTGGCGCTGGTGCGCGGGTTTGCGCGCCACTCGGCGCAGACGCTGGGCAGTTTCTGGGTGGATTTCGTTCGCTCCACGGTGTACGTCCTATTGCCGCTTTCAGTGGTGGGAGCGCTGCTGCTGGTTTCGCAGGGCGCTATTCAGAATTTCCACCCGTACACAAAGGTGGCCACGGTGGAGGGCGCCGTACAGACGCTTCCGCAGGGGCCCCTGGCTTCGCAGGAAGCCATCAAGATGATCGGCACCAATGGCGGCGGTTATACCCAGGCCAACTCCGCGCATCCCTTTGAAAATCCCACGCCGTTCTCCAACTTCCTGCAGATGATTTTCATCTTTATCATTCCCGCCGGATTGACATACACCTTCGGCAAGATGGTGAAGGATACCCGCCAGGGATGGGCGCTATTCGCCGCCATGAGCGTCCTGTTCCTGGCTGGTGTCGCGGTAGTTTACTCCGCCGAAGCCTCCGGTAATCCGAACCTGAACAAAGCCGGCCTTCAGTCCGAGGCGACGGCCACCCAGCCGGGCGGCAATATGGAGGGCAAGGAGGTGCGCTTCGGCATCGCCAATTCAGCCCTCTTTACGGTGGTCACCACCGACGCCAGCTGCGGCGCGGTGAACAACGCGCACGACAGCCTCACCCCGCTGGGCGGGCTGGTTCCGCTGGTGAACATTGAACTGGGTGAAGTGGTTTTCGGAGGCGTGGGCTCGGGTTTGTACGGCATTCTGCTGTTCGCCATCCTGGCGGTGTTTATCGCCGGGCTGATGGTGGGCCGCACACCCGAATACCTGGGCAAGAAGATCGAGAAGAAGGAAGTCAAAATGGTGATGCTGGCGGCGCTGGTGCTGGCGTTCACGATTCTGGGTTTCTCGGCTGTGGGCGCGGTGATTCACTTCCCGCACAATAGTTGGGTCAATTCACCGGGCGATGCCACCGCCAACCTGGCCAACCACGGTCCGCATGGGCTCACAGAGATGCTCTACGCCTATACCAGCGCGGTGGGCAACAACGGCAGCGCCTTTGCCGGCATCAACGCCAACACGCCTTATTTCAACGGCACCATCGGAATCGCCATGCTGTTCGGGCGCTTCCTGATGATGATCCCGCTGCTGGCCGCGGCGGGTAGCCTGGCGCAGAAGAAGCTGGTGCCCGTCTCGGCCGGCACGTTTCCCACCCATGGCCCGCTTTTCGTAGGGCTGCTGGTGGGTGTAACGGTAATCGTGGGCGCGCTCACATTCTTCCCTGCTCTGTCGCTGGGGCCGGTAGTGGAACACTTTTTCATGAACGCCGGCAAGCTCTGGAGCTAAAATCATGGCAACTACAATGACACCACCTCCTCTCGTCACGGATCCCGTCACCCTGATGCCCAAGAAGGGTTCGCGGGCGCGGCCGCTGTTCGACCCGCCGATCGTGAAGCGGGCGCTCACGGATTCGTTCGTCAAGCTCAATCCGCGCACCATGATGAAGAATCCGGTGATGTTCGTGGTGGAAGTGGGCGCCGCCATGACCACCATTCTGGCGGCCCGCGATATCGTCGCCGGAGCCGCCCTCGCCGGCTTTACGTTTCAGATTACGCTGTGGCTTTGGTTCACGGTGCTGTTCGCCAATTTCGCCGAAGCCATGGCGGAAGGCCGCGGCAAGGCGCAGGCCGATACCTTGCGCAAGACGAAGACCGAGACTACCGCCCGCCTGCTGATCAATGGCAGCGGCAAGACGGAAATCGTGGCGGCCACGCAACTACGCGCCGGTAACGTCGTGCAGGTAGATGCGGGCGAGACTATCCCCGGCGATGGCGACGTGATCGAAGGCATCGCCAGCGTGGACGAATCGGCCATCACGGGAGAGAGCGCGCCGGTCATCCGCGAATCGGGCGGCGACCGCAGCGCCGTCACCGGCGGCACCAAAGTGCTTTCCGACTGGATCAAGGTGAAGATCACGTCGAACCCCGGCGAGACCTTTCTCGACCGCATGATCGCGCTGGTGGAAGGCGCGGCGCGGCAGAAGACGCCCAATGAAATCGCACTCAATATCGTGATCGCCGGCCTGACGCTGGTGTTCCTGATGGCGGTGGTATCGCTGCAGCCATTCGCGATTTATAGTGTTCAGGCCGGTGGCAGCGGGGCGCCGCCTACCGTCACGGTGCTGATCTCGCTGCTGGTCTGCTTGATTCCGACTACCATCGGCGGATTGCTTTCGGCCATCGGAATCGCCGGCATGGATCGCGTGATGCAGCATAATGTGCTGGCAATGAGCGGAAAAGCTGTCGAGGCCGCAGGCGACGTGAATACGCTGCTGCTCGACAAGACCGGCACCATCACATTGGGCAATCGCCAGGCGGTGGAATTCATCCCCGTCGGCAAAACCAACGAGAGCGAACTAGCCGACGCGGCGCAGCTATCGAGCCTCGCCGATGAAACGCCGGAAGGCCGCTCCATCGTCGTGCTGGCCAAGCAGAAGTACAACATCCGCGGGCGCGAAGTGGCCGAGCACGAGGCGCACTTCATTCCCTTCACCGCGCAGACGCGCATGAGCGGCGTGGATATCGACGGCCGACGCGTTCGCAAGGGCGCCACCGAGCAGGTGATGGAATTCGTGCACGAGCACGGTGGCGTGGTGCCCAACGAACTCACGGAGATTACCGAGCGCATCTCGCGTTCCGGCGGAACTCCGCTGGTGGTGGCCGACCGCGACCGCGCGTTGGGCGTGATTCACCTGAAGGACGTAGTGAAGGGCGGCATGCGCGAGCGCTTCCAGCAGTTGCGCGCCATGGGCATCCGCACCATCATGATCACCGGCGACAATCCGCTGACGGCGGCGGCGATCGCGGCGGAAGCCGGCACCGACGATTTTCTGGCGCAAGCCACCCCCAAAGACAAGATGGACCTGATCAAAAAGGAGCAGGCCGGCGGGCGCCTGGTCGCCATGACGGGAGACGGCACCAACGATGCTCCCGCGCTGGCGCAGGCCGACGTCGGACTGGCCATGAATACCGGCACCATGGCCGCCAAAGAAGCCGGCAACATGGTCGACCTGGATAGCAATCCAACCAAGCTGATCGAGGTGGTGGCCATCGGCAAGCAGTTGCTGATGACCCGCGGCGCGCTGACCACATTTTCGATCGCCAACGACGTGGCCAAGTATTTTGCCATTCTGCCAGCTATGTTCATGGCAACCTATCCCGTCATGGGCAAGCTCAATATTATGGGTCTGCACAATGCCCAGAGCGCCGTCCTGGCAGCGGTAATATTCAACGCGCTGATCATCATCGTGCTGATTCCCCTGGCGCTGCGCGGCGTCAAGTACAAGGCCATGAGCGCAGCGTCGTTATTGCGGCGGAACCTGATGGTCTACGGAGTGGGCGGCGTGATCGCGCCCTTCCCAGGCATCTGGCTGATCGACAAGCTGCTGGTGTTGCTGCATTTGGCGTAAGCGTAAGGAAGAATTATGAGCCACCGATTAACACCGATGAACACCGATAAGAAAGGCATTTTGTTTTATCGGTGTTCATCGGTGTTCATCGGTGGCCAATAGGTTTTTTTCGAGAGCCCTTATGAAACAGTTAATCATTGCCCTTCGCGTGACTCTGGTCTTCGCCATTCTCACCGGCGTGGCGTATCCGCTGGTGGTGACCGGCCTCTCCAGGGTGATTTTTCCGCACCAGTCGGATGGCAGCCTCATCGAGCGTGGCGGGAAGGTCGTCGGGTCCGAGCTGATCGGCCAGAAGTTCACCCGGCCGGAGTATTTCCAGGGCCGCCCCTCGGCTGCGGGGAACGACGGCTACGATGGCCTGGCGTCTGGGGGTTCGAACCTGGGGCCAACCAACCAGGCACTGGTCGACCGCGTGAAAGGCGACGCCAAGAAATTCCGCGATGCCAACCCTACGACGACCGCTCCTTTGCCGGCCGACCTGTTGACCGCATCCGGTAGCGGGCTCGACCCCGACATCAGCCCCGCGTCCGCGCAGGTGCAGATCCCGCGAGTCGCCGCCGCCCGCGGAATGAGCGTCGACGCGCTGCGTGAGCTGGTGGCCTCGCATACCGTGGGCCGCCAGTTCGGCATCCTGGGCGAGCCTCGTGTAAACGTTTTGAAACTGAATCTCGCGCTCGACCAGGCCGCGCCGCTCAAGAAGTAATTCGCCAGATTTGCAGCTTACGGATTATCCTGAGTAGGATGCCGAGTGTCGACAGTTGCCGGCCGAATCCGGAAGAACTCCTACGTAAGGTACAGGCCGATGAGCGGCGCGAAAGCCGCGGACGCCTCAAGGTCTTTCTTGGCTACGCCTCCCGTGTGGGCAAGTCCTTCCGCATGTTCGACGAAGGACGGCGCCGCAAGGAACGCGGACAAGATGTGGTGGTGGCCGCCTTGCAGTCAGGCGTCCCACCGGAAATTCAGGAGATCCTGAAGCACGTCGAAGTCATCCCTGCGATTCCCACCAAGCATGCCGGGCGCGACTATTTTGTAATGGACATGTCGGCGATTTTTCGCCGGCACCCGCAAGTCTGCCTGATCGATGGCCTGGCTTACGACAATCCGCCCGGTAGCCGCAATCCGCACCGCTGGCAGGATGTCAGCGAACTGCTCGACCGCGGAATCGCCGTCATCACGGCCGTCAATCTGCAATACATTGCCGAACAGCAGGACGCCGTGGAGCGCATTACCGGAAAGCGCGCGGCCAATAGCATCCCGGCGGCATTTCTCCAGGAAGCCGATGAAATCGAAGTAGTCGACGCGCCGCCGGACGCTCTCATCGACCGAACCGGCAGCAACGCCAAGATCGATTCACGCCGTCTGGCCGAGCTCCGCGAGCTGGCGCTCCTGCTGGCCGCCGATGTAGTGGACTGCCAGCTTCAGGAATACCTCGATGCGCACGGCGTGGCGGCGCGCTGGGGTGCCCAGGAGCGCATCCTGGTGTGTTTGACGCCGCGCAGCAATGCCGCCGACATGCTGCGCAGCGGGCAGCGGAACAAGCTGCGCTTTCACGGCGCGCTGCTGGCGGCATACGTCGAACAGCCCGGCTTGCCGCCGCGGGATCGCGAACTGCTCGATCGAAATCTGGCGTTGGCGCGCGAAATGGGCGCCGAAGTGCATTGTCTGAAGGGGACCGATTTCGTCGACGCCATCCTGGCATTCGCTCACGAACAACGCATCACACAACTGTTTATGGGCCACACCGGCCGGCCCGGCCACTCCTGGCCTGCGCGCAGCCCCATCGATCGTCTGATCGATGGGGCCGAAGGCTTCGACGTTCGACTTTTTCCCCACGGGGGCGGGTCGTGAGCGCCAAGGGGAAACTCAAGCTCTATCTGGGTTACGCTGCCGGCGTGGGTAAGACTTATCGCATGCTGGACGAGGCGCAGGAGCTGCGGCAGAAGGGCGTCGATATCGCGATCGGATACTTCGAGCCGCATGGCCGCAAGGAGACCATCGCCAAGACCGAAGGCCTGGAAGTGGTGCCCCGGCGGGTGCTCACCTATAACGGGTCGCAGTTCGAAGAGATGGATACCGACGCCGTGATCCGCCGCAAACCCGTGGTCGCCGTGGTGGACGAATTCGCCCACACCAACGTTCCCGGCGCCGAGCGCGGGAAACGCTGGCAGGATGTGTACGCCATCCTCGCTGCGGGCATCGATGTGCTGACCACCATGAACGTGCAGCACCTGGAGAGCCTGAACGATCAGGTGTTCCATGCCACCGGCATCCGTGTGCGGGAGACGGTGCCCGATTGGGTGGTGGACGAAGCGGACGAGCTGGTGTTCGTGGATCTCACCCCGCGCGCGCTGCGCAATCGGTTGGAGCGGGGCGTGGTTTATTCCCAGGAAAAGGCGCGCCGCGCGATGGAGAATTTTTTCACCGAGAGTAATCTCACGGCGCTGCGGGAAATGGCGTTGCGTCATACGGCGCACGAGGTGGAAGAGAAGCTGGATGCCGAGGACGCGGCAGCAGCGGTATTGGCGGAATCGCCCGGCGAGCCCGCGGCTGGCGCTCAGACGCCGCGCCGGAGGGAGCGCATTTTGCTCTGCCTCACGGGCCGCCCGTCGTCCGCCATCCTGATTCGCCGCGGCAAGCGCGTGGCGGATTACATCCATGCCGATTGTCTGGCCGTCCATGTGGGCGACCCGTCGCACGACGGGGAGGCGGTGGAGCGGCACATGAGCTTTGCCCGCAACTTGCGCATCGATACCCACGTCATAGAAGGTGGGGATGTGCCGGGCGCGATCGCCAATTTCGCCCGCACTCACGGTGTCACTCAGATTTTCATGGGACGATCGGCACCTTTGCCCTGGTGGAAGCGCTATCGCGAGACGATTGTGCAACAGTTGGTTCGCCAGGCGCGCGACATGCAAATTACCATCGTGGCGGAAAGGCGGAAATAGTTGAAGTGGGCACTTTTGATGGCGGCAACCGTGTGTTCCGTTTCCGCGGCGGCCTCGGAACCGGCCACCATCGATGACGCCTTGCACTCGCTCTACGATTTCGATTTCCCGTCGGCGCACGCTACCCTGAATAGCTACATCGCCGCCCATCCGCAAGAGTCCCTGCCGTACGCGTTTCGCGGGGCGGCATACCTTTTTTCGGAGCTCGACCGGCTGAAGGTGCTGGAAAGCGAATTCCTCACCGATGACGACCGGTTGGTGGAGAAGACCCGGCGGCAGCCCGATCCGGCGATTCGCAAGCAGTTCCTGCAGGCGGTGGACGATGCGCAAAAACGCGCCGAGGCAGTGTTAAGAACGAACCCAAACGACCGCGACGCTCTCTTCGCCATGTGCGTGGTATCGGGCGTATCGACCGATTATATGGCGCTGGTGGAGAAGCGGCAGATCTCCAGCCTGTCGCCGGCCAAGCGGGCGAACGCTTACGCGCAGCGTCTGCTCAAGCTCGATCCGAAATTCTACGACGCGTACCTGACCGCCGGGTTTTCGGAATATATGATCGGCAGCCTGCCCTTTTTCATCCGCTGGTTCATCCATTTCGACAACGTGGACGGCGATAAGCAGCGCGGCGTACGCCATCTCGAACTGGTGGCGCGCGAGGGACACTACCTCCGCCCGCTGGCCAAAGTCTTTCTCGGAATCATCGATCTGCGCGAGAAAAAGCCTCAGGAAGCTCGCCAACTGCTCGCCGAGTTGGTGCGCGATTACCCACGGAATCCTCTCTACCGCAAGGAACTCGACAAGTTGCAGCTAAGGCTGGCGTTGAGGAGATGATAGAAACCGCGTGTTCTCGCCCTGCGATCCGAAGGCGAGCTATATTCGCGAATCCGCTTGCTCACGCGCGCGGCTCGGTAACCCAAACTCTTTCCGAGCCGCGACCGTGAGGGAGCGGTCCCGGCAGCGCATCCCTACCCGCACTTCGGTACCATAATGCTCTATGTACATTGCCAACGCGGATCGTTATCGGGACATGATCTATCGGCGCTGCGGGCAGAGCGGCATTCTCTTACCCGCCGTCTCCATCGGCCTCTGGCATAATTTCGGCGGCGTCGACGCTCTGGACAACGGGCGCGCCATGCTGCGCCGCGCCTTCGATCTGGGAATCACGCACTTCGACCTCGCCAATAATTACGGTCCGCCCTACGGGTCCGCCGAGACGAACTTCGGACTGCTCTTCCGCCAGGATTGGGCGCCCTATCGCGATGAGCTGATCGTCTCTACAAAGGCCGGCTATGACATGTGGCCTGGCCCGTACGGCAACTTCGGATCCCGCAAGTATTTGCTGGCCAGCCTTGACCAAAGTCTGCGCCGCCTGGGCCTGGAGTACGTCGATATCTTTTACTCCCACCGCCCCGACCCCGATACTCCGCTCGAAGAAACCATGATGGCGCTCGACCAGGCGGTCCGCTCCGGAAAGGCGCTCTACGCCGGCATCTCCAATTACGACGCGGAACGGACCGCGAAAGCCGCGGAGATCCTGCGCCGCCTCGGCACGCCTTGCCTCATCCACCAGATGAAGTACTCCATGTTCGTCCGCTGGAGCGAGGGCGGATTGCTCGCGCAGTTGAAGGCCGATGGCATCGGCGGCATCGCGTTTAGTCCGCTGGCCCAGGGTTTATTGACCGACCGCTACCTCAACGGCATCCCCGCCGGGTCGCGCGCGTCCAAACCTTCCGGCTTCTTAAAGGAGCGTGACGTGGATGAGGCGCATCTATCGAAGGCGCGCGCCCTGCAGGACATCGCCCGCGAGCGAGGCCAGTCGCTGGCGCAGATGGCGCTGGCGTGGGTACTGCGCGATGGCGTGATCGCCAGCGTGCTGATTGGGGCAAGCAGCGTGGAGCAGGTGGAGCAGAACGTCGCGGCCCTCGGCAAGCTCGATTTTTCACCGGAGGAGTTGGCCAGGATCGACGCCATTCTGGGGTAGACCGTGGGACATGCTTCAGCTTTGCTTCAGCTTGTCCACCTGGCAGCTCTCAACGAACCACAGGCGAGCTCCGCTCGCCGGGGCAAGCTAAAGCACACCCCACGTTTGCACCCAGAGTTGCCGCCGGTACTCCCCTTGCGCTATTCTAAAAGCTCGATCACTCTGTAAGGAATCAAGTTAGTCAAAGATGGCAAATACTATTTCCGCGATTAAGCGGGTGCGCGCAACGGAACGCCGCACTGAAGCGAACCGTAAGAATAAGACTCGCCTCCGGCACCAGATCCGCGCCATGCGGCGCGCGCTCACCGGCAAAGACGGCAAGGCTGCCGCTGAACTGCTGCCCAAGACGTTCTCCGAGATCGACCGCTCCGCCAAGCTCGGCATCATCAAGAAGAACACCGCCGCGCGGTACAAGTCCAAGCTGCATCTAAAAGTCAAAGCGCTCGCCGCCTAGCCGGCGCCTTTCAGGCAGTCAACTTCAAAAGGAATTGCTCCATGACGAGGCGGTCGTCCGGCCGCGCGTCGCGTAGTCCCCTGTCCGCTTCCGATATCAGTTTCATGGCGCGCTCCAGTTGCGGTTGGCCGAATTTGGCCACCGTCTGCCACACCTGATCGGCGCGCGATCCCCACATCGGCACACCCAGACGAGTGAAGTGCGCCTGCACCTGTTGGGAGCTCTTTAATCCCGCCTCGCTCGCCGCCATTGCCATGCGGAATTGCGTCGAAAGGAACGTCAGGGCGAGTGGAAGATAGATCCCCTCACTGGTCAGCGTGTCGAGCAGTTCCAGCGCGCGCGTTCGATCGCGCCTCCCGATGGCGTTCACCAGCGCGAAAATGGTGGTCGCGCGCGCGTCGGGCACCAGTTCGGCGATATCGTCCGCGGAAATCGTGCGGTTCCCCGCATAGAGCGCCAGCTTTTCGATTTCCACCGCGATGCGCGCGATATCGGCGCCGAGCGCTTCCACCAGTACGTCGAGCGCCTCGGGTTCGATCGACAGGCCGGCCCGCCGTGCCAGCGATTCGCCCTCCGCGCGCGCCTCATGCGCCGCAAAGCACCGCAATTCCACCACGTCGCGTAGCGCGGAATAGAACTTGCGTACGCGATCCTGCCTGCGCTTGTCCTCGCCCTCAAAATCGAAGCGGATGGCTTCGAAGACTACCACCACACCCGGCGTGGGGTCCTTCAAATATGCCGTGAGGACCGCCGCGTCCCCGCCGGAAGCGCCCGATTCCGCGTCCGATTCGTCGTCCTCGCTCGCCTTCCCGGTCTTCGGCAGCGCCGCCTCGGCGTTCACTACCCAAATCAGCCGTTCCGCTGCGAATAGCGACAACGCCCGCGCGTCGTCGACGATGGCCGCCAGCGGCATCTCCGCGAGGTCGAACTGAGTCACCGCGCCTTCCGCAAAGGCCGCGGTCATCGCTTCCTTAATGCGCCGCCGTTCGTACGCCTCCGGCCCCAGCAGCAGAATGGCCCCCGGCAATTCCCGCTTTTTTGCGCGCGCCACCAGTTGCGCCGCCGTCAAAATGCCTCCAGGATCGACGTCACCACCGCCGCCGCGGCCGCGCGCGTCACGCGCTTCATCGCCGGACTGCTTTCGTCGAAATACGTGGGGAGATTGGTGGAGATCTCGTAGCGCTCGCGGAATTCGTACCCGCTACGCTTGTAAATTACCTTGCCGGTCTTGCGATCGGTCAAAGTGAATTGTATGTTGAGGACGATTTGCGAACTGGTGGCGGTGGTGGCGCCGTTGGTCGCCGGGCCGGTGGTGATGCCGCCCAGCACGTCGAATCGCACCACGCCGCCCGTGAGAACCGCGTCGGCATGCTCCCGATCGGTGACGATGGTGTAGTGCGTGCGCGAATGAAATTCACGTACCACAGCGGCCGTAATCAGAGGAGCCACCTGGTACTGCACCGTTCCGTTGGAAAACTCCGGGATGGCGATGGTCTTCACGTTTTTCGGAATCAGATCGCCCTGCCCGCCGACGTGATAGCCGCAGCTGGAGCTATACAGCGCCGCCACCATCAAGATCCACGGCAAAATACGGACCGCTTGCTCACGCAAGCTTATCTTACCGAGCCGCGCGCGTAAGCAAGCGGTTTCCGAATTCCCGCAGGCGCCGATCATACCAGTCGCCGCGCCACCGCGACTCCGTTTTCCGCCGTGAGCCGCAGGTTGTCCGCCGCCAGCCAGAACCAGCAGGCTTCCGGCCGATTGCGATCGGGCGAGATGGCGCCCACGGCGATGCCGCTCTGCCCGGCTTGCCCCACGTTGGTGGGAGCCTCAAACTGGCTGCCGCGCACTTCGATGGAGCCGGTTACCAGACCGCTCTCCAAAGTCTCCAGGTTGGGGTCCGATTCGAACTCCACCCACGCGCCGAAACTATACCCGTGAAACACCGGGGCCTGAATCAGCCGCAGCGAGGGCATGGGCACGCCTTCGCCCGCTCCCGGCAACGCCAGCAGGCTTGCCAGATGACGCTCGATCCGCAATTCCGTTTCCTCCAGTGCGACCTTCGCCCCCTCGCCGTACTTGGCGAGCATGCTGAAGCTCAGCTGTGTGTCGAATACCGCATGGGGGAGCTTCTTGAAAGAGAGCAAACTGACCGTCTGCCCTTGCAGTTCCTCCACTCCTTCAGTTCCATACTCGCTGGCCGGCGCGAAGATCTGGATTACCGAAGCGCGCACCGCCTCAATGGCATGCAGCCGCCGCAGAAACAGCGCCAGCGCGATGGCCGCCGGGTGCGCGATCACCTGCACCGCCGATTCGTAGTCAGCCTCGTCGGCGTCTTCGCTCGCTTCCACCAGCGGCGCCCGCAAGCGGGCATCCGGCCGATCTTCCGCCGCGCCCGTGAGGTCGACGATCGTCGTCTCCGTCTCGTCTGCCGCGAATTCCAGCGCCTTCCGGCTGGATTCCGCGGAGCCTGCCAGAAACACCGCGCGCGCGCCGGCGAGACTCGTAGCGGTCAACCCGCCGACCACCGCCGGCTCGTCGCCCACACGCGTCAACGCCCCGGCTGCCTCGTCGATATCCGCCACTAGCCGCAAGCCGATGTCGCCATCCGAAGTCGCCACGATATCCCTGATCTCGCGGCCTAGCAGCGTATCGGAACCGATCAAGGCAACGGTGCTCATATCGCCGCTCCCGGAGCGGGCGCGGGCGGCGGCGGATGATGGCGGACACGCCGGCGAATAATTCCGCCGATGCGGATCAGAATGCCGCTCGCCACGTATGCCGCGGGCATCGCCAGCAGAACCGGTTGCGGCCAATTCCAGGTGAGATAGATGAATGCCCCCACCAGGATGATTATCAGAGGCGTATACGGTTTGCTCAGGCTGATTCCCTTGAAGCTGTAATAGCGCCAGGTGCTTACCATGAGCAGCCCCAGAACGATCAGTAACACCAGCCACACGGCGGCAAATGGCCAATATCCGAGGGGCTCTCCATCGTTGGCGAAGACCACGCCGGCCACCATTGCCGCGCCGGCGGGAATCGGCAGGCCTACGAAATACTTCCGGTCGGGCCGGCCGGGATTCTTCGGCACGGGATTCTTCTGAATGTTGAAGCGGGCCAGCCGCGCCGCTCCACAGAGCAAGAACAAGAACGCCGCGAAGGTGCCGAAGCGGGTGATCTGGTCACGAATGTGGGGCCCGAGCGTTCCGTCGATGAATTGCACGCCCCAGGCATACGCCAAAACCGCCGGCGCGATGCCGAAGCTGATCACGTCGGCCAGAGAATCCATTTCGCGCCCGAAATCGCTTGTGGTATTGGTCATGCGGGCGATGCGCCCGTCGAGCCCATCGAGAAATACCGCCGCCCCGACGGCCTTCGCCGCGATGGCGAAATGATCCGGAGCGTCCGGACCGCCGGTCATCGCCGCCATGGAACCGCGGAACGATTGCAAAATCGATAAGAATCCCAGAAAAATATTGCCGGCCGTAAACAGCGTCGGCAGCGCGTAAGCCGCACGGCGAGGACGCCGATCGGGCGACTTCGGGTCGATGAGCCGTTCCTTGATGCCCATAATTTATTGGTTCCGATCGCGCCGGCGCGCCAGAATGCTCGATCCGGCGGCCACGCGCATGCCGGGTTGCACCACGATCTCCCACTCGGGGCCGAGCAGCACATCCACGCGTGAACCGAATTTGATCAGGCCCACGCGTTCTCCGGGGCGGAGCCGATCGCCGGCCTTCTTGCGGCACACGATCCGCCGTGCGATCAGCCCGGCGATCTGTTTGAAGACCACGGTCGAGCCGTCGCCCTCCACGGTAATGACATTCTGCTCGTTGGCCTCGGAGCATTCTTCGCGGCTGGCCACGTGGAATCGGCCCTCCTGGTAATGCACGGCGCGAACCACGCCGGGAATGGGTGTGCGATTGACGTGAACGTCGAAAATATTCAGAAAAATGCTGATGCGATTCAGCGTGGGGCTCTCTGCTTTGACCGCGACCACCTTACCGTCGGCCGGTGAAACGGCCACCGGTCCCACGGGAATCTCACGTTCCGGATCGCGGAAGAAATTGAGGCAGAACAGCGCCAGAATCCAGGCTGGAATGGCGAACCCCGGGCCGGCGAGCCAGGCGACCACCGCGCCGGCCGCAGCTAACGCTACGGCGTAATAGATACCGTCCAATACGATCACTGCCTCTCATTTTCCCATAGCGCTGGTGGGACATGCTTCAGCTTGTCCAAGGCCGGTTTACCGCGTGCGCATCGCGCAGGCTTCCATCCCCTTTTAGCGGCACGGACCGCCCAGCTTCGCACAAACAAATTTGGCCACCGATGAACACCGATAAAACCAGGCGCTGTCTTATCGGTGTTTATCGGTGGCCCTTAATGCTCTTTAGTCCAAATTGGTCTTCGACACGCCGCCTGCGCGGGACTACAATGTTGATCGTCTGCCGGCGATGACCCGGCGGAAGGAGAGGAATACAACCAAATGTTTAAACGCAATGGCAAAATAGGGCGGAGAGATCTCTTCAAGAGCTCCGCAGGGCTCGTGGGCGGCGCGCTCTTATCGCGGGAGGCCGCCGCCGAGCAGGCCCCGCAACAGAATGTGAATAAGAACTCGAGCCCGTCGGCGCTCAGGATTACCGATCTTCGGGTGTGCACCATCGTGAAGCCCGGGCCGAGCCCCTGCCCGCTCATCCGCATCGACACCAATCAAGGCGTCTACGGAATCGGTGAAGTCCGCGATGGATCGAGCGCGACCTATGCCCTGTTTCTGAAGAGCCGCATTTTGAATGAAAACCCACTCAATATCACATTCCTCTTCGAGAAGATCAAGCAGTTCGGTTTTCATGGACGGCAAGCCGGCGGCGTGGTGGCCATCGAGGAAGCCCTCTGGGACATCTCCGGCAAAGTGTACAACGTGCCCATCTATCAGATGCTCGGCGGCAAATTCCGCGAGCGCGTCCGCATCTACGCCGATACCGACGAATCGGACGACCCGCTGGTCTTCGCCAAGCGGCTCAAGGAGCGCAAGGAAGAGATGGGACTCACCTGGTTGAAGATGGACGTGGGTCTGCCCCTGTTGGCGAAGATTCCGGGCACGATAACCGCGCCGGCGCAACAGACCCGGTGGGAACTCGGCCAATTGCCACATCCCTTCGTGGCCAACGAGATCACCCAAAAAGGCATCGACAGGCTCTGCGAATATGTGCAAGCCGCGCGCGACGCCGTCGGCATGGAGATCCCGCTCTCCATGGATCACCTCGGGCACCTGGGCGTGAACTCCATCATCCGGCTCGGAAAAGCCTACGAAAAGTTCAACCTTTCCTGGATCGAAGATGTGATCCCGTGGCAGTACACCGACATGCTGGCGCATATCACCGCCGAAAGCCCGACGCCCGTGCTGACCGGCGAAGACATTTACCTCAAGGAAGAGTTCATTAAGCTCTGCGAGCGCCACGCCGTCAGCAAGATTCATCCCGATATTTCCACTTCCGGCGGAATTCTGGAGACCCACAAGATCGGCGACCGCGCCATGGAGTACGGCGTCCCGATGGCGATGCATTATGCCGGAACTCCGGTGGGCGCAATGGCCAGCGTGCACTGCGCCGCGGCCACCGAGAACTTCCTGGCCTGCGAGAACCATTCGCTGGATGTGCCATGGTGGCAGGATCTGGTGACCGGCATCGGCAAACCGATCATCGACAAAGGCTTCATCAAAGTGCCGGACGCACCCGGGCTCGGTGTCACCTTGAACGACGAAGTCTGCAAGCAGCATCTCGCGCCCAATACCGGTTATTTCGAGCCCACGCCGCAGTGGAACACCGAACGCTCCTGGGATCGCCTGTGGAGCATGATTCGCGAAGAGGAAGCTTCCCGCCGGAGTGCCGAGGCATAATTCCATGAAAACTATCGTTTCGAAAATTTTGATCGTCGCCACGATCTTCGGCGCGTCGGCCGCGTTCGGCCAGATCAAGCAGACCAAGGAACAGATCCTCTTCTACACCTCGGAATGGAAGGGCGACCGTTTTCCCGACGGCCGCCCGAAGATCGCCGACAGCCTGCTGGAACGCGCGCTCGATGTCTCCATCGAAGACGTCTGGGAGTATCTGCGCGGGCTGCGCTACGTAAACCAGTTCGAGGCCGGTTGGCAGGGTTTGCATTCCGACAAACCATTCGCCGGCCGGGCGCTCACCGCGCAATTCATGCCGGCCCGGCCGGACATGACCACCGCCGTCGCGGCGGAAGGCAAGACGGAGGGCCGTGTCAGCGGCACGAACAGTTGGGTCATCAACGAACTCCAGATGGGAGACACCATGGTCTGCGATGGCTATGGAAAGATCATCGAGGGCACGCTGATCGGCTCCAATTTGGGTAGCGGAATCGCCGCGCATACCCATTCCGGCTTCATCTTCGACGCCGGCATTCGCGATGCGGAGGAAAACCGCGAGATCGCCAATCTGAACGGCTTTTATCGCGGCTACGACCCCTCCGCATGGGCGCAGATGCAGCTGACGGGCATCAACGTTCCGGTGCGCATCGGCCGGGCCGTGGTGCTGCCCGGCGATCTGGTGCTCGCCAAGCGGGATGGCGTGATCTTCATCCCCGCCGTGCTGGCCGCGCAAGCCATCGCCAAGGCCGAATATACCAATCTGCAGGACGCCTTCAACTTCGAACTCAATAAAGAGGGCAAGAACGGCGCGGAGTTCGAAGGCGGCTGGAACGCACCAAAACTGGACGCTTTCGAAAAGTGGGTGAACGCCCACCCCGAGAAGCTGAAAATGACCAAGGCGGAGTTCGTGGAACTGATGACGCAGGCGCGAAACCCACGTCCGCAGGGGCGCGGGAGGGGCGGTCAATAACCATGCCGCAACTTTCCAGAAGAGAGCTGCTAGCACTGTCCGCGGTAGCCGCTACCGGCCTTCGCGCCAATCCGCTCGGATTGCCGATCGGCAGCCAGACCTACCCGTTTCGCCAGCGAATTCACGACGGCGATTTCGCCGGTGTGTGTAAGGATCTCGCCGGCATCGGCGTGGGAATCATCGAGCTCTGTTCGCCGGCTTACGGTGAGTTCGCCAGCCTCACCGACGCCAAGCAGACTCGCAAGATCGTCGAGGACCAGGGGCTGAAATGCCCGAGCGCCCACTTCTCGATGAGCGAGCTACGCAACAAGCAGGAGGAGATGATCGCCTGGTCGAAGGACATCGGCATGACGCAGATGGGCACCGCCAGCCTCGGCGGGCACATGCAAAACGGCACTACCACCATGGACGCGATAAAACGCGCGGCGGATGAATACAACAAAATCGGCGAGCAGGCCGCCAAGGCGGGCATCCAGCAGTTCCTGCACGACGAGAATTTCGAAGTGTCGAAGGTGGATGGGCGGCTGACGTATGAGGTGCTGCTCGAAATACTCGATCCGAAACTCGTAAAGATGCAATTCCAGATGTCGGCGATGAGGGAAGTCGGAGACCCGGTAACGTACTTCACGAAATATCCCGGCCGATTCCTATCGATGCATTTGCAAGGTGTGGCCGGGGATACCACGGTCGCTGTGGGCAAGGACGGCCTCGATTGGCCGCGCATCTTCACCGCGGCGAAGACTGGCGGCGTCAAGAATTACTTCGTCGAAGTAAGTTGGGACCTGACCGTGCCGTCCGTCGCATACTTGAAGACGATCAAGTAGTCAACCACAGAGGCACAGAGAAAAACAAAACCGGGGTACACGGAGGCGGCGGAGACCACGGAGGCCGAATCTTCCCGGGGTCTCCGTCCTAGTAGCTACCACTCAGGCTAGTCGTTGCAGATCCTCCGTGACCTCCGCAACCTCCGTGCGCTCTGGTGTTGCCTTTGATTTTGTTTTCTCCGTGTCTCCGTGCCTCCGTGGTGAGCAACCCACTCTACTGCCGATTCATGCCGCTGGCGATCACATTCGGCACATTCAGCTGCCGCAGCAGCGCGTTGAAGGCCGCCACGTCCTGCTGGAGCAGCAGTTTCAGGCGCTGCTGATAGGTCGCCGCCTGCTCCTTCAACTCGTCGTGGACCGCCACCTGCTGCGTCGTCGGCTGAAAATCGGAGCCCTCCACGCCGCCGGCCAGGTAGCCGATTTTGGAGACTAATTCGGGCGGGAAGCGCGTGGTATCCTGCCCGCGGCCAGTCTCCTGCAGCTGAACCAGTTTTCCCTCGATCTCCACCAATTTGGCGTTCAGCGCGTCCGCCGCGGTCCGCACGGGAACACCGCTCTCATCGGTACCCATCGCCGACTTCAGGTCGAGCAACTGCGACCGCAGCGATTCGATCTCGTTCACCGCGTCCACCATGTTGTCCATCACGCCTTCGAGTGAGGTTATCAGCTTGGTCTGTATCTGGATGTCGCCTTCGCTGCCGTTCGAATGCGGATCTTTGACCACTTTGAGCGGCTGCGAATAGTCCTTTCCGTCCACCGTAAGCTTTACGGTATAGGTGCCCGGCGGCGCCAGGAGGGAAAGCCGCTGAGCGTCCGGCGCCGGCCGCCAGCCTTGCGCGTTGAGAGTGATTTCGGGAGCATTCTCGGGCGCCGTGCGCAGGCGGATCTGCTTCGTCTGCTCGAAACGCAGATCCCACCAGATGCGGTTGATACCGGGCTGCGCGGAGGCCGTCAAACTCCGTACCGTGCGGCCGCTGCCATCCACAATTGCAATGCGCGCCGGGCCGCGGGCGGGCGATTTCACGAAGTAATCGATCGCCGCCCCGTACGGCGGATTGTTGCCGGCTGTAGGGTCGTTCGGCATCGCCTCCGCCTGCGTGGCCGTGCGGAAGCGGTACGTGTCGCGCGGCGGGAACAGGTACGCGTCCGATTGCGTGGTCTGCGCAGTCATGTTTTCGAGCGCCGTGATGTTGTCGAGAATCCAGAACCCGCGGCCGTAGGTGGCTACTACCAGATCGTGGAAATGCGGCTGAATGGCGAGCCAATAGACCGGCGCGTGTGGAAGGTTGGATTGCAGCGGCTGCCAATTATCGCCGTCATTGAAGGAAACGTACAGCGCGTTCTCCGTTCCGGCGAACAGCAGGCCTGGCCGCACGGGGTCTTCGCGGACGCAGTGGGCGTAGCTCAGCATGGAGTGCGGAATTCCGTTGGCGATCGACTTCCACGTCTGGCCGTAGTCCTTGGTGCGAAAGATGAACGGATCGCGATTGTCGATCTGGTGCCCGTCTACCGTGAGGTATGCCGTGCCGGCGTCGTAACGCGACGCTTCGATGTTCGACACCGTGCCCCACTCCGGGAACTCGTGAATATTGGCCGTGACATTGGTCCACGTCTTGCCGCCATCGCGCGTGAGCTGCACATAGCCGTCATTGGTGCCGGCCCAGATCAGGCCCGCCTGTTTGGGCGATTCGGCGATGGCAAACACCACGCCGGCATATTCCACGCCGATATCGTCGCCCGTGAGGCCGCCCGAGAATCCCTGCCGCGATTTGTCATTGCGCGTCAGATCGGGACTGATGACCTTCCAGGTGTGGCCCTGGTCGGTAGTCACATGAACGTATTGGCTGCCCACGTAGACCTTATTGCGATCGTGAGGTGAAATGGTGAGCGGAAATTCCCAATTGAAACGATACTTCAGGTCGGCCGCGGGAGAACCGTTAGTCTGGTCGGGCCAAACTTCCACGTTGCGCGCCTGATGATTGCGCTCGTCGAATACCGTGACGATCCCCCCCACGCTTCCGCTGCCGGAGGCGCTCGACCAGATGATGTTCGGGTCCACCGGATCGGGCGTGGAGAAGCCGCTTTCTCCGCCGGTGATGGAATGCCACGCGCCGCGCGGAATCGGACCGCCGACCGGAGCGCTGCCTGCCGCGCCACCGCCGCCACCTCCCCGCCCGCCTCGTCCACCGCGTCCGGCTTCCGCAGTCTGCGGCGGAGCCCCAGGCTCGAGCACTGGAGGCTCGGGATTGTTCTGCCCGCCGCCTCCGCCGCCGCGGCCTCCTCCGAGGCTGTCGCTCGGTCCGCGATAGGAGCTGCCGTCCTGCTTGTTGCCATATACGAAGTAGGGAATCTGGTTGTCCACCGTGACGTGATACATCTGCGCCACCGGAAGCTGCACGCGGCTCCACGTGCGCCCGCGATTGATGGTGATTCCCAGCCCGCCGTCGTTGGCAACCACCATGCGGTCGCCATCGGTGGGGTCGATCCACATATCGTGGTTGTCGCCGCCGGGCGCCGCGATCGGCGTCAGCGTGCGGCCGCCGTCGAGCGACCGGGAGAACGCCGCCGACAGGAAAAAGATTTCGTTCTCGTTGTCGGGCGATACCGCGCAGCGCGTGTAATAGGCGGCGCGCCCTGCGAGTTGGCGGTCCAAGCTCACCAGTTCCCATGTCTCGCCGGCATTGTCCGATCTCCAGAGTTGGCCGCGCTGCGTGGGCTTGCCCTCGAACGGCACGCCGTCGCCGGTTTCGATCATGGCGTACACGCGGCTGGTCTTCTTGGCCACTGCCACGGCGATTTTTCCCACCGGTGGATTCGGCAGCCCATGGCCGGTGAGGTGCTTCCACGTCACGCCGCCGTCCATCGATTGGTACAGTCCGCTGCCCGGGCCGCCGCTGGTGCGGCCCCAGGTATGCATCTCCAGCTGCCACATGCCGGCGTACACGATGCGCGGATTGGCGGGATCGATGGCGATATCCGAGCATCCGGTGTTCTCGTCGACGAAGAGCGCGCGCTGCCATGTGGCCCCGCCATCGATCGTGCGATACACGCCGCGTTCCGGCTGCGGTCCGTAGGCGTGGCCCAGCGCGCAGGCGAGCACGATATCGGGATTGCGCGGGTCGACAATTACGCGCCCGATACGGCCGGTCTTTTCGAGCCCCATGTGGCTCCACGTCTTGCCGGCGTCGGTGGATTTATAGATGCCGTCGCCCACCGAGATGTGGCTGCGAATGAAGGTCTCGCCCGTGCCCGCCCACACGATATTCGGATCGGTAGGGGCGATCGCCAGGGAGCCGACCGACGAGACCTGCTCGGAATCGAAAATCGGGTCCCAGCGCGTGCCGCCGTCGGTGGTTTTGAAAATCCCGCCGGAAGCCGCGCCCACATAATAGATGTCGCGATTCCCCGGAATGCTGGCCACCGCGATGACGCGATTCCCCACCGGGCCGATGTAGCGATAGCGAAGTTGGTTGAGCTGGTCGGAGCCGATCTGCGCTCCAGCCAGCGTGGCAAGAGAGCCAAGCAGGGCCGTTCGAAGCAGCGACATACTATTTCTCCTAGTAATAGCTGCATATAATATCACCGCCGGCGGGCGTGGGGCATGCTTCAGCTTGCCCAAGGCGAGCGACGCTCGCCTGCATTGGGTTGGCAACCTGCCACAGAACAGGCAGAATGAATGGCATGAAGATCTGGTTCGTGTCGACTGTCTTCGCGGCCATGCTCGCCGCCCAGCCGGTTTTCAATGTGAAGGACTACGGCGCTACCGGCCGCAAGCAGGACAACGCTCGCACCGCTCTGCAGCAAGCCATCGATGCCTGCGGGCGCGCCGGAGGCGGCACGGTCTACGTGCCACCCGGCGAGTACACCTCCGGACAACTCCGCTTGCGATCCGGAGTGCGCCTTTACGTGGAGGCCGGCGCTACACTCTTCGCCTCGCTCGATGGCAAAGAGTTCGATTCCGGCATGAAGGCCGCGCTTCTTTACGGCGAGGATGTGCACGACATAGCCATCGACGGGCGCGGCACCATCGACGGGCAAGCCTCGTATGAGTGGCGGCTGAACGATTTTGTGGATTACTACATCCGCCCCAATCAGCTTCTGATGGAGGCCACGGGCAAGCCGCTTATGCGCTCGTTCCCCGTGGGAATGGGGAACGAATCCGTCTATCCGCGGCTGGTCCTGCTGCTGCGCTGCAACGATGTTCGCATCAGCGGACTGAAGTTCGTACGATCACGCAGTTGGACCATCAATCCGTACGCCTGCAAACACCTGACCATCGACGGCATCTACATCTTCTCGGACCAGAAGATGGCGGTGTGGGCCGACGGGATCGACCCCGATGGCTGCCAGGACGTCCACATCTCCAACTCGACCATCGAAACCGGCGACGATGCGCTGGTCTTCTACTCGACGAAGCTCTGGGGGCCGGACTTACCCACCGAAAACGTCACGGTAACCAACTGCCGGCTTTCTTCCTCTTCCAGCGCCATCAAATTCTGCGACGGAAACTCGAATGCCGTCCGCCGGGTGGCCATCGATAACGTCGTCATAACCAATTCCAATCGCGGTCTGGCGTTCATGGTGTTCGACGGTGGCGTAGTGGAGGACGTGGTGATCTCCAACGTCACCATCGAGACGCCCCGCTTCGATTGGTTCTGGTGGGGAGACGGCGATCCGATCCACTTCAACATCAAGCGCCGCAGCGAGGTGGATGGCGCCAAGCGCGAGAACGAACCGCCCGCCGGCGTGATCCGCAACGTCACCATTCGCAATGTCATCGCTCACGGGACGGGAACGTCGGCGATCGACGGCCATCCCGATAGCTGGCTCGACGGGATCCATCTCGACAACGTCCACTTGTTTGTCTCTCACGATCCGCGCGCGCAGTACGAAAACACGCAGTCGGCGATGACCTTGCGCTACGCGCGAAATTTCACCATGAGGGATGTCGAGATTCGCTGGGAGAAGCCCGAATCTCCCACCTGGAAAGCCGGCCTGCAAGTGGAGGACGTCCGCGATCTGCTGCTGGAGGGTGTGAATGCGCCCATGCGAATATCACTGAAGAACGTGGAGAACGTTACGGTACGTCAATCGCGCACGCCGGTGCTCCAAGTCTCCGGCGCCGCTTCGCGCGGGATTCGTGTGCTGGATTCGGAGGGAACCCTGGCGGCCGGTCCCGAGGTGGCAAAAGGCGCCGTCGTGCGGCGCTAGGTGAGATGTACCGTATCGCTCATTCAGTGCGCGTTATGTCTTCGGGATAACTGACGGAAAATGCCGGGAGCGCTAGGATCGAAACATGAACATCGGAATTATCGGTGCCGGTAATATAGGCAGCACGCTGGCCAAGCGGCTCACCAAACTCGGCCACACCGTATCGATCGCCAACTCCCGCGGACCCGCAAGCCTCGCCGCGTTGGCACAGGAGAGCGGCGCCAAGGCCGTTACGGGCAGAGAAGCCGCGCGGGCTGGAGATGTTGTGATTGTCACCATCCCGGAGGGCAAGATCAAAGACTTGCCAAAGGATTTGTTCGATGGCGTACCAAATTCCGTTGTCGTGATCGATACCGGCAACTATTACCCGCAACGCGACGGATGCATTGATGAGATCGAGAACGGGTTGCCGGAAAGCCAATATGTTGCCCAGAAGCTGCGCCGGCCCGTGATCAAGGCTTTCAATAATATTCGCGCGCAACACCTGATGGAAAATGGCCGGCCCCCGGGAGCAGCCGGGCGCATCGCACTGCCGGTTTCCGGCGACGATGCAGGCGCCAAGAAAGTCGTGCTCGACCTGGTGAATGACCTGGGATTCGACGCCGTGGACGCTGGCGGGCTCGGCGAGTCCTGGCGCCATCAGCCGGGCACTCCCGTGTACGCGACCGATCTCGACGGCGAGGGTGTCCGGCGCGGTCTTCAGCAGGCAAGTAAGGAACGGCGCCGCGAGTTTCGCGCGGCTTAACCCCCCGGCGACTGCCGCGGCCTGATATCATCTGGCTTCGCCGCGGGCATTTCCAATGACCAGAAGAACCTTCGTGGAGACGGGAGTGGCTGCCGCGCTCGCCGGCGCCGCGGCGGCAAATGCGGCTGATCGGCCGTCGGGCGCGCGCTTCGTCTGGTATGACAAGGACGGCGAAGGCCGCAATACCTTCGCGCTATTTCGTAAGAGCTTCACCGTTCCGGGAGTTGTGGAAGGGGCCGAACTGCACCTCTTTGCCGACACTTCTTATCAATTGTTCGTGAACGGCCAGTTCGTCGAGTTCGGACCGGTGCGCTGCGATCCGCGATTCCCGCTTTTCGATACCCACGAAATCGGTCCGCTGCTTCGGCCGGGGCGGAATGTCATCGCCGTCGAAGTGAATTTCTGGGGTCTCAAGACATTCAAAGCGATGCCGGTGCGCGGCGCGATGATCGCCTGGGGCGCGGTAAAGTACGGCGGCGGGGCGGTGGATCTCACGACCCGCGCGGGGCAGTGGCGCGTTACCAAATCGCGTTCGCGCGCCCGCTACGCCCCTGCGCTGAGCTTCGCGCTGCCGGCCGCCGATCTCTTCGAGCAGACTGCCGGTGAAGACGGTTGGAAGAAGCTCGACTTTGACGAGTCGGCTTGGACGCCGTCGGTTGAAATCGCGAAGCAGGACTCCTGGGGCGAGCTACAGCCGCGCAGCATTCCGTTCATGTCCGCCGGAGCGGTTGATATCGCCAAGCCCGCTATCGCGATGCCCCTTCAGCGGAACGAGGACTGGCATTCCTTCTCGGTTCCGGTGCCGCACCACTTTGCCGACGACGCGAACCAGTTCAGTAATTTCGTCGCGTTCAGCACGTGGGTCTTTTCGCCGCGCGAGCAGACCATCCCCGTAGGCGTATTTCACGGGCGCCACTGGCTGAACGGGACCGCCGTCGCCAAGGGAACCGACTCCATCGACCGGCCCATGCGGGTCACCGAAAGATGGAAGCTGAATCAAGGCTGGAATTATTTCTTCGGCAGCGTCGACGCGTATTTCGACGTGCTCGACGAGTACTTCGCTTTTCCGCCCAATGCCGGGCTGGTGGTTTCCACCGACAAGAGTCCCGACTCACCGTATTCCTTTCGCCACTCGCCCGTCCTGAAGGCCGACGACTGTACTCGATTCCTGAAGCCCAAGCCGCTGCCATACGCTGCCGACGAACGGCTAGACGACGTGGGCGGTTGGACGTACGTGAAGCGCGGCGACACCGCGCAGAGTCCCTGCCGCGAGACGAGTTGGGACGAATATGGCGACTCCTGGCAATCGCTTCCACCGCGGATGTCCGGCAGTCACACCTTTCGCCTGGCGGATTACCCGCACGGTTTCGCCATCCAGTTCGACCTGGAGTGGATGCACCTGGCGTTGCCGCAGCTCGATCTTGGCGGTGTGCGAGGGGCCACCGTGGACGTCACCTATACCGAGCGGCTCGCGCCCGATCGCCAGCACGTCCAGCAATTCAGCTGGTATCCGGTGGGCGACCGCGTGTTGTGCACGCAAGACGAGATTTCGTGGATGCCCGCCGGTCCGCGCGGCGCGCGCTATTGCCTGGTCACCGTCAGAAATCCGCGGAAGGACGTGACTCTTCACTCCTTCGATATGCGTTCCACGAATTTCCCAGCGCAACGCCGGGGACGGTTTCGCTGTTCCGACACCGTTTTGACGGAAGTCTGGCGTATGTGCGAGCGGACGCAGGCGGCGAACATGGAAGACGCGTTCATCGACTGCGCGGGCCGTGAGCGCGGCATGTACGTACGCGACACCATCATCCAGTACCACGTCAATCTGGCGATTTTCGGTTATCACCGCCTGATGCGGCGCTGCCTGGAATTGTTCGGACAGTCGGCGGACACCACCGGACGTTTCCGCATCGTATATCCCAACACCGGCGCCTACACCTACAACGATTTTTCGCTGAATATGGTGGAAGGCTACCGCGCCTATTACGACGCCACTGGAGACGACGTGCGCATCGAAGCCGACTGGCCGGCTATCCGCACCAACCTGGAGTACTTTCATAAGTGGTCCGACCGGCGCGCCGACCTGCTGCTCGAAAACCTGCCCGAACTCGGCGGTTTCGGCGGCGATTCCGAGACGCCCAAGACGCTAGGCGATCACAGCGGCGTGAGTTGCTTCTTCAGTCTGAGCTACCTTCTCGCGGTGCAGAGCGCCGTGCGGCTGGCGCGCGCCATCGGACGGAGCGGCGATGCCGGCGAATTAGAGCGAAGGGCGACGGCACTCTCCGCCAACATCTCCAAGGCCTTTTGGGACGCCGAAAAGCGCTGCTTCCGCGACAACCTGACCGGCGGCACTTACTCCGTCCATTCGAATTTGTTCGCGGTGCGCGCCGGCATTGTCACGCCCGAGCAACTCGCCGGAATTCGCGCCCGCGTTGCCGACGAACTGCGCACGCCATTCGTCAACGGATACGACCCCTCCGGCGGATATCGCGTGTCGTCACATTTCTGCTTCTATATTCTGGATGGTCTCTACAAGGCCGGCCTCGCGGACACGGCCGAAAGCCTCATGCGGCAGGGATGGGGATACTTTTTGGCGCACGGCGCCAAAACCACGCCCGAGTTCTTCAACATGGAGCAGAGCCTGTGCCATGCATGGTCGGCAAGCCCGGCGTATTATCTTTCCAAGCATGTGCTGGGGATCGAATTTCCGGAGGCGCCGAACCTCGACGTGGTGCACATCGATGTTCAGGCAAGCAGCATCACCGAAGCCGAGGGCGCATGGCCGCACCCTCGCGGCGAAATCGCAGTGAAGTGGCACACCATGGACGGGCGGCGCGTTTTCGACTACGTGCGCGCCCCCGCGGGCGTGCTACTTCGCGGGCTTTAGCACCAGCTTCTGCACGCGCCAATTGAGAATTTCAGAAACGTAGAGCGTGTTCTCATTGGGGCAAGCCATTTCGTGGATCCAGCCGAATTGCCCGGGCTTCTTCCCCGCCTTCCCGAATACTCCCAGAATATTGCCGTCGAGATCGAGCTTGTAAATTCGGCCGGGCCGCGAGTCGGACGTGTAGATTACCTGGTTCGGACCGGGCGTGATGCAGATCGCCCAGGGCGCGCCGACGTTGGTGAATTGCTTGAGGAACTCGCCGTCGCCCGTGAAAACCTGAATGCGATTGTTTTCGCGATCACCCACGTAGACGTTCCCTTTGGCGTCGGTGGCGATGCTGTGGGGTGTATGGAAGTTGCCGGGCTCGGTGCCGCGCTTGCCCCACGATTTGACCCAGTTTCCGTCCGCGTCCACCTTGGCAATGCGCGAATTATTGTAGCCATCGGAGATATAGCCGTTGCCGGCGGCGTCCCAGGCGATATCGGTGGGGCGATTGAAGGCATTGTCGCGCGCGGGCGGAATCTCGCGGCCGCCGGCCGGCGCTTCCGAGGGCTCGGCTTTGCGCCCGATGGTCATGACGATGTGGCCTTCGGGATTGAACTCCATCACCATGTTCGATCCCTCGTCGACGCACCAGATATTGTCGTTCTTATCGATCTTGACGACATGCGCGAATGAGAAGCCGTAGAGATCTTTGCCGATCTCGCGAAGAAATTGGCCCAAAGAGTTGAACTCATAGAGGTCCGTGTGGGCGCCGCGATTGTAGACAAAGATGTGGCCCTTGGAATTGACCGCGATGCCGGCAGCCTCTCCGAGGTTCATGTCGGCCGGCAGCTTCAGCGGGTTGGAAAACTCGTATGGAATTTCGGGCTGCGCCCACAAGGCGGCGACGGACAGGGTCAAAAGAGCGAGCGTTCTCATGACTCGCAAGTATATCGCGCCCTAATCAAGAAATATTCACCGCAGAGACACAGAGGCGCAGAGGTGGCGGAGGCCGCGGAGGCGCGGGGCCTCCGCCTGGAGTTTGGCCTCTTTCGTGGGACATGCTTCAGCTTGTCAGGCGAGCGGAGCTCGCCCTGCGGAGGCGTAGGGCTTCCGCAGAAGTCGTCCTTTAGGCGGGCGTCTCGTAAATCGGGTCGGTGTGCGATTCGAGCGTGCGGGTCTTGCCGTCCATCAAATCGAGAACAATGGCTTCGTTTGCGCCCTGCTTCAACCACGGCGGGGGGATGAACAGAGTCTGCTGCGGACCGATCCGCCAGTAGCGGCCAAGATTGTGCCCGTTGATCCATACCAGACCCTTGCCCCAACCGCGCAGATCGAGGAAGGTATCGCCGACGGAATCCAGGTGGAATGTGCCCCGGTATAACGCCGGACCGGAGACCGCTTTTCGAGCGAAGGGCCACTGGCCGGGGTCCGTGAGCGGGAGCGAATAGTGCTCCCAATCCTTTAGCTCTTCGCCGTTGACCGTGACCTTGCCGACGATGCCTTTGCGGTCGCTCACCAGTTCTGGGCCGAAATTCACCCGGCCCATGGCTTCCACCAGGATGTCGAGAGGTTGCCCGGGCGCGAGTTCGACCTCGACCTTGTTCTGATGTAGACGGCGATCCAAATAGGTCCCGCGCACAACGGCGAAATCGCGCACCTCGCCGATTTCGAGCGCACCTTTGGCGGCGCGGACGGGGTGGTGGCGATACAGAACGAAGCCAAAGTCCTGCCCGAGCTGCTCCATGCTCACCGGCGGTCCAACTTGCGCCGCTTTCGGCAGATGGGCGAGCAGCGGCGCCGATTCGCTGAGCTCAAACTTCGGGATGGTGATCATTGGCAGCGCCGGCGGAAGCTCCGGAAGTTGTTCACCCGGCGACAGATGCTTGCGCATTACCGCCTGCATGGCGCGGAATTTCTCGTTGGGACGGCCAGCCTCGTCGATGGGCGCATCGTAGTCGTAAGCGGAGATGTCGGGCTGGTAGGCGCTGTCAAAATTGGCGCCGGCCATGTAGCCGAAAGTGCTGCCGCCGTGGGCCATATAAAGGTTGACGGAGATGCCGCGCGAGAGCATCCAATCGACGTTGGCGGCGCCGCGCTCGGCGGGGGTGGTGTGGTGCTTTTCGCCCCAATGGTCGAACCAGCCGTACCAGAATTCGCCATTCATCCGGGGCTGGCCCTGACGGAACGAAGCCAAATTGGCGAACTCACGCTCGGGATTGCTGCCGTCGCCGAAATTGATCACCGGGACCACGCCGTCCAGCGTGCCGCCGGCGAGATTCGACTGGTCCGACCCGTCGGAGGTGTAAAGCTGGCAATCGAAGCCGGCGTCCTGGATCATGTGGCGGGCGGCGCCCATGTAGTCGTGATCGTGGCCGAAGGAACCGTACTCGTTTTCCACCTGCACCATCAGGATCGGCCCGCCGCGATGGATCTGGAGCGGCGCGAGCTGTTTGCCGACCTGGTTCATGTACAGGGCGGCGGCCCGCAGGAAACGCGGATCGGCGCTGCGGACCTTCATGTCGGTCGCGAGCAGCCACCACGGCAGTCCGCCGAAATCCCATTCCGTGCAGATGTAAGGACCGGGCCGGACCAGCACGTACAGGCCTTCGGCTTGCGCGTTGCGGACGTACTCGGCGAGATCGAGATTGCCACTGAAGTCGAATTTGCCCTGCTGTGGCTCGTGCAGGTCCCAGAAGACGTAGGTGCAGAGGGTGTTGAGGCCCATGGCGCGCATCTTGCGCATGCGGTCGCGCCAGTAGGGGCGGGGGACGCGCGGGTAATGCATCTCGCCGGCGCGGATCAGGAACGGCTGGCCGTCGAGAAGGAACTGGTCGCCGCGCGTCGAAAACGAGCGCGACTTTGGCTGCGCGAGGGCAGGGAGGGCGAGGGAGGTGGCAAGGAATTCGCGTCGTTTCATCGGATGGTCTCCTCGAGGAGTAGGTGGGTGCGGCGCTGGATATGTGGGCCGGTTGGGAAGATTTCCGTGGGGCCAGTGCCAAAACGTCCCAAGTCTCGGCTGGTGATCAGCCACGCTGAAAGGTGGGCTGATGTGTGCAAGGGAATCCTTAGTTCAATGGTGTGTTTCCCAGGTGCCAGATTTGCCGAGAACCAATACCAGGATGCATGACCTCCGTTCTCGGTTGTTAATTGAAGCTCTTGTCCAGAATCCTTCGCCCCTGCTTTAATGCCGCTGACTTCCTTCTCTGGCTCCAAGAGGACCGCGAATTTGGCTTGCGCGTAGCCGGGCGGCACGTCAGCATCGGCCAGCAGAACAGCCTCGTCATCGGACCTCAGCAACCTCGCTGGCGAGAAAGTGAGTTGCGGATGAGGGGTGCCGCTGCCGGAGCCGCCGAAGATAGCCCGCTGCTCGTCCGCAAAGCCGGGCAGCATCTGCGCCACAATCTCCTCATACCCATCGAGATCGAACGTCAACGTATCGCCGAATTTCACGTGAGATTTAAGGAATGTAGTCGGGTAAATCACGAACATCGATTGGATCCCCTCGAACTTCTGAAACCCATTCTCCTCGTCGATTTTCAACTTCATCGTCCTCGGGCGCACGAAGGGATTTCGCAGCGTGATGATTGACTTCTGTGCGCTTGAGTGCACATACCCGTATGGCTCGCGTTGCGCCGGGTCGCCGCCCACCATCGTGGTGTTATCTAGCAGGGGATGGGCGTTGGCGATCGCCCATTTCGTTACGTTGCCGAGCACGTCCATCTCTTCGGAAGACAGAATCTCGGGCGAGATATACAGCTCGTACATCATATTCCCCACGCTGTAATAGTGGACCACCTCGTCGCGCCAGTCTTCGATATCTTCCTTCTCGCCGCCGAGCATATTCGCCTTCCCCTTGATGATGCCGTGCGTCATCAGCGACGAAATGGGGAACTGCGCTTTGTGCGTGACGAAATCGTCGTAGAGGACCGAGTCGCGATAGCTCACGGCGCTCTGCCGAGGGGCGAGCGTGGGCACAGAGGGCAGGTAGCCGGAATCCTCGCCGCCCATCCAGACGGTGTCGGCGTAGCGCAGCCACCACGGACTCAGCCAGATACTGGTGGTGATATTGAGGAACACCTTCGGGTCCTGCGCGCGCAACTTCTTGAGCAGATCGAGGAACGTGCGCGCGGTGGCCTCGTCCGAGTAGACGCCCTGCGGATGGCCGTGGTCGGACTCATTACAGCCGAAAACGATGCCATCGAGCTTGAAATAGTTGATACCGTATTCCTTCTGATATTTCAGCAGAGTGTCGGCGAACAGGCGGCTATAGTTCTTCCCCGCCGTGCAGAAATACTGGCCGTTGGAGCTGATCTCCATGCCGTCGGCCTTGCCGGTGGCGATGCGCACTTCGCGCTGATCGTATCCGCCGATAGGGCCGAACCAGATGCCGAGATGGCTGTCGATGGTCTTCAGAGCCGCGGCGAGGTCGGTGAATCCGCCGGGGAAGCGCTGCCGGTCGATCTGCCAGAGCTTATGCATGTCGTCCCAGCCGTCGTCAAGAACGAAAGAGTCGAGGTGCAGGCCGTACTTTCCGAGCAGGAGTTTCTGGAACGTGGGCACGCGCTCCAGGGTGTTGTCGTGATTCATGGCGAGGCGCTGGAGGTCGTACCACGTGTTGTACAGGAGGTACGGGCGGACGGGCGCTACGCGAATGCGCGCCACATAGTCGAGAAACTGCTGGTGAACCATTCCCGCAGGCGCGACGCCCATGACGGCCGATTCGCTGGTGTATCCGCCATCGGGAATGTTCATGCCCACGTTACTGCCGAGTTTGACTTCAGCGCCGTGCGTGGTGTTGAGTCCCGTGGGGTATTCCAGCCCGAGGAACAGGTCTTCCGCGAAGAGCGGCTGGCCGAAGCCGCCGAGAGTGAATCGCGGCACGCCCCACTCGTTGCTGGCCGGCGCCACCCATTCGAGAAATAGCGTCCCCTGCTGCGGTTTGGCGATGTGCAGCCACTGGCGCGTGAAGAAATCGCCGGGATTGAGCTCGTAGATCACATCGATGGCGGCGCCGCTGGCGGGAGCCAGATGGAGCGTCAGCCGCTTGCCGCCCGCGGACGTGTCTTCGACATTGCGGCTGGCGACGCGGGCGCCGGCGGCCGTGAACGTTCGCGGATTTTCGTCGCCGAAATCGTACCCCACACCCTCCCTGTTGAGCTTGATCTCGAATTCCGCGCCGCGCAGAGCGTAGGAACGACTGGTGATCTTATTCACAAATTGCCGCGTGCCGATGTCGCCGTCGGCGAAGAAGATGGTGCGCTCCAGGTACTCGTTGGCTAGAACAACCGACGACCCGGTAGTGCGGACTTCCACCGGTCCGGCGGCGGATAGGGCCTGCAGAAATAGCACGGGAACGGCGAGGGTGAGCGTTTTCATAGCTGCAATCCGTTATAGCAGCAGTCGCGCCACGGTGGGCGGCAGAAACCAACAGCCCAACCACGCCACGTCTAAACTATTCTGTAATAGACACTTCGCGGGGTGCGAAAGCCGGCCCGCATCGGTCCCAACGAAGCTCAATATTTGGGTATGGATGCGGCTCAGCATCGGGCGGTTTCAGGATGCCGCCAGGGCGATGACTACCAGGACGTGCCACTTGCTGCCGGTTATGCGGTCGAGCCCTGGCGGGAATGTTGCTTGAAACCGCTTCTCCCCATGTCACGGGCGGGGTTTTTGAGGTATTCTATTAAGACGGCAACGACACTGGAATTTGCACCCGCTTTGCCAGGTTGGTAATTAAGGAAGGCCACCTGTTGCAAGTGCAACCCAGTACGTCTGGACCGCATCCAATGGAATAGGAAGTCCTCTCAAAACTAAAATCCGCTTGAGGCTATTTCATCAATAAATCAATAAAATAGCGGAGCCCGAGGACTGGGTGGAGGGATCAAAATGGAGCGATTCGAAGATTTTTTGGCGGCTGAAGTGATCGGCGCGACCGGAATCGCAGTGGAAGACGTGGCCGACCTGCACGAAAGCGAATTTTCCGAGCAGGAATCCGCCAGGGAATCCATTTCGACCGACGATCCGGTACGCGTGTACCTGCGCGAAATGGGCGCTGTGCGCCTGCTGAGCCGGCAGGGGGAAATCACCCTTGCGACCCGTATGGAGCGTGGCAAATTGTTGATGCATAAGGCTCTTTCCCGTTCCCCGCTGGTCTGGCTCAGAACCCTTGACTTCTATGACGCATTCCGCCGCGATAAGAGCTCGGCTGACCAGTTCATCGAGTTCGCCAGCATGGATGACGATGTCCGGGCCCAAATGCGCACGGATGTGGGCCGCCGACTGACCAAATTTGCCCGGATGTACCAGCGTTTGACGGAAGTGGAGGCAAAACTAGCCGCCACCCCGCAGCGGCACACGAATCTGCGCGCCAAACTGACCGGCGAGATCCTGCGATGGCGGGTGAGGTGCTCGCAGGAGGTTCGCCAGCTTCCCTTCCGCGCCGAGCAGTGGAAGCATTTCCGGACCGGCCTGGAGAAGGCGGCGCAAGAGAAAAGGCACGACCGGGTCACCTCCTCGCAGATGCATCGCTGGCTGCAAAAGGCCTGGCGCGGCGAAGCGGAAGCCGAAGCCGCGAAGGCGGCTCTGGTGGAGGCGAATCTTCGCCTGGTGGTTTCGGTAGCCAAGAAGTATGTCAATCGTGGCCTGCATCTGCTCGATTTGATTCAGGAAGGCAATATCGGCCTGATGCGCGCGGCCGATAAGTTCGACTACCATCGCGGCTTCAAATTCTCGACCTACGCGACGTGGTGGATCCGGCAGGCGGTGACGCGCGCCATCGCCGATCAATCCCGCACCATCCGGATTCCCGTCCACATGAACGAGAGCCTGAGCAAGTTCCTGCGCGCCGCGCGCGACCTGGAGAAGGAACTGGGGCGTAATCCGAAGAACGAAGAAATCGCTCACCGGCTGGAGACCAGCCCGGACAAAGTGCAGCAGCTACGCACGATTGCGCGCGATCCGGTGTCGCTCGACCTGCCTGTGGGAAGCGACGGAGAGTCCGTCTTGGGCGATCTGCTGGTGGGCCGCGCCGCCGGCTCGATTATCGATCCGCTGATGGCTCACGATGTCGAAGATGAGACGGCGGGGGTTCTCAGAATGCTTCCGCCGAACGAGGAGCGGGTGCTTCGCATGCGCTTCGGGATCGGATTCGACCGGGAGTATACGTTGGAGGAAATCGGGCAGAGCTTTGGACTCACGCGCGAGAGAATCCGCCAGATCGAGGCTCAGGCGCTGCAGAAGCTGCGCAGTTGCGATAACGCCCGGCGGCTGCACCCGATGATGCTGCTGCAGTAACGCTGCAACTGCGAGGGAATGCATCATGGCCCGAAAGGGCCAGAGCGAGCTCCGCTCGCTTGGACAAGCTGAAGCTTATCCTACAAAATCGCCGGCCTTTCGGATGTGGGGTAAGCTTTTTGGCTTGCCCAGCCGGGCGACAGCCCGGCGATGTTCTTCTATGTTTTCACGAGCTTGCGGCAGACTGCCCATGTCTCCTCCGACACCGTCTCCCAACTGCGCGTGGAAGTGCGCGCGATTCCGGCGCTATCCCATTGCTTCGAAAGTGCTTGTTCGATCGCCTCGCGAAGCGCCGCGGAGTCGCGCGGCGGCACCAGAAGGCCGGAATCCTGGTGGATGAGTTCGGGAATGCCGCCGACGTTGGTGGCGACAATCGGGCGGCCGCAAGCCAGCGCTTCCACCACCACGTTGGGGCATCCTTCGGTATAGCTGGGCAGGCAGAAAATGTCCGCCGCGCGCATCCATTGCGCGATACCGGCGGCATCGCAACGTCCCGGCAGAATCACGCGCTTGGCGCTACCGGCGCCGGCCGCACGGCGCGCCAGGGTATCGCGATAGGGGCCCTGGCCGACGATCGCCAGGCGTAATTGCGGCCGGAGTTTCGCCAATTCCAGAAACGCATCCATCAACTCGCCGAGGCCTTTGGTGACGAGCAGATTCCCGGCGTAGACGATCAGCTCGTCCGTTGGGTCGCAGCCCACTTGCGCGCGCGCCTCGTCGCGATCGCCGGGATGGAAGATCGCGGTGTCGCAGCCGTTGAGGATTGCCGTGATCTTGTCCCCGGGAACACCTTGTGCCATGGCCTGCCGGCGTAGCTCCTCGCTGACGGTGATGACAGCGTCGGCGCCGAGCATGGTTTCGCGCACCAGGCGAACGGTGAAGGGGTCGTTGCGGTGGCGAAGATCGGAGCCGATGGCGCCCACAATCACGGGGACGCCCAGCTGGCGGGCGATGTGGACGGCGGCGTATCCATCGGGATAGAGCCAGTAATTCAGAATGAGATCGGGCCGGCTCATACGGACGTACGGCAGCAGAATCCTGGCGCAAATGGGGCCGTTGAAGGGACGCGACACGATTGGGATCACGGGATAGGAAACGTACGTCGTCTCGAATTCCGGCGGCTGCCATGTCAGGTCGGCGGGCTCGTAGCGCGCGGGTTTGAGGAAGGGAATGTTGAGGTAATGCTCCTGCGGCGAGACCACCTCTATGGAAGCATGGGGCTTGAGACGAAGCAGCGTCTGGAACGCGGAATTGCCGCCATAAGGCCGGGCTGAGGTGGGGAAATAAGATGTGACGACGGTGATCCGCATGCTCTGCCCGAGCGAATCTTCAGCTTACTACGAACCTTGTTACAATTCGAAAGCTCATGGGCGGCCTGCGCGATTACTCAGTGGTGTATTTCGGCAACGATTGGTTCGCGGAGAATCGCACCAGCAGCCATCACATCGCGCGGCGGCTGGGGAAGATGGTCCCGGTGCTGTATATCGAGACACCCGGCAGCCGGAGTCCGCAGAAAAGCGCGCGCGATCTGCGCAAATTGTGGCGCAAACTGGCGCGCGCGCTGGCGCCGCCGCAGAAGGTGGGGGAACAGTTCTACGTCGCGACCATCCCGCAGATTCCGTTTCGCAAGCTGCCGGCGATCGATGTCCTGAATCGCTGGCTGGGCGCGTTTCTGGCCCGGCGGGCGATGCGAAAGCTCGGCTTCGAGCGGCGGATTTCCTGGTTCGTGGTGCCGCATCCCGGTCCGCTGGCGAAGCGATTGGGCGAAAGCATGACGGTTTACTATTGCATTGACGATTACGCGTCTTATCCCGGCATGGATCCGGTGGCCATCCAAACGCTGGACGACGATCTGACGCGGAAGGCGGACGTGGTGTTCGTGGCGTCGCGGGCGCTGCTGGAAGCGAAACGCAAGCTGAGCCGTAACGTTCATTTCTCGCCGCACGGAGTGGACTTCGAGATGTTTTCGCAGGCGAGCGACCCGGCAACTCCGCTGGCCGAGGAAGTACGCGGGCTGAAGCATCCCGTGATCGGGTATTTCGGCACGGTGGGTGAATTTGTGGACTTCGATTTATTGGCGTACTTAGTAGAAGCACGGCCTGCGTGGACATTCCTGTTCGTGGGACTGATTGCCGCGGACGTGAGCAGATTGCGCCGCTATCCCAACGTGATTTTCGCCGGTCCGCAGCCTTATGAGACCCTGCCCGGCTGGGCGGCCGCATTCGACGTGGCGATCTATGCGCATCAGGTGAATCGCCAGACCCGGCATTCGAACCCGCTCAAGCTGCGCGAATACCTGGCGACCGGGAAGCCGGTAGTGTCGGTGGTTACGCCGGAGACTGCGGTGTTCGCGGAAGTTGTTTACCTGGCCGAGAATCCCGAGGCGTATCTGGCCGCCATCGAGCGCGCGCTGCGCGAGGAGACTCCGGAATTGCGGCGGAAGCGCATGGACGCGGTGACGGGCGTGAGCTGGGACGCGCGCTTTGCCGAGACCATCGCGGTGGTGGATGGAATGCTCGCATCCGGCGATTCCCGTTAAACTGAAACGTGGCTCGCGTAATGGAAAAGAGAAAAGTGCCGTTGCTCGATATGGGAGCGCTGCATCGGCCGATCCGCGCTGAGGTTCTGGCGGCGATGGAGCGCGTGGTCGATTCGAACCACTTCATACTCGGGGAGGACGTCGGGCAACTGGAGAAATCGATCGCCGCGTATTGCCACGTGCCATACGCGATTGGCTGCGGTTCGGGGTCGGACGCGCTGCTGTTGGCGATGATGGCCGCGGGGGTCGAACGGGGCGATGCCGTCCTGACCACGCCGTTCACGTTTTTCGCGACGGCCGGGTCGATCGTGCTTGCCGGGGCAACGCCGGTGTTCGTGGATATCGACCCGGCTACTTACAATATGGACCCGCAGGCGCTGGCGGAAACTATCCCTCGGACGCCCAAGGCTAAGGCGATAATTCCGGTTCACTTATATGGCGGGTGCGCCGATATGGACCCGATTATGGAGATCGCGCGCGGCCGCGATTGCCTGGCGATCGAGGATGGCGCGCAAGCGATCGGGGCGGAGTATAAAGGGCGCCGGGCGCAGTCCATCGGCGAGATCGGGTGTCTGAGTTTCTATCCGACGAAGAATCTCGGAGCGTTCGGCGAAGGCGGCATGGTGCTAACGGGCGATGAGGGCTTGGCGCAGAAATTGAAGGCGCTTCGAGTGCATGGGGCGCTCAGGAAGTACTTTCATCAGTGGGTGGGGCTCAATTCCCGACTCGATACTCTGCAGGCCGCGATTCTGCGGGTGAAATTGCAGTATCTGGACGCGGAGACTGCCTGCCGGCAGAAGAATGCGGCGCGCTATCGGACGAATCTGGCGGGTGTTCCCGTCGGGCTGCCGGTGCCGGCCCCCTACCAGACGCGGCATATTTACAATCAGTTCGTGATTCGCGCTGCGGAGCGAGATCGTCTGAAGGCCTATCTGGACGAGAATGGCGTGGGCAGCGACATTTATTACCCGCTTGCGCTGCATATGCAGGAATGCTTCCGCGATCTCGCATATCGTGCCGGCGATTTCCCGGAAAGCGAGAAGGCCGCGCGCGAGGTGCTGGCCTTGCCGATTCACTCCGCGCTCAAGGAAGAGGATATCGACTACGTTTGCGCGCAGATTCGGGGATTCTATGAATAGGCGGCGACGTGGCGCGGGCACTCTTGCCTGCAGCGCCGAGACTCGTCTCGGCGGTCTTGTTTTCGCCCGCCCGCAGACGTTTCCGACGGGGCCCCCTCGGCATGAGTGCCGACGCTGCAGACTGAAGTCCGCGCCACGTCAAGATTGATTTCGCCGTGCGCATCGTTCAATTAGTTGAGGACCTCGAACTTGGAGGATTGGAGCGGCTGGCGGTCGATCTTGCGCTGGCGCAGCAAAGTTCCGGCCACCAGGTGCTGGTCTATTGTCTGTTCGGCGCAGGGCCGCTTGCCGCCAGCCTGGAAGCGGCCGGTATCCCCGTCGTGCCGTTTCAAAAATCGCCGGGATTTTCGATATCCACTGTACTGGCGATGGCGAAACGTCTGCGCGCAGACCGCGTCGACGTGATCCATGGGCACAATCCCGGCGTCCACCACTACGCGGCGCTGGCGGCGCGATTGGCGGGCGTGCGGGTGTGCGTCAACACGCGGCACAGCGTGACGACGTCTAAGGGCCTGCCCTATCAGGAGCGGTATTTTCGCTGGGTGAAGCCGCTCAGCGGCCAGGTGGTCTTCGTGTGCGACTTCGTCCGCCGCGGGCTGGAGCCTAAGCTGGGCTATCCCGCCGAAAAATGCTCCGTGATCCTGAACGGCATCCCGCTGGCGCCATTTCTGGCGCATCCGGCTTCCCCCGGTGCGCGGCGGCCACGAATTCGCTTTGGCACGATCGGCCGCCTGGTACCGGCGAAGGGACATTCGATCCTGCTCGATGCCTTTGCACGGGTCACGCAGGCGGCGCCGCACGCGGAACTCAGCATTTATGGATACGGCGATTTGCAGGAGAATCTGAGTGCGCAAATCGCAAAGTTGGGGCTGGAAGGCCGCGCGCGGCTGGAAGGACGGACCGGGAATTCGGCTGAAACGTTACAGGATCTGGACGTTTTTGTGTTTTCATCGGTAAACGAGGGCCTTCCATTGGTGATTCTGGAGGCCATGGCCGCTGGCCTGCCGATCGTTACCACGGATGTAGGAGGGATTCCCGAGGTGCTGTCGAAGGAGTCGGCTTGGTTATGCCCGCCCGGCGAACCTGAAGCCCTCGCACGTGCGATGCTCCAAGCTGCGAACTGCACCGACCTGCGGGAGCGGGGAGAGATCGCACGGCGCCTGGCGGCGAATCGCTACGGCTTGGAGCAGATGGCAGCAAGTTACCAAGACTTATACCTGCGTTTGTTACCCTAATTAACCCGTATAGTACTAGGTTCCAAGCACTTGCTGAAACTTTTCCGCATTTTCCACGTCTTCTTAGGCAGGAGGTCGGGATATGGGAAGTACGAAGAATCGTATGGAACTCTCAGAGGCGATCCTGGCTCTCATTGAGAAGCAGCGCATCCAAACCGGGGATGAAACTTTGGGCGCTGAGATCGAACAGGTCATCATCGAAAGCCAATTCCAGGAACTAGAGCACGAGATCTTGGAAAATCCGGGCGCCATCGAGCCCTGGCTGATTCGCCGCCGACGCACCGAGAATTAAGCCTGACACCGGCGGGGGCCGTAGTAGGAATCCACTATTGACCCCCTATCGCCGCTGCTGTCAGACTCCGAAGATGTCAGAACACGACATCCTTGCCAACCAAAAGCTGATTATCGAGAATCAACGGACGATCCTCGCCAACCAGAAAGCCATTCAAGAAAACCAGGCGGCGATTCAACAAAACCAGGGAGCACTGCCGCAAATCCTTAAGAATCAGGAAAAGATCCTCGCTCTATTGCAGAAATAATGAGGTTCTTCCGGCTTCGCGGGGGCATTGCCGCCGCGCTTTTTGTCGCCCTTTCGAGCAGTTCCTGCGGGCATTCCGGTCTGCCAGATGCCCGATCGCCGCAATACTCGCAGGCTGTGACGGCGTTTTCGGTGGGGGTCGCGGCATTGCAGAGCGGGGACGACGTGCGGGCGCAGGAGAAGCTTCAACTGGCGACTCGGCTTGCTCCCGGCGAGCCCGCCAGTTGGGCCAACCTGGGACTTCTGTCCGCCCGCCAGCAGGATTTCGAAGCGGCGTACAACAATGTAGAGCACGCGCGTTCGCTGGCGCCTGAAGATAGCGCCATCGAAGCCTTGTTGGGCGTAATCGAGGACCGCAGGGGCAAACTACCGGAAGCCATCGCCCACCTTCAAAAGGCCGTCCAATTGGACCCGAAGAACGCGAAAGCGCAATTTTCGCTGGCCGAGGAGACGGAGCGCGAGGGCAAGCCTTCGAGCGATGCCGGCGCGGAAAAGCTCTTCGCAAAGCTGCTGGAGCAGCGTCCCGATAACGTAGCGGTGCTGCTGGAGGTGGCCCGTCTGGCGGCCAAGACGGGCGATGGCGCCACGCTTCAAAATGCGACCGGCAGGTTATCGCAGGCGTCGGCGGCATGGCCGGCGGAAGTAAAAGAGCAGATGAATGCGCTGCGCGAAGCGGCCGCCGGTTCGAATCCGCGTCCCGCGGCCGTGCGCGTGATGTACCTGCGGAATACCCTCGCGCGGGTCCCCGATTACCGTAAGAGCTTGAACGAAGTGAAAACGCCCACCACGTTCGTGAGCGATCCCTTCGTGCGCTTCTTGAAATTGCCCCGGCCGAATTCCCAGCCTGCGCCTGCCGATCTGGCCCTGCATTTCGAAACGAAGCCAATTGAGGGCGCGCCTGCCGGGCCGGTATCGTGGGTGGGCGCCATTCCCCTGGACGACAAGGGCGCTGCATCGATCTTGTGGGCGAACCAGACGTTCGTACGGATATTAGGCGGGGCGAAGCTTTCTTGTCCGCGCGGGAGTGGCGTTCTCGGCATCGACCTGAACTACGACTTCAAGACCGACCTGGTTTGCGCGGGCGCGGGCGGGCTGGCATTTTATGAGCAGCAGGATCTGAATCACTTCACCGATATCACCGGGCGTACGCACCTTCCGGCGAACATCCTGCACGGGCCGTACACCGGCGCGTGGGCATTCGATGTCGATCTTGATGGCGATCTTGACATCGTGCTCGGCACGAATGACGGCGAGCCGACGGTGCTTCGCAATAACGGTGACGAAACATTTGCCGTGATCCATCCGTTCGCGGGCGTCAATGGCCTTACTGCATTTGCGAGCGCGGACATCGAGGGCGATGGCGCCCCGGATGTCGCGCTGATCGACAAGGACGGACGGCTACACGTATATACCAACGAGCGGTTGGGCCAGTATCGTCCGCGTGCCGGCCTCGATGGCCGCTTTCGCGCCGTCGCGGCGGTCGACATCAATGACGATGGCCTGCTCGATTTCGTACTGCTGCGCGATGACGGCATGGTGGTTCGCGTGTCGGACAGGGACACCGGAGATGTCGTGAAGGCGGATGCCGGCGGATCGCCGACGCTCCTGGCAGCCGACTTCGATAACAACGGCAGTCTCGATCTGCTAGTGGGCGACGGGCAGATTTTCCTCGGGGAGGATGGCCATTTCAAGAAGGTGGCGAGCAGCGTCGTTGCGGCCACCGCAGTGGACCTCAATGGCGACGGCCGGTTGGACCTGGCGGGGCTCGATTCCAGCGGTCACCCCATCGAACTGGTCAACCACGGGAGCAAGAATTACGGGTGGCAGGATATCCGACTGCGCGCCGCGAAGGCCAGCGGCGATCAGCGGATCAACTCGTTCGGGATCGGCGGGGAGATCGAAGTTCGGGCTGGGTTGCTGACGCAGAAGCAGCCCATTGCGTCGCAGTTGGTCCATTTCGGTCTGGGAGATCATACGGGCGTCGACGTAGCGCGCATCACATGGCCGAACGGCGTGGTGCAGGGCGAGTTCGAATTGAAGGCCGGCCAGGAAATCCTGGCCACGCAGCGGCTGAAAGGCTCGTGCCCGTGGCTGTTCGCCTGGGATGGGAAACAGATGAGCTTCGTGAAGGATGGCTCGCCATGGTCCGCCGCGCTGGGTCTGCATATCAACGCGCAGGTGGTGGCCGGCATTTATCAGACCGAGGAGTGGTTCAAGATTCCCGGCGAAAGCCTCAAGCCGCGCGATGGGTTCTACGATCTGCGCATCACCGACGAACTTTGGGAGACCTATTACATCGACCACTACTCGCTGATGGTGGTCGACCATCCGGAAGGCACGGAAGTTTACACCGATGAACGCTTCGCGGTTCCGCCTCCGGCGCTGAAGATCTATACGACGGGAGAGCTGCAGCCTTTCGCCAGCGTGCACGACGATTGCGGCACGGACGTCAGCGCGACGGTTCGCGATATCGATCGACGGTATCTCGATACGTTCGGCCGCGGGCCCTACCAGGGCTTGACGCGCGACCATTGGGTGGAATTGGAGCTGCCCGAAAGCGCTCCGCGAACGGGCGAACTGTATCTGTTGGCGACGGGTTGGACGCACCCCACCGACGCGACAGTGAATATCGCGATCGGGCAGAACAGCATCGCGCAGCCGCAAGGACTCAGCATTGAAGTGCCGGACGCGCATGGGAAATGGACGGCCGCGAAGACGAGTCTGGGCTTCCCGGCCGGGAAAATGAAGACCGTGGTGCTCGATCTCACAGGCATTTTCCGTCCCGGCGCTCCTCGTAAACTGCGCTTGCGGACCAATCTTGAAGTGTATTGGGATCAACTGGCGTGGGCGGCCGGCGCGCCGGATCGCAATCGTGTGCAGCACCTTGGGCTGAGCAGCGCGGAACTGCGCTATCGCGGATTTTCAGAAGTTAAGGCGGCGAATCCGTCTTCGCCCGAATTGCCGGACTACAATAAGATCGCGAGCAGTTCCGCGATCTGGCACGATCTGGAGGGGTACGCCACGCGGTTGGGCGATGTGCGCGAGCTGATCGAGAAGGTCGACGATCGTGTGGCGATCGCCAATGCCGGGGATGAATTGGTGCTGCGGTTCCGTGCGCCCGACGGGCCGCCCGCGGGGTGGAAGCGCGATTACATCATGATCGGGGATGGATGGATCAAAGATGGCGACTTCAACTCCGTCTACTCGAAGACCGTGCTGCCGCTGCCCTATCGTGGAATGAAAAATTACGACTCGCCGCCGGGAGCTTTAGAAAACGATCCGGCTTACAAGCGCCATCCCGAAGATTGGCTGAATTTTCACACGCGTTACGTCACGCCGGAATCGTTCGAAAGGGCGCTCAGGAATTAGATGCGAATTGCACTGGTGGTCCTATTTGCAGGGTTGTTGGCCACGCCGCTGGTCATCAAGCGAATCGCGGCGCACAACAAGCCGTCGGTGTCGGAATCGGGCGTCCTCAGCCGCTATGGCTTCAAGTTCCAGGAAGTCTCCAAGGCCGCCGGCATCGATTTCCATCACACCGCGCCGCATCTCGATAGCAAGCTCCAGCACATCATGCCGCAAGTCGCGTCGATGGGCGCGGCCGTGTCGATCGTCGATTTCGATAAGGATGGCTGGCCCGATATTTACGTCACCAATAGCAGCGAGGGCAGCCACAACGCCCTCTATCGCAATCAGCACGACGGGACGTTTCGCGATGTCGCTGCCGAGGTCGGACTGGCCGACGTGAACGCGCCTGGCACCGGCGTCTCGATGGGCGCAGTCTGGGGCGACTTCGATAACGACGGCTTCGAGGACGTGCTGATTTACAAATGGGGCAAGCCCGAGCTGTTCCACAACGACGGCGGCAAACATTTTACGCGTGTGACGGAAGAGGCCGGGCTGCCCGCCTGGGTGAATGCCAATACGGCGGTTTGGTTCGACTACGACGGCGACGGCAAACTCGACCTCTTCATCGGCGGATATTACCCCGAAGACGTCGACCTGTGGCATCTGAAGAATACCAAGATGATGCCGGAGAGCTTCGAGTACGCACAGAACGGCGGGCGCAAGTATCTGTTCCATAATCTGGGCGGCGGCAAGTTCGAAGAAGTGTCGGAGAAGCTCGGCATTCATTCGCGCCGTTGGACACTCGCGGCGGTGGCTGCCGACTTGCGGGGCACGGGCTATCCCGATCTGTTCGTCGCCAACGATTACGGCGTTTCCGAGCTCTATTTGAACGAAGGCGGGAAGCGCTTTCGCGAAGCCGGCCGCGAGACGGGGATCGGATATGCGCCCAAGAGCGGCATGAGCGCATCGGTGGGCGACGTATTCAACGATGGCCGCTTTGGCGTCTACGTTTCGAACATCTCCGAAGAAGGAATTCTGGTGCAGGGGAACAATCTGTGGATGCCAAAAGTGGGATCCACGGCGGCCGACCCGCATTTCGAGAACCTTGCCAATTCGATGGGGGTGGAAATGGGCGGCTGGAGCTTCGGCGTGCAGTTCGGCGATCTGAATAACGACGGATACGAGGACTTGTACGTCACCAACGGCAACGTTTCTCTCGACCGCAATCGCAGTTATTGGTACGACTATTCCAAGGTGGCGGGCGGCAATAAGGCGATCATTTCCGACGCCGCCAACTGGCCGCCGCTGGAGGGCCGCAGTCTGGCCGGGTATCAGCAGAAAAAAGTGTATCTCAATGACGGGTCGGGGCAATTCAAGGAAGTGGCGCAGTTGGTGGGTGTGACGGACGTTTATGACGGCCGCTCGCTCGCGCTTGTCGATTTGTGGAATCGCGGCGTGCTGGACGCGGTGGTGGCCAATCAAAACGGGCCGCTGCTGGTGTACAAGAACACCGTCTCGCCGGAGAACCACTGGATCGAGTTCGCGCTCGAAGGGACGGCCAGCAATCGCAGCGCGATCGGCGCCGAGGTGCGCATCTTCTGGAACGGCCAGCAGCAGCTGCAGGAAGTATCGGGCGGCAGCGGATTCTGCGCGCAGAACGATCGCGCGCTGCACTTCGGGCTGGGAAAAGCGACAGCGGTGGATCGCGTGGAAGTCCGCTGGCCCTCGGGAAAGACGCAGACGCTGGCCGCGCCGAAGGTCAACGAGCGGCATAGGATAATGGAGCCATGATTCGCGAAGCTGCCGCTCCCGATTCGTCTCGCGCCGTCCCCGCGGCGAAAAGCGGCGGTGCGCTGGCTGCGGTGACGCGGTTTTTCAGCATCGAGAATCGCTACCTTCCGCCGCTCTTCATCACCCTCATTCTGCTGGTGGGACAGATATCGTTCGGGCTGCTGGAGAGCTTTACGCGTACGCTGCTGGCCATCGGGACGGCAGTGTTATTCGAGCTGGTGCTGGCGCGCCTGGTCTTTCATAAGTGGCCGGTGCTGGCCAGTGCCTACATCACGGGCATCAGCGTGGGAATCCTGATTCGCTCGCCGGAGTATTGGCCCTACGCATTGACGGCCGCGATCGCCATCACGTCGAAATACGTGATCCGCTGGCGCGGGCGGCATCTGTGGAATCCTTCCAATTTCGCCATCTCCGCGATGCTGCTGCTGGCGCCGGAATACATCGCCACGCTCAGCATTCAATGGGGCAATTCCATCTGGCCGATGCTGGTGGTGTGGGTGCTCGGGGCCTTCATCACGTGGCGCGTGAAGCGCTTCCATATCACGGCGACTTACGTGGTTTCGTTCGTGGCCCTCGCGGGTGTGCGCACGCTGATTACAAGCCATCCGTTCCTGGCGGAAGTGGCGCCCATCACCGGGCCGATGTATCAGCTCTATATCTTTTTCATGATCACGGACCCGAAGACCACGGTGAAATCGAAGCGCGGCCAAATTCTGGTGGCGTTCCTGGTGGCTGTGGCCGAACTCGGTTTCCGGCTGGCGCAGAATGTCGACGCGCCGTATTTCGCGCTTGCCGTGGTGGGGCCGATCGCTCTGGCGATCGATATCTGGCGTTCTTCGCGCACGCCCGCTCAAGTCAAGGTTGCCAATGCATAGCTATATCGAACGACTAATCGATCTTCTCGATCCGGACGCCAATCAGCTTTACGATGTGACCGTCGAGCAGGCGAGGGAACTGCTCCTCAAGAATCCCGCGGAAGCCGCCAGGAATTTGCAGGGGTCGTTCGCGCTAATCGCGCGGCAGGGCCAGACCGTGACGATGGCGCGCTCTCTCGACCGGCCGATGCGATACTTCCTGGCGAAACAGCAGGCCGGCCCGATCCTGATTGTGGCCGACCGCATCGATGCCATTTACAACTGGCTGAAGTCGGAAGGCCTGGACGCGCAGTTTCATCCTAGCTATACGCGCATGGTGCCGGCGCACTACGTGGTGGAACTGCAACTCATCGGCTGTCCCGATCCCGACCCGACCTACACTCGTTTTTTCGATCCGCAGCCTGCGCGTTTGCCCGCCGATCTGGACGCGATCGGCGCAGCGTACATGGGCGCGCTGGCCGACGAGATCTCGCGCTTCCTGCAGAAAGTTCCCGATGGCGAGCCGCTCGGCGTTTGTTTTTCCGGCGGCATCGATAGCGGCAGCGTTTTTCTAGCCACGTACCATGTGATGCGCAAACTTGGAATGAATCCGGCGCGGCTGAAGGCGTTCGTGCTCGATTTGGGCGGACCGGATGTGCAACAGGCGCGCTCGTTTCTGGAGTCGCTCGGATTGGGGCTGTTTCTTGAGCAGATCGAAGCGGACCGCGCCACGCTGGATGTCCACGAGACGATTCGCCTGGTGGAAGACTATAAGCCGCTCGATATTCAGTCGGCCACCATGGCTGTGGCGCTGTGCCGCGGGATTCGCGAGCGCTATCCCGATTGGCGCTATCTGATCGATGGCGATGGCGGCGATGAGAATTTGAAGGATTATCCGATTGAAGAAAATCCCGAGCTGACGATTCGCAGCGTGATCCACAATCAGATGCTGTATCAGGAAGGCTGGGGCGTGGGCAAGATCAAGCACTCGCTGACGTATACCGGCGGTCTCAGCCGCTCCTACACGCGGACCTACGCGCCCGGACGGCATTTCGGATTTCATGGTTTCAGCCCGTACTTGCGGCCGGCGGCGATTGCGGTGGCCGAGGCGATTCCATTTATCGAACTGACGCAGTACGACGTGCCGCGGCTTTATCAGCTGAAGGGTGAGATCGTGAGCCGCGGCATTCGCGCGCTGACCGGGGTGGAAATGCCGGTATTTCCGAAGCGGCGTTTTCAACACGGCGCGCTCCCGGCCGACAGTCTGCGCGAGCACCTGCCTTATCGCGAGGCGGAATATCGGCGCGAGTTTCTGTCGTTGTATTCGTGAAAACTCTTGTTTAGCCACGGATGGACACGGATGGACACGGATAAAACCAAGACGTTTCTTATCCGTGTCCATCCGTGTCCGTCCGTGGCCAATACGATGTGGCGCAGCCTTCAGGCTGCTGGGTCGAGACTCTTCTCGACCCGTCCCGCCGGGACGAGTCTCGGCGCAGCCGGCAGGAGTGCCTGCGCCACGAAGACGGTGCGGCACTCTCCATGACGCATCCCACTATCGATGCCTGGATTCTCGATCGGCGGCCGGCGCGCAATTCGGTCGATCCCATGCGGCCGTATTCTTTCCTGACGGAAGAAGAGCGCTCGCGCGAAGGCGAGATCGTCCCGGTCAACACCGTCTTCCTGACTAATCGTGAATGTCCGTGGCGATGCGTGATGTGCGACTTATGGAAGAACACGCTGACGGAAACTGTGCCCGTGGGCGCCATTCCGGCGCAAATCGATCATGCGCTTGCCCGACTGCCGCCGGCGCGCCACATCAAGCTTTATAACAGCGGGAGCTTCTTCGATCCGCACGCCATTCCATTGGCCGACTACGCGCCGATCGCCGCGCGGCTGGCGGGCTTTGAGCACGTCATTGTGGAGAGCCATCCGGCGCTCGTCGGCGAGAATTGCCTACGCTTCCGGGATCTGCTCTCCGGCCGGCTGGAGGTCGCCATGGGGCTCGAGACGGCCCATCCCGGCGTTCTTCCGCGGCTGAATAAGGGCATGACTCTCGATCAATTCGCTGGCGCCGCGCAATTCCTGAGCCGCAACGATATCGATCTGCGCGCGTTCATTCTGGTGAAGCCCCCGTACATGCACGATGACGAGGCGGTCCACTGGGCGCAGCGCTCGCTCGACTTCGCATTCGAGTGTGGTGCTTCGGTGGCAACGCTGATTCCGACGCGAGCGGGCAATGGCGCGATGGAAGCTCTGGCATTCACCCCGCCTTCGATTGCGATGCTCGAAGCGTCTGTCACTTACGGAATCGGGCTCGCAAAAGGACGGGTTTTCGCCGACCTGTGGGACTTGCGGCGCTTCTCCAAGTGCGACGCGTGCTTCGACGCCCGGGCGGCCCGATTGCTGCAGATGAACCTCCAGCAGACCGTTCTCGCGCCAATCGAATGCGGAGCGTGCCGGTGAGGGCGGATTACGATATCGCCATCGTCGGGTCGGGCTTTGCCGGTTCGCTGCTCGCCATGATCGCGCGGCGCTTGGGCAAATCGGTCATCCTGCTGGAGCGCGGCAAACATCCGCGATTCGCCATCGGCGAGTCGACCACGCCGTTGTCGAACCTTCTGCTCGAAGAGTTGGCGACCCGTTACGACTTGCCGACTCTCCTGCCGCTGTGTAAGTGGGGGACGTGGCGGAAAACCTACCCCGAGCTGGCTTGCGGACTCAAGCGCGGCTTCACTTTTTATCATCACCAACCCGGGCGTGAGCCGCAGCGCGACGACCAGTTGCTGGTGGCGGCGAGCCCGCGGGATGCCATCGCCGATACGCATTGGTATCGGGCGGATGTCGATGCGTTCTTCGTTAGTGAAGCTCAAAGGGCTGGGGTCGATTACCTGGATGAAGTCCGGCTGGAAAGCGCCCGGGAGCAGGACGGCGGAATTACCATCGAAGGCGAACGGCTTGCCGTCACGGCGCGGTTCGTTGTCGATGCCACGGGACCGCGTGGATTCCTCCACCGCGCTCTGGCGCTGCCCGAACTCCCATTGCCCGATATGCCGGCGACCCAAGCGCTCTACACGCATTTCACGAACGTCCGACGGCTCGGCGAGATAGATAATCCTCCCTACCCGGTGGACGATGCGGCGATCCATCACATCTTCGACGGCGGCTGGATCTGGGTGCTGCGCTTCGCCAACGGAGTCACCAGCGCCGGCGCCGCGGCGAGCTTCAGCCTGGGCGAAGGAGAGTCCGCCTGGCGCCAACTGATCGATCGCTTTCCCGCCATACGGAGGCAGTTCGCTTCGGCGCAGCCGGAAATGCCGTTCGTGCATGCGCCTCGCCTTTCGTTCCGTAGCGGCGCTATCGTCGGCCGTCGATGGGCGCTCTTGCCGTCGGCAGCGGGCTTTGTCGACCCGCTGCTTTCCACGGGATTCCCGCTCACGCTTCTGGGGGTGTCGCGGCTGGCGCGGGTGATGGAACGCGATTGGGAATCGGGTGCCCTCGCCACCTATGCGCGGCAGACCGAGGACGAATTGCTCGCTACCTCCCGCTTGATCGGCGCCCTCTACGCCACCATGGATAACTTTCCGCTATTCGTTTCCCTGTCGCTCCTCTATTTCGCCGCGGCGAGCTTTTCCGAGACCGCGCGCAGGCTCGGCAAGCCGCAACTCGCCGGGTCGTTTCTACTGCACGACAACCCCGATTTTCAGATGCAGCCGATCCTGGAGCGCGCCCGCGCGGTCCCTAATGAAGCCGAGTCGCATGCCCTGAGTGATGAAATCAGGCGCTTCATCGAGCCCTTCAACGTGGCTGGCCTCGGCGATCCCCAGCGGCGCAACTGGTATCCGGCCGATGCCGAAGACATGCTGCGCGCCGCGCCGAAGCTGGGCGCGTCGCGGGATGAGGTCGCTCGCATGCTCGATCGCTGCGGGTTTCAGGCGGCAGGCTGAACGCGCGCCTATGTCGACCGGCATTCTTCGTGGGACATGCTTCAGCTTGTCAGGCGAGCGGAGCTCGCCCACGGCAGGCCAGACGCCTGCCGGGACAAGCTAAAGCATGTCCCACGTAGTCGATTCATACTATTGTCGGGCATTGCCTTAAAGCGATAACTTGACCTTCATGCTGTCTCGCTTGGGCGGCTGGGTACGCCCGATTGCGTTCGTAGTGTTATTGCTGGCGGCTTGGCAATTCGCCGTCTCCCGCAGCTCTACGCATCTTTTGCCCGGACCTTGGGAGACCCTCGGAGGGGTCGCCGACCTAGTGCGGCATGGGCTCCTCCTGAAATACATAACCGCCTCGCTTTTCCGGGTGACCTGGGGATTCGCTCTCGCCGCAGTGCTGGCGATCCCCCTGGGTCTGTTCATCGGATGGCACCGCCGCGCCGAGATGGCGTTCAATCCCCTCATTCAGATCTTCCGCCCCATCTCGCCTCTGGCGTGGATTCCCATCGCCATTCTCTGGTTCGGCGTGGGAGATCTGTCTTCCATATTCCTCATCTTCCTCAGCTGCCTCTTTCCGCTGCTGCTCACCGCCATCAACGCAGTCCAGCGAATTCCATCGGTCTATGTGAACGCCGGGCGCAATTTCGGACTGAGCGAGGCGGCCGTGGTGTGGCGCGTCCTGTATCCGGCTGTCCTGCCGCAATTGATCACCGGATTGCGCATCACGTTGGGGGTGGCTTGGATCGTGGTGGTGGCAGCCGAAATGATCGCCGTGAATTCCGGCCTGGGATTTCTGATCGTGGACGCGCGCAACGCCGGCAATCGCTACGATCTGGTGGTGGCGGGCATGGCGATTATCGGCGTCATCGGTCTGCTGCTGGACTACGGAATGCGCTCGCTGGAACAATCGAAATCGCTGCGCTGGGATTACTCGGAGGATTAGTGTTGGCCGGAGCCGTCACCTTGGAAACCAAGCTATCCGCGCGCAACGTCCACATGACGTTCACACGCGACGGCAAGAGCACGCCCGTGTTAAACGACGTCAATCTCGACGTGGCCAAGGGCGAATTCCTTTGCATCGTCGGCCCCTCGGGATGCGGTAAATCGACGCTGCTGAGCGCCGTCGGCGGCTTCCTCGCCCCCACCGGCGGCGAAATCCGCATCGACGGCGAAGCGGTCCGAGGACCCGATCCGCGCCGCATCTTCGTCTTCCAGGAGCGCGGCGTATTCCCCTGGCTTACGGTGGAGGGGAACATCGAGTTCGGACTTTTCAAACTGCCGAAGGCCGAACGCGCTACGCGGATCGCGCACTACATCAAAATGGTCGGCCTGGTCGGCTTCGAGAAGGCGTACCCCGCGGAGTTGTCGGGCGGAATGAAGCAGCGTCTCGAAGTGGCGCGGGCCCTCGCCGTCAAACCCGACATGCTGCTGCTCGACGAGCCGTTCGGGGCGCTCGATTCCATCACGCGGCTGATCATGCGCGGCGAGCTGCTGCGCATCTGGCGCGAAGAGCGAAACACCGTCATCTTCGTCACCCACGATATCGACGAGGCCGTGCAACTGGCGGACCGCGTCGCCGTCATGAGCGGCCGGCCGGCGAATATTCAGAAGATCGTCAACATCGATATCGCCCATCCCCGCGACCTCAGTTCGCCGCGGTATCTGGAGCTGCGAAACGGCATTCTGGAACAACTCGGGCTGGCACATCAGATATGAGCGCTCTGGCACAACCGCGAAAGTGGGAACAAGTCTTCTGGCCGCTCTTGGCCGGGGCGCTCCTGCTGCTGCTGTGGAATTATTCGGTGGTGTGGACGAAAACCAAGGTCTTCCCATCGCCGCTCGCGGTCGAAAGAGGCATCGCCGAATTGTCGCGGAAGGGGCTGATGTGGGCTTATATCGGCGATTCTCTACGGCGTGTCGCGCTGGGATTCGGCGCGGCGGCGGTGGTCGGTATCCCACTCGGGTTAACGCTGGGCTGGTATCCGCGGGTCAACCAGATAGTCAACCCGGTGCTGCAGATTCTGCGGCCCATCAGCCCCATCGCGTGGATCCCGGTAGCGATTCTCCTGTTCGGGGTTGGCGAGTTGACACCGGTCTTCCTCATTTTCTTGTCGGCGCTTTTCCCCATCGTATTGTCGTGCGTGAGCGGCGTCTCCAACGTGCCCTCGATTTACCGGCGCGCCGGCCGTAATTTCGGATTGAGTGCACCTGGGTTGCTGGCGCGCGTGGTTTTTCCCGCGGCACTGCCGCAGATTCTGGTCGGACTGCGCATCGCGCTGGGCATCGCGTGGCTGGTGATGGTGGCCGCCGAAATGATCGCCGTCGATTCCGGACTGGGATACCTGGTGATCGACGCGCGCAATTCCGGCAAACGCTACGACCTGGTGGTGGGGGCCATGTTGACCATCGGACTCATCGGGCTGGCGCTCGATCTCGGATTCCGCCGCCTGCGCGATATCCGCTCGGTCCGCTGGGGGTTCCGCGATGAGTCTTAAGCGCAAGATCGTGGTCTTCGGGTGCGGATGGCTGGTGCTGATTTCGGCGCTGCACGCGTATCTCAACGTCAACTGGCCGGCTGTGCTGAACGATTATCGGCCTGCGGCTAAGCGGAAAATCATCGTCGCCTACATCCCGGTGACGTGCCAGCTTACCTGCCCGGTGACGGACTACATTTCGAAGCTGTCGGACAGCGGCGAGATCTTCCTGCCGCGCCTCTTCCAGGGCTTCCCGGAGATCAAGGAAGCGCTCATTTCGAATCGTATTCAAGCCGCGTTTATCGTGGCGCCGCTGGCCATCGCGCTGCGCTCCCAAGGCGTGCCCATCAAAGTGGTCTACCTGGGGCATCGCTATGGGAGCGCCGTGGTGGTGAAGAAGAACGGCCCCATCAAGACGTTCGCCGATATGCGCGGCCGCACGGTGGCGATTCCCAGCCGCTTTTCCGACGAGCGCCTGCTGCTTTTCCGCGCCATGAAGGCGTATGGAATCAAGCCGGGCGAGATCAGGATGGTGGAGATGGCTCCGCCCGATGTGGCGGGCGCGCTGGCCGCCGGCGCCATCGACGCCTTTTCCATGGGCGAGCCGTTCCCGTCGCAGGCGGAGTTAGGCGGCTTTGGCCGGATCCTTTTTCAGGCGCGCGAATACTGGCCGGATTATATGTCGTGCATCCTGGTGGTCCAGCAAAGCTTGATCGATACGCGGCCGGATGTGGTGCAGGAGTTGGTGGATGGCATCGCACGTTCGGGGTTGTGGCTGGATAAAGGCAAACCGGAGCGCGATGACGCGGCCGACTTCGTGGGCCGATTCTATTACAACCAAAAGCCGTCGCTCCTGCGCTGGGCGCTTACCAAACCCCTGGATCGAGTGATGTACACGCCGCTGGCGCCCCGCAAGGCCGATTTCGACCTGGTGCGCGATCTGATGATGGAAACCGGCGTCCTGAACAAGAAGATCGAGTTCGAAGACTATGCCGATACGCGGTTCTCCGACGGCGCCAAAAGCCAGACCGCATGGCGTTATGAAGCTGGAATCGGAGCCCGGTAAAGGAAGGAGCTTTCCATGATTCGCCGAGAGTTTATGCAAGGGATCGCCGGTGGTTTGGGAGCGGCGGCGGCCGCCACAAGCGCGGTGAAGACCAAGACTGTGACATATCGTATTGAGGGATTTACGTGCGTCACTTGCGCGGTTGGGCTCGATACGCTGCTGAAAGATCGGAAGGGCATCGTGCGGTCCAAGTCCAGTTATCCCGACCGGACCGCGGCGATCGAGTACAACCCCGATCTGATTAACGAAGAGCAGATCAAAGCTTTCATACAGGAACTCGGTTTTAGCGCGAAATGATGCCGCTCAGTGCAAAGCCGCGATATTGACGGTATTCCCATCTACGACGACGGCGGGTAGCGTTTTCGAGATCGCGTCGGCTCTCTTTTGAATCTCTTTCGCCTGATCTTTGCGCCCCATATGTTTCAAAATGTAGGCGTAATTACTGAGGCAGCGGACGACGCACGGATGATTACGCCCCACTACCGCCTCCGCCAGGTCGACCGCCTGGCGGGCCATTGATAAGGCCTCCCCGGTTCGGCCCACGCGGAAATAAACCGTACTCAGCGCGGTGCACGCAGTCGCCAGATCGGCCTTGGCTAAAGACAGATTCATGCTGTGCAGGATTTGCCAGCCCCGTTCGGCTGGGGCGACGGCCTCCGCGTACCTGTGTTCGGCCGTTAACAGTGCGGCAAACGCAAAAAGACTGTTCGTCAGCCTCGGATTGGCGGGCCCTAATTGGCCTTCGATCAGCCCTTGCGAATGCCGAAGAAGTTTCTCGGGCTCATCGTATCTGTGCTGCATCACGCCTGTAAGGGCCAGGTCTTCCTCGGCCCTGGCCACGAGAAGCCAGTCCGGCGATGCGGCACGCCGCAAGGCGCCCAGCGTACGGCGGAGCAGGGTTCCGCATCCTCTGGCCGCATTTCGGCCATGTACAACTCTGCCAGATGCGTCTGCAGATCGATCAGCGCCGGTTCGTACGGGGAGTACGGTTGAATGGTCGATAGTCCGTGATTCAGGTAAGTCTCGGCCTGGCGATAGTCGCCGCTGTCTTCTTCATTGACCCCCAGGCAGTCGAGAATCATGGCAACAGACCGGGTGTCGGAGTCCCTTTGCGCGTTGCGAAGAGCAGCGGCAAGGCGCACGCGCGCCTCAGCGTAGCGGCCTTCCCTAGATAGCTGCCGGCCCTCCGCCAGATTGTCGTTGTTGTCATCCTGAGCGGCAACGCCAGGCGCCGATCCGGCCAAGAGAGCGCCTCCACACAAGAATAGAAGTAGCTTCAGACGCATTTGGTTCTCCTCCCGTCTCTGGCCTGTCTATTTGAAGCGGGCTGGTCTTACGTGGATCAAACCGGTCTCCCTTATCTATCGGCAGATTCCGCCAAGACTTGCAGTATGGGTTCCACCGTTCTGTCGACCGGCGTAGCGTTGGCGCCACTCCGGTAGCCGCCAGGCCGATGGATGCATCTGTCGCCCCGCTGACACGGCGCCGACATTTCGCGCCGTTTTCAGCCGCGGTTAACCCGTCTTGCGGCAATTAGCACCCAGCAGACGCAGGCGCATGCGAACTCGAAGAGGCCGACCAGGGGGTCGGCCGACGGACGTGGGCGTCCGCCCTACCATCTACGAGATAGCCGGAAAGTCCCACCGAGAGACCAGTGCGTTCAAACGTAGGGCATGCCTACCGGCTGCTAGAATAGTCGACAGGTGTGCGCCCCGGTTCCCTAGCGAAGTATCTTGCGGTCCTGTTGGGCATGCTGCTGGCCGCTTGCCGCAGCGGCCCTCCGCGCGCTCCCGCCAAAGGTGAGGCCTTCGTCGGACCGGCCACCATAAACCTGCGAAGCGACTTTCCAATCCAATCCTCTACGGTAGCCACGGTAAAGCACGGCGACCGCCTGGAAATTGTCGAGCAACATCGCTCGTTCGTGAAAGTGCGCGCTCCCAATGGCGCCGAGGGTTGGATCGAACAGCGTCAGTTGCTGGGCGCCGACGACATGGCTGCATTGAGAGCCCTGGCGAAACGCGCCGCGTCCATGCCCTCGCAAGGGCAGGCCACTACCGACGCCGATCTTCGCGTCCATATCCAGCCCGCCGGCGGTGCGCCCAGCTTCCTCACCCTGAAGGAAAACGACAAGGTGGACGTGCTGACCCACCTGCGCCGTCCGCGCACCGATCTACCGCGGAAGCCTCTGGTCCCACCGCCCGCCAAGAAGGCGAAGGCGACGAGAAAGTCCGGGAAATCCGCCCAAATCCCCCTTCCGCCCATGCCGGCGCCGCCCCCGCCGCCGGCCAACTGGCTGGAACTCTCGAAGAGCGATGAGCCCGATGACGAGCCCGAGGCGCCCGCAACCTCCGCACCGCCTGCGGCAAGCGACGATTGGAGCCTGGTGCGAGCGCCCGACGGTGAGTCCGGCTGGGTGCTCACGCGCCGCCTGCGAATGGCGATTCCCGACGAGGTAGCGCAATACGCCGAGGGCCACCGCATCGTGTCGTATTTTTCATTGGGCAAGGTGGCGGACGGCGATCAGCAAAAAGATATCTGGCTCTGGACGACGGTTGGCGATGGCGTTCGGCCCTACGATTTCGAAAGCTTCCGCGTATTTGCCTGGAGCGCGCACCGCCATCGCTACGAAACGGAGTATATCGAGAAGAATCTAATTGGCTACTCTCCGGTGGAGCTTCAGACGGTCCATTATTCCACCAGTAAGGCGAAAAACGCGGCCGGAGAGGAACATGCGGGATTCTCCGTCTGTATACAGAAAAAAGACGGCCAACTCTACCGCCAGCAATTTGCCTTGATGAATACTTTAGTCCGCTTTGCCGGAGAGGCGCCCTGCGTCCTGCCGCCGCCGGTGGATTTTGCGAATCCCGGAGCCGCCCCGGCAGCGGCTGCCCCCGTAGCGCACGTCGAGCAGCCAAGCTTCTGGCAACGGCTCAAGAATCGGCTGAAATCGCCGCGGCCCGGCAAATAGAACGGCGACCGGAGTAGCGCAGGCGAGGTAACCTTGCGGCGGCGCAGCCTTTGTGTTATTTATGGGTTCAAGTCGGACAATTTGATCCAACTAAAGCCGCCCTGCTTGAGTAGCGACGGTCAATCATTATTTCTCATCAAAGGATGGCATTTCGTGGAAGCTGTCAACCGCAAACTCATACGTCCGTCTTTGAACGAAATCAAAGAGCAGATAGCGCCTCCGCGTAGGGCCGCGCCACAAAAAAAGCCTGTTCCGCCGGATCAGACCAACGCCGAAAATTTTTACTACGTCAAACAAATGCAGGCCAAAACGCCGATGGTTTTCGTACTGCGCGATGGGGAAACGCTGCACGGCACGATCGAGTGGTATGACAAGTGCTGCTTGAAAGTAAATCGTTCCGAAGGCCCGAACATCCTGCTGTACAAGCCCTGCATCAAGTACATGTACAAGGAGGGTTGATCCCGCCAGCGAGCGGCCTCACCCCCGCAAACGGCTGCGCCACGCCAGACGGTATTCTCTCCGCTCCCCGGCCTCGCGATATCTTCGTTTTTCGTCCTCGGTTTCGGGAATTACCGGCGGAATCGCGGTTGCCCGTTTATCCTCACCCAAAGCCACAAATGTCAGGTACGCGGAGCACGTGTGGAGCCGCGTGCCGGTCATCAGGTTCTCGGTTTCCACCTTCACGCCCACTTCCATGGACGTGCGAAACACCCGGTTCACGGACGACCGCAAAATCACCAGTTCCGAAATGTGCACGGGGTGGAGGAAGTGCAGGCTATCCACGGACGCCGTGACCACGGGTTTGCGCGCGTGCCGCATGGCCGCCATGGCGCCGGCCAGATCCACCAGGTGCATCACCCGGCCGCCGAGCAGATTGCCATGGCCGTTGGCGTCGTTGGGGAGCGCCAGTTCGGAATACTCGGAGATCGAATCGCGTACCGGTTTTCCGTCCATCCTGTCTCTGCTTTCCTGATGCGAATCAGCGCGCGGAAGCTTCCGAAATTCGCCGCAAATAGCTTTGCACGTAGGCGCGCGCGAGTTCCAGTGTCGACTCGCTGGCGGATTCGCCCGCCATCGAACCGCCGGCGCGCGAGTATTCCAGCGGACCGTGCGCAAAGGGAAGATGATCGCGCTCGAGTACGTAGTAGACGCGAAGCGCTTCCGGATCGTCGGAGCTGATGGTAAAGCGCGCGGCGTCGGGTCCCTCACCGGTTGGGAAGCGCGCGCAGGATCCGCGGGCGTAGCCCATGTTGCACTGAGAGAGCAGGGTGATCTCGTCTGGTTCCCAGGTGGCAGCCGGGTCGGCGCGGCACACGCCGTCCCAGGCGTCGCCCAGCGGCAGCATGGCGGAGCGCGAGCTATCGGTCTGGTTGCGGGCCTTCACGGCATGAAAATAAGGGCATGCCATTTCGGAGGTATAGTAGCACAAGAGATGACAGGCACTCGCTTAGAGATTCTGAAGAGCATGGTGGAGCAGAACCCCGCCGACAGTTTCGCGCGCTACGGGCTGGCGATGGAGTACCGCAACACGGGCGACCTGGGGGCTGCCGTGGCGGAGTTTCGCACGCTCCTGGCGGCGCAACCCGATTACTCGGCCGCCTACTTTCACGGCGGCCAGACGCTGGAGCGGCTGGGACAGACGGCGGAGGCCCGCGAGCTGTATCTGCGGGGGATCGAGGCGACCACGCGCAAGGGCGATCTGCACACCCGCGACGAGATTCAGGCAGCGCTCGATCTCATGAGCTAGCCTGTTAACTTCGCTCTCCGCTCTCTCCGGACAGGCGCTGACACGATATGCTGTACGCATGCAACCAGATCAAGCTGTCTTTCTGCTTAACGATGTCTTTCTCCCGAACCTGAAGAATGAACATCGTCTGACTAAAGCCGTTATCGAAGCGATTCCGCCCGATCAAAGTGGCTATCGACCCGACCCGGCTGCGCGTCCGGCGTTGGAACTGGCGTGGCACATCGTTGCCACGGAAATGAGGTTCTTCAACGCGGTAGCGGCCGGCGCATTCGATTTTACGCCGATGCCCCGCCCGGAATCGATCAAAGACTCAGCGGACTTGGCCGTCTGGTATACCGACAATTTCGCGTCGCATCTCGACACCTTGTCCAAGCTGTCGAACGAGCAATTGCTCAAGATCGTGGACTTCCGCGGTATGTTCCAGTTGCCAGCGGTAATGTATCTCAATTTCATCCTGCACCACACGGTGCATCACCGGGGGCAATTATCGACATATCTGCGGCCCATGGGAGCGAAGGTGCCGGCGATTTACGGCGAAAGCTACGATTCCGCGGAAGCTCGCAAAGCGGCCCAACAAGGAGCGTAGATCATACCGAGGGCTGGATCGACCGTACCCAATTTGGGTACACGGAGCGGCCCGTGATCGACAACAGCGAGGGCACGCCACTCGCGAGGCAGATCTAACGATGAGATCCGTCTGTATCGTCTCTCTCCTCCTTTGCGCCGTCGTGGACCTGCTGGCGCAAAAAGACGGCACAAGCCAGCCGACTCTAACGGTGCGCTCCACCCTAGTGCAGGTACCTGCGCTGGTAAAGACCAAGGCAGGGGAAGTGGTCTTCGGACTCACGGCCGACGACTTCGTCCTCACCGACAACGGCGCACCGCAGCATCTGACGCTCGACCAGGATACCGATTCGCAGCCCCTGGCGTTGGCGATCGTCGTCGAGACGGGCGGCGCGGGTGCGCGCCACCTGGATGACTACCGGCAACTGGACGCGATCCTCGACAATTTGATCGGCGGCGTCGAGCATCGGCTCGCGGTCATCGGCTTCGATAGCGAGCCGCATCTGCTGAGGCCGTTTACGCCGAGAACAGCCGAGGCATCGGGCCAGTTGGCGAACCTTCGCGAAGGCGATAAGGGGGCTGCGATTTTGGATGGGGTCGCCTTCGCGGTCGGGCAGCTACGGGCGCAGCCGGCCCGCTATAGGCGTGCGATCCTGTTGCTGAGCGAAACCATCGACCAAGGCAGCAAGACAACCCGCACTGAAGCTTTGCGGCTCATCAGCGACACAAACACGACGATGTACAGTTTCGGCTTTTCGAGCACGGGCGCGGCGGTATCGCATGAGGCGTCGAAGTTTAATTCTCACGAGGCGGGGCCCGCTCACGGGTGCTTCAGCCGCGAGGGGGCCGATGCCGAGTACGACGGCCATTACAGCAAGCAGGTGCTCGACTGCATCAGCCAGCTCGCGCCGCCGCTTCGGCTGGCCACGATGACTTTTCTTACCGCGCGCAATGCGCTGCAGACCAATACCGCGGAATCGGTCGCACAGCTCACTGGGGGCGAGTTCTTTCACTTTCACGACGCCAAGGATCTGCGCGTGGGTCTTATCGGGGTATCTAACGACGTGCCGAACCGCTATGTGCTGAGCTTTCGTCCGACATCGCTGGCGCCCGGCATGCACGCGCTGCGGCTACAGGTCAAAGATGCGCCCCAATTGGCTATCAAGGCGCGAAGCGAGTATTGGATCGATAGCGATACCGGCCAGTAGCGCAGGGAGGGGCCCTTCGTGCGGTTCCACCTGCCCTTGTACTGGCGGAGGACCGTTTCGGCGGTCTCACCCATCGGCACAGGAGTCGGCCATCTAAATTCAAGCCACATTGAGTCTGCGCATTCGAGTTCGCCTCCTCTCGGCAAAAACAGAAGCTGGCAGGTCGTCATGGCCATGCGCAGCCACAGTTTTTATGGAAGCCATCCCGGCGGCGGGTTGCTGTGCATTTCACTGTCCTTTAAGGCTGTTCGCCGTTCCGGAATCCTGGACTTCCGCACATCCACGGCTCGTGAGCTTTTCTGGAACCGTCTACCCAAGACCTTCGCTTTAGTTGGCCAAAATGCAAACTTTCAATTGGGGATCGCAACAGGGACGTGGATTACGAGGTCAGGTCGGAGCTGGTTTGGATGTGTGCTATAACAGAACCCAGCAAGCCCAAATGGAAATCCTGGGTAGAGGAGGAGCCATGTTTCAGCGGTTGACCGCCTTTGCCGTTTTGCCCTTGCTGCTGGTAGCGGGGGAGATCGGCACGGTGCAGAACAATGTCTATCATCACAACCGGACCGGCATCGAGTTCACCTTGCCCTCCGGCTGGTCGGTCGGGAGCCAGAAGCCTTCCGCGGATGGGGCACAGATGGTCTATGTGAAGGACTCCGTGACGGAGGCGATGGGCGCCGCGTGGTTCAAGCTGCAGAGCGTGGATGCCGAGAACATTCCCGCATTTCTCGACCGGCGGTTGGATGCCAAGGTCGCGCAACGGAACAATTTCCAGAGCTACCGATTCCGCCCCGACAGCGTGCAACGCACCACGATCGGCGGGCATCCGGCGATCGGCGCGGTCGCTGACTATGTGAGCGCCGGCCAACTGAAGGTCGAGTATATTACCTGGATTGACGCTCCCAACTGCCGCGTACTGTTCAGCGTCCAAATGCCCGTGGGCCAGTTTCCTGCCTTCCAGCCGCGCTTCGACGAACTGATTCGATCGGTCGTATTTCCTAACTGACTAAGGCACGATAAACCCGCAAAGCCGGCCGACGCACTGATCGAGAACGGCTTTGCGAATATCGAGGCCCACATGGATCTCCTCCCAGGCGATGAACGCCTGGTGTCGAGGAGGGTTGCATAGATGACGCGACAGCTCACCGTGATCGCGGTAGTCGGCTCAGCGGCCTGCTTGGGTTTTGGCCAGTCCTCGCCGTCGGCGGAATCCGAGGTCGCATCAGTCAGGCCAGCTCCAGTTCCGTCGGGAACCAATAGTAACGACTGGGCGTGTTAGGGCCGGTGAGAAATGGCGCCATTTCAGCCGGTGCAGTGGGTGCCCATTGGCGAGGACGCGGTAGGTACTCTATAGCAGACTCTAAATCTGCTTGGATGTGCGGCCGAACGTGGGCTATGATTGCGATCTGCGCCAACTGTTCATGCCCTCGTGGAAGAAGAGCCAGCTCGCTGGCGGCATTGCAAAGTCGAGTATCGCGATGTCGACGCTGTCGAGGCAGATGTAGATCTTGGTGGCGGGGCCGAGGCCGAACAGCTATTCCGCCTCGGCGACGCGAATGAGACGGGCCAGATCGGCGCCGCGGAAGTTCCAGGTACCCTCGATACGTCGTCCGTTGCGCAGCATGAGTGAATGCGGCCGCGGCTTCGCAGGAGCACTCCTTGACAACTTAGGAGAGATGGGCGCATAATTCTCCTATATCGATTAGGAGAGATATCGCCATGCCGGACCAGGCCGAATTGCTTCCCGGAACCTTGGACATGTTGATTCTGAAAGCCGTCTCACTCGGGCCGCAGCACGGGTACGGCATTCTGCTGCGGATCGGCCAGATTTCGGGCGACACCCTCACCATCGAGCAAGGGGCTCTCTACCCGGCGCTGTACCGGTTGGAGCGCCAGGACCTGCTGACGACCGAGTGGGGCGTGTCGGACAACAACCGGCGCGCCAAGTTTTACGAACTCACTCCGGCGGGCGCCAAGCGCTTGAAAGAAGAAACCCAAAGCTGGAACCGCACCGCCTCAGCCATGGCGACCGCTCTGGCCGCCCGGCCGCAGGAGGCCTAAATGAAATCGCTCAGCTTACTGGCCGGAGGTATATTCCGCCGCTCGCGCATGGAGCGCGATATGGCCGACGAACTGGCGGCGCACATGGAACATCGCACCGACGACCTGCTGCGCTCGGGCCTCCCGCCTACGGAAGCGGCGCGGCGCGCGCGGGTGGAATTCGGCGGGGTGGAAAACTACAAGGAGAGTTGCCGCGAAGCGCGCGGGCTCGCCTGGTTCGACGAGTTGCGCGGAAATCTGCGGTTCACGATGCGCAGCTTGCGCGGCAGTCCCGGCTACGCCATGGCGGCGGTGCTTTCGCTCGCCATCGGGATCGGCGCCAATTTGTGCGCCTTCGTTTCCGTGAACTCCATCATCCTCCATCCGTTTCCCTTTCCGCATCTGGACCGCATCATGCTGCTGGGGGAGACGAACGCCAAGGTCGGCGCCGAACGGGCCCCCGTGGCGCCGGCGAATTTCTTCGATTGGAAAGAGAACAGCCGCTCGTTCGACTCGCTCTCGGCCTTTCGCCCCTGGGACGCTTTGCTGACCGGCACAGGAGAGCCGGAAAGAGTGTCGGCGGCGCGCGTGACAGCGGACTTCCTGGCAACGCTCGCCATGGCGCCGGCGCAGGGCCGGGGCTTTGTGGAGCGCGAATGCCAGCCCGGCGAGGATGGTGTGGTGTTGGTCAGCCAGGCGTTTCAGAAGAGCCATCAGGTATCGTTGGGGCAAACCATTTCGCTCGACGGCCGCGCGCACACCGTCGTGGGTGTGATGCCGGAAGAGTTCGACTTTCCATTGGCAACCGAGGTCTGGGCGCCGCTGGCGTTGAGCCTGGAAAGCAAGGCCCGGCGCAACACTCCGGAACTGTCCGTGATCGGGCGGTTGAAGCCGGACGTATCGGTGGAGCGCGGCCGTTCCGAAATGGCCGCCCTGGCAGGTACGCTGGCCAGGCGGTATCCGCAAACCAATGACGGCCGCGGCGTGTCCATCGAACCGCTGGGGCAAATGAACGAAATTAGCGACCGGTTCGTGCTCATCATCTGGTGCGCGGCCGGCTTCGTCCTGCTGTTGGCCTGCGCGAACATCGGGAACCTGCAATTGGCGCGCTTCACTGCGCGGCAGAAGGAGATGGGACTGCGCGCCGCCTTGGGGGCGAGCCGCTTTCGTCTGGTCCGGCAAGTCCTCACCGAAAGCCTGGTGATTTCGGCGGCCGGCGGCCTGTTGGGATTGTTTCTGGGGTCGTGGGAACTGGGCATCATGAAAATCACCATTCCGGCGGAAGTATTGCGATGGGTCGCCGGTCTGCGGCATTTGCAGATGAATCCCGTGGTGCTGGCGTTCGGTTTTGCGATCTCCATCGCGGCGGGCGTGGCCTGCACGCTGCCTTCGATTTATCAATTGCTTCGCCAGCGGAGCGGCGGTGGCCTGAGTGAGTCGTTGAAGGAAGCCGGGCGCGGTTCTGTCTCCAGCCGGGCCGGCAATCGCGCGCGCACCGTTCTGGTGGCTACCGAAGTGGCGCTGGCGCTAGTGCTGCTGGTGGGCGCGGGGCTCATGGTGCGGACCTTTGAGCGTATGCTGGCGGTCAACGCGGGCATCGACCCCAAAGGCGTATTGACCCTGGAAGTGACACCCTCGCCCAACGCCTATCGCGATGGCGCGCAGACCGCGCAATTCTACCAGCGTACGCTGGCGGAAATGGACACTCTTTCGGGAGTGGAGGCGGCGGCCGTTACAGGCGCGGCCGGAGTCGCCAACTGGGAGATCGAAGGGCGCGACAAGCCGGCTGCGGGCGAGCCGCGGCCGCAAGCCCGCGCCATCAGCGCGCGCTATTTCCAGACGATGCGGATTCCCCTGGTCGAGGGCCGATCGATCGGAGAGCAGGACGGCCCGGAAGCGACGCGCAGCGTGGTGCTCAGCGAGTCACTGGCGCGTTATTACTGGCGCGGATCGTCTTCCATTGGGCAGCGGGTCCGGCTGCGCGGGGCATCGTCACCGTGGCTCACGGTAGTCGGGGTGTGCGGTGATGTACGAGACTGGTTCGGGGGCGAACCCGTGCCTATGGCGTGGGTTTCCTACCGGCAGGAGCCGCCTTCGGCAGTGCGATTCGCCCTGCGCACGGTGCGCGACCCGATGCAATCCGCGGGCGCCGCGCGAATGGCGATCCGGCGCGTGGATGCCAACCAGGCCATCTACAACGTGAAATCGATGGAGCAGGTCCTGGCCGAGGAAACGTCGGGCGTACGAGCGGCGGCCATGGTAATGAGCATCGACGCGGCTATCGCGCTGCTGTTGGCGCTGATGGGCAGCTATTCGGTGTCGTCGTTCTTTGTTGCCCAACGGACGCAGGAAATCGGCGTGCGCGTGGCGCTGGGAGCATCGCCGCGCGCCATCGTGGGCATGGTGCTGGCACAGACCGCCCGCACCAGCGCGGTGGGGCTGGGCAGCGGACTCCTGGTAGCTGGGGCGCTCACCGCATTCATGTCGCGTGCCCTGTATCATGTGGTGGCGATCGAACCGTTGACCTTCGTAGGGATTACGGCCATGCTCGCGGCTTCCGCGCTGCTGGCGGCCTATGTTCCCGCGCGGCGCGCGGCGCGCGTGGACCCGATGACGGCGCTGCGCAGCGAGTAAATCGCTACC
>Ga0182018_10000091_pt1 | contig 105509 bp, 83 predicted proteins | sample 812P2MmetaG_FD_120490 | JGI IMG/M metagenome (GOLD analysis project Ga0182018, IMG submission 120490) | Permafrost microbial communities from Stordalen Mire, Sweden - 812P2M metaG | ecosystem: Environmental > Terrestrial > Soil > Wetlands > Permafrost | place: Sweden: Stordalen | collected...
CGGGTGAGGCGAAATTGTGGATCGTGTCCCGGGTCGTTGTGTTTAGCGCAGTGGCAGGAAGGCTTGCCGCAGCGTCGGGTCACCGCAGTGATGGAGCCGGGTCGCAGATCACCCAAGCGGAGGAACTCTTCCAGGAGCTCGGATCGTTGGGTCTCCAAAGTAGCGAGGTCATCAGACATAAGGGTTTCCTTTCTATAGCGCAACCATTCTGTACGTATAGAGACGCTCAGAATCATGCCATAAAAAAAGGAAACCCGCTAGGTGACCCTTCCATGTCGCCCACCCGGGCGTGTCTATTGACTTGAAAGCATTAGAGAAGAACACAAGGCAACTCGGCCCCCAACCGAACTCGAACCCGATATGCAAACACCGGTTTTCACGTTGTTCGCTTCCGGACAGGGAAGTTCAGTAACGGACATCCGCAGGCGCTTTCGGACGATATATTCCTGGCTCATTGCCGCTTTTCAATGACTTACAGCTTCGCACTTTCGGCATGAAAACTGCGCTGGCTGTGGGATCGAGAGTATTTGAACCGCAGACGCACGAACCTTGAGGGAACAGCGTATGAGCTCTTTGCTTCAGGATGTTCGCTACGCCCTGCGCATGCTGCGCAAGTCGCCAGCCTTTACCGCTGTCGTCGCACTGTCGCTCGCTCTCGGCATCGGCGTAAATACCACGATTTTCAGTTTTGTGAACGCCGTGTTGTTTCGCCCGCCAGCAGTTGAAAAGCCTGGGCAACTGGTTGAGGTCTGGCACCATGTGCGCACCAGGAGCGGATTCAACAGTTATCCGCCCCTCCCTTTTCCCGACTTCGAATACTACCGCAAGAACAACCATGTTTTTTCCGGAATGATTGGTTTTGAATCTGAGTTTGGTTCCGTCGGTTGGAACCGCGGCGAGCAGAGCGAGAACCTGCAGGGACAACTGGTCTCAGGAAATTTTTTTTCCGTGCTCGGAGTGCATGCCGCACTGGGCCGCATGATCGCGCCGGAAGACGACCGAGTGCCGGGAGCCGGCCCCGTGGTGGTACTGAGACACGCGATCTGGCAGCAGAGGTTTGCTTCCGATCCCAATATCGTTGGCAAAGAGCTAACGCTCAACGGACACGACTTCACCGTCATCGGAGTCGCAGCGCGGAAATTTGATGGCATGTTGGTTGGGTTTGCGCCTGACTTCTGGACTCCGATTTCCATGTATCGTCAAATCAAGCCCGCTCAAACCGATCTCCTGGAAACGCGGAACACTTCCTGGCTGATGGCGGCAGGAAGACTGCGGGAGGGAATCACTGCCGCGCAAGCTAACTCGGAATTGGCGCTGCTGGCCCAACAGCTTGCGGTCGAACATCCCGAGACCAATAAAGATCTGACCGCGGTTGTGGTTCCCGCCGACTTTACCCCAGCTCCACTGCGCGGCTTGCTGACCGGAATCTCGGCACTCCTGATGGCAATCGTGGGATTGGTGTTGCTGATCGCCTGTGCCAACGTGGCCAATCTTTCTCTGGCGCAGGCGGTAAGACGGCAAGGTGAACTGGCGGTCCGTTCGGCGCTGGGTGCGCCACGGTGGCGGGTAATGCGGCAGATGCTGACCGAATCGATTCTGCTGGCGTCTATGGGAGGCGCTATCGGCGTGCTGATTGCCATTTGGGGCGCTAAGCTGCTGATGGCCCTGAAGCCTTCATTTCTTCCCATCTCCCTGGATGCTGCCCCTGATTGGCGCGTGCTCGTGTTCACCCTGGGACTCTCCCTCGCCACCGGCGTGATCGTAGGCATTGCACCTGCGCTGCGCTGCACGAACAAGCAACTGGTTACGCGAATAAATCAGGGGACCAATCCTACCAGTTACTCGAAGTCGCGTTTGCGCAACTTCCTGGTGGTGTCGCAAGTTGCTTTCGGTTTGTTACTGCTAATCGTCGCCGGTCTGTGCGTGCGCAGTCTCGTGAACGCCCGTGCAGTTGATCCCGGCTTTGAGACTGATCATGCCCTGACCGCCTCGTTCGATCTCACCACCGCCGGGTACGACCAGCAGCGTGGAGAAGCGCTGGAAAAGCAACTCGTGGATCGGCTGAATTCCCTGCCGGGCGTCAGTTCGGTGGGTTTAGCCGATCATTTGCCTCTGGGAACGCAGACGAGTCAGAGCGAATCCGAAATAAATGGCCGGAAGATCACTTTCGATTTCGCGTCGGTCGGTCCGGGCTATTTTCAGAGTATGGGAATCACGCTCAAGGGTCGTAATTTCAGCCCCCAGGACAATCGATCTGCTCCCGCGGTGGTGGTCGTGAATGAAGCATTCGCCAAGAAGGCCTGGCTCGGTGAAGATCCCGTGGGAAAGACGATTCTCATGCCGGGAGTCGCGGGCAAGGTTCAGATCATCGGTGTCGTAAGGACGGGGAAGTATCGAAGTCTGGGAGAAGACCCGAGGTCCTTCGTTTTTATGAGTCTTCTGCAGAACTACCAACCACGAATGGCCATTGTGGTTCGTACTGGCAGTTCGCCTGGACCTATGGTTGAGACGGTTCGCCGCGAAATGGCCAGTGTCGACCCGGCCCTGGCAGTGCAGGCGCAGACGTTAAAAGAATACATAACGTTCGCTCTGTTTCCCGCGCAAGCAACCGGTGCTATGTTAGGGATATTTGGCCTTCTGGCACTGGCACTTTCCGTTGTCGGCGTTTACGGAATGCTCGCCCACGCTGTCAATCAGCGGACGCGCGAAATTGGAATCCGCACAGCGATGGGCGCCCAAACCAACGATGTGCTCAGGCTGGTGATGATTCAGGGAATAAAGTTGGCAAGCATCGGCATGGCGATCGGACTCACAGCGGCATTCCTTTCCACCCGATTGCTGGCATTCCTGCTCTATGGCGTAAGCGCCACCGATCCACTCACTTTCGCTGGTGTGTCGGCGGTGTTTCTAGGCATCGTTTCGCTGGCGAGTTACATTCCGGCTCGGCGCGCGACCGCAGTGGATCCCATGGTCGCCCTCAGATACGAATAGCACTTCTCCGCAAAGTCCTCTCGACGCTCGCCATTTATCTGTGAATCATCTTCAAAACCGCTCCTACTTCTGGGCGATCCTCCCAACTTTTGATATCGTGCTGCATGCTGCCAGCACCTGCAATTCACGAGGACGGCCTCCGCCCCCAACTCTCCGCCGGACAAATGGCCATGGTGGCCGTCGGAGGCTCCATCGGCACCGGCCTGCTACTCGGTTCGGGCGCAGCCATGGAAATCGCCGGCCCCGCCGCCATTCTCAGCTTCTTGGTCGCAGCCTTGATCAACTGGACTGTCGCCATGGCCCTTGGCGAACTCGCCTGCGCTCATCCCGCCGCCGGCAGTTTCGGTGTCTACGGCGACCTCTACCTCAACTCCTTCGCCGGATTCATCGCCCGCGCCGGCTACTGGATCGGCATCGCCCTCAACATCGGCGCCGAGATGGTCGCCGCCGCCACCTACATGTCCCACTGGCTTCCCGGCGTGCGTTCTTATATTTGGATTGTGATCTTTGCCGCGCTGCTGCTGGTCATCAACCTGCGCAGTGTCGGCTCCTACGGTCGAGCCGAGTTCTGGCTCTCCCTGATCAAGCTCGCCACGATTGCGGCTTTCATCGTGATCGGCGCAACCTTGCTGCTGAGCGGCCGCGTCACTCCGCAGTACAACTCACAAGGCGGATTCTTTCCGAAAGGCCTCTGGTCGCCGCTCGTCGCCATGACCTTCGCCATCTACAGTTTCGGCGGAGTCGAGATGGTCGCAGTCACTACCGGCGAATCCCGCTCTCCCAAAGAAACGCCCCGCGCCGTCTGGCTCACGTTTCTCACTCTCACCTTCGTATACGTCGGCGCCATCGTCGTCCTGCTTGGCGTCATGCCCTGGAATCACGCCGGCGTCAGCGAAAGTCCCTTCGTCACCACCTTCCGCTCCGTAAAGATTCCCCACGCCTCCGCCGTCATGAACTTTGTCGTTCTCACCGCCGCACTCTCCGGCGCCAACGCCGCCCTCTACGTCGGCTCGCGTATGCTGTTCTCCCTCGCCCGCACCGGATGGGCTCCCGCCCGCCTGGGCCGCCTCAATTCCCAAGGCTCGCCACAGTACGCCCTCCTGCTCTCATCCTCCGGAGCTCTCTTCGCCCTTGCGCTAGTCCTCTGGGCCCCGCAGAACGCCTTCCGCTATATCGTCGGTGCCGCCTTTACCGGAATGATCCTGTCGTGGTTAGTCTCCCTGGCCGCCCACATAAGTTTCCGGCACCGTCGCTCGCGGGAAGAACTCGCCGCGCTCTCCCTGCGCTCGCCACTAGGAAAATGGGGATCCATCGTCGGTTTCGCCATGGTCACGATAGCCTTAATCCAAACCTGGCTCTACCCCATCGTGAACCTGTGGAGTGGCCTCACCTGCCTCGCAGTGTTGACGCTGTCCTACGCTCTCTTAAAGCCGCGTCGTCAACCAGGCCCATAGTCCCTATCCATCCTCATCTGGGAACAGCCGCCCCCGGCTGTCCGGCTGACAAAGCCGGACAGCGCATTTCGCCGCCGCCGCAGCAGAACCAGAATCGGAGAGCTCCAGACTAGACCGGACCAAGCCTACCCTCATGGCCGGCACTGTGCCGGCTGCTCTCCCAAATGAGCCAGCAACTGTTTCGCCTTCAAGTAATCAGGATTAAACTCCTGCACTCGTAACACATACTTCCGCGCGTCCTCGCTCTGCCCCGCCGCGCAAAACACCATCGCCAGATTCATCCCTATCGCACTGCGATACGGCACTTTGGCGAACGCTCCCCGCCACAACTCCACCGCCCGCCGCAGATTCCCCGACCGCGCCTCCAATATCCCCAGGTTCGTAGCCGCGTCATTGTCCAGCGGGTCGAGCTGCAACGCCCGCTCATAAAGTTCCCGCGCCTCTTTTTCATGCTCATGTTTCTGTTCCACGAAGCCCAGCGCCGATAGCAGCACTGGATCATCCGTCCGCTCGGTCACCGCCTTGCGCAGATACTGCTCCGCTTCCTGCCCAGCGCCCTCAACATTCCGTTGGGCTAAAGTCTCCCAAGCCAGCGCGAAGTCCCGCGCAGTCGCAAGTGATTCTTCGCTCTTGGGAAAGAACACCAGAGGCGCCCCCGGCGTCCCGCGCACTTGCAGCTGCGGCACCGGCGCGAAATGGGGATACTTCAAAATCCGGTGGTCGGTGCCCTCGGTATGCGCCACATCCTTGCTGGGCAGCGCCGGCATGTGGCACTTCGTACACTCCGGTTTGTCGGGATGATGCTTCGCCGCAAATGCCTCGCCATGACAATTCAGACATTTGCCGCGGTAGTACGCCGCCTTCTCCTCCGCGTCCGGCTCAGCATGTGGATCGTGACAGCTTCCGCACCACATCTTGTCCCCCGACTTCCGCTGGCACGCGCTCAGCGACAGCGCTTCGAATTGGCTCAGCGCCTCCGCCTTCTGCGGCTGATTTCCGCTGAGCAAGAAATAATGAATGTAGTCCGCCAGCCGCTCGCCCGGCTGAAACCGGTAAAGTTCCTTCCCCGGTTGCTGCGCCGCCACCGTTCCCTCGAAGTGACACTCCATGCAAATCGCGTCACGCCGTTCCGTCGGCAACTTCGCGGGATTGACCATCCTTGAACTCACGTTCGAAGAGTCTGGGCTCGACGAATTTTCCCCATGCCCTTCGCCCAATCCATGACAGCGTTGGCAGGTGATCCCGCCATGCAGAAAGGGCGGTCCTGAAAACTTGTTTTCGGTCCCGGCAACGGGTGGTTGCAGGCCACTACTGTGACAATTCATGCAATCCATCAACGCCGGCAGATTCATGGGAATCTCTCGCGCAGCCGCGTACGCCGGCGTCATCCCCCATCGCCCTTCCTGCGTATACCAGTTGATCGGAGTCTCGAAAAGAAATCCCTGCACCGAAAATAAGTAGCTCCGTCCCTTTCTCCCCGACCCAATGAAATACAGAAGTTCGCGTTGCCCGCGAAATTTCTCACTCTCGCGCTCATAGCTCATCCACACGGTTTGGGTCCGGGTCTCCGACCCGGTTGCGAGGGTACGGGCCGGAGTCTGCCCAGAGGGAAGTTGAAGGGACCCGGACGGGCCGAGCGAAGCTCGGCCCTGCTCGTCCTGCGTGTACACGCGATAGCGTACCCCGGAGGTCTTGTCACTAAACTCCCCCGTAATCACCCCATCGACCGCCAGCCCACTGGCATTCGCCATCACCGTCTTGCTATACGATTTATAAATCTCCGAGTGGCAACTGGAACACGCCTCGCTTCCCGCTTCAACCTTCGCGGTCTTCCGCTGGACGTCGTTGGTCGGCGCGTCCTTCGCGGGCGCGTCCTTCGTCTGCGAAGCACCCACGCCCAGGACGGCCGTCAGCAACAGCTCCGCCACTAGCCTGCCGGTGCGCATATTCGATGTGATTCTATTGGATGTGTATGGGGTGGGCCACGGGGCCGTGGCTGAGCGAAATGATCTGTAGTATCAAACGAGAATGTCGACCGAAAGTTAACTCAGGATCGCGGTCCGCACCGGGCGTCGAACAATGCCGGGCAGCGGAGGCATTTTCGCGCGATCCTTATCAGCCGGCTCCCCGCGCTGGCGGGGCGGTTCTGAATTGTTCTTGATACGGATGGGTTGGTCCTTGGCGACCCCAGTCGCGGCCGACCCGTCCTCATCATGAAGAACCACATTCAACAGTGAACTGTGGACATGCAGGTTGTCCCCAACGTCGTAATTGATAAAGCCCAGCTTCCGGAACCGGTTCATGAAGAAGCTGACCCGCGAGCGCGTCGTCCCTACCATCTCGGCCAAGGTCTCTTGGCTCAATCTGGGCACCGACATTTCCGACACTCCTGCCTTGCCGAACTGCGCCATCAGCAGAAGAACTCGCGCCAGCCGCTTCTCGCTGGAATTGAAAAGTTGATCGACCAGATCATCCTGATATCGGATGTTCCGCTTCAGCAGGTATTTGACAAACATCGCCGACAATTTCGGTTCGTGGCCCATGGCCAGCATCATCGCCTTCTTCTCCACATGCAGAAGAACGCAGTCGGTCATGGCGATTGCCGACGACATGCGTAAGAGCTGCCCCGCAAGCCCACCTTCTCCAAAGAAATCGCCTTCGCTCAAAATACCCAGCGTTGCTTCTTTCCCCGCTTCCGAGACAACACTGAGCTGTACCTTTCCCGCCTGGACAAAGAACAGACCGTCTGTAGAATCGCCCTGCGCGAAGATCGTCTGCCTCTTTTGAAAAGACTGCATATCCCGGCCCTTCCCAATCGTCGAAAGAAAGACGTGAGGACTGAAAAGAGTTTTTTTCTTCGCGCTCGTGATCTGCTTTATCAAAAGACTGTCCTGACCGGGCCATCCCAACGGGATGTCCCCACAGTCAATTATGGGCAACGCCATGAAGTTCCGCTGGTCAATTGTGCTCACAATGAACCAGGAGGCGCGCTGTCAACACGGGTCGCCAGCACGCCGTCAAGCGGCAGTGTCTTGTTCGGTGTGACCGTTAGGTGTGTGTCGCAGACTTGAGCCAAGGCGGCAACGCAATGGACAAACACTTCCCGCCTTCGGCGGCGGGTCTCAAACGTCCTTCAACATCCGTTTGGCGTCGCTCGGCGAGACGCCCGCCAACTTCCAGAAATACCATCCGGAAGGGGGTCCCGCCATCTTGCCCATTGCGATCAAGCAGTCGGCGGGCGGCTTCTGTAACCCGCGTTCCCAGCGAGAAATTACCATCGAGGAGCACTTAAGGTGCTTTCCGAACTCGAACTGATTGAGCCCTACCTTCTCTCGCAACGCTCGAATCCGCCGCGCCCACTCTGGCAGGGGCGCAGCCACGAATTGTCGGGGCCGGGCCATTCCTGCTTGCAGGATACCAAATCGCTCCATATATTACGATGCGCACACCTCAACGGCCGCTCCCTGGGCTGGAGCTGAGGCGTCGCGTTTCAGATTAGAGCTCTCGACAGACTGACGGCCAAGACGTTCGACGCCCTTGGGAATCAGTCCAGCCACAGTTTACCATTTGGGGTAAACAAGTCACGCAAGGCGCAGCGCGGCAAGCGCGGCAGTCCGGCTCCCACCAGTCTCGGCCCGCCCGATCAAACTCGATCAAACAAGACCCTTGATCCCAATTTATGATTTGTGGTAAATGTGATTCGCCGGCGGTCGGAGAACTCTCTGTGCCAGAGAAACAACGAGAACGCTTGGTGGCATTGGCCGTCCAGGTCGCAGTCGAGAGCGACCCCGTGAAATTCCACGCTCTTCTGCTTAAACTTAACAAAATGCTGAATAAGACAATGGCCCCCAGGCGGGGAAACGGGAAACAGTCGGCGGACCAACCCTCTGTTCATTGATGCGTTCTCAGGTGAAACTCTTAGGGCCTCTCCCGCAGAACCTACCCGAAACACTGTACATCCTCGATCCGGGCTTTCTGTTTAACCTTTAATTGGGATGCCGTCGCCTCTAGAGGACCGGGTAAGAGAACTCTGCGCCTTGATCTCTACCACGACCGGAACAGAACAAGACGCAGCCTTCGTGGAACTTCAGTCCGCGCTGACGGCCCTGATCCGCGAAGTTCAGAACATCTCGAAATACAATCTCATCCATTTCCCCTCCGCCATTGAAAAACGAAGGCGTATCAACTAATCCGCCTTCCGCGCTGCTCCCTTTTCACTGCGGCAATGACACCCCTGCGCTGATTTTTGCATTGCTCCCCATTACGAGGTCGGCCTGACGGCGTTGATGATCGTGCAGTTTAAACACCTGATGACTGCCGGGTAGACCCGGGGAATTTCACCCCGAGTCCCCCACAGATCCGGACGTGAACCTCTCGATTCATCCGGCTCGTGCCACCCAGAGAAGGCTGCCGCCTTCCATCAAGACAAGGAGTTCCTCCGGTTTCCCGTTGACTCCACCCTGACGTGGGTGGCCTGCCCCCTTTGCTCCACGGGCATTACCCCGTTTCATCGCTCTTACGAAGCAGTGCGCCCCTGATCGATGCATCGGTACTTTCGGCTTCGTGGGTTCTCCACTTGTGTCTTTTCCCTTCGCATCACCGACCCGGTTCTCAAGTTCCGTACGAAAGCCCAGATAAGAGTCATGCCGCCTATACACCGGACCCCCGCATGGCCAGTAAGTAGGTAACCTTCCATGCTGTTCCCGGGACAAGGTGAAGATCCCGGTTTTGAGTGTCGTCATTCCTGTTTTCGATGCTTCATCAGCGGATCGTTTGCACTCATCTCTCTTATCCACACATGACGTGATCTTCTGTCCCGCCTTTTGACCATAACGTTCACCACCGCGATCTTTGGACCGAAGCAGCTTATGGCAGTTTGAAGCCTCCTCCTACAAGGCGGCTCCGAAGGACCTACCTTCATCTTTCGTACAGCATGACGATTTCTGGTAGTGGGTCAGTATGATTTCCACAGGATCAGCGAGAGAAAGTAAAGGCCAGTGGAAACACCGAGGACCCCAATCATGCGGTAAAACCAAATAGGTTTTGGCGGAATTTGAAGCCTCTTGTAGTACTTCGTTTCACTCATCCTTTTAGCCCCGGCAGGATTGATCAGAGCGTATAGGAATACAACGATCCCGAGACAGACCACGATCAGCGGAGGAGGCCATGAGTTTGTTGCCATGTGAAGCATTTATGCTGATCGCTCTCCGAGTGCTTTCAGGATAAGCCCCTTGTCAATCCGCTTTGTGGCGGACGCCATCTCAGGGAGTAAGCCGCACAATTCTTCGATGCTCCAAACGTGGTCGCTGATCCCCGCTTCCATTGCCGGAGTCACGCGCAAAGTTTGATGCACTCGCGACGAGTGTTATTTCACCTTTGCGCTTCGCTAACCCTATCACCTCCATCAGGTTGGGTAGAGGACTTGCACCTCCTAAGCTGTCGAACATGCTCGGCACACCCAAAAAAGGCGCCGGAAAGCTCCGGCGCCATGGAGTGCTGCACAACCTCGCGAGATGCGTTCAAGCGAGAGCTTCTAACAAAAACGACGAACTCAAAACCCCTATTTGCTCTCCGCCACCGACGGACTCGTGCCAAAGTCCCGGCGATTGTTCACGGCGGTCCGCGCCGCACGTAGATTTGGCTGGTTGGCCGCTGCGGCCCCATAACGCTCCAGCAAGACCGGCGCCATCGTGTTTTCGGCTTCCTTCACGAAGATCATCTTGTTCTCCGAAGCCATGTCAACGCGAACGAAATCCCCCAGCTTCACCTGTCCGGTCGCGACCAGATTGGCCAGCGGAAACACCAGATTGCGCTCAATCGCCCGCTTCAGGTGACGCGCCCCATACCGCGGATCGGTCCCTTCCTTCAGCAGATACCCCTTCACCGCCGCGGTGCAGTTGAATACGAACTGGTTCGTTCCCGCTGCCATCAGCACGCGCTGCTGCACCATGCCGAGTTCTATGTCCAGAATCTGCGCCAGATTTTCATCGCGCAGCGTCTTGAACACCACCGTCTTATCGATCCGGTTCATGAACTCCGGCGTGAACTTGCGCCGCGCCGCTTCCGTCGCGGTCCGCTGAATCTTGTCATCGAACGACTGATCGACTTCCACCGCCTTGGGCGCAAATCCGAAGCCGCCATCCACCAGGCTCGTCATCTCACTGGCGCCCAGATTTGACGTCATAATGATGATGCACTGCGACAGATCCACCCGCCGGTTGTCGCCCAAAGTCAAAGTCGCCTTGTCCAGAATCCCCAGCAACAGCTGCCACAGCGAATCCGACGCCTTCTCGATCTCGTCAAACAACAGAATCGACAGTTTCAGCTTCTCCGTATACCACTGGTTCAAAGCTTCCTGCGTGAGCAGCGGATGCGTCTCCCGATGCCCCAAGTATCCGGGAGGCGATCCGATCAGCTTGGCAATCTCATGCGAATGCTGAAACTCGGCGCAATCAATCTTGATGCAAGCCCGGGCGTCCCCAAACAACGCCTCGGCCATGGCCTCGACCACCCGCGTCTTCCCCGATCCGGTCGGCCCCAGAAACAAAAGATTCCCCACCGGACGCCCCGGCGCGTTCAATCCCGCCAGAAACATCTGATAGATCTCAACGACCTTTTCGACCGCCTGTTCCTGCCCCACAATCCGGCGGCGCAAGGCGCCATCAAACTCTCCAGCATCGTTGCTGCGACGGTTTGGATCGAGCACTGTTGCGAGGTTCGTTCTCATAAAGTCGTTGCCCGGCGTTCCGGACGTTTTCCCTTTCGAGGCCGTTTTCTTCGGCTCTTCTCTAGTTATTACCGATAGCTGTAGGCCTATCTTTAGCCGATGTCTTAATGGCCCATTTCCCGGAATCGCCTTAATCGGTGTCCCGGCCGGAGAGTCCGGTTGCCAAGAGAATAAGCAACCCGCTGGCCACGCCCGAGCCGAATTCCACCCGCTCAGCAACCCCTGCATCCGCCAAGGCTTACCGCCATCCTGCCCTCGATTGACTGCCGAGAATCCTCAACCTCTCGGACCCGAAGAGAAATACTTTGCACCATCTCGGAAAGGAAACCGCACCGCACAGCCAGCCCCGATTCCCATAGTCGCAAGAAGGTTCCCATGGAATAGCCGCCTCGGCTGTCCCGCGACGAACCAGCCGAGCAACCGGAGCAAGGTCCTAGAGATTTTTCCGCAGAGACCGAGCTGCCAGGTCTTTGATTCGATACTCGGAACTCGGAACCAGCTACCCGGTACTTCACCACTACTCAGCCCGCCAACCGTGTTACTCCCCACGTAACTAGCCACCCGCACCACTCCCATCTACTATCATCACGAAGTTTTTCGCGGAGGAACGCTTGCGCCTTTCGTCGGTTCATATCATCACCGGGATTTCGTGTGTCTTCTTCGCCACCGCCGGATTTCGCGTCGCCTCTCACTCTTCTTCCGACTTCACCGCCGAGGCCCAAACCGCCGAACCCTCCGCCGTCACCGCAGCGCAACTGCATGCCGTCAGCGCATCAATACCTGTCAGCACCAAGCCCGCGCCCGGTCCCCTCGCCGCCCCCGGCACGGAAATATACACCGCCAAGCGTGGCGAAGCCATCCCCACGATCGCGCGGCGTTATCTAGGCCGCACTTCTTATCTGACATCCTCCGAACTAGCCGACGCCATCCGCCACAGCAACGGAGATCGCACCGCCAACATTCTGAAAGCCAACGAAAACATCCTCATCCCCGGAATCCTCTCTGCGTCCGTCACCGAGAAGACCATTCCCGTCCCTAAGGACTTTGAAGTCCGCGCCATCTACCTGACCGGCATCATGGCCGCCAGCGATCACGGACTCCGCATCATCCGCCACTGGCGCGAGGTCGGTGGCAACGCCGTAGTCTTCGACATCAAAGACTCCGACGGCAGCGTCAACATTCCCTTCGAGCACCCTCTGCTCGGCCAACATCAGGTCTACATACACGACGTCCCCAAGCTAGTCCGATTCCTGCACCAGCAGAACATGCACGCCATCGCTCGCATCGCCATATTTCGCGACGAGCGCCTGGTCAAGGAGCACCCCGAACTCGCCGTCCAGTCCAGAAGGAACCACCAGGCCTGGCGCGAAAACGGCAAGCTAGTCTGGACCGATCCCTCCCAGCCTAAAGTGCAGGACTACAACATCGCCCTGGCCAAACACGTCGCCCAACTCGGCGCCGACGAAATCCAATTCGACTACGTCCGCTTCCCCGCCGAAGGCGAGCAGAAAGACGCCGCCTTCGCTTACCAATCAGGACAATCAGAAGCCACGCAAGCGGCGGACCAGCCAGACTCAAGTGGAAACGGAGGATGTGGTGATGGCCGCCTCGGCCGTCCCGCCGATGCGAAGCAAGGCGGAACCTCCACAAGTGTCGGAACAACTGATACCCAGCCCGCCGCAGCCGCGAAGCGGCGCAAGAATGCAGCCCACGGCGCAAGCCCTGGGACAGACGGCCAGACACAACCAGCCCCGGGGGGGCGAAAGACAAACAGTGGATGTAAAGTCGCCGCCAAACAAGCTCCCCGAGGCCCGCAGCGCTCCGACGTAATCACCGCTTTCCTTAAGAAGGCCTACGCCGAACTCCACCCCACCGGCGTGCTGCTCTCGCTCGACGTCTTTGGCGTGATGGCCTGGCAGCGCCAGGTTGACCTCTCCCACACCGGACAGGACATCGTCGGCATGGCCCACTACTCGGACGTGCTCAGCCCCATGATCTATCCTTCACACTTCTTCGGCATGGACAACATCGCCCACCCCGGCGACGAGCCCGCCCACTTCATCGGCGAATCCATGGATCGCTTTGAACTCATCACCAAAGGCAGCGGAGTTGTAATTCGTCCCTGGCTGCAAGCCTTCCACTGGCGCACCAAGACCTACTCGCCCGAATACATAAAAATTCAGGTGGAGACCGCTAGAACTAAGGGTGGAGTTGGATTCTTATTCTGGAACGCCGCGAACGACTACTCGAAGCCCTACGAAGCCATGCCCGAAATGAAGTCGGCGAATGCCGCTTCGAAGAGCAATCCTAAATACTTCCGCGGCGACGAACTCCCGACCGCCACGCAGGCAGCGCTAGCGCCCACAAACTAGCAGCACGGCAACCGCCCAGCAAGACCCACGTAGGGACGGACGCATTCGTCCGTCCAGCGGTCCGGAAGTACCGGGCCGCAGCGTTTTGGACTGGAGTCAGCGCTCGCGGTGGAAGAGCGGCGCTTCAGCGCCGCGTAAAGCAACAAAAAAACCCGGGCCTTAGCCCTCGAGGGCACACCATCTCCGCCGAGCGGCGACCCGTCCATCGACTCTGCCCAACAAACCGCATCCTCGGAGGGGCTCTCAGCCGAGAAAGGCAGCTGAGAGCCGAAATCCGCCTACCTCAGTACTAATCGCAAGGAACATCCACCTGCAGGATTTCCCCCGCTCCCGGAGGCGCGCCGAACCCAAGATTCGAAACATAAAGTTTCCCATCTGGCCCAAACGTCATGGCCGAAGGAAAACTTAGACCCGTCGCAATCGTCGTCGGTCCAGACGAACAATAGTGCCCGCTCCAAACTGCGCGGGACTGGGAAAGCCTGGCATGGTCATGGATTCGAGAATGTAGAGCCTGCCATGTTCATCATAGGCGACGCCTTGCACGTCGGTGAACCCGCCCGCAATGCTGTGGTAATCACCATCCGGCTTCAACTTGTAAATGTCCTCAGTTCCCGGAACGATGGGAAATGTCCCCAGAGTCCCGAAGACGAAGCTACCGTGGTGGGACACGATAGACGTTGGGCCAATCCACGCCGGGTGCTCAATTGAGATGTCAACCACACGCTCAATTCTTCCGTTCTCGGGATTGATCCGGTCGATCTCCTGATGATTCGGTTCGGCCGCATACAGGCGTCCCTCGTGGGCCACCATGCTGTACCAAGTTCCGTCGGGTTCAAAGTCTTCCAGATCGGGATTAGCCACCGGATTCGCCTTCTGAAACACGCTCAGGTCGGCGACGACATCCCAGTGTCCGTCTTTGCGGATGCGGAGCACAGCATTGTCGGTACCTGCCAGTCCGTGCGAACAACCTGCTCCGGCCAGCAGGGCGTAGAGCGTATCTCCAATGAATTCGACATCCGACACTCCGCTCACCAGGTTCCCCTGGTCGGGGCTGGTCTGGCTGGAAGGCAGATTTTCGGCAACGGTGCTGCGGACTCCGTGGCGGTTGAACTTCGAGATCCGCGCCGTGAAACCGCCGCTGTAAGGTCCCACAGGGGACGGCACTTGCTCGCACTCACCAACAGTGGAAAGCGAGCCGCCCGTCCCGCCCTCCGCCACATAAAGATCTCCATCCGGACCAAACTTCAGTCCGCGCGGGTTGTTCAACCCGGTTGCGAAAACGGACACATTCTTTGACTGCGCCCACGATCCCTGCACGAGGCAAAATCCAATCCCCAGCCAGGCACAGAATTTTCCCACACGCCAATTTCTGTTCATAATATTTTCCTCCCGAAGGGGCGAACCCCGTTTGATTGCGCAGCACCGATCTGTCACCCCCTCGGCGCAAATCCAGGAATCGCCGTCTGCGCTCTCGACAGGTCGGTGAGCAGCCGGGACTATCCCCGACATTGCCCTTGCTCGCAATGCACGCCACCTCGCCCGTATCTCATTTAGAGGTCGCCACGCAGACGATTCTCACCATGAGGTTTAGGCGGGTTGGCGCCGTCCACAGCAGAAACTCCGTCTGCCTTTGGGCACTCTGGTAGCATGTTGCTCATCTCAGGCGACGCCGCTCGCATTCCCTGAGCTCGGTGGAAAGAGGTGGGGCACGAACTTCCAGTCACACATCTAATCCGTTTTGGCCCTTATACTGCCGATCTCCGCTCTGGAGAACTCTACAATTCCGGTATCAAGCTGAAGCTGCGCGATCAGTCGTTCCAGGTGCTGATCATGCTTCTGGAACATCCGGGAGAAGTCGTGACCCGCGAGCAACTCCGCCAGCGGCTCTGGCCCGACGATACTTTTGTAGATTTCGACCACGGACTGAACGCGGCCGTCGAACGACTCCGTCGCTGCCTCAGCGATTCGGCCTCGACTCCCGCATTCATCGAAACCGTGCCCCGCCGCGGCTATCGCTTCATCGGCCAGCTCGACCCAGAGCCGCTCCCGCAGATTCCGAAAGCTAGCGAAAAAGAAGTCCGACTGGAAATCCCCGCGCAGTCCTCCAAACCAGCTCCAACGCACTCTCGCCGTGCCATTTCTCGTCGTACCGTTTTTCTAATTTCGGCGCTCGCATTCGCAACCACCCTTCTTTTCTTTTTCGCCGCGCGCGGGAGGCGCTCCCGCACTGTAAGTGCGCAGCCCCCGCATCAGACGATGCTGGCCGTCCTGCCTTTCGAAAACCTTAGCGGAGATCCCAACGAGGACTACTTCAGCGACGGACTCACCGAGGAACTCATTACTCAACTTGGATCCTTGAGTCCCGACCAGTTGGGCGTGATCGCACGCACCACCTCCATGGCCTACAAGCGCACCTCCAAGAGCGCGCAACAGATCGCGGCAGAACTGGGCGTGGATTACATTCTCGAAAGCAGCGTTCGCCGCGACGGCAACCAGATGCGCATCACCGTCCAGCTCATCCGCGCGCGCGGCCAGGTACATGTTTGGGCGCAGAGCTATGATCGCGAGATCAGGAACTCTATTGCTCTGCAGGAAGAAGTGGCCAAGGCGGTCGCGGAACAGATCAAGATAAAACTCAGTCCGGCTTACAGTGGTGGTCCAGCCAGCCCGCGCTCTGTTGATCCGCAAGCCAACGAGGCTTCCTTGCGTGGACTCTATTTCCAGAACCAATTTACGGTCGTTGGCTATGGCAAGGCGATCACCTATTTTCAGCAAGCTATCGATCTCGACCCCAACTTCGCCGGAGCTTATTCCGGCCTGGCGGAGTGCTATCACTTCCTGGTCGTCACCGATTCGCTGTCGACGGCGGACGGGGAATCCAAGGCCCTCGACGCCGCACGCAAAGCGGTAGCGTTGGGCGAAAACTTGGCCGAATCCCACAGCGCACTCGCCGGCGTCAAGATGGGTCTTTACGACTGGGCCGGGTCAGAGGTCGAGTACAAGCGTGCCATCGAATTGAACCCCAGCTATTCCATCGAGCACCGAACCTATGCCGCGTTGCTGGTAGCGCTCGGCCGGCATGACGAAGCCTGGGAACAGATTAATCAGGCCATGCGCACCGACCCGCTCTCCCTGCCCAATAATGCGGAAGTGGTGCGCACGCTCTATTATGCGCGCGACTACAATCATGCCATCGAGCAAGCTCATAAAGGCCTGCAACTCGATCCCGACTATTATCGGATTCATTTTTGGCTGGCCCGCGTCTACGCCCAAAAAGGAATGCACCCCGAAGCCGTCGTCGAAGGCGAAAAAGTCTTGCAGGCCATGCCCGACAGCACGGTAGGTCTGACCGAGCTGGCCTACAGCCTCGCCAGCAACGGCCGCCAGGCCGACGCCCGAACGCTTTTGCAGCGCCTGCAGGAAAAATCCAAACAAGCCTTCGTCCCCGCCTACAACTTCGCCATCATCCACATCGCCCTCAACCAGAAAGATCAAGCCCTGCAAGATTTGCAAAAAGCCTACGACGAAAAAGACTGGGCGCTAATGGTCCTGGCCGTAGAACCCCGCCTCGACCCCCTGCGCTCCGACCCCCGCTTTAAAACCCTGCTCCGAAAAATAGGCCTGCCCATCTAAAGGCAGCCGCCCCGGGAAAAAAAGAGGCGCAAACGCGCTCCTGTAGGCACAACCGCTTCCGGCTGTCCCCCCATGAGCGATTCCGCTACACGCAGAGTCCCATGTCTCGCCACGGAGGCGACACATGGGGCAGCCCCCCGGCTGTGCCTACATGGGGCTGCTGGTGGCTCGGGATATAATTGATGGCGGAGCGACGTAGTTCTCAAGGAGTTGGCATGGCGATTCAGAAGACCGACAAGATCTGGCACAATGGCAAGCTCATTAACTGGGACGATGCGACGATTCACGTGATGTCGCACGTGGTCCACTACGGGTCTTCTGTGTTTGAAGGCATTCGCTGCTATGAAATGCCCAGCGGGCCCGCGATCTTTCGGGCCGACGAACACATGCAGCGGCTGCTGAATTCCGCCAAGGTCTATCGCATCGACGTCGACTTCACCCGCGACCAACTGGTAAAGGGCATGCTCGATACCGTTGGGCACAATGGCGCGTGGCCCTGCTACGTGCGCCCGATTGTGCTGCGAGGATATGGCGAGGCGGGGGTGAATCCGTTCAACTCGCCGACCGAGGTTTACATCATCAATTATCCGTGGGGAAAATATCTGGGGGGCGAGAGCGACGGCTGCGACGTGTGCGTCTCATCGTGGACGCGGCTGGCTCCCAACACGCTGCCCGCCATGGCCAAGGCCGGCGCCAACTACATGAACTCACAGCTCATCAAGATGGAAGCCATCGTTAACGGCTATGCGGAAGGCATCGCGCTCGATGCCGGCGGGTTCGTCAGCGAGGGCTCGGGCGAAAACCTGTTCCTGGTGCATGACGACAAGCTGATTACGGCGCCGCTGGGCAATTCCGTGCTGCCTGGGATCACGCGCGACTCGGTCCTGCACATCGCTCGCGATTTGAACATCCCGGTGGTGGAGCAGATGATTCCGCGGGAGATGCTCTACATCGCCGACGAAGCGTTCTTTACCGGCACGGCCGCTGAGGTCACCGCCATTCGCTCGGTCGACAAAATCAAGGTGGGCAAAGGCGCCGTGGGCCCGGTCACAAAGGCGCTGCAGAAAGAGTTCTACGCGATTGTGCGCGGCGAGAAGAACGACCGGCATAACTGGCTCACGCCCGTCCCGTCCGGAAGCAAGGTGCGCGGCAAACAGCCCGTCGGCGTATAATCAGCGGGTTCGTTGGGAGCGATCGCGTGGCCCCGGACGCATTCGTCCGGGGAAGCTGGTAAGAGTTCGTAGGCATTTGAATTCGGGGGCGCGCCACGCGTCCCTATTCCGTCCCTGCAAGCCAGAAACGAAGCACCTCACCTAAGGAGGAAACATGTCCCAAGGTCTGACTCCAGAATTTGTCCTCGGCTATCGCGCCATGATGCTGGATGGCATCACGCGCGAAGCGGAAATCACCAAGAAAGTTATTGCCGCCATTCCCGACGCGGCTTCGAGTTACAAACCCGATCCGAATGCCCGCACCGCAAAAGAATTGGCGTGGCACATTGCAAATACCGACATTCAATTCTTAGATGGAATTGCCGATCTGACGTTCAACATGGCATCGCCCGAGGACAAGCCGCAGACCTCGGCGGAGGTGGTCGCGTGGTACGACAAGAACGTGCAGCGCGGAGTGGCGCGAATTGCCGCCATGTCGGCGGAGCAACTGCTGACGCCGATCGAGTTCTTCGGCGTATTCAACCTGCCGGCCGTGCTGTATTTAGGATTCCTCAACAACCACAGCATCCATCATCGCGGAGAGCTGGCCACCTACCTGCGGCCGATGGGCTCTAAGGTGCCGTCCATCTACGGCGGCAGCTACGACGAACCCTTCCGCATGCCGGAGCCAGTCGAGTCTGCCGCTTAGACTAGTTCCGCTCGCAGTTCGAAGGCCGCCCACGGTGGGCGGCTTTCGCTTTTAGCGGAGATTATTTTCGGCGGCTGTCCAGACTCCACGGTCCCGCACCGAACTGCGTAATGAGCAGAGCCCCGCCCAGCATGGCCATGTTCTTCATGAACATGATCATCTGCAGTTGGTGCATCATGGGATCCGGTACAACCCAGAACTTGTGCATCATCGGCGTCACTCCGACCAGAAACAGCGCGATGAGCCACGCCCCGATCCGGGCGCGGTAGCCGAGCAGAATCGACAGCCCACCGACAATAGCGAGCGCACCAGAGAACGGAACCACGATCGAAGCCAGCGGCACGCCTTGCGACGCGGCGTAGGCGATCGTCTGGCTGGAGAAGTGGTTGGGACCCGCCATCAGAAAAATTAACGCGAAGAAAAGACGGCCCAGCAGCACAATCGGTCCCGCGACGGCGGGAGCCTGAGTTAGTGAGCGGGAAGGTAACGCAGCAGACTTGCCATATTTTCCTCCTGAGAGAAGTAACAACGAAAGTGAGAACAGAACACACAGCCGGAGAGGGGCGACCTCAGCGGCTAAGAGCCGTCACTCATTTTGCACGACTTACGGCGGGCTTCTTGGCGCGCCCTCGCAAAACAAACGCAAAGGCGGACATTTCCGCAATCTCTGAAGCCGTGCCCTTACCAAGACCATGCCCTTACAAAAAACGTGCTCTTACTAAGAACCTGCAAACCCTAAGAACCTGCAAACCCGGGCCGTGAACTCCCGAGTACGGCTCGGGAGAGCTTATCGTCGTTGGCCGGCGGAAAGCGCACCGTCACTGGCGAGTTCCAGAATCCGCGCGATTGCGGCGGCTTTGGAGATATCGGCCTGCACGCCCGGCTTCTGATTTTCCGCGTGAATAAAGGTCACGTCGGTCAAGCCGATGAAGCCTAGAATATGACGGAGATAGGGCTCTTGATAATCGAACCGTTCCGTCGCAGTTCCCGGACGGAAGGCGCCGCCGCGGGACGTTACGACATAGACCTTCTTGCCTTTCAAAATCCCCTGCGGGCCGGAGGCGGCGAACAGGACTGTCTTGCCTACGCGGACGACCTGATCGATCCACGCCTTCAAGGGCGCGGGAATGGCGAAGTTATACATGGGAGCGCCGATCACAATCGTGTCGGCCTGGACCAACTCATTGACTAGCGCGTCCGAAAGCTGAAGCACACTTTTCTGCTCCGCGGTCAGACTTTCAGGATTGGTGTGGATGGCTTGCACCCACTCATCGGTGATATGCGGTAGAGCCGTAGTGGCCAAGTCTCGTTCAATCACCGTTCCGTCTGGATGTTCCTGCTGCCAGGCTTCCACAAAGTGGGCGGTTAGCTGTCGTGAGACCGAGTTGCGCCGCGCGCTGGAATCGATGCGAAGTAATTGCATGAGACCCTCCCATTCAGTCCCATAGATGGCAACGATTCCAAGACGGTTACAATAAATAACTATTAATATTTTCAAAAGCAGGTACTTTAGAGTAACCTAGTGTCAGCACAATACTTATGCGACGTTATGCCGACACCCCGTCTCCCTGCGCAATCGGCGGGTTACTGGAACTGCTGACTCGGCCGTGGACGCTACATATCTTGTGGTCGTTGAGCACAAATGGGCCCATGCGCTTTGGCGTGCTGCGGAAGAATGTGGCGGGAATTTCCTCGCGTGTTCTCACCGAGCGTCTGCGGACGCTGGAGAAGAAGGGATTCGTGTTCCGCCACTATCAACCTACGATTCCTCCGGCCGTGACTTACGGCATTACCGACCGGATGAAGGACATTGAGAAAGTGCTGGCGCAACTGGAAGGGTTGGCGCGAAAGTGGCAGGGCGAGGGAACCCAGGCGAGCACCAAGGCCATGGTGACGGGGACGGACCGTGCGACGAATACACATGTCTGACGCGATTTCGTGCAATCGATTTCGTGTAATCCTGAGCAGCTTCCTGCAACAATCTCATTGAAAAATTAGTCCCTGATGTTCTCTAATCCTGGCTGACAGTCGATCGCAGGGTTAGGGAGGACGCAATGTACGCAGTCATACAGGATTTGCGTTTCGCATTTCGCCAGTTGCGCAAAGCGCCGGGCGTCAGCGTGGCGGTCGTCCTCACGCTGGCTCTCGGCATCGGCGCTACTACCGCCATGTTCTCGCTGGTGGAAGGCATTTTGCTGCGGCCGCTTCCGTTTCGCGATCCCGACCAGCTGGTTCTGGTGGGGGATCATTTGGGAAACAGCCCGAATACTCCCGTGACTGCGCGCGAGATTGACGTCTACTCGAAGGCGGCAAGCGCGTTTTTCTCCCTTGGCGGCTACACCGGTGCGAGCTATGAGCTTTCCGGCGACGCAACTCCGGAAGTAGTTGACGCCGCAAGATTCACCGCAGGCGTCTTCCCAACCCTCGGAGTTCGTCCCCTCCTTGGCCGCGTTTTTACGCAAGAGGAAGAGGACGCACATGAGCCGCTCGCCGTGATCAGCTATGCGCTGTGGCTGAATCGCTACCACCGTGACGTCCACGTCCTCGGCAGTTCGATCGTTCTCGATCGCAGGGCGTACACGATCATTGGCGTGATGCCACGCAGCTTTGAGTTTCCCTTGCAGGACGGGCAACTCAACCAGGCGCAGATCTGGGTGCCCATGAGCCTGACAGCCGGTGAGTTGTCCGACGACCACGCGGGCTATTGGGGATATCAAGTGGTTGCCCGCCTGAAGGATGGCGACACTCTGGCGCAGGCAGCGCAAGATGCGGACCGTGTGGCTCAGCTAGTCATGCGCAATTTTCCCGCGCGGATGTCTGCGATCCACATTCAGGGTGACGTCAAGCAGCTGCGCGAGTATGCCGTCGCGGATGTGCGACCTCTGCTGCGCACTTTGTTTCTCGCCGTCTCCATCGTGCTGCTGATTGCTTGCGTCAATGTGGCCGGTCTGTTATTGGTCCGGGCGATCCGCCGGCGTCGAGAATATGCGGTCCGGGTGGCTCTGGGGGCGCGTTCCAGCGCGATCGTCCGCGAATCTGTTTTCGAAGGGCTCGTGCTCAGCGTGGCCGGTGGGTTGCTGGGCTTGGCATTTGCCGCGATTGCAATCCGAACTGCCTTGCACCTTTTGCCCGAGTCCATGCCGCGGGTCGACTCCATCTCCGTGGACGCAACCGTCGCGATTTTCGCCTTTGTTCTCGCCCTGGCCACAGGAGCCCTGTGCAGCCTTGCGCCTGCCTTCGCAGCCTTGCGGACCAATCTGACAGAAAACCTCAAAGAGGGCGCGCGCACCAACACCGGCGCATCGAGCCACACCTGGTTGCGCTCAGCTCTGGTATTGTCGGAGATTGCAATCGCTCTGATGTTGCTCACTGTAGCCGGGGCATTCGTCCGCAGCTTCCAGAAGATGCGCGCTGTCGACCCGGGCTTTCGTCCCGACCACGTGCTGGTCGCCGGCTATCAGCTGCCTCTGCAACAATATTCCACGGACGCTTCCGCTGCGGCGTTCAATCACGCCGTTATCGACAGGCTCGCCAGCCAGCCCGGAATCATCGCCGCCGGCATCACAACGATTCTTCCCGCGTCCGGTTTTAATGGAGGGACTTCGTACACGATTGAAGCAATGCCGGCGGAAGACTGGAAGCTGCAGTTCGCGATGCTGTCAGTTACGTTTGGAGACTACTTCCGCGCCTTAGGGATCTGGCTGGTCGATGGACGGTATTTCACGATGGATGACCGCTCCAATGCACCGCTGGTTGTCATTGTGAATGAGTCCATGGCCAGGCATTCCTGGCCGGGTCAGCGGGCGGTCGGCAAACGCATTCATGTTGGCAACCCGCACAAGGGAATGCCGTGGGCAACGGTGGTGGGTGTGGTCGCCGATACGAAGCTCGGCTCGCGCGATGAGGAGAGCACCGATCAGTGGTATGCGTCTGCCGAGCAGCCCGCGATTCTGTTTGGCCCGGGAACTTCGGGAGCCCTCACGGACGCAGCCAGTGGATACATTACCGTTCGCACCGGGCTCGCTCCCGGGCAGATGACGCAAACGTTGCGTTCGACTATTGCTGAGATCGATCCGCTGCTGGCTTTGCAGCAGGTGCAGCCCATGGATGCCGTGATCTCGAACATGGAAGCGCCGCGCCGTTTTAATACCGACCTGATTACCGCCTTTGCCATGGGCGCTCTCCTGCTGGCGATTACCGGGATTTATGCGGTGGTCGCCTTCTCGGTATCGCTGCGGACGCAGGAGATTGCGGTGCGCATGGCACTCGGCGCACAGCGCACGGGCATCGCCCGGCTGGTGCTGATTTCGAGCGCCAGGCTGGCCCTGGTCGGATGCGGGATCGGTGTGCTCGGCTCGCTGGCGGCATCACGGCTGGTCAGTTCCTTCCTGTTCGACGTGAGCGCGACCGACCCAATGATCTATATGGCAGGTGTGGCGATCATGATGCTGGTAGCGCTGCTGGCCTCGGCGCTTCCTGCCATGCGCGCGGCATCCGCGGATCCGATGGCCGCTCTGCGCTCGATTTAGAGACGCATACGCATTCTAGAAACTCGTCTTTAAAGCTCCTCCAGAGAGTGTTCGGGAACGGACACGCGATTTCGCTTTCGGACAGGCGGCAGGAGCATCCGAACGGAGGCGGCGGCCTAAACCAAGTCTTTTCACCGCGCTCGCCGCATGAGGATTGGCAGCGAGCGTGTATGCGTGGGCTACTGAGGCGAGGGATATCCCGGTCGAGCTTCGCTCGACGGACAGCCGAGGCGGCTGTCCCTACGTGGGTATCTCCGCGCACTTAGTTTACCGAAATATGATTCATTGCTGAGCGAGGTGGAAGGTGCGAACTCTGATCGGGAATCTTCGCTACAGCTGGCGCATGTTGCGCAAGAATCCGGGTTTGACGGCGGCGGTGATTGCCACGCTAATGCTTGGCATTGGGGCGACGACTGCCATTTACACGGTGGTGTATGCCGTGCTGCTGGCGCCGTTGCCTTACCCTGAGCCGAATCAACTGGTGATGGTCTGGTCGAAGATTAATGGGCACGACAACGGATTGTCGGCGGGCGACTTTCTGGATTGGAGGGAACAGAGCAAGTCGTTTCAGCAACTGGCGGCGTGGACCGGGGGCAGCTTCAATATCGCGACACAGGAGCAACCGGAACAGCTCGACGGGATGCGAGCCACGCCCGGTTGGTACAGCATGCAGGGGATGCCATTTCTGATGGGGCGCGACTTCCGTCCCGAAGAGGGGATTCCGGGAGGCGACCACGCGGTGATTCTGACTCACAAATTGTGGAACCGGCTGGGCGCGAACAGAGCGATTGTCGGCCAGCCCATGCGCATCAACGGCGAACCTTATACGGTGGTGGGGGTGTTAGCGCCGGGGATTGGAGACCGTTTTGATTTTGAGCTGGCTGCTCCGCTGGCATTCCGGCCGGAACAGATTAACCACGATTATCACTGGCTGCTGGCGATGGGGCGGATGAAGCCGGGAGTCACGTTGCAGCAGGCGCGGGCGGACATGGATGCGGTGACGGCGCACATCGCGGCGGCGTATCCCATCTCGAACAAGGGTTGGGGAGCTTCGGTCGAACCACTGAAGAATGACTTCCTGCCTCCTGAGCGCATTCACAACTTATGGCTTCTGCTGGGCGCGGTGGGATTTGTGCTGGTGATTGCCTGTGTGAACATTGCGAATCTTCTGTTGGCCAAGGGGGCGGCGCGGCTGAGAGAAATTGCGGTCCGCAACGCCGTGGGAGCAAATCGCAGGCAAATTTTCAATCAGTTTCTTACCGAAAGCATCGTCCTTGCCTTCATTGGCGGCGGACTGGGGATCGCACTTGGCGTGGGATTGCTGCGCGCTATTCTGAGCATTGTCCCAGAGGGAATCTTGCCCTCGGAAGCGAGTTTCCAGCTGGATGTTCATGTTCTGGTGGTGGCACTGGCGGCGACTTCGTTGGCCGGGTTGTTGTTTGGCTGCGCGCCGGCCTGGTATGCCTCGCGGGTCGATCCCGGAGAATCGCTGAAGGAGGGTGGGCGTACGGGGACGGGCACCAGCAGCCATAAATTGCGCCGAGGACTGATCACGGGAGAGTTCGCGCTGGCGTTATCGTTGCTGGCGGGCGCCGGGCTGGCCATGCACAGTTTCTGGAATTTGACTCGCGTCGATTTGGGAGTGCGTACCGATCATGTGCTGGTGTTTGGGCTGAATCATCCCCATGGGCGATTCAAGAGCCCCGAAGAGATGAATAGTTATAACCAACAGATGCTGGGGGTACTGCGCGGGGTGCCGGGAGTGGCGAATGTCGCGACGGTGACCGGGACGCCGCTGCGCGGAACGAGCGACGGGATGCCGTTCACCGTGGTCGGGGGGCCGACGTTTGCGGATCCCTCACAGCGGCCGGGCACCGGGTTTCAGTCGGTCTCGCCCGACTATTACAAAACCTTTGGCATACGGGTGGTGCAGGGGCGGTCATTCAGCGAGCAGGACACGGCGACGAGCGTGCGGGTGGCGATGGTGAACGAGGAATTCGCCAGGCGATACCTGAAAGATGTGGATCCGCTGCAGCAACGGCTATCGATCGAAGAGATCATTCCCGGATTGCCGAAGTTGGGACCGCCGATCGAGTGGCAGATTGTGGGGATCTTTCACAATGTGCGGTACGGAGATTTTCGCGACGCTTTTCCCGAGGTGGATGTGCCGTACGCTCAGTCGTTAGCTCCCGATGTAACAATTGGCGTACGTACGGAGGAGGAGCCGGCGGCCATGAGCAAGGCGGTTGAGGCGGCAGTGCATAGTATCGATCCGCAGATTGCCCTGGCGCGGCTGCGCACTCTCGATCAAGTAAAGGAGGAGTCGCTGGGCGAAGACAGATATACGATGGTCTTGTTTGCCAGCTTCGCGGTGGTGGCGCTGCTGCTGGCGGCGGTGGGGATTTACGGTCTGATGGCGTTTGCGGTGGCGCAGCGGACCAACGAAATCGGCCTGCGGCTGGCTCTGGGGGCGACCCGGGTCCATGTGATCTGGTTGATTCTGAGGGAAGCGTCGCTGCTCGCCGCACTGGGACTCGGAATTGGGTTAGTGGGTTCCGTGGTGGTTGGCCGAACCATGCGCAGCACTTTGTATGGAGTCGGGGCTATGGATTTGTCGGTGATCGTCTCGGTGGGCATGATTCTGTTTGTCACCGCCTTGTTTGCTTCTTACTTGCCGGCGCGGCGTGCAGCGAGGATCGATCCCATGAAAGCGCTGCGAACGGACTAGGGACCAGTTCATAAGAAGTCGAAGGAGTAGATTGCGAGATGCCCCGGGGGCGAAGCCCGCATCGTTTGCGACTTCGAGCGGCACGGCTGAGAGGTTGCGGAAAAAGTCCGCCTTCTGCGTTTGTTTTGAAAGGGCGCGGCCTCTAGACGCGCCGTAAGTCTGAAGCCGCGCCCTTTCCAAACGATTTAGCCGATTTTGCCGTGCCCTAATCCAGCAATTTTCGGAGTTCTTGAAAGTTGTGGACGATATAGTCCGCGCCCGCGCTGAGAAGAAGGGTCTCTGCAAAAGAAGTGGTGATGGCGGCCACACGGCAACCGGCGGCTTTCCCGGCGATCACTCCGTTTAGAGAATCTTCTACAATCAGGCATTCGCTGGAATCGGCCGTCAGCCCGCGCATTGCGGTCAGGAAGACCTCCGGGTCGGGCTTGGGGCGCGAGAAGCCGGATGCGTCCACGATGAAATCGAAGCTGTCTGCGAGTCCAAGCAAAAGCAGAGCCGCCTCCCGGTTTCTGCGAGTCGCCGAGGTGGCGAGGGCGATTCGAAATCTTGTCTTCGCCCAACTTACGAACTCCGTGGCGCCTTCGATCGGCCGTGCCAGGTGTTCGACAGCCTCAAATTCCCGATGCTTTCTTAGGAGCATTTCCTGGACGCCGATTTTCAGATCTGGGAGAGTGGGAACAACTTCGCTCATCATGGTCTCGTCAGGCCTTCCTTTGTACTGTTCGTAGAGAGCCTCAGGAAGAGTAATTCCGAAGCGCGCGAAGGCGCGTTCCTTGGCGAGCTTGTGGGCGGGCTCGGAGTCGATGAGTACACCGTCCATATCAAAGATGATGACCGTGATGTTCATCTGAGTTGGCATTCGTCGTGGGCGGTTCATCAAGATCAAAGATCGAGATTCAACTGGTGAGGGTGTAGATGCTGCTAATTCGCGCTTGGTTCCGAGATTCCTGCTTCGATGCGAGGCCGGTGAGGATCAAGCCGTGACAAACTTAAGGTGGTGTCCGGTCTCCGCGCGAAGGTTATTACTTCGGTCATCTTGGGCAAGGTGACGATCCGAGTGATCATGCTAGAGGGAGTCACGCCACGAAGTTCCCAGGGGAAGAATCCGCATGAATATTGATGACCTGCTTCGGATTGCGACGGAACGACGAGCCTCCGATTTGCATTTGAAGGTGGGGAACTATCCGCACCTGCGCATTGACGGCGAACTGGTGCCGTTGACGGATCAGCCGCGCATCAGCGCCGAAGACATGCTGAATATGGCTTTCAGTATGATGTCGGCGCGGCAGAAGCAGAAGTTCAAAGAGACCCCGGAAATCGATATGGCGTATGGAGTGGCCGGGCTGGGACGCTTCCGTGTGAACATTTTTCAGCAGCGCGGCAACGTGGGACTGGTGCTGCGCGTCATTCCGACCAAGATTCGAGCCCTTGACGAACTGTTTCTGCCCAAAGTGGTGGAGCAGATTTGCGACATGCCGCGCGGGCTAGTGCTGGTGACGGGAGTTACGGGTTCCGGTAAGTCGACGACACTGGCGGCGATGGTGGATCGCGTCAACTCGTCGCGCGCGGAACACATTGTCACGATTGAGGATCCGATCGAATTTCTGCATCGCGACAAGAAGGGTTACGTGAACCAGCGCGAGATTGGGGTGGATACGCCTTCGTTCGGCGCGGCGCTGCGCGCTTCTCTGCGTCAGGATCCGGACGTGATTCTGGTGGGCGAAATGCGCGACCTGGAAACGATTTCAACGGCGCTGCATGCGGCCGAAACCGGCCACATGGTGTTCTCGACCCTGCACACGCTGGACGCAGTGGAAACGATCAACCGCGTCATTTCGATTTTTCCGCCACCCGAGCAGAAACAAATCCGCATGCAGCTGGCGGCAGTGCTGAGGGCGATCATCAGCCAGCGGCTGGTGCGGCGCTGCGACTCCGAGGGACGCGTGCCCGCGGTCGAAGTGATGATCAACACCGCTTACATTCGTGAGTGCGTGCTGGTGCCGGAAAAGACGCGTTCTATTCGCGATGCGATCGCGGCAGGTACGTCGCAGTACGGTATGCAGACTTTTGATCAGTCGCTGTGGGATTTGTTTCAGGCCGGCCTCGTGAACTACGAAACCGCGCTGGAGAATGCCTCCAATGCTGACGACTTCAAGCTGCGGATGGCGGGCATTGCATCGACCGCGGACATTTCGCGGCAGTCGATGCAGTCGGCGGGATTTGGGGGACGGTAGGACGGCTTCGAGCTTCGAGTCGCGAGCTGCGAGTTTTGAGTTTTAAGTCGCGGAAACAACTCGCAGCTCAGCGCTCATCGCTCCCGGCTAAAGAGATTCGCCTTCTGTCCTTAAGTGTCTCCTGAGTTGGGCGCGCGAAAGCGCGCCCTTTTTCTATTCTTCCTGATCTCGCGAAATCCTGGCGTTTACTGCTGGGCTCCGAACTGGGCGAAGGTAACGTAATGACCGGCGGGATCCTTGATGCCAATCTCTTTCGACCCGTAGAACGTGTTGCGCACTGGCATGACGACTTCTGTGCCCTGGATGGCCGAGATCGTCTCCTCGAGGTTGTCCACTTCCGCGTAGAGAAACGTTGGGCCCTTGCGGACTTGCTGCGAGATCGTGGTGACGTCTTTGTCGGCGCTGGCGTAGCTCTGGTACATGAGTTCGACACTGCCTTTCTGCAGCATGGCAAAAGCGAGCTTGTTGCCGTCGGGAACCTCGGCAGTCTTCTGGAATCCGAAACGGTCGACCCAGAACTTCACGCAGGGTTCGACTTCCTCGACAAATAGAATCGGCGTGATTCTCTTCACATGCATGGTTTCAGTTTTCTCCTGTGCCTTCGGCTTTGCCGCAGGCGAAATGGCGAGCAGTAACACGAAAGTCAGAACGAAAGTTGAGATGCGCCTGGATTTAGTCCTTGCTTCTTGTTGTAGTCTAAATTAGACTAGCTAAGTCTACTGAACCCTGTCTACCGTGTCAAGGAGGATTTACATGCCCACTCAACAACGTCGGATCAAGGATCTGGTCTCGGTTGGACCAGCCATGGTTCGCGACTTTGAAATGCTCGGGATCCGCAGCGTGAGGCAGCTGGCGCGGCGCAATCCTGAGAAGCTTTACGAAAAACTCTGCGCAGTCTCCGGGCGGGCGCAGGACATCTGCTGCCTCGACGTTTTTCGCGCGGCGGTGGCGCAGGCGAGGAATCCGCGGCTGCCGCTGGAACAGGCGCAGTGGTGGTACTGGAGCCGGCAGCGAGGGGCGCGCGATGCCCGCAGCTGAAAAGCGTCTGCTGACTACGCCGGACCTTGTTCTTCTAAGCCTGCTGGCGGAGCGGCCTATGCACGGCTACCAGGCCAACCTGGAGCTGGAGCGGCGGCAGGTGCGCGACTGGGCGGGCATCTCGCGGCCGCAAGTCTATTATTCGCTCGAAAAACTCGCAGGTCGCGAATTCGTCCGCGTCCGCGAGAGTGACGCACCGGCGGCCGGTCCCGAGCGCAGTGTGTTTGAGACCACCGCCAAAGGCCGGTCCGCGCTGGCCGACGCTCTGGAGCGGGCGGATTGGGCCACGCAGCGGGACCGGCCTCCGTTTCTTACCTGGCTGGCACTGTCATGGCAGGCGCGGCCGGAAGTATTCGAGCAGCAGCTGCGGCGGCGCCAGAAATTCCTGGAGAAGGAACTGGCCCGCGAAGAGACGACGCTGCGCGCCGTCCGCGCGGAGGTTGGGCATCGCTTTCATGAGGCGGTGTGGATGCTGAGTCTGGCGATCCAGCAGATTCGCACCGAATTGCGTTGGCTACGCAGGCTGAATCGCCAAGTTCATCGTCGCGCTTCTGCCCGGCATCCGCAGTATGCGGGAGAAGAGCGGAGTGATTCGTTCACTGGCGGCAAAACGCGGCGCTAAATATTTCGCATCCGGGATGCAGTTGGGCTATCGTTGGCGGGTATGGCATTTCCGCGTCCCAAAAGAAAGAACTACTCCGAAGATGAGCTGTATGAATATGCCGTGGGCGCGCTGGCGCGGCGCATGCGGACGGTGGCGGAACTGAAACGTCTGATGCGCGCGCGTGTCGATGAGCCTGAAAGCGAGTATGGGCAAACGCTGATCGAGCTCGTAATCCGGAGGCTGAAGGATCAGGGATATCTGAACGACTCGCAGTATGCCGCGTCCTACTCTTCGCTGCGGCGCGATAATCAAAAACTGGGACGGATGCGGGTGATCACGGAGTTGAAGACGCGGGGCGTGCACGGATCGGTGATTGAGAAGGCCGTGGAAGCCGCATATGAGGGCGTGAGCGACGAAAAGCAGGCTCGCGAGTTTCTTCGTAAGAAGCGGCTGGAGAAACCGAAGGATCAGAAGCAGGCGGCCCGCCTCTTCCGGCAACTGGCGCGGGCCGGGTTTGGGACGAAAACAATTTTTACAATTCTGAAGAAGTGGGACGTGGATGACGAGACGCTGAGCGCGCTGGAGGGCGAAGGCGGTTAGCTGGGCTCGCTCCGATCTGCAGAAAGACCAAAGGACGGAACGACAGAGGATAGGGAGGTATTCGACGTCCCCTGTGCATCTCTGCGTCCTCTGAGATTTGGCTGCCCTGCGTGCGAAGCCCGCCCTGATGGACGGACTCGTCGATGCCGTCGATCGAATTCAGAAGTTTTGACTTGCCGCTGCCGGATTCCCAATCTTCTTCTGTCACACTACTCGCAATTTAGCAGTGAAACGCCGCTGAATCGCCGACCGGTCCCGCGTTGTTGAACAAAGAGCCGGTCGATATCCAGGAATGAGCGAACGCCGAAGAGCGGCCTTCATTTAGAATTAATTCTTCATGCTGACCGGCTCCCAGATCCGCCGCAAATTTCTGGACTTTTTTGTGCAAAAGGGGCACAGAGAAGTGCATTCGTCGTCGCTCGTTCCGGCGAACGACCCCACGCTGCTGTTCACCAATGCGGGGATGAATCAGTTCAAAGATGTGTTTCTCGCGCTGGAAAAGCGCGACTATTCGCGGGCGACGACGTCGCAGAAGTGCGTGCGCGCCGGGGGCAAGCACAACGATCTGGAGAACGTCGGATTCACGAACCGGCATCACACGTTTTTCGAGATGCTGGGGAATTTTTCGTTTGGCGACTATTTCAAGAAGGATGCGATCGCCTACGCCTGGGAGCTGATCACTTCGAAGGAATGGTTTGGGATTGCGAAGGACAAGCTGTATGTGACCATATTCAGAGGCGAAGCCGGGGTGGCGCGCGATGCGGAGGCTTATGACTTGTGGGTGGCGCAGGGCGTGCCCAAAGACCGCATTTATGAGATGGGGCTGAAAGAGAATTTCTGGCAGATGGGCGACACCGGGCCATGCGGGCCTTGCAGCGAGATTCACTATGACATGGGGCCGACGGCGTCGGATCAGGGGCATGGCGTTTCTTCGCCTGCCTGTTCATTCGGCTGTGATTGCGGGCGCTATGTAGAGATTTGGAATCTGGTGTTCATGCAGTTTGACCGCGATTCAAGCGGGAAACTGACGCCTTTACCCAAGCCATCAATTGATACGGGGATGGGGCTGGAGCGAGTGACGGCGTTGCTTCAGGATGTGATTTCGAATTATGAGACGGATTTGTTTACGCCGCTGATCAAAAGGGCAGAGGAGTTGACGTTGGGAGCAGCGGTAAAGCGCGTCGAACTTCGCTCCTCCGGGCATAAGTCTGCGGCTTCGCTGCGGGTGATTGCCGATCACTCGCGAGCGGCGACGTTTCTTATTTCCGATGGCGTGCTGCCCGCGAATGATGGCCGAGGGTATGTGCTGCGCAAGATCATTCGGCGGGCTATTACGCATGGACGGCTGCTGGGACAGACGAAGCCGTTTTTGCACGAGATGGTTTTTGCGGTGCGCGATCTGATGAAGGATGCGTATCCCGAACTGAACGAGACGGCGGATCGTGTCTCCAAGGCGGTGCTGGTGGAAGAGACGCGCTTCGCCCATACGATGGACGTGGGGTTAGAGAAACTTGAGACGCTGCTCAAAGGCTCCGGGGAAAAACTCGCGGGAGAGGATGCGTTCAAGCTTTACGATACGTTTGGGATGCCCCTGGATTTCATGCAGGATGCAGCGCGCGATCAGGGAATTACGTTTGACCGGGCTGGGTTCGATCGGGCGATGGAAGAACAGAGGTCGCGGGCGCGGGTGTCGTGGAAGGGCGCGGCGAAGCAGACGGCGAATCCGGCTTATCAGCAGTTGCCGAAATCGGAGTTTGAGGGATATCGGCAGACGCGGTCGGATGGGTGCGAAGTTTTGGCCATCATCCACAATGGGCAGGGAGCGCGGGAGCTCAAGGCTGGGGAGTCGGGCGAGGTCATTCTGGAGCACACGCCGTTTTATGCGGAGGCGGGCGGGCAGGTTGGGGATCGGGGATGGTTTTATTCGGATGATCACAACACTGTCCTCGCTGAGGTGACTGCATGCTATTACCCGGTTCAAGGCGTGCGGGCGCACCCGGTGGTTGCCAAACAACCGATTCGCGTCGGGGATAAGGTTGAGGCTGTTGTGAATACTGACATTCGGCAGGCGACTATGCGGAATCATACCGCCACGCATTTGCTGCATGCTGGATTGCGCGAGGTGCTGGGGAAGCATGTAAAGCAGGCGGGATCACTCGTCGCGCCGGATCATCTGCGCTTTGATTTTTCGCATTTTACTGGAGTTGAAGATGAAGAACTGCAGGACATTGAGGATCTGATCAACAAGGAATTGCTGCGCAATCAGAGAGTGGAGACCATTGTTGACGTGCCTATTGACGTGGCCGTGAACGAGTATCACGCGATGGCGCTGTTTGGGGAGAAGTATGGCGACAAGGTGCGCGTGGTCAAGATCGGCGACTTTTCGACGGAGCTTTGCGGCGGCACGCACACTGCGGCTACCGGAGAGATTGGGCTGATCAAGATTCTGAAGGAAGGCAGCGTGTCGTCGGGCGTGCGGAGAGTGGAGGCGGTCACCGGGGAAGGGTCGCTGCGACATTTCCGTAAGGATCATCAATTGGAGGGCGTGCTGTCTAGTTTCGTTTCTCCCATCCTTTCGCAAAAAGCGCGAAAGGATGGGGCCCCCACTTTTGAATCAGCTTCCGACAGTGGGACTTCATTCTCTCCTGCGGAAGCTTTGAAGGCGGAGTTCGAGAAGAAGGACGCGGAGATCAAGCGGTTGACGCGCGAACTGGATCAGGTGCGGATGAAGTCGGCGTCGGCATCGATCGGCACAGCCGATATCGCTGAGCGGGTGAAGGAAGTGAAGGGCGTGAAAGTTCTGGCGTATCGCGTGGACAATCTGGAGCGGGCGCAGTTGCGGACGCTCGTCGATCAGTTGCGCGATAAGATTGGTTCCGGAGTGGTGATCCTCGGCTCGGCGTCCAATGGCAGCGTTGCTCTGATCGTGGGAGTGACCAAAGATCTGACCAGCCGCGTGCAGGCCGGCAAGGTGATCGGTCCGGTGGCGCAGAAAGTTGGCGGCAAAGGCGGAGGACGTCCTGACCTCGCAGAGGCCGGGGGGAAAGACGCTTCCGCGCTGGATGCCGCGCTGGACGGAGCTTATGGCGTGGTCGAGGGATTGCTCGCGTGACTTCCGGTGAACTGCTCGACGATCGGCTGCACTTCGTGAAGCATAAGGGTCACGCCATTTTGGTCCTGAATTTCACCCACTGCAGCGCGAAACAAGTTCTTTTGCTGCTCGACATGATTCGGGCAACCGTGGCTCGGCATGAGCCCGGATCTCTGCTCATCCTGGCGGACTTCGCGGGTGCGGAGATCAACAAAGAAGTCGCCAGGCGGGCGCAGGAGGTTCTGGTGCTCGATCGCCCGTATGTGAAGAGATCTGCCTGGGTCGGGACGGAAAGCCTGCCGAACGTGTTTTACGAACATTTCAAGAGCTTTTCCCAACGCGAATTGCCCACGTTCAAAACACGGGAAAACGCGATGGATTGGCTGGTGGCTGAGTAGGCCTTGGGTGCTCGGGCTTAAGTCTTAGGTATCAAAGTACAGCGTTCTCGCTCTTCGTGATCATGACTCGGCCGCTTTAAATCCCTCGCGAGGAAAGCTCGGGATTTCGGCTGCGGGTTCCCGCCCGGCAATCGCCTCAGCTTCTCCACTTCAAAGTGACCGGGCCTGTCATTGGATGCTTCATCTCAGCGCCGCTGCGCCTCGCCTCGAGATGTGCAGCCTTGAGCTGGAAGTACCATTTGGCGGGACGATCGGCGTCGTCGATCAACATCAGATGCGGATTGTGTTTCAGGCCCTCGGCCTGCAGTTCCATGGTGTGGCGGTCTTGCTCGACGAATTTTGCGAAGACGAACTTCAGCAGGCCGGGAACAAAGGGTACCCAGCGAAACAGATTCCACGCGGCGACCACATCGATGCGGCATTGGTTGCGGGTGATCGGCGTGACCGTGGTCAGGCTGGAGAACCAATATTTTCCGGCGCGAATCATTTCCGTGCGAAGGTTGGGCAGAACGAAATCGATGGTGGTGGTGATGGAATCCGCGTTGGCATAGAGGCGCAATAACTTATAGGGCGCGGAGTTGGAACTGGGAGTGTGTGCGCTCATGCGAAAACCGTTGGCAATGGGTTCGAAGTTTTTTTTCTTCTCGTGAATGCTGTGTTGCGATCGCCACCACCAAGCCTGATGAACGAAGGGGCCGTGGGCGGGATCCATGAGGCCGATGATGCCGTGATCGATGCTGACTGGCATTTCGGCTTGTAGATAGGCGAGTTTGTACTTCGAGCTGAATTTTTTGATTTGCGGAGCCAGGTCGGGAGCCTCACCGGAGGGAGCGAATCCCCCCTCTGGCGGGCCAGGTTCGGGGATAAAGACCCAAATAAAACCGTCTTGTTCTTCGCAGGCATAACTGCCCGCATAGATACGATCCACTTTGAGATTCTGATCGGCGGTGAGCGAAGGGATCAGCTGGCACTGACCATTGTGGACGTCGAATTTCCAGCCGTGGTATCCGCACTCGAGATTCTCTCCGTCGAATCGACCGCAGTTGAGCGGCATGCCGCGGTGAGGGCAGGCGTCGCGCAGCGCGAAAGGCTGCCCCAGGCGGTCACGGCCGATGACTAGCGGAATTTCCAGAAGCGTCGCCTTGCGCAGTTGATTGCCAGGCACGCGATCGCCGGGCAGGGCGCGATACCAGAAGCCGGTGAGCATGAGCGAATCGGGCGACTGGCGCTGCGGGTGGTCGAGTTCGGGCATGGGGAGGATGATGGCTGATTTCTGCTCGTTGAATGAAAAACATATGCTAGCATCCGCAAGACTTTGCGGCTGCACGAAAAGCATAACCACAGAGGACACGGAGTTTCCCCGAGGAAGAAACACAGCGAACGATGGAGTTCATTGGGCATTTTCGCCGGTTAACCGCGGTCCAGCGGAATACGTTCATCGCGTGTTTTTTAGGCTGGTCGCTGGATGCGTTTGATTTCTTCATTCTGACATTCTGTGTTAGCGCCATCGCGGCGCAATTCCAGGCCAGGATTTCGGCCGTACTGGGAGCGGTATTTCTCACCCTGGCTTTTCGACCGGTGGGCGCATTCCTTTTCGGAATGATGGCGGATCGGTTCGGGCGCCGTCCGACATTGATGGTGGATATTATTGCCTACTCGGCATTTGAATTGGCTTCAGCCTTCGCTCCGTCGTTGAAAGTGTTCTTGATTACTCGGGCATTGTTCGGAATAGCGATGGGCGGAGAATGGGGCGTGGGCGCTGCGCTGGCGTTCGAGACGCTGCCGGCAGAGGGGCGGGGATTTTTTTCTGGGGTGCTGCAGGAAGGCTACGCGGTGGGATATCTGATGGCGGCTCTGGCCTATGGAACGGCCTTCCGCTTCGTAGGCTGGCGCGGGATGTTCGTGATCGGAGCGCTGCCGGCGCTTCTGGTGATCTACATTCGTACGAAAGTGGATGAGTCGCCGGCCTGGGCGCAGGGCCGCGTTTCGAAGAAGGTGAAGATTCGGGTGGGTAAGGATGTCCTGACGTCTCTGGGCACATTTGCTTTCCTGGTTGTGCTGATGTTCGCCTTCAATTCGTTCAGCCACGGGAGCCAGGACCTGTATCCGACATTCCTGCAGAAGGACCATAAGTTTACCCCGCAGACCGTGGGGCTGATTGCCATCATCGCGAACATTGGCGCGCTGCTGGGAGGAATCCTTTTCGGAACATGGTCGGAAACAATTGGCCGCCGGAAGGCAATCGTGATCGCTGCGCTGCTTTCGATTCCCGTGATACCGCTGTGGGCATACTCGCACTCAGTGCCGATGCTGGCGCTGGGCGGCTTTCTGATGCAGTTCATGGTACAAGGCGCGTGGGGAGTGATTCCGGCCCACCTGAATGAACTTTCGCCGCCTGCGGTGCGGGGAACGTTTCCTGGGTTCGCCTACCAACTGGGAAACTTTTTCTCTTCGTGGAACGGAGTGAAACAGGCACGGCTTGCCGAACAGCGCTATGGCGGAGTGTTTGCACCCGTGCTGGCGTGGACGGTCCTGCTGGTGGCTAGTCTGGTGGCGGTTGTCACCTGGAGCGGCAGAGAAAGGCGCGGAGCTGATCTGTCGCACACGAAATAGCCGAGCAAATCGATATTCTAGGATGTGCGGAATGTGGCGCACGGTTACCTGTGGCACTAAGGAAGGATTGTCATAGGTGGATTCCTGTGTTACGGTAGGTAAAATTTCACGCCTGTAGAATACATTCAGAAGGTCCCAGAGTGTGGTGGTTCAGGTGAATGAGTGTATCTGAGGTCTGCCACGAGGTCTGCCACTATGAAAGAAATCATGGATCCCGTACCCGCCGGTGTCTCGGAGAAGGAAAACTTCGCCAACCGCAAGCTCATTCGGCCAACTTTGCCTCGAGTGGAGAATCATAATAACCACAATTCCGCTGCCATGGCGGCGCCCGAACGACGCGACCGTCCGGAGCGGCCTGACCGCGCAGAACGAATGGAGCGCGGGGAACGTGGAGATCGTTTAATGGCAGGGGGCGCAGGCAAGAAGGTGGCTCCGCCGGAGCAGACCAACGCCGAGAACTTTTACTATCAGAAGCAGATGCAGACGCGGACGCCGATGGTAATTGTTCTGCGCGACGGCCAGGAAGTGCGCGGGATCATCGAATGGTATGACCGGAATTGCATCAAGGTGAACCGCGAGAATGGCGATCCGAATCTGATGATCTACAAGCCTGCGATCAAGTATATGTTTAAAGAAGGGGAGAACCAGCGGTAGCAGAGCTCGACTGGCCCTCTGGTACCACTCCGAAGGTTGGCAGAAAGAATGTCTCCCCCGCACGCAGTCTCTCGCAGAAGGTTCCTGCAGTCGATCACGCTGGCATCAGCCGCGCGTGTGCTTCCCCGCTTACCAAGCCCGGCTTTCGCCGTTGCTGCAGCGTCAGCGACGCCTGATCCAAATCCAGCCGTTCCACTCGAAGAATTCGGCTATGGGGATGTCACGCTGGATAGCGTCCCGCACGAGCAACAACTGCGACAGACCCATGCGTTGCTGATGGAACTGAGTGATGACGGCTTGCTGAAACCGTTTCGGGCGATGATTGGGCGGCCGGCGCCGGGCGAGGACTTGGGCGGATGGTACCGCTACGAGCCCGACTACGATTGGCATACTTTTGACGCGGGCTTCGCGCCGTCGGCGACGTTTGGGCAGTGGGTGTCGGCGCTGGCACGCGCGTATGCGATTACGGGATCGCAGGCCGCGCGTGACAAAGTGCTGCGCCTGAATCGCCTCTATGCGCAGACCATTGACGGGCAGTTCTACGAGAACAATCGCTTCCCTGCCTATTGTTATGACAAGCTGGTTTGTGGTCTCATCGATTCGCACCAATACTGTGGCGATCCCGACGCGTTCGCGATCCTGGAAAAAACAACCGATACGGCGCTGGCGCATTTGCCCGCACACGCCATTGAGCATGGCCAGAGTTGGCGGCCGGGAAAAGACGAATCGTGGACCTGGGATGAGTCCTACACCCTGCCGGAGAACCTTTTCCTGGCATACCAGCGCGGCGCTGGAGAGCGCTATCGTGCGCTCGGAGTGCGGTACTTGAATGACGTATTTTTTGATCGGCTGGCGGCTGGGCAAAATGATCTGGCCGGGCGACACGCTTACAGCCACGTGAACTCTCTTTGCTCAGCGATGCAGGCGCATTTGACGATCGGAAGTGAAAAGCATCTGCGCGCGGCGAAGAACGGATTCGACATGCTGGCGGCGCAGAGTTTTGTCACCGGGGGCTGGGGTCCGGATGAGACGCTGCGCGCCACCGGCAGCGCCGATGTGTACGAAAGTCTGACAAAGACTCACAGCGGCTTCGAGACGCCTTGCGGTTCTTACGCGCATTTCAAGCTGACGCGCTATCTGCTGCGGGTCACGCGCGATTCGCGCTATGGCGATAGCATGGAACGCGTAATGTACAACACTATTCTGGGAGCGAAGCCGCTCGAACGGGATGGGCGGACGTTTTATTATTCGGACTACAACTTCAAGGGCAGCAAGGTTTATTCGCCGCACGGCTGGCCCTGCTGTTCGGGGACGATGGCGCAGGTGGCGGCCGATTACAGGATCAATACTTATTTTCGCGATGCCCGCGGGGTCTATGTGAATCTCTACATCCCGTCGACGCTGCGATGGACGCAGGGCGCGACGCAAATTGTGTTGACGCAGAACAGCGCGTATCCCTACGATGGGCACGTGCAGTTTGAAGTGAAAACGTCACAGCCGGCGGAGTTTGCGCTCTATCTGCGGATTCCGGTCTGGGCGCAGGGAGCGTCGGTTTCAGTCAACGGCAAACGGGAGACGGCACAGGCGGGGACATTCGCGCGGGTGCAGCGATCGTGGAAGTCCGGGGACCGCGTTGATCTGGAGCTTCCGATGAAGACGCGGCTGGAGGCGGTCGATCCGCAGCACGCGGATACGGTCTCGCTGCTGCTCGGGCCGGTGGTACTGTTTGCGATGACGGATGCAGATCCCCGAGTTACGCGCGCGCAGTTGTTGGCGGCGAAGGAAACTGGAGCTCGGAGCTGGCAGGTCGAGACGACAAATGGAACGCTAAAGATGTTGCCGTTTGCGGCGATTGGGGAAGAGCAATACTCAACTTACCTGCGCATCGCCTAGGAAAGGCGAGGAACGGGCCGCTATTCGCGATGCGAGCCAGCATGCGAGGCCCGATTTCCTCTTTGTCATGAAACGCCGAAGTGCTATCGAGTGCACATTCCCGAAGTTCTTTCGAAGGCAGTCGAAATAGGTCCTTAAAGCTGTGTTTCGAACACTCGACGACCACATGGTTGCCGGTCCAGTCCAAAATTGCCGAATCCACAGCCGTGCCGTCTTTCCAGACGTAGAGGCGTTTATCATCATCAACCTTAACCGTCCAATGCACTCCGCAAACCTCCCATTTGCGTCCGCGGTCTCTCCCTTCGCGATGGAGCATATCGCTGACCGCCAGGACAACCCTTGGTCCCTTGGTGAGGCGGAGGCGGGGCGAGTGGACACAAAACACCTCCTTCGCTACAGCTTCGGCAGCACGATTCCCTTTTGCGACTGATATTTGCCCTTGCGGTCGGCGTAGCTGATTTCGCAGATTTCGTCGGACTCGAAGAAGAGGATCTGGCAGAGGCCTTCGTTGGCGTAGATGCGAGCCGGTAGGGGCGTTGTGTTCGAGATCTCGAGGGTGACAAAGCCTTCCCACTCGGGCTCGAAGGGGGTCACATTGACGATGATGCCGCAGCGGGCGTAGGTGCTCTTGCCCACGCAGATGGTCAGGACGCTGCGGGGTATTTTGAAATATTCAACCGATCGCGCCAGGGCAAACGAGTTGGGTGGAACAATGCAGATGTCGGTCTGCACGGTGACGAATGAGCGCTCGTCAAAGTGTTTGGGGTCGACGATGGAGGAATTGACGTTGGTAAAGATCTTGAACTCGTCGGCCACGCGCAGGTCGTAGCCGTACGACGAGAGTCCGTAGGAAATCACCCCCTCGCGCACCTGCTTCTCGGAGAACGGATTGATCATGTCGTGTTCTCGGGACATCTTGCGGATCCAGCGGTCACTTTTCAGCATGCAACTCCTTAGGAAAATTGAGTAATTAGTAATTGAAAGGGGTGCGAGCCAAACGCGCGATTATTTTGTCGCAAGACGCCACGTAACGCGCGGCTCGCCCAGATCCTTCACTGCGCAAAAGCGCTTGTTCAGGATGACAATTTACCGATTACACTATCATTCGATCCCGTTGGCTGAGTGCATGCCAGTTTACGGGATAGATGCTCCCGTTGACAATCTTGCTTATCTCCCATAGCATCAATGAGTTGAACACCCATCCTGGGCCTGCCCACGGGAGCCGCTTGTGATCAAGCTCGACATCATCAACGAAGTGGTGGCCAAGACGGGCATCACTAAAACCAAGGCCGAACTGGCCGTGGAAACCGTCTTCGAGAGCATGAAGAAGGCGCTGTCCGGCGGCAATCGCATTGAACTGCGGGGATTTGGAGTGTTCAACGTGCGTCCGCGCAAGACCGGAATCGGACGCAACCCGCGCACCGGCGCCGAAGTGTCCATTCCGCCAGGAAGGGCCGTGCGCTTCAAGCCGGGAAAAGAATTGCAGTCCATCGACTAAGCAAGTTTCCGCCGCAGCCGCTTTTCCAGGCAAGATTGGGTTTGTGCCCGGCGTCCGCCGCGTTTTCTCCGCTCGTAGTAGCATCGAAGCAGGGCCCCGAGTTCGGGTCTCGACCGAAGGATCATGTCGGAACTTAATTCCCCGATTCCCACTTCCGCCATCGAGTATCCCCACGCACTTCCGAAGCCGCAACGACCGCGGCCGCGGGAACGCTATTGGCTGCACGCGTTGCTGTTCGTCGCGACCTGCTTCACCACACTGGTGGTCGGGGCGCGGATGGAGTTCAACTTCCTGCACAATTTACCGCCCTTCGCGGCTGGTGATGAATGGCTTCCATTTTTTCCGCTGGGATGGGTCATCGCCAAACCGTCGCGCCTGCTGCTCGGCATTCCGTTTTCGGCGACCCTATTGGTGATCTTGTTCGCACATGAGATGGGGCACTACCTGTTTTGCCGGTACTACAGAGTGCGGGCGACGCTTCCATTTTTTATTCCGGCGCCAACATTGATCGGGACTCTGGGAGCGGTGATCCGTATTAAAGCGCCGATCCGTTCGCGAGCCGCGTTGTTCGACATCGGCATTGCGGGGCCGATCGCGGGGTTCGTCGTGGCTGTGGCCACGCTGGCTGTCGCGATCACGCTTTCCAAACCGCTCGCGCCCGGGATGGGCTCATCGGATTTGCAATTAGGATTTCCGGCGATCTTTCATGTCGTGCACATCTTGTTACGTATGATTGCTCCGCATCAGGCCATTGCTGCACTGCCGCTGAGTCGAATCTATCTGCATCCGACGGCGGTGGCAGCGTGGGTGGGCATGTTTGCCACCGCGCTGAACCTGCTGCCCAGCAGCCAGTTGGACGGCGGCCACATCGTGTATGCACTCGCCCCGCGGGTACATCGCGCCGTTTCATGGATCACCGTGATCGTGCTGGTCTACCTGGGACACCGATATGTGGGTTGGCGGGTGTGGGCGGGTTTACTCATCGTGATGAATGGGATCACCTACCGCCAGCAACAAGCTCCGGAATTTCCGAGGCTTCCTGCCAGCCGCTGGGCGCTGGCATTGCTGGCCATGATCATGCTGGGGCTGACCTTCACCATCTCGCCCTTCCAGATGAGCTGGCGATAGCCCCGGTAGGTCGGCGGAACTTCGCTCCGCCGGGCAGCGGAGAGCCGCTGTCCCCACCTACAAGCCAGGGGCTAAGCGCCGGATTTTTCTTCACATCAGCCAGAGTGCATCTACGTCCACAATCACTTGAGTGCGCGGAATCTTTTTTTGCGCGGCATGCGCCAGCATCGCGCGCAGCGTCGTGTTGAGCTTTTCCCGGCTGGGGGACTTGAGCACGAAGTGGTAACGATAGTCGCGCTTCAACCGCATGATGGGAGCGGGCGCGGGGCCGAGCACCCGAACCCCTTCGTGGCGGGTCGTCTCGAACCATCTTCCCAACGTTCCCGACCACTGCAGGGCGTCGTCGAGTTTGTCGCTGCGCACCAGCACATTGGCCAGCGCGGAATATGGCGGGTAGTGCATCCAACTGCGGAACTGCAGCTCTTTTTCATAGAAACCGACGAAGTCGTGACGAGCGGCATACTGCACGGCGTAGTGATCCTGAAAATAAGTCTGCAGCACAACTTTGCCGGGAGTTTGACCGCGTCCGGCGCGCCCCCCGACCTGGGTCAGCAACTGGAATGTGCGCTCGGCAGCGCGGAAGTCTGGCAGGCCGAGCGCCGCGTCGGCTCCCACCACGCCCACCAGCGTTACACCGTGAATGTCGTGGCCTTTCGCAATCATCTGCGTGCCGACGAGAAGATCGAGTTCGCCTTCGTTTAGCGCGTTCAAGGCTCGCTCGAAATCCTGGGGACTGCGAACCGTGTCGCGGTCGAGACGGGCGATGCGCGCTTGCGGGAACATGCCGTGAAGCAACTCTTCGAGTTTCTCTGAACCTGTGCCGAGAAAATAAACGTACTCGCTTCCGCAGTGGACGCAGGCTTTCGGCACAGCCGCGGTGTAGCCGCAATAGTGGCAGACCATTTTGTGCTCGCGCTTGTGATGGGTGAGCGCGATGGCGCAGTTCTGGCATTCGAGCTTCTTCCCGCAAGTGCGGCAGAGCACGACCGGCGAATATCCGCGGCGGTTGAGCAACACCATAACCTGTTCTTTGTGGTCGAGGCGTTCTTTGATTTCGGCCGCGAGTTTCCGCGAGATGACTTGTTCGTGACCCGTTTCCCGGAACTCTTGGCGCATATCGATGATCTCTACCTCGGGAAGCGGTCGCTGTTCTACGCGATCGGGCAATTCGATGAGCGCATATTTATTTTTCTTAGCGTTAAAGTATGACTCGAGCGACGGCGTAGCCGACCCCATAACGACGACCGCATTCGCCATTTTGGCGCGCATCACAGCAATATCGCGGGCGTGGTAACGCGGCGTCTCTTCCTGTTTGTAAGAGGAGTCGTGCTCCTCGTCGACGATGATCAGCGCGAGATCGGCCACCGGAGCAAAGACTGCAGATCGTGTCCCCACGACCATGCGCGCTTCGCCGCGCCTGATGCGGTGCCACTGCTCGGCGCGTTCACGGTCGGAGAGGGCGGAGTGCAGGATGGCAACTTCCTCGCCGAAGATTTGATGCAGGTCGGCCGCCACTGCCGGGGTCAGACCAATCTCAGGAACGAGCAGGATGGCCGAACGCCCCGCCTCGAGGACCCCGCGCATGCCTGCCAGATACACTGCAGTCTTGCCCGACCCGGTGACGCCGTGCAACAACATGCCGGCGAACTTGCGGGTTACGATACCTTGGCGCACGCTGGTGAGCGCGGACTGTTGCGCGAGGCTCAAATCGAAGTCGAAGAGCGATGGTCGCGGCTTGGAGCGTGAGACGGTGAACATCGCCGGCTCTTCCACAGTCTCGACGAGTCCGCGCCGAACGAGCGTGGAGAGCGTAGCTGTTGGAAGCCCCAGCGATTGGAGCGTCATGACCGGAACTCTTCCTCCGGAAGCCGCCAGCGTGTCGACGAGCATCCGCTGGTTGTTGTTCAGCTTGCCTTCGGCGGACTTCAACACTGCAATCGTCACGGTCCGTGTGGCGGCCCGAGGAGCGGAAACATCTTCGCGCGCCAGCCATTTCTTGCGGACCATTCCAGCGAGAATGGTTTTGGAGACATGAGTAGCCGAGCGTAGCGTTTCTTCTCGGATCAAATCCGTTTTTCCGGGGGCGGGTTCACGGCCCGCCAGATAATCGAGGACGCGGAACTCGGCGGCTTGTTCCTCCGGAGTCCGACGCGAACGTGCGGACGAGCCAGACAGGCCAGCCTGATGCAGCGCCATCTGACCGCCTTGGCCGAGACGATAGCCGATGGAGCGCTTGAACTCGGCGTTTAACGGGAGCATCGTGCGAAATACTTCGCCGATTGGAGCGAGATAGTAGTCGGCAATCCAGCGGCCGAGATGCAGTAACTGCTCGTCGAGCACCGCCGTTCGGTCGAGCACGCGAAGAATGCTCTTCGTGGTGACGGAGGGTTTACGGTCGTGAAGTTCGACGACGATGCCCGTCATGCGCTGCTGGCGAAATGGCACCAGCACGCGGCCGCCGACGATCGGCGTGGCATCCCCGGGAAGGCGGTAGGTGAAGACCATGTCCAGCGGCACGGGCACAGCGACGTCGCAGAATTCGGGCATTGTTGGAAGGATAAATCAGAGGAGTAGGGCCGGGTCGAGGGCCGCAGGCAAGGAAAACTTTTTCCGCAAGCAGGGATGCTTCGACTGCGCCGATCGTTGGCTTCGCCAACATGCGACCGCGCTCAGCATGACAAACAACTTGAATCAGACATCCTTCTTGGGCGGTTTGAGCCCCAGGTACGTCATAACCATCTGCAAATCTTTCCAGGCTTCGCCCTTCTGGCGCGGATCGCGCAGAAGAAACGCGGGATGGTAGGTCACCGCCAGCTTCGTTCCCTGCCAGGATGGATCGGCGCTACGAACGCCACTGGGCGTGAAGTCGTAAAAGCGGCCGCGAAGTTCCGCCATGGAGGCATTCATGGCGAGCAGATTTTTCGCAGCAACCGCACCAAGCGCGACCACGACCTTGGGTTTGATTACGGCAATCTGCCGCATCAGAAACGGGGAGCAGGTTTCACACTCGTCGCGCTCCGGTGTGCGATTGCCGGGCGGCCGGCATTTCACAATGTTCGCGATGTAGACATCTTCGCGGCGGATGCCCATGGCCTTGATCATATTGTTGAGCAATTGGCCGGCACGGCCCACGAAAGGTTCGCCCTGCGTGTCTTCGTCGGCGCCGGGACCTTCGCCCACGAACATTAATTCGGCGCGCGGATTGCCCACGCCGAAGACGATTTGCTTCCGGCCTTGCTGATGCAACTTGCAGCGCGTGCAGTCGCCCAGGTCGTCGCGAATGAGTTGGAGCGCGGCCACCGGATCGGCAACAGCCTGCTCGGCGTGCGAAGTCAGTACCTGCAGAACGTTTTTGTCAGCAACCTTCCCAACTACGGCTGATTTTCTTGCGGCCATTTCCTCTCGCAATTCCTGGGATGTGGGAGGTACGGACAAATCATCGACTTCGGCAGCGCCTGATGCTGATCCGGAAGCTCGCGGTTCGCGCCGGTAGAAGTCGTATATGCCCATCTCGTGGCAGTAGCGCACACGTTCGACCAGCGCTAGCCGCAACTGTGGATCAAGAACAGATGGCATGGGTGTCGTCATGATTATAGCGTGGCACGGGACGGGACAACGGGCGAGGGAGGAATTCGACTGCCTCCATCCTCCGCTTGGCGAGGGCGGAACTTCGCTCAGGACGACAACTCAGAAAGGGCAGACGATCAAGCTTTTACTGGTGATTTACGGTGCTGGCGCAGACGTACCACTTGGTCAAGGACACGCTGGGCAACTTCCCATTTCGTGGTTTCGGGAACCTCGACGACCTCTTGGCGAGTAATGATGGTGACCGCGTTGCGGTCGGAGTCAAAGCCGACTCCCTCGCGCGAAACGTCGTTGACTACGATGGCGTCGAGATTTTTCGACACTAATTTCTGACGTGCATTTTCCAGAACGTTTTCTGTTTCGGCGGCGAAGCCTACGACAATCTGGGCGCCCTTTTTGAGAGAGAGCTCTTTGAGAATGTCGGGAGTGGCTTCGAGTTCGAGAGTCATCGCGCCCTTACGCTTGATCTTCTGACTGGCCGCAGCTCGCGGGCGATAGTCGGAGACCGCGGCAGTCTTGATCACGACGCTCGCCTGAGGCAGCAGTTTAAGTACCGCGTCGCGCATTTCTTCGGTCGACTCCACTTGAGTTAGCTCGGCAGCTCCGGGCGGAGTGAGCCAGGTGGGCCCCATGACCAGAAGCACGCGCGCGCCACGGCGCAAGGCCGTCTCCGCAAGAGCACAGCCCATGCGCCCGCTGGAGCGGTTGGTGAGATAGCGCACGGGATCGATTTTTTCTCGCGTGGGGCCGGCGGTGATCAGGACGGTTTCACCGCTGAAATCCTGGGACGCACCCAGAGCCTCCATCACCGCGGCAATAATGGTTTCGTTTGCCGCCAGCCGCCCCGCACCAATCATCCCACAAGCGAGGTAGCCTGCGCCCGGCTCAACTATTTGCACGCCGCGCTGCCGCAGGATCTGGAGATTCGCCTGCGTGGCCGGATGATTCCACATGTTCACGTTCATGGCGGGCGCCACAATGACAGGCGCGGTGGTCGCGAGATAAAGCGTGGTCAGAAAGTCGCTGGCGATTCCCTGCGCGAAGTGAGCGAGAACGTCCGCGGTAGCGGGTGCAACAACGAGTGCGTCGATGGATTGCGCAACCGCTATGTGCTCGATTGCCGAATCGATGTTAGGTTCTTGCTCTTCAGGTTCTTCACTCGGCACGAACATGCCGGTAATGACTTTTTCTCCGGAGAGCGCGGCGAAGGTGAGAGGACGTACGAACTCCTGGGCGGAGCGGGTCATCACAACTTGCACGCCGATGCCGCGGTCCTGCAACAGGCGGACAATTTCCGCCGCCTTGTAGGCCGCGATTCCTCCGCTAACACCGAGGGCAACTTTCATGGGGTTTTGATTGTTGAATTTTGATTGTTGATTCAAAACCGGGAATGACGAGCCTGGGTTCGCAATCAGCAATCAACCATTACGAATCAACAATTCCTCAGTCCTGGCCCAGAGCCTTATCGAGCGCGTCTTCGGCTTGCTCGGCGGCGGTGCGAGTTTCCGGAATCTCCCACTTTACCTTGCCAGCACGGATTTCGTCTTGCGCGATGCGGCAGGGCTTGCGCGAATTCGTGTCGACCACCGGCGGCGCGCCCGACTGGAGTTGCCGCGCCCGCCGCGCCGCCACCAAGATGTATCGATAGTTGCTGTCAAAGCCTTCGATCAACTTCATTGGGACTCTCCCTTAAAACCAGGTTCGAAGTTTAATTACCGCCGAACATCGAACAATGCGTTCCCCAGAACACGGCCAACTCTCAGGCTATCCCGCTCTATTCTATCCCCTGCTCCGACACCCGTTCCAGCGTCCTCAAAGCAGCGTCCTTAAAATGATACCGCGAAACCTAAGGACGTGCCGAGGGTGCCGGACCGCCGAAGGAAGCAAGGATCGGCCCCACCCGGTCCCGGACATTCGCTAACCGATGACGGTTCGCCTGTTCCACGATTTTCGCCTCCCCTGCGGAACGAGGCTGGCCCGACCGCAGCAAGCGTTCCGACAAAACGATCGACTGCAGGCGCTCGATCGATTCCTCGAGATCGTCGTTAATCAAAATATAGTCGTACTTGTCATAGTTTCCAATCTCACGAGTGGCCGTTACCAAACGGCGCGCGATCACCTCTTCCGCGTCTTCGCTGCGCTTGCGCAGGCGCGACTCCAGCGTTTTTCGGTCTGGAGGCAACACAAAAATGCTGACGGCCTCGGGCAGCTTTCGTTTCATCTGCTCGGCGCCTTGCACGTCAATGTCGAGCAAAAGGTCGTGTTTTTTTTCTTTCGCCTCTCGCAAGAACCGGCGTGCTGTGCCGTAGTAATTCCCGAAGACATTGGCATGCTCCAGAAACTCGTCATTGCGAATCATTTGCTCAAATTCTTCGCGGGGAACGAAGTGGTACTGCTTGCCGTTTTGCTCGCTGCCCCGTGGCGCACGCGTGGTATACGAGATCGAAAAATCCAGATCGGGAACCAACTTCAGCAGTTCGTTGACCAGAGTCGACTTCCCCGAACCGGAGGGCGCCGAAATAATGCAGATCAAAGGCCTGTAGTTTGAGCTCATTCCAGATTTTGCACCTGCTCGCGGGACTTCTCGATTTCTGCCTTCATCGCTAAGCCCGCCTCCGTAATCTTCAGAGCTTCGCCTGCGAGTCCCGACGTTTTCGAGAGCACCGTGTTGGCTTCGCGGTTCATTTCCTGCAGCAGAAAGTCCAGCTTCTTCCCGATTTCGCCACCTTGCTCGATCAATCCAAGAAAATGTTGCACGTGAGTTTCCAGGCGAACGATTTCTTCCTGAATATCGCTGCGGTCGACCAACAGCGCCGCCTCCTGCAGCACGCGCTCCTTGTCGACGGTCGCCCCCAGCAACTCTTGGAGCCGGGACTGAAGCCTCTCACTATAGTTTTGCAGCACCGCACGGCGATGCTGCTGCACGATCTTTCCCGCCTCGGCGAGATGAACCATGCGCTCGCGCAGTTCGCGGGCAATGCCGCGGCCTTCTTCCTCACGCATCTGGTTCAGTCGATCCAGAGCCTCGTCCACCTTTGCCATGACCGCAGCCTCAAGGTCGCCGTCGGGGCTGTCGTTGGCTGCGTCGAGCGCGCCCGGAAGGCGCAAAACAGCGTTGAGATCAGGCTCCGCCGCCAGGGAAAACTCGGCGGCAGCCGCGCGGAATGCAGCAATGTAACCGCCCACAATCTCGCGATTGAGTGAGAACGTCTCGCTGGTCGTTCGCCCCAGACTGAGAGAGACTTCGACGTGGCCGCGCCCCATCTTTTCCTTCAACCGCCGCCGCAGTTGCATCTCGAGGGAATCGGTTCCGGCGGGAAGGCGAAAATGCAGATCCAGAAAACGATGGTTGACCGACTTCAACGACAGCGCAAAAGCGAGCCGCCCATTGGATTGACCTCCACGAGCCTGGACGGGTAGTTGGCCGCCATCCGGGCGCTGCATTTCACCTCGCACCTGCGCAAAACCGGTCATCGAGCGAATGGGCATGGGTCCGTGTTCTCAAGTTTCTACGATTACTTTGGGCGAATCTGCATGGGCGAATTGCAATTCGTAGAGACGCCGGTACGTGCCTAACTTAGTCATCAACTCTTCATGACGGCCGATGTCGGCAATCGCGCCATTTTCAATGACCACGATACGATCCGCACGACGCACAGTCGACAGCCGGTGCGCGATCACAAAGACGGTGCGTCCGCTCATCAAGTTGTGCAGAGCAGATTGCACCAGAGCTTCGGACTCGCTGTCCAGCGCCGAGGTGGCCTCATCCAGAATTAGGACTGGCGCATTCTTGAGCAGCGCCCGCGCAATGGCCAACCGCTGGCGCTCGCCTCCGGAAAGCCGCACGCCCCGCTCTCCAATCACAGTATCGTATCCGGCGGGAAGGGCCACAATGAAATCGTGCGCCAGGGCGGCCCGGGCGGCGGCCTCAACTTCCTTCTGCGGAACCTGAGGCTGGCCGTAGGCGATGTTATTGCGCATGGTGTCGTTGAACAGCACCGTCTCCTGAGTGACGATGCCGACCTGCGCCCGCAGCGAGGCGAGAGTCACATCGCGGACATCGTTGCCATCGATGAGAAGGCGTCCGCCGGTCACATCGAAGAAGCGGGGAATCAGATGAACCAGAGTGCTCTTGCCCGCGCCGCTGGAGCCGACAACGGCCAGCACTTCGCCCTGCCCGACTTCCAGATTAATGTCGTGTAGAACTTCGTGGCACTGTTCCCCGTCACTGGCATAGGCGAAGCCGACGCGCTCGAAGCGAACGCTGCCGGTGAACTTGGGCAATACCTTGGCGCCAGGCTTCTCGCGGACATCGTCTTCAACATCCATGAACTTGAAGATTTCCGATGAAGCGCCGAGAGCCTGCTGAAAGTTGTTATAAAAGAGTGCGAATTTGCGAACCGGATTATAGAGGCTGAAGACGGCCGTAATAAACGCAACAAAAGCCCCAGACGTCATCTGATTGTGCGCGATGCGGGCGCGGCCAATGAGAATCAGAAGGGCAATTCCGACCACCCCGAAAACATCCATCAACGGAGAACTAATCGCAGTCGCCGCCACGGAACGGAGATTCGCGCGGAAAAGGCGACGAGCCGCGCCCCGGAACCTGGAAATTTCCCAGTCCTCGGTGTTGAAGGCCTTCACCATACGATTGCCGATGATCGTTTCGTGCAGAATATTCTGAATTTCTGCCAGCTTATCCTGACCATGCCGCGTGGTATGGCGGACGCGGGAACCGATCTTGCGCGATGAGAACACAATCACGGGTACGAACAAAAGCAACACCCAGGCAAGATTTCCGCCCAGAATCACCACCACAATCGCCACGGAAATAAAGGTGAAGAACTGTTGCAGGAGTTCCGACAGCACGGTCGACATGGCGTACTGCACGCGCTCAATATCATTAATGATGGTGGAGAGGAGAGTGCCGGTGGTGTGTTTGGAAAAAAATGCGGCGGAGCGGCGCAGCAGGGCGGTGTAAAGATCGTCGCGCAAATCGGTGATCATGCCGAAGCCTGCGTGATTCACCAGGTAGGTACCGGAATAATCGCAGATTCCTTTGAGAAGGGTGGACGTGATTAACGCGAAAGCGACGATGGTCCAGGCGTTGGTGAAATGCGCAGGAACAAACTGTTGCAGATATACGGGGTGGTGCGTGCTGGGAATGACAAACAACTGAATATTCTGCGATCCGGTCGCGGGATTCAGTACGCGGTCCACCACTGGACGAACCAGCAAGTATTTGAAAGCGTCGAGGCCACCCACGGCGGCCATGAGCACAACCGAAGACAGGATCTGCCACCAGTAGGGGACTGCATAGCGAATCAGGCGCGTTAATTGGTGCATGAGACTCCCACACGGGACACGCCGCAAGCGCTTGCTGCCGGTCGGGTGGACATGAGGTGCAAGGCCTTATTCTACTTGAGTCGTGCTCAGGAAGAACGCCGTTTCAGACGCGCGTAGTGGTGCGGTGCGAGCCCTGCGAAAATCTTATCCCCGCGGGAGTCATCCTGAACCGAGCCGTTTTTCAGGCGCTGGGAAGGATTCGGCGTGCCGGGCACCACGTCTGGGGTAACTCCCGCGCGAGATCCCTCTCCCCACTGAGCAACGCCGGCGGTCGGGATGACGCCGCAGGAAAAGCCCATAAAAAATTCAAAGTGCCTGCGCTCCGATGCACCGCCATTGATAAGAATTGGCTTCCCGGGGCCTGGCCCGTCCTCACGCGGCTACTTTGGCATGTCGCGATGCACAATTTTCACACGATAGCCGGCGCGCCGAAGATGTTTGCCTACTTCCTCGGCGATCATGACGGAACGGTGCTGTCCGCCCGTACAGCCGAACGCGATGGTCAAATAGCTCTTGCCTTCATGAATGTAGTGCGGTAGCAAGTAGACGAGCAGATCGGAGATGCGCGAGACGAACTCCCGACTCTGGGGAAACGAGCGAATGTATTTGGCGACGCGCGGATCACGTCCCGTCAGCGGCCGGAACTCGGGTACGAAGTGCGGGTTGGGCAGGAAGCGCACGTCAAAGACGAGGTCGGAGTCCTCGGGAACGCCTTCACGGAACCCGAAACTGACGCAGGACACCAGAATGTTTTTTTCCGAAGACTGTTGCTTAAAACGCTCGGTGATGTGAGCGCGGAGCTCATGAACGTTGAATTTGGAAGTATCGATGACTAAATCGGCCACTGCGCGAATGGCGCCCAGGTGACGGCGTTCGGCTTTGAGCGCCGATTTTACCGGCGAATCTGTACCGAGAGGATGCGGCCGGCGTGTCTCACTGAAACGGCGCACCAGAACTGCGTCAGAAGCTTCCAGGAAGACTACCTTGGTCGGAATCAGGCGTCCGACCGACTTCAATATCCTCGGAAGCTCTTCCAGCTTGGACCCTTCGCGCACGTCTACGACCAGCGCGGTGCGGCGTATTTCGCTCGACTGCACGGCCAGGTCGGCAAATTGCGGGATGAGTTGCACCGGCAGGTTGTCGACGCAGTAGTAGCCTAGATCTTCGAAGGCTTTCAATACCGAAGCCTTCCCCGAACCACTCATGCCGGTGATGATGACCAGTTCTGGCGAATGCTGCCTCGCCCGCGAAGGCCCTTTGGCTCCGCTTTTCGATTTTCTTATTTTCTGGCCGGGGGACGTACGCGGCTTCATGAACTGGATAGTAGCACTCCAAGTGCAGCCTCCGCTTTCCGTTCTTAATTGGCCGCAGGTTTTTGATTCCCAGTCTCGTCAAGCGCAAGTCGAAGATTGGAAATCCAGATTGTCTATAGCGCGCGTGGCAGGTAAGCTATGGCGGCATGAAAAAATTCGAAGAACTTACGGAACGCGAGGTGCTGGCTTTGGCCATCGCTTTGGAAGAAGAGGATGAACGGGTGTACACCGACTTTGCCGAAGGCCTGCGGCAAGATTATCCCGCCACCGCCTCGATGTTCGACGGCATGAGGGAAGAAGAATCGGGACACCGGCGCCGCCTGCTCGAACTCTTCCAGAAGAAATTCGGTGAGCATATTCCGTTGATTCGCCGGCAAGACGTGCGCGGCTTCGTCGATCGGCCGGCCTTGTGGCTGGTGCGTCCCTTGCGCATCGAAGCCGTGCGCAAGGAAGCGTCGACCATGGAAGTTGAGACCAGACGTTTCTATGAGAAGGCCGCGGCCCGGACGCAGGATGCCAGCATCCGGCAACTGCTGGACGATTTGGCCAGAGAAGAGCGCGAGCACGAAGAACGTGCCCAGGAACTGGACAAGCAAAAACTGCCTGACCATGTGAAGGCCGACGAAGAGGTCGCCCAGCGCCGCTTGTTCGTGCTGCAGATTGTGCAGCCCGGGCTGGCGGGACTGATGGATGGATCGGTTTCGACGCTGGCGCCGGTATTCGCGGCGGCCTTTGCGACCACCAATAGCTGGACGGCTTTTCGGGTGGGCCTTGCAGCCTCGGCCGGTGCGGGCATCAGCATGGGCTTCGCCGAGGCGCTTTCGGACGATGGCAGCCTGACCGGGCGCGGACACCCCTGGGTGCGTGGATTGATCTGTGGTGCCATGACGGCGCTGGGCGGCATCGGCCACACGCTGCCGTTCTTGCTGCGCGACTTCCGCATGGCGCTCTGGGCCGCGAGCGGAGTGGTAATCGCAGAGCTGGGCTTGATCACCTGGATCCGACATCGTTATATGGATAGTCCGTGGGTGTCGGCTGCTCTTCAAGTCGGGTTGGGCGGAGCGTTGGTGTTCATCACAGGCTGGCTCATTGGGAGTTCGTAGTGGGACCGAGACCCGGTGGGCTATCCCGTACAATTGCGTGTCAGCGTCTGCCAAAGCAATAGAGGAGACGGTATTCCGAGGCGTTCCCGGTCGCAGGAACGATCAAAATCCCCGCCCTGTCTCGCCAAAGAACCGCGAGACAAGGAGGGGGCAGCGTCTCGCGCTACTTCAGGAAAATCTCTTGCAGTAATTCCGAGCTAACGATTTCTCGAATCTCGGCGCGTTTCTCGCCAAGCTGCTGCGCGGCCTGTTTTCCGCCCATGATCTTGTCGCGGACTGCCTCTCCTTTTGCAGCGAGGCCATCCATCGCAGCGTGGTTTTTGTACTGGATTGCTACGCAGATGTCCCAGTCTTCGGGATTGTTCTTGGTTTCTTTCAAGAAGACTTTGTAATCCATGATCATGCCCTGGCGCTTCTCTTCCTCGATTAAGGGCTTGGTGGATTGACGGAGGCTGGTGAGGTAGGCGTCCATTTGTGTGGGCTTGACGCGAATCAGTTGAACGCGCCAGATGGGACCTTCTGAGTAGTGTTCCTGCGAGAGCAGGACGGGCGTGAGCAACAACAGGAATGTAGCGAGCCCGAAGAGCTTCTTCATAGTGATCTCCCCGAATTTTAATTGGAATGAAACGGCGGGAGGATCATACGCTCGTCCGCGTCGAATTCGGCAAAAAAGAATTGATGCGTTCGGAACTGTAGCCGAATCCGGGTAAGAGATTTCGCAAGATTGCGTAAGAGCTAGTGCACGCAGCACTCCGGTTCACCAAAGCTTTATGAACTTCGGATCGACGTAAATCAAATGAATCACATCTTCAGAGTCTGTAAATTCAAGCTCAGCTCTTCCATCCCTCTCATATTTGTTCAGTGTTATCGCCTCTCCCACCACCCCCGTCGATCCTCTTCTGGAAGATCGTCGATGAATCCCGGAGGCAACGCCGTGAGTACAACTTTCTCTCCCCGCTTGAGTCTTTTTCTCCGTTGTTCCCGATGGTCAGTCATCTTCGATATCAACCTCGGGTAGAGCACTTGCATGGAACATGGTTGGCTTTCATACCGAGAGCATGTTTCGCTATTTTCTCAGCAGCCTTTCTTGGCCTCCGAGTAGTTCGATACTGTTTGTGTCCCAGAGGCGAACCGTGGCAACCCTGGCTTCGCTATCGAGACGCCTTGAAGTCGAAATATGCAAGATTCATATTCCCTCCTGTAAGAACGTGCACGGTGAGAACGTTTTTCCCAGCGGGAAGTCGCACCCTAATCACGCCAGGGATGATGTTCCAGTGATGCCACTGTCGCCATGCAACGGGATCGGAGGCATTGAAGGTAAAGGCGATTGGCAGCGGCCCAGTCGCGTCCTCGCCGTTCACATCCATTGAGATCGTTCCGCCCCGATTCGAGGTGTACAGGAGATCGGTGCGGTAAACGCCGCGTGTGCAACCTGCACTGTGACGTTGAACCATTCTCCGGGCTCAGTCCACCCGACATAGAGCTGGTTCTCCGGAGGCTGAACCAGGTCATAGGGACTGTTGTCGATCTGGTCGTGAAACTTGGTATAGGAGATGTCGACGCCTTCGTCCATGCGGAACTGATTCAAGTACGTTCCGTCCGGGATTGAGGCCGCCGCTGCCGTTGTTCTTGGCGTCGACGTCGTGATACGCGACGCCTTCTCCACCGCGATCCTAGTAGGCGCATTCCACCCGTCCGGGAATCTTCTGCGCGCCGCTTTGATAGCGGCCGTCCTGATAGGGAGTGCCCTTGTAATTTTTCACGTGCTCCGACTGCTGAGCACAGACGGCAGTCGTTGCGAAGATGCCGATTAAGGCTGGGAAGCGCAAACAGGATCGCAACGTAGTTCTTTTGACCATGTTGTCTCCGGCATGTCGCAAAGCCGAGCTTCGCTCGGCGGACGGGCGAGTCGCCCGTCCCCACAAGTTCTTCTCCGCACGAACTGGCTGAAGGCCGAAGGCGGAAGCTGGAAGCCGGTGCTTACGGGGCTTCGATTAGTTCCATTTTGCCATCGCGGGTGCGGTGCAGGATCATGACCTTGCCTTTGGGATCGCGGAAGACGAAAACGTCGCGGTCACGGAAGTGGGCTTCTTTGATGGCCTCTTCGAGCGTCATGGGACGCATCGCTACGGCTTCGTCGGAGCGGACCAAGTGAACCTCGGTGGTCTTGGCAACCGCCGGATATTTGTGCACCAGGACCGGGACGGCTGTTTTCTCCGACAGACCGATTGCGGTCTGCAGTTCAGTCTGCGCGTCGATGCCATCACTCGGGGTGGAGTGGCCGTTCCACTTCTTGACTTCTTCGCTCTTGCGCGCCGAGCGTTTTTTCGATTGCCAGCGCGTCTTATATTTCACAGCCTGTTTCTCCAGGTGGTCGAGAGCTTCGCTGACGGCGATAGTCATATCCTTGGCTTGAGCCAGCCCGACCAGCAGGCCATTGCGCGGGCTGATGGTGATTTCGGCTTTGTGGCGGTGCTTTTCGACGGCCAGGATGACCTTGGTTTCAAAGCGGTCGCCGAGAATTTTGCGGATTTTTGTGAGGCCGGTTTCTACTTCTTTGCGGATGATGGAAGTGATTACATAGTGTCTGCCAGTATATTCCACGTTCATGAGCGCCCCTCCTAGGAATACGTGCGATCGAGTCAATTGGGCACTACGTTGAAGTCAGAACTTAGAAATAAGAATGCCTTCTGATCTTAACTTCTGCATTATTTTCTTATTCGGCGCTGGTGCGTGCTGGGAATGCGCATATCTTCGCGATATTTGGCCACGGTGCGGCGAGTCACCTGGATGCCTTGCGATTGCAGGATGCGGGTGATCTGCTCGTCGGTCAACGGCCGGCCGGGATCTTCTTCTTCAATGAGCTTCTTGACCCGGCGTTTGAGGATCAGCAGCGACGTCCCGCCGCCCTCAGGGCCCTGAACACTCTCGCTGAAGAAGTATCGCAGCTCGAATACGCCTTGGGGGGTGTGGGCGTATTTGTTGGCCACGGCACGGCTAACCGTGGAAGGATGCACGCCAATTTCCTCGGCCACCTCCTTGATCATCATGGGCTTCAGTTGATCGATGCCTCGTTCGAGGAAATCCTGCTGGCGGGCGACGATGCAATAGCAGACTTTGGTGATGGTCTGTTTGCGCTGCTCGATGTTCTTGATGAGCTGAATGGCGCTCTTATAGCGCTCTTTGACGTAGTCGCGCGTGCTCTTTTCGTTGGTACCGTCGCGGGTAACCAGTTTCTTGTAGGCGGGATTCAGGCGAAGCTGGGGCAGGTCTTCGTCGTTCATAATCACGAGCCACTCGTCGCCGTGCTTGACGAACGCGACGTCAGGTTCGATGAGGCGGGCCTGGACTTTGTTGTAGCGCAGGCCGGGGCGGGGATCGAGGGTTCGGATGTAGTTGAGGGCCTGCTGCACCGCTTCGATCGGGCGGCCGATGGCCTTGGCAATTTCTTTGTGCTGCTTGTTTTGCAGGCCGCGCAGATGCTGGTCGACCACCGCCGTGGCGTCCTTCAGAACTTGCTCGGTGCCGTTGCCGTTCTTGTGCAGGTCAAGCTGCGCCTGATGATAACGAAGCTGGCACAGCAGGCAGCCGCGAAGATCTCGGCAGGCGACGCCGGGAGGATCCAGTTGACGCACGACGTCCAGAGCTTCCTGCAGATCGGCGAAAGTAAATTTTGGCTTGTACATCGAGGCCGCCGAGCGCGCGGCTTCGGGGGCGGGAGCCACAGCGGCAGCGGAATTGGAGGAGTGCGAGGAGAGGGAGGTTTCCGGGTGCGGCTCAACCGCGTTGGTGACCTCCGCAATCACGGTGTCCGAAGTGGCGTCGAGATCAAGCTCTGGCTCATCTTCGGATCCACCTTCGGATTCACCTTCGGACTCTACATGGGATTCAACCCCGGCTTCAACCCGCGCCGAATCCGCGACGTCACGACCAGCGGAAACGTCTTCTGGTTCGATTGCTTCACTGTCCGGCTCTGCTTCGGTCTCCGTCAGTCCCAGGGCTTGCGCCTCATTCACGATATTCTTCGCGGTCTGGGCGTCGGCTTCGGGCGGCGCAGGAGGCGCGATGCCGAGCAACTCGTCGTCGCTGGCGATCAGGTATCCGTCCTCGTTCAAGTTCCCGATGATCAGGTCGGCGGCTTCGCGGACCTCGCGGCGCAGGCTGAGCGCGCCCAACTGCCAGGCCAGGTGGTCCGTGAGGTTCGTCGGCTTGGAGAGGAAATTTTCGAACGATGGGCGCTCGATGTCCTCCATCTCGCTGTGGGTACGATAGCCGGGGTCGAGATAGTCCTGGAAGAACGAGCCGAAATCGATCTCTTCGAAGGGGTCTTTCTTTTCGACGGCGGAAATGGGGTTTTCTTCGTTGGAGGCGGCAGCGGCGCGCTCGCGGTCTTCTTCTTTTTTGCCGACTTCGTCGAGCAGGGGAACCGATTCTTCCAGTTCCTCGAGAACCGGGTTCTCGACCATCTCAGCATTGATCATGTCCTTGAGCTCTAGTTTGTTGAGCGCGAGGACGGAGACCATCTGCACCAGGCCCGGAGTCAGTATCTGGCGCTGGGAGAGACGTACGCTGAGTTTATGCTGCAACAAGACCATTGGGTTTGGTTGGAATCCTTTCTCAACCAGGTATTTCTAGCGCGCCAACAGCGGATTCCTTACACCGGCAAACAACGCCGGCCCTGAATGAAAAATTAAAAAACTCAGTCTCACACCAGCGAAAAACTTTCGCCCAGATACACGCGACGCACTTCTGGATCGTTGGCCAGTTGGTCGGGCTGGCCGTGACGGAAAATTCTGCCGTCGTCGATGATGTAGGCCCGGTCGGTCACCGAAAGCGTTTCGCGCACGTTGTGATCCGTGATCAGTACTCCGATGCCACTGGCCCGCAGGCTGCTGATTATTTTTTGCAAGTCCAGCACGGCAATGGGATCGATCCCGGAAAACGGCTCGTCCAGCAAAATAAATGTGGGATTGATGCACAAGCAGCGGGCGATTTCCACGCGCCGCCGTTCCCCACCGGATAGGGCATATCCGCGGTTTTGGCGGATGTGCTCCAGTCCCAACTCGTCGATAAACTTTTCCATCTTCTCGCGGCGCTCGTGCCAGGACATGGGCTGCGCCTCCAGGACCGCGAGGACGTTCTCTTCTACTGTTAGTTTGCGAAAAACCGACGCTTCTTGAGGGAGATAACTGATGCCATACTGACGAGCCCGCAAATACATGGGAACGTCGGTGATGTCCTGACCGTCGTACAACACGCGGCCAGTATCGGGAGGGATCAGGCCAACGATGGCGTAAAAAGTGGTGGTCTTGCCTGCGCCGTTAGGGCCTAATAATCCAACCACTTCGCCCTGTTCGACCGTCAGGCTGACCCCATTTACAACGCGGCGGCCACGATACGATTTGCCAATTTCTTCAGTGGCTAGCGTACGCATTTAGCTTGCCATTTACCGGGCCACTCGCGTCTGAGTTACCACAGGGGCATTTGCTGCGCCTTCTACGAGCACCCTATCATCGCGTCTGAAGAAAGTCAACGAAGCCCCGGTGATCTTGCCTTGTTCGGCATCAAAAATGCTGGGCGGTCCGCCGGTAAGGACGAACTTGTCGTCGGAGGCAGTGTAAACCAGTTTTTGGCCCTCGGCTCGACGCTTGGGTTGTTGGACCGCGACGTCGTCTTGAGCGATCATGCGGTCAAGTTGACCAGGCCCTGCAAACGATTGATTGTTCGAGGTTTGACTGCGAGGTAAGAGGTAGGCATCGACCGTTTTAGCGGAGGCGGTAAAGTCGGAACTGCGGGCCACGACCCCACCTTCGTAGTGGATTCGGCGTTCGGAATCGGCGTAAGTGAGCTTTGCGGCGGTGATGGAGATGGGGCTTGATGCGGACAGAGGAGCGCCTTCTCCCGCCGCTTTTCCGCGCGTTTTTTCGGCTGCAGCTCTTTCTTCTGCCCCGGTTTTTTGTGCTGTAACTCCTTCCCTTTGGACCTTTTGTGTCGGCACTTTTTCTGTTCGGGCCAGAATCGTTTGTACTGGCTGGGCTGGCATTCCTTGTGCCGTGACGAATCGGCGGTCGCGGTCGAACTGGATTGTAGGCGCTTCGATAATGTTGGCGTCCTGCCACAGGCGGGCGTTTCCCGTATAGAGGGCGATGCCCGGGGTGTTGTGGGCAGACATGCTATGGGCGGTGACGTGAATCGGCGACGAGGACGCCAGCAGCGCACCATCGGGTTGCTCCTTCAACTCGCTATAAGTGCTCTTGACGTCGTCCTGGGCCAGAGCGTCGCCGGTGGCGCGATTGATACGGATGGTTTTCGCGGTCGTCGCCATGCCGCCGTTGGCGACACGCGGATTGCCGGTGAGGACGAGCATTTGGTCCCCGGGGGTATAGTGGGCGGAGTTCGCCCAGGCTTGCATGCGCTTGTCGGGTTGCTGACCGTCTGCGTAGGCCACGTTGCCTTGTTGCGTGATGGCCTCGATGCCGCCTTGAGGAAGGAAAGCGGCGTCCACTGATTCGCTGGTGCTGACGCGGTCAGGCTCTCCGGGGGTCGAGCTGACGATGCGGGTATCAGGCGCGCCATGGACGCTGGAGAGGGGGTTTCGACCTTCTGAAGATGCGAATTGCGCCTGAAATTTGCCCGCCGTTACCACCGTACGTTGCCCGATAGAAACCTGCGCGGCGTGAGCCCGCGCCGACCTTGGACTCGCTTCCTGCGCCTCTGCAATCGTAATCTGGGCGGCGCCGGAGGTGACGGCATGCTCCAGGATGTGGCCTTGCGCCACGGTGAAGTCGATCGCCGGCGCGGTTAGTTCGAAATCCTGCGGGCCCCTTGCCAGGCCTTTTGCTGTCGGATTGTTTTCAGCGACCGCATTCTGGGTCAGCCGGACTCCATCACGGCCGTGTACTTTCTGAAGCTGGTTCTGGCCAGCGAAGTCGAAGATCACGCGGCCGGCAGCGCCTTGCATGGGCTGAGGTCCAGTTTGCTCGATGTGGACGTTGCCGGTCATGGTTGCGGTGCGGAGCAAGTTCTTCTTTCCTTCGAGAAGGAACTCAGCCTGATCCGCGCGGCTGCGCATTTCTGACAATTGCGATTGCACCGCTGGAACCGCTTTTTTGTTGCTGGCGGGTTTCCGATTCGCGGAGGAGCCTGATCGTTTCGGCCCTTCTGTCCGCGTCTCGGATCTGACCTCTCCCGTGGCCACCACCCTCTCGACCTGATTTTCCCGGCCAAGATAAAACACTGCCTGCTCGGCCTCGAGCGTTCCGCCTTCACGCCTGAGATGAGGATGGTCGAGCGTAATCTCGCGCGGATCGTTGGTGATGATGCCGTGATCTGCATCAATGACGGCGGCATTCGGACCACTGATTACCACATGGATTTGCGACGATAAGGTCAGTATGTTGCTCTTGCCCGCGTATTTCACGCCCATGGCCCAGCCGGTGGCTTGCGGGGTTTGAAACTCGACCCGGGCAGCGGTCATAGCGTTTCCGCTGTCTTTGTTGAAGACCAGATCGCGAGTCTTGAGGTGGATTGGGTTCTTGAGTTCTTTTGGGGTGGTTTGATCGGGACTCGCGAGACCCGCAGGATTGGCGACCAGATCAATCTGCACGTCGCCCTTGGCGGTGACGTCACCGGTTTTCTGGTTGAAACCAAAATCGTCGCCGTAGATCTGGTCGAAACGCGAGGAATCGCGGCCATAGAGCACAATGCTGACGTTGTGCAACTCGGCGTTTCCGTTGAGCTTGAATTGTTTGACGTCGCTGGCTTGAACGGTGAAGATTGTGCGCTTGCCATCGGATTTGGAAAATTGGAAGCCGCTGGCGGTCTGCTTGATGTCAAATCCGATCTTGCCGGGGATTTGCTTCAACACGTCGGTCGCCCGCGAACGCGCGTAGAAATACATTCCGGCTACGACCAGCGTGAGCAGCACGGCGATCGCAGCCAGCAGGCGACGAAGACGATAGATTCGGAGCGGCATCTGGGTTCAGTGTAATGCTAAAACCAGTTCTCCGTTCTCGATGGTTCGGACCTCATCTACACTTGGATGCAATGACTACGGAAGCCAGACCACCTCTGCTCGACTTCCACAATCTCCGTGTTATGCGGGGGCAGACGATTGCGCTGGACGATTTTAGCCTTCGCATTGGAACCCAGGAGCACATTGCCGTCCTGGGCCCAAACGGGTGCGGCAAATCGACGTTGATTAAGACTATTACGCGCGAGTGTTATCCGGTGGCGCGCCCGGATTCGTCGATGTCGATCCTGGGAGAAGAGAGCTGGGATGTGTTCGCGCTGCGCGCCCGCCTGGGCATCGTTTCGAATGACCTGATGCTCACCTGCACTGGAGATGCCTGCGGGCGGGACGTGGTGCTGTCGGGCTTCTTCAGCAGCATCAGCATTTTTTCGAATCACACTGTTGATGCCCGGCACCGGGAGTTGGCCGACGCTGCACTCTCCGAATTGAAGATATCGCATCTGGCCGAGCGTCCGGTTTCTGAGATGTCGTCGGGAGAAGCTCGGCGCGTGCTGATTGCCCGCGCGCTGGTGCACAAGCCGGGCGCGCTGCTGTTCGATGAGCCGTGCAATTCGCTCGACCTGTCGGCCCAGCAGAGCTTGCGGCAGACCATGCGTAGGTTGGCCAACTCTGGAACCGCAATCATCCTGGTGACGCATGAACTGGCCGACATCGTCCCGGAGATTCAGCGCGTGGTGCTGATGCGGCGCGGGCGAGTGGTCGGCGACGGGCCTAAAGACGAAATCCTGCAGGTCGCGCGCCTGGCAGATCTTTTCGGCGTCAACGTGGAGATGGCGCGGCGCGATGGCCACTATCACTTATGGTAAGGGTAAGGAGCAGATGTGCTTAGAACTCAGCGCTGTTTTGAACCGACTTCCATCCAGCGTTTCGTCATCAAAACCAGGCCGCGAATTTGCCTCCACTCGGAGACGATGTTTCCGACGACCTGTCCCCACTTGCTGTTTGGTTCCATCGCGCGGAACGCTGCGATCCAGCCGATGGCGGTCATTGCGAGAAAAATGGTGAGTCAGTGCTCGCGCGGTATCTCCATGACCGCCGAGACGGCAATATCCCCTTCGGCTGCTAGCTCTCGGCGGAGCCCATTTCGTACCGGAGCTTCGTCATTACCATAGTGACGAAGACTCCCGTCCAATCGGCCATCGCATTTCCGAAAATGAGCCGACGTGGGTCGAAGCCTTAGACCAGCGGTAGAGCACAATTCGCAGGAGCACGACCCCGAGGGCGACAAGGCTCAGGGAATGCTTGCGCAGGAACGGCTGCGACTTCCGGCTTGGCTGCATGGGGATACTGTACTGTCCTTCTGGCGCAAAACCGGCCGAGTCGGCTGCGTGGAATTGTCGCTCAGAAGGCAGAAGCGGTGATTCTACAGCAGCGGAAGTTTAACACCTTATCGTCTGCGTGACGTGCTTCTCCCATCGCTCAGCGGACGGGTATGTGGAAATCGCGCAAGGAGAGTTCCAGCCCGCCGTATTCGGGATGATCGTTGTTTCGGATCGTGAAGGCGACATCGATCGTGTCGCCGGCGAGCAGAGGGGTTTGCTGCAAGCGCTCGGCCATGTGCCAGCCCAGGGCGTCGAAAGTGATTTTAGATTTCAGTTCTGGATTACCAGTTCTCAGTTCTCGGTTCTCCGTTCTCGGTGGAACGGCGCTTGCGTAGCCTTCGGCCACGGCGGCTGCTTTTTGGTCCCGCCGGAGGGCGGCGCCGTCGGGATGGCAGCGGGGCGTTGCCAGGACGGCGACTGCTGAGAGTTCTTCTGATTCACCCGCGACGATGTCGTTTCTACTTGCGCCCGCCCTTAGTTTCAGCTTGACATGCTTGTCTTTCACAATTCGCGGAGGCGCGATCAACTGCACGGCGCGGGCGGCGAAGATGGGCTCGGGATTTCCTATGCCATAGGGCTCCAGCAGTCGGAGCGCGTGAAATAGTTCGGGCGTGACTTCGGCCAGATCCAGTTCCGCATCCAGATTGAGCTTGGGATCGAAATCTGCGGGCGTGAGGCGGGCGCGGGCGAACAGATCGAGCTTCGCGCGCAGATCGGCGACGTTGGCGGAGGGCATGGCGAATCCGCAGGCGTGGGAATGGCCGCCGTAGCGCGAAAAAAGAGCGCCGCAGGACTCGATCGCTTCGAGTAAATGAAACGCACGAATCGAGCGGCCAGAGCCGAAAGCCTCGTTGCCGTCGTACGAAATCACCACCGTCGGACGGTTGTAGCGCTCGACGATCCGTGTCGCGATGATGCCGATGACGCCGCGATGCCAGCCTTCTCCATCGACAACAATGCAATAGGCCTCGCACAGCCCGGGTTCGTCGGTGAAGCGCTCTTCCACCTCGCGCAAGATTCTCCGTTCTTCCTCCTGGCGGTCGAAGTTGAGACGATCGAGTTTGGCGGCTAGTTCCCGAGCGCGTGCCGCATCTTTCACGCTGAACAGCTCGATTACGTCCCGAGCCACGTCCATGCGTCCGGCGGCATTGATGCGCGGCGCGATGCGGAAACCAACTTCGCCCGATGTTGGCGGACGCTTGGCGGAAATCTGCGCGACTTCGAGCAGAGCCTTGAGTCCAGGATTCACGGCGTGGCGCAGCGCGTCCAAGCCCAAGGAAGCGAAGACGCGATTCTCGCCGGTCAACGGGGCGGCATCGGCGATAGTGGCAATAGCCACGACTTTCATAAACGAACTCAGCAGTTTGTTCTGAAGGTTCGCCTCCAGGCGTCGCTGCATCAATCCTTGGGCCAACTTGAAAGCCACGCCCGCGCCACAGAGTTGCTTGTAGGGATACTCGCAACCCTGCTGATTGGGATTGAGGACGGCCAGCGCCTTGGGGATGCCACCGGGATCGGGGAGGTGGTGATCAGTGACGATCAGATCGACTGCGAGACGCTGCGCCGTTTCGGCGGGCGCGAAGGCGCGGATGCCCATGTCGACGCTGACGATCAGGCGAATGCCCGCTGCTGCGGCGCGCTCGATCACGTCATCGCGCATGTCGTAGCCTTCGCGAATGCGGTGCGGCACGTGGAAGTCGGCGGAGCCGCCGCAGAGTTCAATTGCGGTCTTCAGGATAATGACCGCCATGGTGCCGTCCACGTCGTAGTCGCCGTAGATGAGGATGGGCTCTTTGCGCTCGATCGCGGCATCGATGCGGTCAACAGCGGCGCGCAAGCCGGTCATGCGCTCGGGAGCGTGCAGATGAGAAAGGGAAGGAGAAAGATAGCACCTAGCCGAATCCGGATCGTTGATGCCGCGGCTCACGAGCAACGGTGCCAGGATATTTGCTGCCTGGGCAACTCCGCGATTCGCGGGATGAGTGCGTAGTCCTGCAATCAGGGGTCCGAGGATTTCATGATTCGTTGCTTTTTGAATCCACTGCATGGTGAGGGAGCAGTCTACTACCGAGGGAGTTGTGCACAGTGGCAAGATTCAAAACCCTGCCGAGCTTCGCTCGTCCCGGCCAGGTTCCTTCGACTGCGCTCCAGGCAGACGCCACACAAGACCTAGTTTTCTTCGTCCTGATCGGGCTCATCCAAGGTTAGGCCGCCAAACTCGTCGGAGACTTCGAGCAGGTGCTGGTAGCGTTCGTACCACTCGGTGCTGACTTCGCAGAGAAACATCGACCCTTGAAAGGCCCAGCCTAACTGCAGAAATCCTACGCGACCGACATGAGCACGGAGCCAGCGAGCGTCTTCCACGTCGTCGCCGTCGGTGAATTCCGAATTGGTCAAGCGCTGCACCATGTCGTCCAGTTCAGTGCGTTCGAGCGTCCAGGAGTGCATGGTGAGGAAAGGGGCGGAGGACGCCTTCGCCAACTCCACGAAATCCTTCCAGCCGTCAGGATTGCCGCCCATCTCCCACATGACGCATTGCACCTCGTCGTAATCCACATAGCCGTGGAAACGGCGCATGCCGTGGCCCTCGATGAAAGCAACCATGTCGTCTTTTACCGTGGTGAGATCGTCTGGAATGGGAGACATAGGGGAAAGGCTCGTAACCTAGCATTGTATGCTGTTGGCAAGTTCGGTGCCAGCGCGACGGCGATCACCGAGCGGCGCGGCGGCGAAGTCATCAGAACCGCGTATACGCGATGAAACCGGCCGGTGTCGAGATCAAACCGAATGTCGACGGAGCGCGAGCCAAGCCAGCGGTGGATCAGCGATCGTCCAACTCAGAGTATTCCCGCCGGTGCGTGGCTTCTAGAAGACAAGCCTGAGGGCAAATTGAACCAGCCGCGGGTTATTGACGGTGTTATTGATGACCCCAAAGCTCGATGGCGTGTTTATGTCTTGCTGTCCACTATCGCCCAAGCCCCCCATAAAAAACTGCGGATGGTTGAACAGATTGAAGAACTCAGCGCGGAATTGCACACTCATTCCCTCGCGGAACGATAGGGGAAAGTTCTTGATGATGGAGAAATCGGTATTCACAAATCGAGGACCATAGACGGGCGCCCGCGCAGCGGTGCCGAGCTCTCCTGCAGGCGCCTTCGCAAAGGCACACGGATTAAACCAATGTTGCAGTGTGTGAATGGTGGACGGAGCGCTACAGGTCGGATTGGCTGCAACCGGACCTGGCTTGTTGGGATCGCCCACCTGGTTCGGACGCTGCAAGGTGAATCCGTTGTAGGAGAAGTCCGTTCCCGATTCGTCCGCACTGTCGACAACAAACAACGGGAATCCGGATGTTGCTCTTTCGATTAGATCGAGATGCCAATTTCCCAGGACCGCGTTCATCGCGCCATTCCAGTCCCCCCCGAAGTGCTTACCTTGGCCGAAGGGCAAATCGTAGAGAATGCTGGCGGTGAAGCTGTCATTCAGATTCAACTGAGAAAGACCCCAGTCGAGCTGCTTGGTTCCAGGAAGCGGCCAATACAAGGCGCCGGGGTTGGTGCCCAAGCCGTCGGGCATGCCCGAATCGAAGGTGCGAGACCACGTATAGCCGAGCAATGCATAGAGACCATGCCGGGCGCTCTTGGTCTCAGCCTTTACCTCCAAAGAGTCATAGCGAGCATTCCCTACGCTGTTGTTGCTGGCAACGGTCTGAAAAAATCCTGCAAATGGAAATGTTCCAAAACCGCAACCCAAGGTGTAGCCGCTGACCACACCGCACGCGCTGGGTTGATTGAGGTTTTCGTTTTCCTGACTGACGAGAATGTGCTGGCTGTGAGAGCCGGCGTATCCGACCGTCAGCACAACGTTCCCGGGCAGCTGGCGCTCAACGTTAAGGTTATACTGCTGAACCATTCCCTGCTTGAAATTGAGGTTCGCGGATTGAATGGTCCCGGTGTAGCAGGTTGGATTCACAGGCCCGGTCAAGATGCCGGCCGGGGGACATGCTGGATTTGTCGGAGCGACTTCCTGGAAGCCGTACGACAGACCGCAACCGGTATTTCCGAAGGGGTTGCAGAGACCTGTAGGAGAAAAAAAGGGAGTCAATAGAACATTAGGAAAGCCGTCGGGATCAATTTCGGCATAATATGGCGGGTTCTGCCACAGCCCCTGTCCACCCTGGTTCCAGGCAGAATCGTGAAAGATGGCATAGCCCGCTCGAATTGCAGTCTTATCGCTACCCATGGGCTTCCACGAGAAACCGATGCGGGGCTCGAGAGCGGTCTTATCGAATTGGATGCCCACGCGCCCGTCGGTGGCGATGCAGTCTGTGCAGCCACTCAGGGTGGGGCTTCCGTTGGGCACATACCATTTCAGATTTTGGATGTTGTAGTTCGCCTGCCGATTTTGAACTTCGGTTTCGGGAGTGGCCAGAGCCCACGCCAGTCCAAGATTAACGGTGAGGTTCGGAGTGGCGCGCCAATCGTCTTGCACGAAGGGACGGATAAGTTTCCAGCGGCGGCCAGTCGTAGCGCCCAGGAATGTCTGATCGTGGGCGGCGAAGACTCCCGTACTGCCCAACAACAGATCGGCAATATCGTCTCCCGTCCCCAAACCGGCTTCCACCACGTAACCGTCCTGGAAAGCATTGTTGCGCACATTCATTTCCTCGGCGCGATACGTCGCCCCGAAGCGGATGTTGTGCTTGCCACGAATCAGGTCGAGCGTGTCAGAAAGGGAATAGACGTTCGTTCCTCCCTGGTAAGGCGCATACCCGCGATCGCCCACCGAGAAGTAGCTGGACATTTGGAATGACGTCATACCGCAGCTTTCGCAATCCTTATTCGACTGATTCAGACTTGCCGGATACCCAGTAATGGAATCGCACTTCGCTCCCAGATTGGCGCCTGGGATACCGATATTTGCCGCTTCGCAACTGCCGGCGCCAAACGAAAGAATGTGATTGAAGATGCGGCTGTAGCCCACCATCACTTGATTGATCAGATTGGGTGAAAAAACGTGAGTTTCGTTTACTACCGCGTTGCGCCCGTGATTGTTGATGTACTGATTGCTGCCGAAAGCATTGGCTTCCGACCACGTCGGCGAGCCGCCGGGAACGAAGTTTGTGGCTTGATCGTAGCTGAAGCGGGCAAACAGTGAGTCTTTGCCGGAAAAATTGTGGTCGAGCCGAACGTCCCAAGTTCCTTCGTTGAGCTTCCGCACCGGCTGGTTGACGTAATTAAAACTCGAATTGGTGGCGTTGGGCAGAGGGTAAAGCTGTACCACCTTTGCCCCCAGGGGATTAATCAAAGCTTTGGGAATAACGTTGCAAGTCGTGCCCGGGACCTGGCTGCCATCCGCCAGTACGGGTTCAGGAGTTGTGCCGGAGGAGCACTGAAAAGTCGTAGGCTCTGTTCCCGTTGCATATGGGTTCGCGAGTGGTATTCCAAGAGGGTTGTTGGTGAAATCGTAATTGCCACCAGCGTCCGGCGTCGTCATGGCCGGCGTTGGAACAAAACCCGTAAAGGTCACACCTTCCCTCTGCATCTTGGCCTGATAATCGGCAAAGAAAAAAGTCTTGTCTTTCCGGATAGGACCACCCAGCGATCCTCCAAACTGGTTCAGATTGAATTTCTGTGGGGACGTGCCGAAATAGGGAGATGCGTCCAGCTTGGTGTTGCGGAAGTATTCGAACAGAGATCCGTGAAATAGATTCGCACCCGACTTCGTAGTGACCAATACGGTTGGACCAGCTCGCTCTCCATATTCCGCCGAGTAGTTGTAGGTCAGCACTTTGAATTCCTGGATGTCGTCGATATCGGAAAAAATTGCGATCCCGCCCTCATCCAACTGGTTGTTGTCGTTGCCGTCGAGCAGCCAATCGGTTTCCTGCTCGCGAGAACCACCCACAGAAAGTGAAAACGAGCCGCGCGTAGCCGCTTCACTGCTGGCGGCGTTGGTGAAGAAACTGACCGGGCTGGTGGAGGCAGTCGTGCCCGGCGTCAGGGTCGCCAGTTGCACGAAATTCCGTCCATTCAACGGGAGTTCGGCAACCTCCTCGGAGGTGATGACTTGACCGAGGGTTGGAGTCGATGTTTCCACAGCTACTTCCGTCGCGTTGACTTCGACGCTGGTATTGACAGAAGCGGGCACCAGTTTGAAATCCAGTTCGCGGTGTTCGTCGATCTGCAATCGAACGTCCTTGGCTTCGGCCGCCTTGAAGCCAGAGGCGGCCACTCTAATCGTGTAAGTAGTTGCGCCGAGCAGGGGAACCAGGAAATGACCGGTATCGTCGGTCACCGAGTCCCGCGTGATGTTCGTGGCTTGGGCCGTAACGGTGACCTTGGCACCCGATACTACGGCACCGGAATTGTCTGAAACCGTGCCCGAAAAGCTCCCGCTCGCTTGGGCGTGCAGGGCGGGGCTGAGCAGACAAACCAGCAAACCGAGATACACTGCGGGACGCGCCTTCTGCCTCGACATAAAGAACCCCTTTCGGTGGTGGGACTGCCCAAAAGAAAAAAGATCCTCCCTTGGAGTAGAACGGGAGGCTCCGGGATCGCAGACAGCGCTTATAAATTGCCGCTTGCCGTTAAGTCAAGAGTTTTCGCAGCGGAAACGGATTCGTCGCGGTCATTCTTCAGCAGCGACTGATGCGGAAAATTCATGGAGTTGCTGAGCGAGAGATTCAAGACCTTGAAGCCAGCTCGACGTCAAAGTGTGCGCGATCATAAAACGATTTCTGCGTTCCCACGCCGGTTGTGGACAAGGCTGCGTATAGATTGGCGCGGCGAACCGCATCCTTTTCGGGTACGCCTTCGGAAAGAAATACGGCAAAGCTTCCGATGAAAGCGTCACCAGCGCCAGAGGTGTCGACGCCGGTGACTGCGAACGGCGGTACATGCTCACATCCGTCACGGCCGGCGAGCAGAGATCCATTCGCTCCCAACGTGATGATGACGCGGCGAATACCACCGGCCAACAATTTCTCGGAACACGCCTTCGCGCCGTCAACGTTCTTAACCGCCTGCCCTGTGATGGTCTCGGCTTCACTCTCGTTCGGAACAAAGTAGTCTAGATCCTTCAGCGCTGCCATATCGACGGGTTGCGCAGGCGCGGGATTGAGGATGCAGCGGATTCCGTGCTGGCGTGCAAATCCGATTGTGTAATAAACCGTCTCCAGCGGAATCTCGAACTGCAGGACAATGCAGTCTGCGGCCTTTAACGTTTCAGCGGCGGCGTCAACATCGGCCGGCTTGAGCGCGTCATTCGCTCCCTTCACGACCAGAATGCGGTTCTGCCCGTTGGGCTCCACGAAGATGGGCGCTACCCCGCTCGAAAGTCCTTCGACTTGCTTCACGTGGGTGGTGTCAATTCCCTGCTTCCTGAAGTTTTCCACAGTCGCAGGACCGAAAAGATCGTCGCCCACCCGAGCGACCATAAATACTTCCGCGCCGCAAAGACGCGCCGCTACTGCTTGATTCGCCCCCTTGCCTCCGAACCCGAGATCGAATCTTTGCCCGAAGATGGTTTCGCCGGGCTTCGGAAACTGATTCGTGAAGGTCGTCAAATCGATATTGGCGCTGCCAACCACAGCGATCTTCGGGCGCTTTGCCATAGGTATTGCTGTTGTTGTGCGGTAAGCCTCTGGAACGCCGAGTCTATTGAGCCCAGAGCAACTGTGTCAACGGTGGCCGCAACTTAAGCAATCCCGCGCCGACTTGTGCGGATGATGAATCGACCACGGTTTCTGCTATAGTTTCGTTCCTCGACAATTAAGTTCTGGGAGGACACCATGCCCCGCAATGTCCGCTGTGCTTTGATTCAAGCCAGCAACGCGCTAAGCACGGAACGACCTCTTGCGCAGATCAGAAAGGCGATGATCGACAAGCACCTGAAGCTGATCGAGCAGGCCGCGCGCAAGAAGGCACAGATCCTGTGCCTGCAGGAGCTTTTCTACGGGCCATATTTTTGCGCGGAGCAAAATGCGCGTTGGTACGAACTGACCGAACGCGTGCCCGACGGCCCGACCACGCGCCTCATGCAGAAACTTGCGGCTAAGCACCGCATGGTGATGGTGGTTCCGGTGTACGAAGAGCAGATGCCCGGCGTCTATTTCAATACGGCGGCGGTGATCGACGCCGACGGCCGATATCTCGGCAAATACCGCAAGCATCACATCCCCCACTGTCATCCCGGATTTTGGGAGAAGTTTTACTTCACTCCCGGCGATCTCGGTTATCCCGTCTTCGAAACGAAGTATGCTCGCGTCGGTGTGTACATTTGCTATGACCGGCATTTTCCGGAAGGCGCGCGCATCCTAGGATTGAACGGCGCCGAGATCGTGTTCAATCCTTCCGCCACTGTAGCCGGACTATCGGAATATCTTTGGGAACTCGAACAGCCCGCTCATGCCGTTGCCAACGGCTACTTTGTGGGGGCAATCAATCGTGTCGGGACCGAGAAGCCGTGGAGTATCGGCGAATTCTATGGCAAGAGTTATTTCTGCAATCCGCGCGGCAAGATCATCGCTCAGGCGAGCCGCGATAAAGATGAAGTCGTGGTCGCGGACCTGGATCTCGACATGATCGCCGAAGTCCGCAAAGTTTGGCAGTTCTTCCGCGATCGCAGACCGGAAAGTTACGGTCCCCTTACGACGCAGAGCGGGACCTCTCCCGGAACCTCCGCCGCCGCTGATTGACTCGCAAACTCCGCACGCCGATGACAACCCCGTCTCAACTCCGCTCTCGCATCGAAGCCAGCCCTCTGTACAACGAGGATCTTGCGCCGACCACTGCCGAACGCCGACACTGGGGCACCTATAACTTCGCCGCGCTGTGGATTTCGATGTCGGTGAACATCCTCACCTACATGCTGGCCGCAAGCCTGATTCAGGGAGGGATGAACTGGAAGCAGGCGGTCGCAACCATTTTTATTGGCAATGTGATCGTGTTGGCGCCGATGCTGCTGAATTCGCACCCGGGCGCGAAGTACGGAATTCCGTTTCCGGTTCTGGCTCGCGCGTCGTTCGGAGTGCTGGGCGCGAACATCGCTGCAGTGCTGCGCGCACTGGTCGCATGCGGATGGTTTGGCATTCAGGCGTGGATCGGCGGCGAAGCCATCAGCACTTTGCTGGCGACGCTCGTTCCCGGCTGGAAAAACTTTCTTTATGGACCGGCCGTCTGCTTCTTTCTTTTCTGGCTGATCAATCTTGCGGTTGTGCTTAAGGGGATCGAATACATCCGTGTGCTGCAAGGCATCAGCGCGCCAGTTTTGTTAGGCGTCGGATTGCTTCTGTTGGGGTGGGCTTATCATGCGGCAGGCGGCTTCGGCCCAATGTTCTCCGTGCCTTCGCGATTCGACAATTTTCCTGACTTCTTGAAGTTCCTGATTCCCGCCCTGAATGGCACTGTGGGTTTCTGGGCTACGGTTTCATTGAACATCCCCGACTTCACGCGGTTCGCGCGCAATCAACGGGAACAGATGATTGGCCAGGCCCTGGCCTTGCCTGCGACGATGACGCTTTACGCCTTCGTGGGAATTGTGGTGACCTCCGCCACGGTGGTGATTTACGGAACGGCGATCTGGGATCCGGTGCAACTGCTCAGCCGCTTTCACTCGCCCGTGGCAGTCGTGATCTCGCTGGTCGCGATTCTGCTGGCTACACTCAACGTGAACATCGGCGCCAATGTGGTTTCGCCAGCGAATGACTTTTCCAATCTGTGGCCGCGCGGGATCAGTTTCCGCACCGGCGGCGTCATTACCTGTTTCATGGGAATCGCGCTTATGCCGTGGAAGCTGCTCTCCAACTACAGAACCTTCATTCTCGGCTGGCTGGGCGGCTATGCCGCTTTTCTCGGGCCCGTGGCCGGAATCATGATCTGCGATTACTTCGTCATCCGGCAACGGGTGTTGCAAGTTGACGATCTGTATCTTCGGGGTGGGCTCTACGAATATTCCCGTGGATTCAATTGGCGCGCGGTCATCGCGCTGGCGCTGGGAGCAGGCACCGCACTCGCTGGGCTGGGCATTGCTTCGCTGCGGGGGCTGTATGATTATTCCTGGTTCGTGGGCTTCGCAGTTTCTTTTGCGGCGTACTACGCGATGATGAGGTTTCAGCGTGTTGCGGCGATTGCCCCGCAGAAAACCGCTTAACGCGTCGTTACGCTTTTTTTTCTTTCAGGAATTCCGGTAACACGTCGCGCTGATAAATGTCGAGCGTCTGCTCTTCATCGCCGCACATCAAATAAATGTTGAATTGGGTAACGCCTACATCCGCGAGTTCGCGCAACTTGTTGCGGTGAGCCTCGGCCGGACCAACCAGGCAGAAGCGGTCCACGACTTCATCCGAAACAAAGTCTGCATTGTCGCTTTCGACTTCGCAATGGTGTTGGTAATCATATTGGCCGCGATTCTGCACAAACGACGTTAGGGCGGGAGGCAGATCTTCGGGCTTGTATTGCCGAATGAGATCCATTACATGGTTTGAGACTAACGCGGGGAACCAGCGCACTCGCTCGCGAGCGACCTTCAGGTCATTCGAGACCCAAACCGGCGCGGCCGCCATTACCTCGATCCGGCTCAGGTCTCGCCCGGCAGCGCGAGCACCCTCTTTCACGAAACCCATGCACCATGCAATTAATGCGGGATCGGCAAACTGCAAAATGATGCCGTCGGCTACTCGCCCGGCCATGTGCAGCACCTTGGGGCCATATCCGGCAATCCAAACTCGCGGAGAATTTTTGGCCCAGGTGAGACGCGTGGGTTGACCGTCGTGTTGCACCTCCTGGCCGGACGTGAGATCGCGAAACTCGGCCACCGCTGCTTCTAACTGCGACCAACTCACGGGCTTCTTCCCCATCACGCGCCGCGAACTGTCCCCGCGGCCGATGCCGAGTTCCATGCGCCCGCCAGAAATCAGATTGAGCGTTGCGAACAAGCTGGCAGTCACGGTCAGGTCGCGAGTCGCGGGATTCGTCACGCATGTGCCTAATCGCATGCGTTGAGTGTTGGTAGCCATCAGCGTCAGCAGCGGATACGGCTCCTTCCACAAAACGTGAGAGTCGAAAATCCAGCCATATTTAAATCCGGCCCTCTCCGCCTGCCGCGTCAGGCCTACGATGCGTTCGATCGAGATGTCAGGTTTCAGTGCGATGCCGAATTGCATGGCCGGACCCTTTCGTGGAGAAATTATGACGGACTGATTGTGAACAACGGAGGTGAACAAGTAAAGCGCGGCAGTGTAGCATAGAATGCTTTTTCGCACCTCGACGGGGGACGGATTCGGGGGACGGAGGACTCGATGGGTTTCGACACGATCATTAGGAACGGTTCCGTAGTTACGGCAACGGATACTTATACCGCAGACGTTGCCATTGCCAACGGCAAGATTACTGCCATCGGAACTGATCTTCCTGGGCAAAACACAACCAAGATTTTGGACGCGTCGGGCAAGCTTGTTCTCCCTGGCGGCATCGACGTGCATACCCACCTCGACATGCCCTTCGGTGGCACCACCAGCGCTGACGATTTTGAAACCGGCACGCGGGCCGCCACGTTCGGAGGCACCACCACGCTGATCGACTTCGCGATTCAATATAAGGGCCAGCCGTTGCGACAGGCTTTCGACACCTGGATGAGCAAGGCCGCGAGCAAAGCCACGTGCGATTACGCTTTCCATTGCATCGTAACCGACGTTTCGGGCGGACAGCTTTCGGAGATGAACGATCTTGTCCATGAAGGCGTGACCAGTTTCAAACTTTTCATGGCGTATCCGGGCGTGTTCATGCTCGACGATGGCAGCATCTTCAAAGCGCTGCAGACTACTTCGAAGAACGGCGGGCTGGTGTGCATGCACGCGGAAAACGGCAGCGCGATTGATGTCATCGTGCAGCAGGCGCTGGCGGAGGGAAAACGGGCCCCGAAGTATCACGCTTTGACTCGGCCGACGACCGCAGAGGCAGAGGCCGTAAGTCGCGCCATCGCGTTGGCCGAGATGGCGGGCGCGCCCATCTACATCGTCCACTTAAGCTGCAATGACGCGCTCGAAAAGGTTCGCGAGGCTCGGGATCGCGGACTTCCGGTTTACGCCGAAACTTGTCCACAATACTTATACCTTTCGCTCGACAACATGGATGCGCCTGGTTTTGAAAGCGCGAAGTACGTTTTCACTCCGCCGCTGCGCGAGAAGTGGAACCAGGAAAAACTGTGGAATGGCCTCAAGCAGGATCGTCTGCAGGTTGTCTCAACCGACCATTGCCCGTTTTGTTTTAAAGAGCAAAAAGAATTGGGCCGTGACGATTTCACGAAAATCCCCAATGGCGGTCCCGGGGTGGAGCACCGCATGAGTTTGATTTACTCCGGCGGCGTGGGGCGTGGCCGCTTCAGCGCGAACCGTTTTGTGGAACTGGTTGCGACCACTCCGGCCAAATTGTTCGGACTGTATCCGCGCAAAGGGACGATCGCTGTGGGCAGCGATGCGGATCTCGTGATTTTCGATCCGAAACGCAAGCACACCATCAGCGCCAAGACGCACCACATGCGCGTCGATTACTCAATGTTCGAGGGCATTCAGGTCACGGGCATGCCCGATGTGGTTATGTTGCGAGGCCGCGTAGTTGTGGAAGGGGAAAAGTTTCTGGGACGTGCGGGGCAAGGAGAATTCTTGCGACGCGCAACCTATGCTCAAGTGAACGGCTGATGCGTCGTTATCGCAGTGCCGCGAAGAGCGATTCTTTCCAGCGTTTGTTATCGATGCTCCAGCACACGTGGCCTTTCGTCCGCGGAGCGCAGGCGTCCACACCGCCCGGTTGCGATCATCTTGCACGACATTCAAGCGGTCCACTACGGTCATGCCGCGCGTCAGTTCGCTCTGCGTTTCCACATCGACATAGTGCTCGCTCCAATCGATTCCGACCGTCGAGTCCAAAGCCAAACACATGGCAACCGGATCAGGCAGGCAGATCCCATCCTCGCCCGTTTGGATTTTGTAAGCCGCATGCGCCTGACCGTTGCACTCTATGGCGAAGTGGGCGAGTTTGTTATGGAATGCTTGAACGTGTTCGATGTCACGTTCGCGGAGCACTGCGTCTGCTCGGCAGAGCTGCCATCCAATCAACTCCACGGGAAGGCCGCTGCGCATCACGATGCGGGCCGCTTCAGGATCGACCCAGATGTTGTACTCGGCAGCCGGTGTGACGTTGCCCTCGCAGCACGGCGCGCCTCCCATGATCACGCAGCGGCTCACTTTTGCCACCATGTCGGGGCATTTCGACAATGCCAGGGCAATGTTGGTCAGCGGTCCCAGCGTAACCAGAACGAGTCCAGGATTCGCGTCGATGGTTTGGATAATGGCATCGACCGCGTGCAGTTTTTGCGCAGACTGGCGCGGCGCAGGATAGTCGTGGTCCCCCAGCCCGTCGCCCCCGTGAAACCAACTCGCGTTCTGGTAGGTGCGAAGCAGAGGTTTTTCCGCGCCCGAGAAGACCGGAACATCCGCACCGCAAAGTTCTACTGTATAGAGAGCGTTGCGCGTCGCTTGTTCGAGGTCCACATTTCCGGCAACGACGGTGATCGCGGCAACCCGGACGTCGGGGGCACGCAGCGCCATGATGAGCGCGACCGCGTCGTCGGAAGCTGTGTCGGTATCGATGAGAAATGTGCGCGCCACGAGCGCAAGCATAGCAGAGGGTCGCGAGTCTCCACCGCGGCGAGCGGGGCGAGCCCTGACTTGTGACTAACCGCGAAGAAGAGTAGAGTTACACCCTTTCCCAGGGAGACCGCGATGTTTACGCCGCCGAATCTGACGATCGCGCTGTTGATGATGATCGCCAGCGCCATCTGCTGGGGTTCGTGGGCCAACACTTACAAGGGCGTCAAGAATTATCGTTTTGAGCTTTTTTATTGGGATTACGCAATCGGCATCTTTTTGATTTCTCTGATCCTCGCTTTTACGATGGGAAGTAGCGGGCACGACTCCCATAGTTTCGTGAATAACGTTCAGGCCGCGGACACTTCAAACATCGTTTCCACTCTGGTGGGCGGAGCCATTTTTAATTTGGCGAATCTGCTGCTTGTGGCGGCAATCGACATGGCGGGGCTGGCGGTTGCCTTCCCCGTGTCGATTGGAATTGCGCTGGTGGTCGGGGTCGTATTGAGCTATGCGCTGCAGCCCAGAGGGAATGCAATGTTCCTGGCGATCGGCGTCGCGTCCGCGCTCGTAGCAGTGATCCTCGACGGCAAAGCTTATGGAAGTCTGGCCAGCGCCGGCCGCCCGGTTTCGCGCAAGAGCATCGTCACATGCGTGGTCTCCGGAGTGCTAATGGGCCTGTGGGCGCCGTTCGTGACTCGCTCGATGACGCACGGCAACACGCTTGGGCCGTATAGCGTCGCTGTTTTTCTCACCCTTGGCGCCCTGCTCTCATGTTTCCTGTGGAATATCTATTTCATGAAGAAGCCGCTCGTCGGCGAGCCCGTAAGCTTCAGCGGATTCTTCAGCGGGCCGCGATCGGGACACTTGCTCGGCTTGGCCGGAGGAGTGATCTGGGGCACGGGCATGGTTTTCAATCTGGTGGCGGCAAGTTTCACCGGGGTAGCGATTTCCTATGCAATCGGACAATCGGCGCCTGTGGTTGCGGCGCTGTGGGGAGTGTTGGCATGGAAAGAATTTGCGGGCTCAGGAACTCGCGCCAAAGTTTATCTTGCGCTGATGTTTGTTTTCTATGGGCTGGCAATTCTACTGGTCGCGCGAGCCAACGGATGAGTACGAACAAATGCCGTCTAAAGCAACATCCCAGCAATTGAAGCCGACATCAGGTTGGCCATCGTCCCCGCCAGCATTGCACGCACGCCGAGGCGAGCCAGTTCGCCTCTCTTGTTGGGCGCGAGTGCGCCAATACCGCCAATCTGAATTCCGATCGAACTAAGATTCGCGAAGCCGCACAGAGCGAACGTGGCAATCGTAACCGAGCGCGGATCGAGCGCTGCTTTCTGCGCTCCTAACATGGAAAATGCGACCAGTTCGTTTATCACCATGCGCGTCCCCAGCAGGTTGCCGACGATGCGACAGTCGTGCAGGGGAATGCCAATCACCCAGGCGATGGGAGCGAAGACGACTCCAAAGATCTGTTCCAGGCTTTCGGGAAACCATGACACGTGATTGTGAATGCCGCCGAAAATTCCATTGACGAGCGCAATCAGCGCAAGAAACGAAATCAGCATCGCGGCAATATTGAGCGCCAGCTGCAAGCCATCGGTCGTTCCTCGAGAAATTGCGCCGAGCAGATTCTCTTCTTTCTCCGTTTCTTTCTCCTCGGCACTCATCACCACTCGGCCGGCAGTTCGCGCCTGCTCCGTTTCCGGCACCAGCATTTTCGCCATGAGCAGCGTCCCCGGCGCTGTCATGATGACGGCGCTCAGCAAGTGTTTTGGGTCAATGCCGAACGCGATGTAGGCGGCCATGATTCCGCCAGAAACGTGCGCCATGCCACTAGTCATCACCGTCATCAGTTCCGAGCGCGTAAGGTCCGGCAGGAATGGACGGATCGTCAGTGGCGCTTCGGTTTGTCCCATAAAAATGCTGGCCGCCACATTTAACGATTCGGCGCCGCTCGCTCCCATCACCCGGGTCATCACCCAGGCAAAAATTTTGATAATGATTTGCATGATCCCGAAGTGATAGAGCACGGCGAAGAGAGCGGCGATGAAGATGACGGTGGGCAATACTCCGAAAGCGAAGTATCCAAGTTGCGATCCCGGCTTGGCAAGGTCGCCAAATACGAAGTGAGATCCGGCGTAGGCGTAACTGAGCAGCTTCGTTACGCCGTCTCCCGCTTTCTGAAATACAATCCGCCCAGCGTCAATCCGCAACACGAAAACCGCGAAAACGAACTGCAGCCCCAAACCCCACGCGACGGTCTTCAGACGAATGGCACGGCGATTGGTGGAAAAGATGTAGGCGAAGCCGAGCATCGTTAGCAGGCCAAGAATTCCCGTGAAGCGTCCCATTCAGTGTTTCTCCCCGTGCTCCCCAATGACTCTATGGATGAGTGGCCTTTTCGGAGATGGCGCGTCATCGGTTACGACACAACTCGCCTCAATCAGTTGCCGGGCACGCGTTCCTGGAACCTCTGCATTGTAATAAATCGTTGCCAGACGCTCACCGGCGGCAACGCGATCTCCAACTTTCTTGTGCAGCACAATTCCGACAGCTGGATCGACAGAATCTTCCTTGCGCTCACGCCCGCCACCGAGAATCACGCAGGCACTGCCAATCCGCTCGCACTGCATGGATGCGAGATATCCGGCTGTCGTACTTGAAACCTGCAGGCTGTGCCGCGCCTGAGGCAGGCGATTGTTATCGTCGATGACACCCCCATCACCGCCCTGCAGTTCGACCATCTGCCGGAATTTTTCCAAAGCCTGGCCAGAAGAAATCAGTTTGGCACTGTGCTGTTTTCCTTCCGCAACCGTGTGAGACACACCGCCGAGATGCAGCATCCAACCTGCAAGCTCGAGGCAAAGTCCCACCAAATCTTCCGGCCCGCCGCCGCGCAGGACTTCGACGACCTCCATCACTTCCAGGGCATTGCCGATCTTGTTTCCTAAGGGCTGATCCATATCCGTGATGAGCGCGACTACTTTCTTTCCCATCCGCTCTCCGGTTTCAACCATCAATTCCGCGAGGAAGACGGCATCTAGCTCGTTCTTCATGAAGGCGCCGGATCCAGTCTTCACATCGAGCACCAGCGCGTCGATACCTTCCGCCAGTTTCTTGCTCATGATAGACGCGCAAATTAAATACGGACTTTCCACCGTGCCGGTTACATCGCGTAACGCGTAAAGTTTGCGATCAGCCGGTGCGATCTCTGCCGTTTGGCCAATCATCGCGCAGCCACAGATTTCCAGCACACGGCGGAACTCGGCCACGGAAAGATTCACGTTGAAGCCGGGAATGGCTTCCAATTTGTCTAGCGTTCCACCGGTGTGCCCCAGGCCGCGCCCACTAATCATGGGAACCGCGATCCCAGCCGCCGCGGCCAGGGGAGCGAGCACCAGAGAAGTTTTGTCGCCGACGCCGCCCGTGGAGTGCTTGTCAACTTTCTTAGCCCGCAATGAAGAAAGATCGAGCACATCGCCAGAATGCAGCATCGCATCAGTCAGCGCTGCCGTCTCTGGTCGCGTCATCCCCTTCAGCACTACTGCCATCAGCCACGCCGACACTTGATAGTCGGGGATGGCTCCCTCAGTGTACGCATTCACCAGTCCTTCGATTTCGCCCCGCGTTAGTTCAACGCCGTCTCGCTTTTTGCGGATCACATCAATCGCACGGAACGTTTGCGGAACGGATGTCGGCTGCATCACTGTAAGCGGAATCCTTCCGGAAGAAGTTCTGTGATGTGCGCCTGCTTCGGTTCGGTTGCGCCCTGGAAAAAGATGGTCGCGTCAGGACCGAACTCGTAAATCACTTGACGGCAGGCGCCGCAAGGCGAGCAGGCAACTCCGTGGTCGTTGACGACGGCTACTGCCCGAATCTCAATCTTCGGACCCAATTGCGCGACCGCGGAAAAAATCGCGGTTCGCTCCGCGCAGTTGGTCATGCCATAGGACGCGTTCTCGACATTGCAGCCAGAAAAGATTTTGCCGTTGGTCAGCAGGATTGCCGCGCCCACGCGGAACTTCGAGTACGGAGCATGTGCGTTTTTCATTACTCTAGCGGCCGCTTGGTCCAGTTTTTTCCGCAGGTCGGCGGACACCGTCTTCGTGCGCATAGAGGAAATAAATACCCTGGAAATGCAGTTGAATTAGCTGGCTGCAATCGCCGAATCGTGCGCCATTGTAAACCCTCGCTGCCAATTCCGGTATTCTCTTGCCGCCGCCTCGACAGGAACATCTCAAGACAATCGAAATTCGCGTTGTAAGATTGCCTGCCGTACAATTGCTCTGCAGGGAATTCGCCCGTGTTCAGGCCTCGCGGGCTCGCATTGCGACGAAACAATTACACCTAGAGATGCTATGTCGTTCGATCACGGTCATTCCAGCCTAGCGGGCGAATCCAGAAGCAAGGTCGCGTTCCGCGAGCACGACAATTCCAGCATGCTCGCCGGAAGATCGCTCCTGCCAAACTCCGGTATTCCGCTCGACCTGAGTTGGTTGCAAGAAGTTCGGGTCAACACGAGCGCAGTGGAACGCCGCGCCCAGACGCAGGTAGCCCGCCGCACGGTGAAGAAGGAATGGCAGGCTGCGTGGCTTCTGCGTGCGCTGTCCTGCATGGACCTGACTACACTCTCGGGCGATGACACCGATGAACGCGTGCGGAGACTATGCGCGAAAGCGCGACAACCCATCCAGCAGGATCTTGTACAGAAGCTCGGGATCGAGGAGTTGGGCGTCAAGGTGGCGGCCGCGTGCGTTTATCACACCTATATCGAGACTGCGCTGAGTGCGCTGGAAGGCAGCGGAGTCCACGTTGCGGCAGTCTCGACCGGCTTTCCCGCCGGTCTGTCGCCACTGGCCGAGCGCGTTGCGGAAATTCGGCGGTCGGTGGAAGCGGGAGCTCATGAAATCGATGTTGTGATCACCCGTGCGCATGTTTTCGGCGGCCGCTGGCAGGCCCTCTATGATGAAGTCGCGGCTTTTAAGCAGGCCTGTGGTGCGGCGCACATGAAGGTCATTCTGGGAACCGGCGATCTGCTGACCTTGCGCAACGTGGCGCGGGCCAGCTTCGTCGCCATGATGGCTGGCGCAGACTTCATCAAGACTTCGACCGGCAAGGAACCGACGAACGCTACACTCCCGGTGAGCCTGGTCATGGTTCGCGCCATCCGCGAATATGCGCAGCAAACCGGAATGGCGGTTGGTTTCAAGCCGGCCGGGGGGATCCGCACCGCAAAGCAGTCCATCGACTGGCTGGCCATGATGAAAGAGGAACTCGGTCCGTCATGGATGCGAGCAGAACTGTTCCGCTTCGGCGCGAGCGGATTGTTGGGAGACATCGAGCGACAGTTGGAGCATTATGCAACCGGACGTTATTCTGCCGAATATCGTCATCCGATTGCATAGCTGGAAAATGTGTGCGTGAATGATTTTGGTCGAGCCAGAACGAGTGAGCCGAGCCCAATGAGCATTGCCGAAAAGTTTGCCACCATGGAGTACGGACCCGCTCCTGAAGATCCGAAAGAGGCAGAGGCGTGGCTGGAGCGCCACGGGCGGCGTTTCGGACTCTTTATCGGCGGAGCGTGGCAACCGCCCGCGGCAGGAGAATATTTCGACACGCTGGACCCGTCGAATGGCGAGAAGTTGGCGGCGGTAGCTCAAGGCGGTGTTGCGGACATCGACGCGGCCGTTCGCGCTGCTCGCGCGGCGTTTCCGAAATGGCGGGCACTCACTGCGCACGCCCGTGCCCGCCATCTTTACGCACTCGCGCGGCTGGTACAAAAACATTCCCGGCTTCTCGCGGTTCTTGAAACCATGGACAACGGAAAGCCGATCCGCGAGAGCCGCGACATCGATATTCCGCTCGTGGCCCGGCACTTCTACTACCACGCTGGTTGGGCGCAGTTGTTCGAGCAAGAGTTCCCCGGATACGAACCTTGCGGCGTGGTGGGTCAGATCATTCCGTGGAACTTTCCGCTCCTCATGCTGGCGTGGAAGATCGCGCCGGCGCTGGCGACGGGAAACACGGTGGTGTTGAAGCCCGCGGAGTTTACTCCGCTTACGGCGCTCGCGTTCGCTGAACTATGCCAGGAAGCGGCACTGCCCGCCGGAGTCGTCAACATCGTTACCGGAGACGGGTCGACCGGCGAGGCGCTGGTGAAGCATCCGGATGTCGATAAGATTGCGTTCACTGGGTCGACCGAAGTGGGACGCGCGATTCGCAACGCGACCGCCGCAAGCCACAAACGCCTTTCGCTCGAACTGGGTGGAAAATCTCCGTTCATCGTCTTCGAAGATGCCGACCTCGACAGCGCAGTCGAAGGTCTCGTCGATGGAATCTGGTTCAACCAGGGACAAGTGTGCTGCGCGGGTTCGCGCCTGCTAATGCAGGAGAGCATCGCGGAGACGTTGATGTCCAAGATTCGCGACCGCATGAGCACCCTGCGCATCGGAGCTCCGCTCGATAAGGCGATTGATATCGGCCCCATCGTCGCGCGCGTGCAACTGGATCGCATCGAACGCATGGTGGCACAGGGCGTGGCGGATGGCGCAACCTGCTGGCAACCTCAAGTTGTGTTGCCCTCGCGGGGTTTCTATTTTCCCCCGACTCTTCTGAGCAATGTGCATCCCACGTCGATCGTCGCGCAGCAGGAAATCTTCGGCCCTGTTCTCGCAACGATGACTTTCCGCACTCCCAAGGAAGCGGTTGAGTTGGCCAATAATACGGTCTATGGCTTGGCATCGTGCGTGTGGAGCGAGAACATCAACGTGGCGTTGCATGTGGCGGCGCAGCTCAAGGCGGGCGTCGTATGGGTAAATTGCACGAATCTGTTTGACGCGGCTTGCGGCTTTGGCGGATATCGCGAGAGCGGATATGGCCGCGAAGGTGGTAGAGAAGGGTTGCTCGAGTACATGGAGCCCGCCTGGTTCAAGCATGCGCCGAAACTGCAAACTGCGAACGCTCTGCCTGCTACACAGACAGAAGAGAAACCCGACCCAAGTACGCCCGCCATTGATCGCACGGTTAAGCTCTATATTGGCGGCAAGCAGGCGCGTCCCGACTCCGGCTACAGCATGGAAGTGCGCTCGCCTGACGGCCGACTGTTAGGCGAAGCTCCTCTGGGCAATCGTAAAGACATTCGCAATGCCGTCGAAGCGGCTCGCAAAGCTGAGGCATGGGCAAAGGCTACGGCGCACAATCGTGCGCAAGTTCTGTATTACTGTGCGGAGAACCTCGCCCAACGCCGTGGTGAAATCGTCCAGCGACTCGCCGGGGTCGTGGGTGAGAAACAAGCCACTGCCGAGGTCGACCTTGGCATCGAACGCATCTTTTCGTATGCAGCATGGGCCGACAAATTCGACGGCGCGGTGCACAATCCGCCTTTCCGTAATATCGCAATCGCGATGAACGAGGCGATTGGAACGGTCGGTGTAATCTGCCCCGCGGAAGCTCCGCTGCTGGGTTTTCTGTCACTGGTGATGCCGCTGCTCGCCGCGGGCAACACGGTGATTGCCGTTCCATCGGAAAAATACCCCCTCATTACCGGCGACCTCTACCAGCTTTTCGATACCAGTGACCTGCCGAGCGGCGCGGTAAATATCGTGACGGGCTATGCCTCGCAGCTTCTGAAGACACTCGCCGAACACGATGACGTCGATGGGATTTGGTGTTACGGGGACGAGGCTACCGTCGCGGCAGCGAAGGCGATGTCTAGTGGAAATCTGAAACAAGTCTGGACGAACGAAGGCCGCTCTATCGATTGGTTTAATCCTAAGCAGGCGGAAGGCCGCTGGTTCCTCGAGCACGCCACGCAGGTCAAAAATATCTGGGTCCCATACGGCGAATAGTCGTCGGCGTTCGGTCGTCGGGATTCGATCGTCGGCACTGGTTCGCGATTTGCATTTGTAGTGACCCGGCGCTAGCATACCTTGGTCCGCTTCGCCGCTTCATTCTCGTTTTGCACGTATCGGTTTCACCAAGGAGGACATATATGGGCATCGCAGTTTCCCCTCAAATTCATCCACAAGTCGCGGAGTTCATCGATAAGCCACGAAAAATGTTGATCAACGGAAGGTGGGTGAACGCCGCCTCCGGAAAAACTTTTCCTACTTACAATCCCGCTACCGGCGAAGTTTTGGCTCAGGTCGCGGAAGGCGATCGCGAAGATATCAATCAAGCTGTACAAGCTGCTCGCAGAGCCTTTGACAACGGCCCGTGGCGACGGATGACTGCATCCGAACGCGGCCGCCTGATCTGGAAACTCGCCGATCTGCTCGAACAGCATACCGAGGAGTTCGGCTACATCGAGAGCCTCGACAACGGCAAACCTCTCAGCATTGCCAAGGCCGCCGACGTTCCGCTCGCGGTCGATCTGTTCCGCTACATGGCGGGATGGGCGACCAAGATCGAAGGCAACACCATTCCACTCTCGGTTCCCTACACGCCCGGCGCAAAGTATCTCGCCTACACGCTGCGCGAGCCCGTCGGCGTGGTTGGGCAAATCATCCCCTGGAACTTCCCGCTTCTCATGGCAGCGTGGAAACTTGGTCCGGCATTAGCTACAGGCTGCACAGTCGTATTGAAACCCGCCGAGCAGACCCCACTCTCCGCGCTGCGTCTCGGCGATCTGATCATAGAGGCGGGCTTCCCCGACGGCGTCGTCAACATTGTGCCCGGTTATGGCGAGACGGCCGGGGCCGCGTTGGCGGCTCATCCCGACGTAGACAAGATCGCTTTCACCGGGTCCACGGAAGTAGGCAAGCTGATCGTCCACGCCGCGACCGGCAATCTGAAGAAGGTGTCGTTAGAGTTGGGTGGCAAGTCTCCGAACGTCGTGTTCAAAGATGCGGATCTCGAGACGGCCATACCCGGCTCCGCGAGCGCCATCTTCTTCAACCATGGCCAGTGCTGCTGCGCCGGTTCGCGGTTGTACGTCGAGAAATCGATTTACGATCAAGTGGTGGACGGAGTCGCGGAGCATGCCCGAAAAATCAAGGTCGGCTCGGGCCTTGACCCGGAGACGCAGATGGGTCCTCTGGTTTCCGAAGAGCAAATGAATCGGGTTTGCGGATACCTGGAGTCCGGATTCTCCGAAGGCGCAAAAGCTGTGGCTGGCGGCCACAAGGCCGGTGACCGCGGATACTTCGTCGAACCTACGGTCTTGGTGAACACGAAGGAAAGCATGAAAGTCGTGCAGGAAGAAATCTTCGGACCGGTCGTGACGGCGATGCCATTCACGGATCCGGAAGAAATCATTCCCCGGGCCAACGACAGCGACTACGGCTTGGCCGCTGCAGTCTGGACGCGCGACATTGGCAAGGCGCATCGCATGGCGGAGCAGCTTCGCGCCGGCACGGTGTGGATCAACTGCTACAACATCTTCGACGCGGCCATGCCCTTCGGAGGTTACAAACAATCTGGTTGGGGACGCGAGATGGGACACGACGCCCTCAATCTCTACACACAAACCAAAGCCGTCTGCACCAGGATCGCGTAAGCAATTTGCGGTCTTTAAAAGCAATCGGACGGTGGGTCAACTCCACCGTCCTTTTATCCTTGCCATCTTTAGCTGGTGGTTCTCTATTTCTCCATTAGCAGAACCTTCTCGGCATCATCGATTTCCGTCAGCTTCACCTCGATCACTTCGCTCGTAGCGGTCTGCACATTGCGGCCCACGAACGTCGCTTCGACGGGAATTTCCCGATGTCCGCGATCGATCAGCACGCACAGTTGCACGCGTCGTGGTCTGCCGTGCGAAAAAAGCGCGTCGAGCGCGGCCCGAGTGGTGCGTCCCGTAAACAGAACATCATCGACCAGCACAATGTTCTTATCCTCAATCTCAAATCCAATCTCTTTCTCCTGTACCACCGGCTTAGGGCCTAGCGTCGAGAGATCATCGCGGTAAAAAGTTATATCCAAAGTTCCCACCGGTACTTTCGCGTTCTCAATTCGGGCAATGATCTTGCCCAATCGTTCCGCGATCGGAACTCCACGACGGCGAATTCCGACCAGTCCCAGGCCGTCGATACCGCCATTTTTTTCCACGATTTCGTAAGCCAGTCGTACCAGCGTACGCTCAATTTCCGATGCGGACATGAGTTGAGCCTTCTGGCGAAGGCCAGTCTTGCGCGAAGGATTCTTGGCATTCATTCGGAGTTGTGCCTCGGCAGCCGGGAACCGGCTACCCAATGTAGTCAACGCGCTCTCCCAGGTCAAGCGCCCTGAGAGTCTCATATTAATTCAGCGGAACTTGCCCCGATGGAAAGTCTAAATGTTAAACTTCTCGACAGGTTCCGTTTCGCAAAGGCTTCCGGAGAATGCCCGTTGGCTGGGGCACTCTGTTTTTATCGTGCGCGCGAGCGGAGGGGTTCCGTCTCGCACGGATACCAGATTGATGTTCTGAGGACATAGGCTCGCGGCATCCGTCGCGACAATCCCCACGCCCTGATTTCTGCCCAGGGCCTTGGCTCGATAGAGAGCCGCGTCCGCCAACGCAATCGATTCCTCGGCGCAAATCGCCTCAAACGCATCGCGGCTCCAGGGATACGCGGCCCATCCTACGGAGCAGGTTTTTTTTACGGTGATTCCCTGGCCAAGATCGAACGCTTCCGACGCCATCACCTCCAGAATGCGGCTGCAGAACGCTGGAATCCCCGATGGATCGGCCGAACGACTCATAATCAGAAATTCTTCTCCGCCCCAGCGCACCAGCACATCGGACTTGCGGACGACCGTGGAGAGCCTTTGTGCCACGAGTTGCAAAAGCCTGTCTCCGGCAGGATGGCCGTGCCGATCGTTTACTTCTTTGAAAAAATCCATGTCTACCATGATGAAGACCAGGTCCCGATGATCCAGTTCCCGAACATCGCTACCTCGGGCGCGCTGATAATTTCGCAGAACCTGCCCGGCCTCTGCCGGAAGAATCTCTTCTAGATAGCGCCGGTTCCAAACTCCGGTCAGTACATCCGTGAAGGAGATTTCCTGCAACTCCAAATTCTTTCGTTGCAATTCCAGACTGTGCCACCTCAGCGAATGTTCCTTGTTTTCCAGTTCATCCTTGAGCCGGCACATTTCGTCCAGGTTCTGCCTCGACAATCGCAGCAGGCTGAGTAGCTCCTGATCCAATAAATGTTGTCTGAAAAACACTAACGTGCCCATCACGAGCATAATGCCTACGGTCAATAGCAGCCGATAAGTGCGAACCTTCTGCGGCGCATCTCCGCCGAACTGCGCCCAAGCCATCATGAGCGGAGTAATGAACACGGCCACCATAGCGAGACGCGCTTTCCAAATTTCGTGACCGCGACTGGGCACTTCTTCGAACGGATGCTGGGCCACGATCTCGCGCGGCAAGAAGCCAATTCGCACAAACCAGACCATTCCGGCCACCAGCGGAACGTCGAAAAGACTGCCCGTGTAATACAGATGGAGATCGATTGCCTCGCTGGCCATCAGTGAGGCGACGCAATAGAGCAAGGTTGCGACGAAGAGATGGAAGTAAAGGCTGCGCCACGCTCCGTGGCTCCGTCGCCATACCAGCATCAAGCTAGTGGCCAATACCAGCTCTTCGGAAACATACAGCAGGTCAAAACTTCTGCCATACGCCAATTCGCTGGGATGTACATACTGCCAGGGAATCACGACAAACAGGTACAGGAAAAGCCACCAGGTAAACAAAAGCGCGAAATCGAGCGTGCCCACTCGCAACCTGCGCTCGCCCTGCTGAACATGTGGTTCGATCGCCACCGCGGCCATCATGGGAACAATATGCAGAAACAGAATTACGTCTCCAACAAATGAATTGGGCACGTCATGCCGCAAATAAACTTCCAGATAGGTCCACATGAGTTGCGCGGCCAGCCACATCCCCAGACCTAGCCCTAGAAGCGTCCAGAATAAGCGGGCCTTCGGTGCCGCCTGCCTCACATTGGAAAAGACTGCGCCCATTGCGCAAAGCAGAATGAGATTTTGCAGAATGTCGCCAAAGGCGGTCAGAGCAAATCCGCGGGGGGCCAACAGCGACAGCAGGACCTGTACGCACACCACCGCGCACGCGGCGGCCGTCCACTTGCTTGCGTGCTGAAGCGGAGATTTCCCCACGTTCCAAATTGTATGGTCCGCGGGAACCGCGCCTGTATTACCGAGGTAATCAAGATGGCGAGACGGAAACTGGGTGTAAGCACTTACGCGGGTGTAAAGCACCTACGAAAGTACGGCGGAAAAGCGCTGCACGAAACGGTAAACGTCTTGATAGGAGTTGTACAGGGGCACCGCCGCGACCCGCAGGGTATCGGGCTCCCGCCAGTCTCCGATCACTTCCGCCGCGGCCAGCTGGTCGCAAAGCTTGCGGCTAGCGCCTGGTAACCGGATCGAGAGCTGAGCGCCCCTTCTTTCCTCCTCGCGGGGCGTGATGATAGAAAACCGGTGCGAAGCGTGCTGATCGAACAGAAATTGCATGTATCCGGTGAGCGACACGCTCTTGGCCCGCAACCGTTCCAGGCCCGCCTCGGCGAAGATTTCCATCGAGGCGCGCAGCGCGGCCAGCGCCAGGATCGGAGGATTGCTCAATTGCCAGCCTTCTGCCCCCTCCATGGCATGAAAGTGCGGCCCCATCCGGAAGCGCGTCGTTTCATCGTGTCCCCACCATCCCGCCAAGCGGGGCATTTTCCACGCACGCGCATGCCGTTCGTGGACAAAACATCCTCCAACACAACCCGGACCTCCGTTCAAATATTTGTAGTTGCACCAGACCGCGAAATCGGGCCCCCAGTCGTGAAGCCGCAGCGGTATATTTCCGACGGCATGGGCCAGATCGAATCCGACGACGCATCCCTTTCGCTGCCCGGCTCTCGTGATTCCTTCCATGTCGAACGCTTGTCCCGTGACGTAGTTCACTCCCCCGATGAGGATCAGCGCAATCGAGTCGCCTTCTTGTTCGATCCGCGACTCGATATCCTGATTGCGCACGCAAGCTTCGCCATCCCGGGGCATGAGTTCGAGCAGCGACGAGGCTGGATCAAAACCATGGAATCGGATTTGCGACTCGACCGCATACTGATCCGAGGGAAAAGCTCCGCCTTCGACGAGAATCTTGTGCCTGTCTGTCGTGGGACGATAGAACGACACCATCATCAGGTGCAAGTTCACGGTCAGCGAGTTCATCACCACCACTTCCGCTGGTTGTGCCCCCACCAGGCCTGCGGTCTGCTGCGTGAGCAGCCGGTGATAAGGCATCCACGGGTTCCGTGCATGGAAGTGCCCTTCCACGCCGAGATCCGCCCAGTCGCGAAGCTCCTGCTCAAGATACGCGCTCGCAGTTTTCGGCTGCAGCCCGAGCGAGTGTCCGCACAGATAAATGCAATCATCGCCAGTTTTTGTTTTTGGAATGAGGAAGCGCTGGCGAACCTGCGCCAGGGGATCGCGGGCATCCATTGCCACTGCAAAATCTTCGCTGGCCTGAAATCGAGGACCAGTCACGAAACCAGCTCCACAGGGTTGAGTTCGCTGCGGATCAACTGGTCGGCCTTCTTCCAGTCGAGGTCTTCGATGTGATCGATCCCCTCACAAAGTTCCGTCAGCATGAGATCCTGCACCTGCCCACGCTTTAGCGCGGTTGCGTAGGGAATACGATGAAAGGTCACCATTGCGTACTTGGGGACAAAGAGCTGCGGATATTTTGCCTCTAGAGCCAGCTCTACCTTCTTGCGCAACAGAAATCGCGGATCGGCCACCCGGTCTCGCATCTCCACAAAGTTTTCGACCGCCAGGTCGGCAATCGCATCGGTATTGATTTTTCGCGCCTCTTCGAATTCTCGGAAAACCCGGTCCCAGTCGGCTCCATACCGGTCAAGCAGCGCCAAGAACGCAGTACAGTCTTCAAAACCGCAATTAATTCCCTGTCCAAAGAAAGGAACAATCGCATGCGCTGCATCCCCCAGCAGCAGAATCCGCCCGTCAAGATGCCAGGGCGAGCATTTGATCGTCACCATCGCGCCCGTGGGATTGGCAAAAAAGTTATCAGCCAGATCCGGCATAAGCGGAATCGCATCCGGAAACCGCGACTGAAAAAACTCGACCACTGCAGCAGGCGTGATCAATTGGGCAAAACTGTCCGGACCTTCGAACGGCAGAAAGAGAATGCAGGCAAATGTCCCGTCAACGTTGGGCAGGGCAATGAGCATGTAGTTGCCCCGCGGCCAGATGTGAAGGGCCTTGGTTTCGAGGACACGCTTGCCATTTCCTCCGGCTGGAATCATCAGTTCCTTGTACCCGTAGTTGAGATATTGCTGTGAGAAATTGAAGCGGCTCAACTTGAGCATTTCCCCACGGATCGCCGACGCCGAGCCATCACAACCGATTACCACAGGTGAATCAAGAGTACGGTCCTCGTTGGTCCGCTCATTCCGGACTTGAAGCGCTCGCGTCTTGGGGTCGATCCCGATACAGCGCTGTTGAAAATGAATCTGAACGCCGTGGGCCTCGGCCGCGCTCATCAGCCCAATATTCAGTTCGGCGCGGGAAATGGAATGGATGACTTCAGCCTCATTTTTCCCATAAGGCTGAAATGTCAGATCGGCTGTAACCGAATGCATCATCCTTCCCTTCATCGGAATGGCGACCTTTCGCATGTCATTCCAAAGGCCGGCTTCGGAGAGCGCGTGGATGCCACGTGTAGACAGGGCCAGATTGATCGACCGACCTGCGCGGATGGGCACGCGTCGCATATCCGGACGACGTTCGTAGATCTCAACGCAAAAACCGCGCCTGACCAGGCCAAGGGCAAGCAGTGGTCCGTTGAGCCCTGCGCCAATCAGCGAAATGTTCCTGGCGTCGTTAGCCATGCCGAAAAGAGAATGAACACGGATTGCGCGGAAAAAGTTAACGGGTTATTCGGTCAGCAGCGTCCGCGCCTCCCATAATTCCGGGAAGAATTTCTTGTCCAGCGTATGTTTCAAGTACGACGAACCAGCGCTTCCCCCGGTTCCCCTGCGCACCCCAATCACGCGCTCTACCAGTTGAATGTGCCGAAGCCTCCAGCTCACCACCAGTTCGTCAAACTCAGTGAGCCGTTCGCACACATCAATCCAGTCGCGATGGCTGCGCTCATCCCGGTAGAGCGAAAGGATCGCCCGGGCTCGCGCGTCGAAGCGCTCACGTTCAGTCGCTTTGTCATCGACCCGCAGATTGCCCATCGACCGCAACGCGTCGAAGAAGACATCGTGCAGAGACGGCTCACTCAGTCGTCGTTCCAAAAGAGCATGCGCTTCCGGAGTCGGCCGGTGATAGCGCAACATCTTCTCGTCCTTCAGGCCGCACAGGAATTCCAGCTCACGAAATTGCTCCGATTGAAATCCGCTGGCCGGTTCCAGCTTGCCGCGGAATGCCAGGAAGTGCGTGGGGAGCATGGTCTCAAGAATCGTAAACTGCTCCACCAGCACTCGCGTAATTTCCGTGCAGCGTCGCAGCAGCCGCGCCGCTTCATACACTTCGTCCCGTGATGAAGGATTCGTCCCCGCCGCCCGCAGGTTCGCGACCACCGCGTCCAGATCATGCAACAATTCCCTGAACCACAGCTCATAGGTTTGGTGCACGATGATGAAAAGCAACTCATCGTGATGTTGCGGTGAAGATTGTGGATGTTGAAGTTTAAGGAGCTCCGGAACCTTGAGATACGAACTGTAAGTAAGCTGCTCGCCCTGGGGCACGATTGGCCCTCCGCCTGCAGATGTCACTCCCTCGGCGGTCGCGACCGCGTTCTCGCTTTTCAATCCCAGAAACGAAGCTGCATTTCCGCCCAGCAACAGGGCTTTCGCAGATTCCGGCAAATTACTTGTTCGAATCAGCGATCCTACGTGATGTTCACCCAGAGGGAAGGGGTAATCCGAACCCAACATCACGCGATCGGCTCCCATGGTTCCGACCAGAAAGTGCAGTGCGCGATTGTCGAACACGGCCGAATCCACATGGAAACGATTCAAGTATTGGCTGGGCGGCAACTCGCAAACGCCATGTGCCGCCGGATGATGCTGCCATGCGTTCTCCAGCCGTCCCAGCAGGAACGCGAAACTTCCTCCGCCGTGAGCGAAGCATATTCGCAGCCTCGGCGGCAGCTTGTCGAATGCTCCCCCTAAAATCAGTGCAACCATGCCCAGCTGCGTCTCCGCAGGCATGCCTACGGTCCACGGCATCATGTAGTTCGACATCCGCTGCGGTGCCATCATGTCCCAGGGATGAACCAGCACCGCCGCGCCTTCATCCGCGCAGTGATGCAGAAATGTCACAATGCCCGGATCGTCGAGATTTTTATTGCCAACGTGATTGCCAATCTGCACTCCAAGATGGCCCGCCCGCATGCACCTGCTCAGTTCTTTGCACGACTCGTCGATATCCTGCAAAGGAACCTGGCACAATGACTTCAGCCGGCCCTTTCCCTGCGCGCACAGTTCCAGCGCTAGATCATTGAACAAGCGCGCACAGTCCGATGCATGCTCCGAGGGACGCTCGTAGGCGAACAGAACCGGCGTGGCTGAGAAAACCTGCATCTCGATGCCGTCCCGGTCCATTTCGCTGAGCCGCACTTCAGGATCCCAACACGCGGAATAAATCTGGCGGAAGAATCGACCGCCGACCATGATCTCCGCCTTCCCTGCGTCCGTGTGCTTGATCCACGGCCAGTCGGGCGTGCCGTAACGCGCCACTAGATCCGGCCAGGTGCGGGGAAAGAAATGATTGTGGATGTCGATGACAGCCATCTTTATTGTTTGCCGGGATGAACCGCGCCACAGTGTTTGCACTTGCGCAGGTTCTCGTTGCTGTGGAACTGCTCAAACAAGGGAGGCAGATCGCGCACAATACTCTTCAGTTTTACTTCTGCCCGATGTAACAATTGATGACACTTCTGGCAATACCATTCAAACCCATCCCGTGCGCCCTCAGGGCGTGGCATCTCCACTACCACTCCGATGCTGCCCTCTTGCAGCCGCTGGGGCGAATGCCGCATGTGCTTTGGCAGCAGAAAGATCTCGCCCTCTCTGATCGGAACCTCGAGCGGAGGCTTGCCGGGAGTCTCCATGATGCGAAGAAAAATGTTGCCCTTCAGCTGGTAGAAAAATTCTTCGGTTGGATCGTCGTGATAATCGCGCCGCTGGTTAGGACCTCCGACCACGGTCACCATCATCTCGCCATCTTCCCACACCTGCGCATTTCCCACAGGCGGTTTGAACTTTTCTTTGTTTTCTTCAATCCATCCCTGAAAGTTGAGCGCCTGGAGCGTCTTAATGGACGGCATAGGACTCCTATTTCTCGGGCTTGTAGGCCATCGCCCGGATTTCGATCAGCAGATGCGGATGCGGCAACTGGTGCACAGCCACGGTGGTTCGAGCGGGCCCATCGTTGCCGAAGTATTTACCGTATACCTGGTTGTATCCCGCGAAATCGTTCATATTCACCAGGTAAGTCGTCAGCTCAACCACATCCTCGAGTTGCGCGTTCACGCTCGACAGGATGTCGCGCACGTTCTCGATGACAGACTTGGTTTGCTCCCGAATATCGAGACGCGTCGTTCCCAGCTCATCGACCTCGGCGCCCGCAATCGTGTTATCGGCGCGGCGTGCACTGGTTCCGGATACAAAAAGGAAGTCGCCCGCGCGCTTGAGGTGTGGATATTTGCCTCGCGGCCTTGCCTTGCCGTCAATTACTTTGCTCTCGACTTTCCTCATCGTTCGATTTCACTCGTCCGGCTCAGACCTACAACCCGATGCAGATATTGTTCAGCTCGGAATAGAAATTCAGTGAATGCAATCCGCCTTCGCGTCCGATGCCGGAGAGTCCTACGCCTCCAAACGGCGTTCGCAAATCCCGCAAGAACCAGCAATTCACCCACGTAATGCCGACCTTCATCTGCTGCGCCACGCGATGGCCGCGCTTCAAATTCGTCGTCCAAATTGAAGCCGCCAATCCGTACCTGGTGTCATTCGCCATACTAACCGCTTCCTCCTCCGTATCGAAAGCAGCGACATGACACACCGGCCCAAAGATTTCTTCCTTCACGCAGCGCGCCGATTCCGGCAGTCCAGTATAGATCGCCGGTTGCACGTAAAAGCCCCGGTCGAGCTCATCGCCGAACTCGGGAACACCGCCCCCGGTGATGACGGTCGCTCCTTCTTCGCGTGCCCATCGGTAATACGAAAGCACTTTCTCGCGATGCTGCGACGAAATCAGCGGCCCAAGGTCCGTGGCCTGTTCCCAAGGAGACCCGGCTCGCAGGCTCTCTGCCTTGCGCTTCAGAGCGTCGACAAATCGATCGAAAATCGCGCGTTCAACATAAACGCGCTCCGCGCACAGGCAAACCTGCCCGGTATTGAAGAATACAGCCTCGCTGACCCCGCTCACCGTTTCTTCGAAGTCACAGTCGGCGAAAACGATTGCGGCATTCTTGCCGCCGAGTTCAAAAGAAACTTGCTTTACCGATGCCGCAACCGTCTTCATGATGGAGGCCCCGGTCTGCGACTCGCCGGTAAAGGTGACGGCATTCACATCAGCGTGTTGCGTCAGAAATTCGCCCGCCGAGTTTGCTCCAAAGCCGTGGACTAGGTTATAGACTCCGTTGGGAATTCCAGATTCCTTCATCACCTCGGCGAGCAGCGTTGCGGTCGCCGGAGTTTCCTCCGAAGGTTTCACGACCACCGTATTTCCACACGCCAAGGCGGGTGCGACCTTCCACGTCAGCAACAAGAGAGGCAAGTTCCAGGGAGTGATAATGCCAACGACCCCAAGCGGCTTGCGGACAGCATAATTCAGCGCGTTCTTTCCATTAGGACTCTCGGTCTGAAAGGATTCCAGACCCGCCGTCGTGATCATGTCGGCAAACACGCGAAAATTCGCCGCCGCGCGCGGAACATCCAGCCGTGAAGCCACCGCCACGGGCTTGCCTGTATCCGCTACCTCCGCCGCGACGAAGCGATCGAAACGCGCTTCGATCCCGTCGGCCACCTGATGCAGTCGCGCAGCGCGTTCGGGAATTGTCCATCGACCCCACTCGCGTCCGAGGGCCTTGCGGGCCGCTCCTACTGCATCATCGACCAGGCCCTGATCCGCTTCCGCGACCTGCGCGATCACGCTGCCGTCCGCCGGGTTCACGTCGGCAAATTCCCGCGTACCAGTTACGAACTGCCCGTCGATATAGTTCAGGAGTGACTTCAATCGCGTGAACCCCGCCGCATCGCAACCGCCTCACCTTAGACCAAACCACGGTTCTGGCGGTACGCTCAGTTGTTGCGTTCTACCAAGTACCGCTCCAGCGCATCCCGCCACATCGGAACGGCAATTTCATACCGCTGCAGGCTCTTCCCCGATAAAACGGAATACGCCGGACGGGGCGCGGGACGCGCCACTTGTTGACTGCTGACCGGACGCACCTCGGTGGCAAGGTGCGCCCTCTTCACGATCTCGCTCGCGAATTCAAACCACGAACAATTTCCTGAGTTCGTGGCGTGCACAATTCCACAGGCATGGTTGCGACATAATTCGATGATCACTCTCGCCAAATCCACCGAGTAGGTCGGGCATCCACGCTGGTCATTCACGACATCCAGAGCTGGCCGGCTCGCTGCCAGTTTCAGAATCGTATCGGGGAAGCACTTCCCTCCCGTTCCAAACAGCCAGGAAGTGCGCGCGATGCAGCACTCCGGCAACACCTCTAGCAACCGGACCTCCGCCTCCGCCTTGGACCGTCCGTACACACTTGGCGGCTTCCGCGCATCTTCAGTTTCATAGGGCGTGGTCTTTTTTCCGTCGAACACGTAGTCCGAACTGAGAAACAAAAGCTTCGCGCCGGTCCGCTTCGCCGCCTGCGCGGCATTCACTGCCCCGTCGCGGTTCACGGCAAAGGCCAGATCGGGATGACTCTCGCAATCGTCCACGTTGGTGTATGCCGCAGCCAGCACAATCCATTCGGGGCGAGCCTTCTCGACCACTTGCAGCACCTTGTCCGCATCGCGAATGTCGACATCGCGCGAGCCCAGACCGACCACCTCATCCCGCGTCCATTCGCGCATGAGCGCCTTGCCCAACAGACCGGAGGCGCCAAGAATCGTCACTTTCATTTCGCTGGTTTCCTGCGGCTATTCGAAAGTCTCGGCATCGCGAAGAGCGATGCCGCGCTGGTCTTTCGCGGAGACGATCGGTTCGCCTTCCACTTCCCAGTCAACCTTCAATTCTGGATCACTCCATGCGAGAGTGCGTTCGTGTTCTGGAGCATAGTAGTCGGTCGCCTTGTACAGCACCTGCGCCTTCTCCGAAATCACGCGGAATCCATGCGCGAAGCCTGCCGGTATCCACAGCATCCGTTTGTTCTCGCCCGAGAGGCGCACCGCCTCCCAGCCGCCGAACGTTGGGGAACTTTTGCGCATGTCCACTGCGACATCCAGGATTTCTCCCTCCACGGCGCGCACCATTTTCCCCTGTGCATGTTTGATTTGATAGTGCAGTCCGCGCAGCACATTCCGCCGGGAACTGGAATGGTTGTCCTGCACAAACCGTTCGTCGATACCCATCTCCGCAAACGCCTTTTCGTTGTAGCTCTCGAGAAAGAACCCTCGCTCGTCGCCGAACACGCGCGGCTCCAGAATGACAACGCCCGGCAGAGAAGTCGAAATTTTTCTGAAAGCATCCATTGCCCCCCGCATCTAGGGAACCGCCGTCATTTCAGAATACCCTTTCACGCAAGAGCTGCAGCAGGTACGCGCCGTAGCTGCTGTTTTTCATTGTGCTTCCGATCTTTTCAACCTTTGCCGCGGTGATGTAGCCGGAGCGATAAGCAATCTCTTCCGGACACGCCACCATCAATCCTTGCCGTTTTTCGATTGCCTGGATGTAAAGTGCCGCATCCATCAATGACTCGTGCGTACCCGTGTCCAGCCACGCCATACCGCGGCCCATCACCACAACTTCCAGTTCTCCCTTGTTCAGGTAGGCTCGGTTGACGTCGGTAATCTCGAGTTCGCCGCGGGCGCTCGGTTTCAGCGATTTCGCAATCTCCACCACTTGGCTATCGTAAAAATAGAGTCCGGTTACGGCATATCGCGACTTTGGTTGCTTGGGCTTTTCCTCGATGCTCAACGCGCGCCCGTCGTTGTCGAACTCGACCACCCCATAACGTTCGGGATCATGCACTGGATATGCAAAGACCCGTGCTCCATTCACTTTACTCGCCGCTTCTCGCAAATCTTTCGCCAGATCATGTCCGTAAAAAATGTTGTCTCCCAGAACCAGAGCACAAGGACTGCCCCTGAGAAATTCTTCTCCCAACAAAAAGGCCTGCGCAATCCCTTCGGGTTTGAGCTGCGCCTGGTAGCTCAGACGAATGCCAAACTGATTTCCATCGCGCAAGACGGACTGAAACCTGGGCACATCCTCGTGAGTCGAAATCACCAGAATGTCGCGGATTCCCGCCAGCATCAGCGTGCACAGCGGGTAATAAATCATCGGTTTGTTGTACACAGGAAGCAGACTTTTTCCCATGGCCTGAGTCACGGGATAAAGGCGCGTGCCCGATCCTCCTGCCAAGATGATGCCTTTGTATCGCGTGCTCTCGGTCATGATCTGATCGGTCTGCCTCGTCGTCGAGTACAGCAATTAACTGGAATAGTGCGTGGCTACCCACTGCCGGTAGCTCCCGCTGGTCACATTCCGCACCCACTGTTCATTCTCAAGATACCAGCGGACGGTCCGGCGAATGCCGCTCTCAAATGTCGCTTTCGGTTTCCATCCCAGTTCGCGTTCGATCTTGCGCGCGTCCATGGCATAGCGCCGGTCATGTCCCGGCCGGTCCTTCACGAAGGTAATCAGCGCACGGCGGGAGTCCCCGGCACGCGGCGCCATCTCATCCACAAGGTCGCAGATGGTCTCGACGATCTCAATGTTCGGCTTCTCATTCCAACCTCCAATGTTGTAGGTATCTCCGGGCTGACCGTCCCGTAGCACGGTGGCGATCGCCTCGCAGTGATCTTCCACGTAAAGCCAATCGCGCACGTTCTTCCCATCTCCGTAAACCGGTAATGGCTTCCCCTCGCGAGCGTTAAGGATAATCAGCGGAATCAGCTTCTCGGGGAACTGAAACCGTCCATAATTATTCGAACAATTCGTCGTAAGCGTCGGCAGACCGTACGTGTGGTGATAGGCGCGCACCAGGTGATCGGAAGCGGCCTTCGAGGCGGCATACGGACTGTTGGGAGCGTACGGAGTGGTTTCGCAAAATGGCGGATCGTCCGGCCCCAGCGAACCGTACACTTCATCGGTGGACACGTGCAGAAACCGAAAGCGATTCCGCTCAGGTTCTGGCAGCGCTCCCCAGTATGCTCGCGTCTCTTCCAGCAATGAGAAGGTCCCATCGACATTCGTGCGAATGAACTCTTCTGGACCACGGATGGAGCGGTCGACATGACTTTCCGCCGCGAAATGCACGATCGCGCGCGGCTCGTGTTTCTCCATCAGTTGCCCGACCAGATCCCGATCGCCGATATCGCCGTGAACGAATTCATACCGCACATCCTTGTGGACGGCGATGCTGTCCAGATTGTTTAGGTTCCCCGCATACGTCAGTTTATCCAGATTCACGACCGACACCGATTCATCCTGCGTCTGCTGCAGGATGAAGTTGGAGCCGATGAAACCCGCGCCCCCGGTGACCAGGATGATATTTTGCATGCCCAATGTCGCTCGCTTCCAGGCTACTGCTCGCAGCCGTGCCGCTTGCACGACAAGCACTTGATTGTAATAAATAAGCACGGGGTGAGCCCCGTCCTCTGCTCAAATGTTGAGCTTTTATCTTTGCCGGGCCCCACGCCACAGCCGCCAGGGAAGCCACCATCTTTCCCACCTTCTTCCACCTTCAGCCGGCTCGCCGGGCCATGAATCATCGATGCCGTGCGTACCGCATCCTAACCTGCCCTCCCTCTCGTGTCCACGCCCGCCCCGACCGTTGCAGTACCCGCGAACGTCTTTCTTGGCGAGCTCGGCAGTTCCCATCCCATCAGCTGCAAGTACATTTTCTCAATGTCCCTGGCAATCTTGCGCCACTGATGCCGCTCCTCGATCCGCTTCTTGGCCGTCTTGCCTGCGGCCTCCCGCCCCGCAGGATTCGCAATTAAGAATCGCAAACGGTCTGCCAGCCGTCGCGGTTGTCCTTTACGCCATGAATCATGGAAATCCGCGGCCAGCGGGCGCCGGAAGCGATGAGAGGAAGACGGTGGAAGCTATGAAGAGACTGCTGGATTGAATTTGCAGCGGTGACGAGAACACCCAGCACTCCGGCGGCTTCAGAATAAGCAGAGGTTCACGCACAATGTCAGGAAGCCGGAAACGCAGCCCATTTGAAAACTTCGCCCTCTGCCCTGTATAAGGGACGGAACTCCTTGCCCGACGCCGCTTCCAATTCGCCCAGCGCGCCCAAGCCCCGCCGCTGGAGCATCCTTGCCGCAGGTCTGCTGCTGATCGCGCTCGCTCTGGTGGTGATCTACACCAGCCGTTCCGCGTTCCTCAGCCCGCTCGCTCTTGTCGTCGTCGCTGCCATTGGACTGGCCGCTCTCCTGCTCGAACTCCGTCTCCGCAAAGATCTATCCATCCGCGCCCCGCTTTGGCTCAATGTGCTTGGACTTATCTTCGCCGTGGCCGCCGTCTTCGCCGACTTTCTCCATCTTGGCGCGAACCTCCTGCTGCTCGCCGCGTTGGGAGCAGTCGTCTGCTTCGGCGTCAGCGGTGCCACCGTGCTGCATGCCCTCGGTAAGAAAAGAATCTGAATCCGGCGTCTGGCTTCCGCCGACCAGCTTTCGCATCAAGCTTCTTTATCATCCTGTCTTCGGGTGAGAACGCTGCGCGTTGCCCGAAATCGGAGGCTCCTGCTAACCCCGCGATCAGGCAGACCGGAAAGGCTTTTTGGAAGGTCAACCGCGGAAGCGAATTCCGAGGTCCGGAAGACGGAAGCCTCTAATGCTTAAACTCCACCGCGACCGTCGTCTCCACCACGGCCGGCTCGCCATTCACACGATACGGCTCAAACTTCCACCAGCGCAAAGCATCCATGGCCGCCAGCGCCAGCACCTCAGGACCGTTGAGTGCGTGCATGTTCACCACCGATCCATCCCGCCCCACGACAATGTCCAGCGCAATAATCCCTTGCAGGTTTGCCTTGCGCGCCTCCGCGGGATAGGTCGGCTCGACACGGTGAACCAACAGTTTCTCCATCGCTTCACCCGGCACCTGCACCTGCGGCTTTTCTGAGGACGTTATCTCCGGACTCTTCAATCCCGATTCCAACTCTTCCCAACCTCGATTCCAATGCCACCAGAGAACGGCGACGGCGAAGACCACGAAGACCAGAAGGATCGTCCATCCCACCCGGAATCGTTTCTTTCCTGGGCGCGCTCCGCTGCTGGGCGTTTTCCGGGCTCCTTCGCTCGCATTCCCGCTCTTTGCTGCCGTGGCGAAAGCCGGATTCGCGCTGACCTTGATCTCCGTTTCCGCCTCTTTGGCCCACCTCCGGATGGCTGCACGCTGGTTGGCGGACAGACCCATAAATTCGAGTCCACTGCAGAGCTTGTCCTGATACCGCACAATGGCCCGCGTTCGCAGAGGAGCCTCCACATCCGAGAGTTGTACTTCAATCGCCACCGCTTCGCCCGGAACTAATTCCTGCGCCAGCATGGCCGCGATCCCTCGCTCGCACGCATTCAGCGCGCGTCCGGGCACCGTGTCCGGAATCCCCGACCGCAGCACGGTCACGTCCAGCACCGCCTGCAGCGGAAACCGAGGCCCCCGCCTGCGCGACGTCCCATTCCATCCGATCACTCGTGCGCCAGTTGCCATTCAGTCTCTTAATGATCTCCGTTGTCACTCCGACCCTGATCTCAGCGAAGCGAGGAACCTACTTTTGCTTGTGTGGTTCCGGGTCTCAGAGCCGGACAGGGCGAGCGAAGGTCGGCTATCTGCCTACCGCCGCAGTTCAACAATCTCGCTTCCGCGCGCAAATAAGGCCACGCTCGCCATCCCAACAAACAGCCCATGCTCCACGATGCCCGGCATCTCGCTCAATTGCCGAGCCAACCCATCCGCATCCGGAATCTGCCCAAACCGGCAATCTAGAATATGATTATTTTCGTCCGTCACATAAGGCTTGCCGTCTGCGCCGATCCTTAACTGTACGTCGGCTCCCAGCGCCTTGATCCGTTTCGCCACCAGCGCCTGCGCAAACCGGATCACCTCCACCGGCAGCGGGAACCTACCCAGCATTGGCACCTGCTTCGAAGCGTCCGCCACAATCACCAACTGCTTCGTTGCCGACGCCACAATCTTCTCCCGCAGCATCGCCCCGCCGCCACCTTTGATCAGCCGCAGCTGCGGGTCAACCTCATCCGCTCCATCCACCGTGACCGCGATCTCCTGGCATTCATCGAGAGTCGTCAGCGGAATGCCCAAGCTCCGCGCCAGTTCCCCCGACCGAATGGAAGTCGGAATCCCGCGAATTCTCAGCCCATTTTTGACTTTCTCGGCAAGCAGCTTGATAAAGTAGGCGGCTGTTGATCCCGTCCCGAGACCGACGACCTGCCCATCTTTCACGAATGGCAAACTGGCTCGCGCCGCCGCCTCTTTTTCCTGATCGTTTTTTGTTCGGTCGCTATTCCGTTGATCGTCCGCCATAGTCCGGTGCCGCAATTCCGTTCCTAAGTTGTCATTCCGACCCTGAGCTGTGCCAAGGGGAGGAATCTGCCGTTGCTCTCCCCAGCAGGCCAGCAGGACATTTCAGCCCAAAATCCTCTCCGTATAAATCAAATATCCCGCCAGCACCAACCCAAACAGCACCATCAAAATCGTGATCAGATCCACCACAAACCCCGCCGGCTCAAACGTCCCAGCAGTCAACTGAGCCCGAGTCTTGCGATACCGCACTAGCCCCGCCACCACCAGCGCCACACCCGCAATAATCGTGAACGACCCCATGACCACGGAAATCCCCGCACTCTTTACTCGATGTCCCTGCAATGCCGTCAACTGCCGCATCGCAATCGAGAACCGCCCAATGGCGAATCCAAACACCACGATCGCGGCCCCGGTTCGCACCCAGGCCAGAAACGTACGCTCATTCGCCAGATGATCGCTCGCTCGATGGGAAATGGGATTCTCCCCCACGGCATCCTCCGTCACCCATGCTCCTCCACTGCCGCCAGCATTATTCCACAGCTTGAGCGATCAAACCGCAGCAATCACCTCGTAGGGACGCATCATCTCATTATCTTCATGTTCCAGGATGTGGCAGTGCCACACGTAGCGTCCCGTAAAGCCTTCGAAGGGAACAATAATCCGCGTCACCATCTTGGAGTGAGCCCGCACGGTATCTTTCCAGCCAGCCTCGTTCGCATCGGGAGGCTCTGGCGGTCCCAGGAAGTGTAACTGACGCTTGGTCTGGAACAGCCAGGGCTCATAGGGTTGGCGGTCGAGGATTTGGAAGCGCACTAGATGCAGATGGATGGGATGGGAGTCGCTGGTGGGATTGATCAGCGTCCAGATTTCAGTCGATCCCAACACCGGCTTTTCCGTGACCGGCATGTTCCAGTGCGAGCCATTCAGCAGCAACATGACGGGATTACCCGCCTTGTTGACATATTCGTTCAGTGTTAACAGGCGGGTCTGTACGGCCCGGGTTTCTGCGATCTTTGGCACTGCCCGCAGGGTGGGAGGCAGCGAACTTGTTTCGTTCGTCTTCTTGGCCGAGACGCGAAATTGCATGACAACGACAGCATCGTTTTTGAGAACCAGCTGCTCGCCCCGGTGTTCGCTGAAGTCGACTACAAGGTCGGCCCGTTCACCGGGCGCGATTTCAAGACTGGTGAGTGGAACTGGCGCGGGCAATAAGCCCTGGTCCGTGCCGATTTGATGAATCGGCGCATCGTTCGCGGAAGCATTGTCGAGCACCGACGAACTGCCTACAAATGACAAATGATAGAAGCGGGCGTTGGAAGCGTTGAGAACGCGGAAGCGATATCTCCTGGGCTCGACGTCGAGATAGGGAAAGAGCTTTCCATTGACCAGAATGGCATTGCCAAAGATCTCCGGAACCCAGGCAGCTTGGGGATCGGGCGAAACGGGATACAGAAGCTGTCCCTCTCGTGTTAACAGCCGGTCATAAAGGATGAGTGGTAACTCGTATTTGCCCTTCGGTAAATTAAGCGCTTCCTCCACACCGTCCCGCACAAAGAACGCTCCCAACAACCCTGCATAAACATTCAGGCGATTAATCCCCAGCGCGTGGTCGTGGTACCAGAGCATGGCGGCGTCTTGCTGGTTGGGATAAAAGTACAGCGAAGATTTCCCGGGCACGATCCAGTCCTCCGGATACCCATCACTCTCTGGACGTGTTTTTGCGCCATGCAAGTGCACCACGGTGCGGACCGTAGGTTTGTCAGCTTCAGCCCCGTGAACCGTGTGGTCCATGGGCAGGAAATGTTCGCTGGGGAGGGCATTCACCCATTCCACCAGCAGTGGTTCACCGGACCGCGTCTCGAATGTCGGGCCTGGGGTGGAGGAACTAAAGCTCCAGAACTTCGTAGGCGGAAGATCGCGGTGAACTTTGGTGGCGATGGCGCGGGCTTGGACTCGATAAAACGGAACACTCAGATTTTGATTTTCCGGGCTGGGCCGATATCCTTGGTGCTGCGCTATTTCCGGAGCTGGGAGCCGATCCACAAATTGCGCCAAAGTGTCGACATTCAAAGCAGCGGGCATGGTAGCCACGGCGCCCCCGGGATCGGAGTGTGGTCGTGCGTGCAGTAGCCTGCTCTTTCCAGCCGCAAGGGTTGTAGCCAGCAAACTCGATTGTTGCAGGAAATCTCGGCGAGTAATCACCACATTCCTTTCGGGCAAGGATACAACAACGGCAAGGCAGGTGAACGCTGATGCGCCGCACATACCTTGCCGTTGATCGGTGCCGTGATCGCGGCCAGAACACCTGTGAAGATGTCTTAGTCGGTGTTCACGGGTTCGCCTGTCTTTTCGTCCAGCAAGAATAGATCGTTAGTCACCACCTGATGGAACTCGAACATCGAGCTGATGGAATCTGCCATCCCATCAAACGATCCTTGTCCGATCCGCTGACCGCCCAGCCAGTTGTCCTCAATGAAACGAAGGACCGAGGTCTGATCGGTGGCCGAATGATCGACGAAGTTGTGCCGCGACCACGGAGAGACGACGAGAAGCGGTTGCCTTGGACCGTATCCGCACCGGCCTTGAGCGTGCACCGTAGCGGGATTGAGACCGGGCAGCGCCGTGGCCCCACTTCCGCAAGTTCCCGGACCGGTCAGCGCATCGGAAGCAGTCCTCGATGAATTCACGATCTGGCCGAGTTGATGATCGTACCAGCCATCGGAATCGTCATAGAGGAGGACTAAGGCCGTGTTGGCCCACTCCGGTTGTCCCTGCAGAAAGTTGGCTACCTTGACCACGAATTCCTGCTCATCCAGAGGATCGGAATTCCCAGGATGGCCGTCTTGAATGGCGATGGCTTTGAGAAAGCTTACTTGCGGGAAATTGCCGGCCTGCACCGCGGCAAAGAAATCATCAATGTCATAGTCGTGATTGGCAGGATCGCCCGAATAACCAATCGTCTTTAGCGAGCGCGGCCGTGCATGCGTGGGATTCGCGGTCGAAGCGTAGTACTGGAACGGAGTGTGATGTGGAACGTAGTCTGCCTGCGTTCCCACGATTGGCGAGGTCGACTGGCGGTTACAGCCCGTGCTGCCGTCCGGATTCACCTTTTCCAGGTTGAACCCTCCGGCGAACCAACCCCAGGTGATACCGGCTGCATTCAGCAGGTCTCCGATATTCTTTCCGCCCATCTGCGCTTGCGTTCCGCTGCCGGAGCACACATCGTTTAAAGGATCAGGGTCACCAATCAGGGTCAGCCCGCCGTTGCCGTCGCCCACCAGTCCACCGGTTCCGTTGATGTGTTTCACAACGCCATTGGTCTGCCCTGAAATCAGATTAACGGCGCCCACCGTGGAAGGACCGAAGTTGGTGCTATAGGAGTTGTCGCTCATCGCATAGTGCTGGGCATAGTTCCATAAC
>Ga0182018_10000092_pt1 | contig 105287 bp, 60 predicted proteins | sample 812P2MmetaG_FD_120490 | JGI IMG/M metagenome (GOLD analysis project Ga0182018, IMG submission 120490) | Permafrost microbial communities from Stordalen Mire, Sweden - 812P2M metaG | ecosystem: Environmental > Terrestrial > Soil > Wetlands > Permafrost | place: Sweden: Stordalen | collected...
GCGACTCCAGGTAAAGGTCCGTCAACAGACGGTCCATCGACTCGGCCGAGTAGCTGATCTTGTGATAGCGCAGGCTGCGGCCGGTCAACTCCAGCCGGTTCAGCGTGCTTTTGCCAGCCAACGTCAGATCGGGTTTCGAGGCCACCCAATCCATCACCTGACGCTGTGCTTCGGCACCGGGCCGCCACTTACGTCCCGGTTGGTGAGGCACCCGCTCGGCCTGCCCCGTGCGCTTCCGTGCCGCGGAAATCTTCTTTGCCCAGCCCACGCTCACAAGGAACCGATCCGCAAGTTCCTCCAGTGTCTCCTCGCCCTGATCGTAGGCCAACAGAAACTTACGGCGAAGATCATCCCCATATGGCTTTGCCATCGATTCACTCGCCGCAGACTGTCGCCTAATTAAGTCCACACTATAAAGGAAAATGCCCTAGGCATCGATCTGGAGCCGAGCGAGAACGAAATCTTTGCATCCTTCAGCACTAATGCGCGGAGACGAATTCGAGAAACGATGAAGACGGCAAGGCGGTCCATCGTGATCGGCGACCCTCCCAGCGAACCGGCGGGCATAATGCTTCGGAAGACTGGCGAGGCATTATTTGGTTGTCTCACGAACATCCGAATCCTTCCAGAGTAGTCGGGCTGTTTCCAGACAATGATATGACGCCTGAGAACATGGGATCTTTTTTGTGGGTTTGCAACCATGGAAATCACTGGGAGTATCGCGCTGCGGGGTCGACACGACGAAGCGATGTTAAGGTACCGTTCGGCTATCTGCTTTTATGGGATATGATTCGGTGTACCAAAGCGGCAGGGGCAGAGCGGTTTGATATGAGGGGCGTGAGGCTGGCAGATGGTGATGAGTCGGCGCTCGAGGGGTTCTCCAGGTTTAAGAGGTACTTCAGCCGCGAAGTTGTGGAGATCGGTGCGGAGTGGGAACTGGAACTGGTCCCAGTCCGGGCTAAAATCGCCACCACAGTCTCGAGTGGAGTACGTCATATGCGCGGGCGGATGGTAGACAGGAGCTGACGGAGAGGGCTGGATCTCTGAGGGCAGATTCAGATTCTGCTTATCGGAAACATCTCAATTCGCAGTAGCTGATATGTTCGAAGCTCTCGTCACAAGAAAGGCGACTGAAATGTCTCGGTCGCATGGCTGGGCTATGTCGCGAAAAATCATCCAGCGGGTACCTCGATCGCGGCATTTTGCCGAGATGACGATTACGCGATCCTCTGCTCCAGAATTCGGAGTAGATCCAGGGTCGCACGTATGCTCTATCAGAGGAGTGGCTTGGCGCGGGCGGAAGCGGTAGGGTTTGGAGCACAGGTCAAGGGGGAGAGTGGCGACCCTGTAAAATTTCTTCAGGTCCTCGTCGAATTGGGATAATCACCGCCAGTGGATTCGTTGAGGTTGTAGGAACGTTCACCGAGAGGGAAGCCAGTGAGCAGTGTTGAGGAAGATTTGAAGGCGGTACCTGGGATCAGATTTGTTGACCACGTTGCTATTGCAGTAAAGCAGGGAAATTTGGAAGGCCAGGTGAAGGCCTACGCGATGCTGGGCTTCAGGGAGATTCATCGCGAAGAAGTTCTGGGAGGCGATCAGGTCCGCGAAGCGTTGCTCCAGATTGGTAATGGGCCCAACCTGATTCAGTTGCTTGAACCCTTGACTCAGGATTCTCCCGTGCAAAAGCTGATCGACCGAAATGGCGGTTGCGGCGGATTGGCACATGTGGCCTTCCGCGTGGAGAGTGCACAAAAGGCATTCGACGCGATGAAGGTAAGTGGATTTCAGATCATCGACAAGGCTCCGCGCAAAGGCTCGAGAGGGACGACGGTGTTTTTTGTTCACCCCAAATCGAGAGCCGACAATCCATTTGGGTTTCTCATTGAGATTGTTGAAGACCCCGAAAGCAAGTGAGGGAAGATGGCAACTGACAATCTGCTCCAGGAGTTTCCTCCGGTAACCACGCAGTCGTGGGAGGATGCGATTGCCGGAGACCTGAAGGGCGCCGACTACCTGAAGAAACTGATCTGGCAAACTGAGGAAGGGCTGGCGGTAAAGCCCTACTACCGATCAGAGGACCTTGCCGCGCTGGAACTTCCGGATGTGGCTCCCGGCGTCTTTCCTTACCTCCGCAGTTCGCGTACCACCGGCGACTGGCGCATTCGTGAAGAGATTGAAATCGGCGATCCTGAAAAGGCAAATCAGGCCGCGCAGAGTGCGGTGGCCGCCGGGACCGAGGAAATCGCGTTTCTCAATGTAGCCATCAAGAATGGTTCGGATCTGGGAATGGTTCTGGTCGGCCTGCAGGAGACCCATGTCCATTTTCAAACCGCCGGCGAGCCGCTCCTTCGTCTCGTGATCGAGAGCCTGAAGGGACGAAAGGATCGGCCATCAATATCTACCGGTTGGAACCCGCTGACCAATCCGGATTTTGCTGCCGAAGTTCTCCGCGACATGCCTCCTGCGCTTGTTCCCTTTACTCTCGATGGCTCGGAATTCGAAGAAGCGGGCGCGACGGCAGTCGAAGAAATAGGATTCACTCTTGCGGCCGGAATCGACTTTCTAGCGGAGATGCAGTTGCGCGGTATTGATGTTGATCGTGCCGCAACTTCGGTTGCTTTCTCTTTTGCGGTTGGTTCGAACTACTTCTTCCAGATTGCCAAGTTCCGCGCTTTTCGCATGTTGTGGGCGAACGCGGTCGAGAGCTATGGGGTCGCCCCCGAAAGCACCAGGGCTCGCATCCATGCGCGCACATCGCGCTGGAACAAGGCCATTTACGATCCTCACGTAAACGTCCTTCGCGGGTCTACCGAGGCTATGTCCGCAATTCTTGGCGGAGCGGATGCTGTCACCGTCGCACCATTCGACGAGTGCTATAGGATGCCGGATGAAGCAAGCCGCCGCCTCGCTCGCAACACCCAAAACATCCTCAAGCATGAAGCGTTTTTGTCGAACGTCGCGGACCCCGGCGCCGGATCGTACTGCCTCGAAGTCATCACCGATTCTCTCGCTCGCGAGGGCTGGAAATCGATGCAGAAGATTGAAGCAGGCGGCGGCTATGGAAAAATGGCGGCTGACGGACAGCTAAGTAAAGCTCTCGAACACTCGATGGCCGCCAGGGAAAAGGCAGTTGTGTCCCGCTACCGTGTTCTTACCGGCACCAATCAGTTTGCAAACCCGGGAGAACAGACGATTGACCGAATTGATTCGCTGCGCACAACGGGCAAACGGCGCGGAGCCCAGAGTTACGAGGCGCTTCGTCTCCGCGCTGAGCGCTACTCCGCCGACACTGGCAAGGTGCCCCGCGTGCTGCTCGCCGAATTTGGCGACGTAAAGATGCGCTTTGCGCGCTCGACCTTCGCTGCGAACTTCTTTGCATGCGCGGGGTTCGAGATCGTCGCGAAACGATTCTCGAGCGCCGACGAAATTGCCGCCAGCGAAGCGGACCTGATTGTTCTTTGCAGCTCCGATGCGGAATACCTCGGCGTGGCTTCGGACCTCGTGCTCAGGTTGAACGATCGGAGATGCAAAACTCCGATCATCGTTGCTGGCAACCCCGACTCCGCGGAGCAATTGCGCACAGCCGGAGTCGCCGGCTTCATCAACATCAAAAGCAATCCCATCGAAGTTCTTACAAACTGGCAGCAGCAGTTGGGGATCAAGGCTTAGAAATGCGCCCAGACTTTTCAAAGATCGATTACAAGCCCGCCGCGAGACGGGCCGAAGCTCCTGAGTGCAACGAGTGGCTTTCTCCGGAACAGATTGCTGTGAAGAGCTTCTACACGCAGGCGGATCTCAAGGGGCTCGAACACCTTGAGTACGCTGCGGGGATTCCGCCTTTTCTGCGCGGGCCCTACAGCACGATGTACGTGATGCAGCCGTGGACTATCCGGCAATACGCAGGATTTTCGACCGCTGAAGAGTCGAACGCGTTTTACCGGCGCAACCTGGCAGCGGGACAGCGCGGGCTTTCGGTTGCATTCGATCTTGCCACGCATCGCGGATACGACTCGGACCACGAGCGCGTCACTGGAGACGTTGGCAAAGCAGGCGTCGCCATCGATTCGATTCTCGACATGAAGATCCTGTTCGACCACATTCCGCTCGATCAAATGTCGGTCTCGATGACCATGAACGGCGCTGTACTTCCCATCATGGCGTACTATATCGTAGCCGCTGAAGAGCAGGGCGTTTCGCCGGAGAAGTTGAGCGGAACCATCCAGAACGACATCCTCAAAGAGTTCATGGTCCGCAACACCTACATCTATCCGCCCGACGGTTCCATGCGAATCGTCGGCGACATCTTCCGCTACTGCGCCGCCAATATGCCCAGATTCAACTGCATCAGCGTAAGCGGATATCACATGCAGGAAGCGGGGGCTACAGCGGATATCGAACTCGCTTACACCCTAGCGGACGGCCTCGAGTATCTCCGTACCGGGGTAAAAGCCGGACTCGATGTAGACAGTTTCGCCCCGCGCATTTCTTTCTTCTGGGGCATCGGCATGAACCATTTCATGGAGATTGCCAAGATGCGTGCTGCGCGCATGTTGTGGGCCAAGCTGGTCAAGACCTTCAATCCGAAGAATCCAAAATCGCTCGCCCTTCGGACACACTCACAGACATCCGGATGGAGCCTGACCGCCCAGGACCCCTTCAACAATGTCGTTCGCACCTGCGTCGAGGCTCTGGCCGCGGCTTTCGGACACACGCAGTCTCTCCACACAAATGCATTGGACGAAGCCCTCGCGCTGCCCACGGATTTCTCCGCGCGCATCGCACGCAACACGCAAATCTACCTTCAGGAAGAAACCGGCATCACGCGCGTTGTCGATCCATGGGCCGGTTCCTATTACGTTGAACGACTGACCCACGAGCTGATGCATTCCGCATGGGAGCTGATTGAAGAGGTGGAATCGCTCGGCGGCATGGCAAAGGCCATTGAAACCGGCGTTCCCAAGATGCGGATTGAAGCCGCAGCAGCGCGCAGACAGGCCCGCATCGACTCCGGCTCCGACGTAATCGTTGGTCTGAACGCCTTTACTTCGTCCGAAGAAACGCTGGTCCCTGTCCTCGACATCGACAATGACGCAGTACGTGAATCGCAACTGAACCGGCTTGCGCAGTTGAAGAGCGAACGCGACAGCGATGCTGTACGCCTGTCACTCCAACAACTCGAACACTGCGCCTCCACCGGCAACGGCAATCTGCTGGAGTGCGCTGTGGATGCCGCTCGAAAACGCGCGACGCTGGGCGAAATCTCCACCGCACTTGAAAATGTGTGGGGCCGCTACCAGGCCACCACGAGGACTATTGCGGGTGTCTACTCGGCTGAGAGCGGCAAAGCCGAAGAGTTCAAAAAGGCAGAACGGATGGTGGCGGAATTTGAGCAGGCGGAAGGCCGGCGCCCGCGTATCCTGGTCGCCAAGATGGGGCAGGACGGCCACGACCGCGGCGCAAAAGTAATCGCAACTGCCTTCGCAGATATTGGTTTCGATGTGGATATCGGCCCCTTGTTCCAAACTCCGCGTGAAGTCGCACGTCATGCCGCTGAGAACGATGTCCACGTAATCGGAGTGTCATCGCTGGCCGCAGGACACAAGACGCTCGTCCCGCAGTTGATCGACGAGTTGCACAAGCTCGATCGTGGTGACATTCTTGTCGTCGTCGGGGGCGTCATTCCACCCCAGGACTACGAATTCCTTTACAAGGCCGGTGTGGCAGGCATCTTCGGACCGGGCACGGTGATTCCTGCGGCGGCACAGCGGATTATCGAGATCCTGAGGGGCACTCTGGTTGGAGGAAACTCCTGAGTTGGTGGATGCGAAGCACAGCGCGTTGCATGTTCGTCCCGGTTGCGTTGCACCGGAGACGCCGCGCGAGCTGAGCCTACGAGCAACTGCGCGCCCTCGGACGCTTTCGCGGCAGCAGTACTTGGATGGCATTCTGCGTGGCGACCGCGCCATTCTTGCTCGGGCTATCACTCTGATCGAGAGCTCTCTCGATGCGGACCGCCAATTGGCCGAACAGATCGTCGAAGACTGCCTTCCCCATAGCGGCAGTTCGATCCGCGTCGGCATTACCGGTGTTCCGGGCGCAGGCAAGAGCAGCGTCATCGAAGTGCTCGGCACCTATCTTATTCGCGAACACAGACAAAAAGTCGCTGTGCTCGCGATCGATCCCAGCAGTCGGATCTCGGGCGGAAGCATCCTCGGCGACAAGACACGCATGAACTCTCTCGCATCCAGTGATATGGCGTTCATCCGGCCCTCTCCATCGCGCGGCTCCCTGGGCGGCGTAGCTCAGCGCACTCGCGAGGCGATGCTGCTCTGCGAGGCTGCGGGATTTGAAACCATCCTCGTTGAGACAGTCGGCGTCGGGCAATCGGAGACTGCGGTTCATGACATGGTCGACTTCTTCCTGCTCATCACACTTGCCGGAGCCGGTGACGAGCTGCAAGGCATGAAGCGCGGTGTGATGGAACTCGCCGATCTCGTGGCGGTGAACAAAGCTGATGGAACCAATCTGGAGGCCGCAGAAAGGGCCCGGTCCGAGGCACAGAATGCATTGCACTACTTCCCAAACTCTCATTCCGGATGGACACCGCGTACGGTCACGTGTTCAGCGCAGACGGGCAAAGGCATCTCCGAGCTTTGGAACTGCGTTCAGGAGTATACGGCCATGACGAAGACCAATGGCTGGTTCGATCTTGCGCGGCGCAACCAGACTCAAGGGTGGATGCAGGAGATTATCCGCGATGGTTTAAGGCACCGATTCGAATCTCATCCATCAATACGAGCGCGTATGGACTCACTTGAAAAGGAAGTTCTTGAGGGACGGACCACATCGTTCCGTGCCGCGCGCGAACTGCTGGAAGCCTATTCCGGCGCAAAGGCGATTGACGGTTGACTCGCAGATTCTTTCAGCTCTAGTTTCAAGGGTATTCTTTCCTATTCTCGTTACTCAACCACCGCACCCTGCCGGAAGCCATGCTGCACGCGCTGATTCCAGCGGGTGCTCATCGATGGTGGTACCATAGAATTCCTGCCGCAAGAACTAGATATACAAGGCTGATTAGGTCTCGCATCGCCAACAAAATGCGGAGTTTCCAGCGCCTCCATGGCAGGAAAGTGGTAGGGGCCGAACCGTGCAAGTGTTATTGTTCCGCCAACATCGAGCGACTATGATTCCAGGTGAGGATATCGTCCGTATTTTTGAGTACCTCTTGGCCTTCCGTGGCATTAACGCCCGAATAGAGACCTGACATGTGCGGGAAATCGGGAGGGACGACGTAGCCCTTGGGGGAGAGGCATGATTGATCGTGGTCTGCCGAACGATCAGAATGAGATGCCTGCTGACGAGGTGGTGAGGGTCGATTCTTCGGCGAATCTGCGCGGCTCAAAATATCGCGACTCTTCGGCTTCGCGGGCGCAGACCCGTGAAGCAATCGCCATTGTAGGGATAGGTTGCCGCTTTCCTGGTGGTGTGTCCGGCCCTGACTCTTTCTGGCTTGCTTTGCGGAAGGAGATGGATGCCATCGCCGAGATCCCATCGGATCGAATCGATGTTGCCAAGTACTTCGATCCTCGCCCGGCCACTCCAGGAAAAATGATGACCCGCTGGGGCGGCTTTCTGGACCAGATCGATCTGTTCGATGCCAGTTTTTTCGGCATTTCCCCACGGGAAGCCGACCGCCTGGATCCGCAGCAGCGCCTTCTGTTGGAGGTGGCCTGGGAAGCACTCGAGGATGCGGGACAGTCGCAAGAGCGGCTCTCGGGCAGCGACGCCGGCGTCTTCATCGGAATGTGGCTGAACGATTACGAGGGCCGGATGTTTGCCGACCCTGCCGGTGTGGATTTCTACATGACCACCGGTTCGGGCCGCTATTCAGCTTCCGGCCGACTGTCCTATGTGCTCGGCTTGCAGGGACCGAGCCTGACGATCGACACTGCGTGCTCCTCGTCGCTGGTCGCCGTTCATCTGGCATGCCGGAGTTTGTGGAGCGGCGAGTGTTCGCTTGCGCTGGCCGGTGGCGCCAACGTGATCTTGCAGCCGCAGATCTCGATTGCTTATTCGCAGTCAAAGATGATGGCTCCCGATGGCCGGTGCAAATTCGGGGACGCAGGCGCCAACGGATACGTGCGCAGCGAAGGGGCCGGCATCGTGGTACTCAAGCCTCTTTCGGCGGCTTTGAGGGACGGCGATCCGATCTACGCCCTCATTCAAGGCAGCGCCGTAAACAACGACGGCCGCAGTAGCGGCTACATGGCAACCCCGGCGCGCATCGGCCAGGAAGAGCTGTTGCGCCGCGCTTATCGGGATGCTGGTCTGTCCCCGGGAAGCGTGAGCTATGTGGAAGCGCACGGCACAGGCACTTCGGCAGGCGATCCGGTCGAAGTCGGAGCATTAGGGAGTGTGCTTTCCGAGGGGCGTTCTCAGGGGAGCGTCTGCTACGTCGGATCGGTCAAGACAAATCTCGGGCACACCGAAGGCGCGGCCGGGATTGCCGGCCTCATCAAGACGGCCCTCATGCTGAAACACGGCAAGATTTGCGCAAGCCTTCATGTAAAGGAACTCAACCCGACGATCCCGTGGGAGAAGTTCCCGCTGGCGATTCCTCGCCAGTTGAGGGATTGGCCGAAGGGCTCCGCTCCCCTTATCGCAGGCGTCAGCGCTTTCGGAATCGCCGGCACGAATGCGCACGTTGTTCTAACGGAAGCGCCGGCAAAGGAGAGCGTCGAAGAGGCGCCCTCGGGCTCTGCGCACGGGCATGTACTGCCCCTTTCGGCAGCTTCCCCGGAAGGGCTGGCGGCTCTGGCCCGCGCCTACATATCCGCTTTGGAGAATGAGGGAGCGCCTAGCTTTTTTCACATTTGCTATACGGCCAGCGTGCGCCGCACGCATCTTGAGCACCGGCTGGCGCTGGTGGCGACGAGCCGATCGGAAGCAGGCGCCGCTTTGAAGGCTTTTCTGCGTGGCGAGCGATTGCCCGGCCTGCACTCGGAAAGAGCTCTGACGGATCCACCGCGAAAGATTGTGTTTGTCTGCCCTGGGCAGGGATCGCAATGGGTGGGGATGGGACGCCAACTGCTACAGACGGAAGGCGTCTTTCGAGAGGCCCTGCAAAAGTGCGAGCAGGCGATGCAGCCCTTTGTGGACTGGTCGCTGCTCGAGCAGTTGAACCTTGATCCGGATTTTCCCGGCTACCGAATGACCGAAGTCGATGTGATCCAGCCCAGCCTCGTGGCGGTTGAGATTGCCCTGGCCGAGCTCTGGCGCTCCTGGGGAGTGAAACCGGCCGCCCTGGTGGGCCACAGTATGGGCGAGGTTGCCGCCGCTTTTATAGCCGGGGTGCTGAGCCTGGATGATGCGATGCGGGTGGTCTGCACCCGGAGTCTGCTGTTGAAGCGCGTCAGCGGCCGCGGAGCCATGGCGGTGGTGGCGCTTCCCATCGAGCAAGCCCAGGAACTTCTGAGAGGCCGGGAGGCCCACGTTTCGGTTGCGGTGAGTAACAGCCCGCGGTCGACGGTGCTGTCCGGCGATCCAGGCGTGATCGAAGAGATTCTCGACGGGTTGCGGGCCAGAGACATCTTCTGCCGCCTGGTGAAGGTGGACGTTGCTTCGCACAGCCCTCAGATGGATACTCTCACCAACGAGCTGCTGCAAGCCCTGGATGGGATCGAGGCCCACGAAGCAAAGCTTCCGATTTATTCAACTGTCAAGGCGCAAAGATGCGAGGGCACAGCCTTCGATGCGAGCTACTGGGTTTGCAACCTGCGGCGACCGGTTCTGTTCTCGAAGACCGTACAGCAGTTGGCTCAGGAAGAGCACACGGTTTTTGTGGAACTGAGCCCGCACCCCATTCTTATCTCTTCGATCGAAGAGAGCCTCCACGACCTCGGCCGTGAGGGCTACGCCATTGGCTCGCTCGAGCGGGAAAAAGACGAGCGAGCGACACTGTTGTCGTCGGTTGGCCGGCTTTATGCGTCCGGGTGCCCGGTGGATTGGTCGATCTTCTTCCCCTTGGGTGGCAAGGTCGTTTCGCTTCCCTCCTACCCATGGCAGCGCCAGCGTTTCTGGTGGGATGCGAAGCCCGCAGAGCCGGGCGGCGCGGAGGGCTGGGCGCGGATTGTGCCCGGGAACGGTCATACGGCCCATCCCCTGCTGGGGATACGCTTGCCGGAGGTAGCCAGTCTGCCGGGCGGCGTGGTCTGGCAGAACCAGTTAGGTGCAGACTTTCGCGAACGCCTGCGCAAAGACGGGTTTCAAAGCGAGGGGCTCGTGCCAGAGCAGGTCTTTGCCGCAATGGCCTCGGCGGCCGCCAGCGACGCTTTCGGAGAGCGGTTGCATCGCGTCTCTGCAATGACGGTTCCTGAGCCGCTGGTTCTTGCCGGGACTCCGGAGCTGCTGATCCAGCTCGTTCTTACAGAGAACGGACCCAAAGAGGGATCGTTTTCGATCTATACGCGCGGATCTGGCGCGGGCGACAGCTGGATCGAGAATGTTTTGGGCAAGATCGAGACCGGCGAGGCTGATCCGAATTGGTTCTACGAGCTTCAGTGGAAAGAGAAGGTTCGACAGGGCGGCAACTCGGAATGGAGCAAGGGGTCTGCGGGCCGTTGGCTGATCTTTGCAGACAGGGGTGGGTTGGGCGCAACCTTTGCAAAGTTGCTCGAATCACGCGGCCAGGAGTGTGTGCTTGCTTTTGCAGGCGAGTCGTTCCGAGCGCTGGGGACTAGAGAGTTCGAGATTTCCCCGCAAAGACCGGAGGAGTTTCGGCGGCTGCTAGAGGAAGTACCGGGAGGCGAAACCCAATCGCGCCTGGGGGTTGTCTATCTTTGGGGGCTGGATGCCGAAACCGGAGCCGGGCTCACGTTGAACTCCATCGAGGATTCGCTGGAGCTCACCGGCGATGGAGTCTTGCACCTGGTCCAGGCTCTGGCACAGGCGGACTCGAAGTCCGCGATCCGGCTCTGGCTCGTTACCCGCGCCGCGCAGGCGGTCGAGCCCACGGAGGGGGAACAGCTTTCCGTCGTGCAGGCTCCCATCTGGGGTCTGGGTCGTGTGATCGCTCTGGAGCAAGTGGAGCTGTGGGGCGGGTTGCTCGATCTTCCGGCACAAAGGGAAGCCTCTTCGGCAGAGGCAACGGTCGCAGCACTTTGGGAGGAGATACAAGCAGGAGATGGAGAGGATCAGGTGGCGCTGCGCGGTGGGCGGCGCTATGTTCCGAGGCTGGTGAAGTCGCGGCCTGGCGTTTCAACGGCGAAGGCTTTCACTCTGCAGCCAGAGGCGACTTACCTGATCACCGGCGGCCTGGGAGGTCTGGGGTTGCGTGTGGCGCGTTGGCTGGCCGAGTGCGGCGCGCGGAATCTCGTGCTCACCGGCCGAACCGGCCTGCCAGACCGCTCCACCTGGATGGCGGTCTCCGCCGGGACCGAGACCGGCAGACGAATTGCCGCCGTGCAAGCGATTGAGAGCCTCGGTGCGAGCGTTCATGTGATCCAGGCGGATGTGGGCGATGAAGCGGAGATGAGGCTGCTGCTCGATGAGGTCCGCCGGAGCCATCCCCCGCTGCGAGGCGTGATTCACGCGGCGGGAACCGTATCCGTGCGCGATCTGGCCGACCTTACTGCAGAGGAACTTCACCGTGTTTTGCGATCCAAGGTCATGGGGGCGTGGCTCATTCATGAGCTCTTGCCTGCCGGGCACGGGCCGGAAGGGGGCCTGGACTTCTTTGTGATGTTCTCTTCGGGGGCTTCGGTCTGGGGTTCACAGAAACTGGCGCATTACGCGGCCGCCAATCACTTTCTGGATGCGCTTGCCCACCATCGTGCGGCTCGCGGATTGCCGGTATTGAACGTGAATTGGGGCTCGTGGGAAGGCGATGGACTGGTCTCTGGGGAACTGGGCACCCTCTTCGAGCGCGTCGGACTGAAAGGACTTCCGCCAGATGCGGCCCTCGATGCGCTGGCTTACTTGCTAGAGACCGGCACGCGGCAAAAGATTGTGGCGAACGTTGACTGGGAGCGCTTTGGCCCCATTTACGAGGCCAGAAGGAGACGACCGCTTCTTGAGGAACTGATCACCCGGGAGAAGCCTGAGGCGAAGACGGCGGCTGCAACCCAGCCAGAAGGATCGCGGCTGTTACAGGAGATTCAACAGGCCGCGGCCGGGCAGAGACAAGCGATTCTCTATCGCGAGATCCGCGAACTGGTGGCAGGAATTCTTGGCTTCGCGTCTTCAGACAAGGTCGATCCCAAGCAGGGCTTTTTCAAAATGGGGATGGATTCGATCATGACGGTGCAACTGCGGACCCGCCTTGAAACGAGTTTGGGGTGTACGCTTCCGCCGACTCTTGCGTTTGAGTACCCCACGGTCGAGTTCCTGGCGAAATACCTAGCCGAGACGGTGGGGAATTTGTCAGGGCCTGCGGAAGTTCGTGATGTCATTCCACCGGAACCTGTGGGGCCGGAAAAGCTGGAAGACCTGGAACAGCGGCACGACGATCTTTCCGAGGACGGTTTAGTTGAGTTGCTGGCCAGGAAGCTTGAGCAGTTTGGGTAAGACCGCTCGCGGGCGGAACGAAATATCTGTGGAGGAAGAAGACCTACCAATGAATCTCTCACCTGAACCCAAAGATCGGCGGGTAGTCCTGGAACGGGCCTTACAGGCCCTGGAAGAGATGCAGCGCAAGCTGGATGCTCTTCAACGGGACAAGAAGGAGCCTATTGCGATCGTTGGTATTGGTTGCCGGTTCCCGGGGGCGGCCACGGATCCCGAGGCTTATTGGAAGCTGCTGCACGATGGGGTGGATGCGATTCGCGAGGTTCCGCCGGACCGCTGGGATATCGACGCCTATTATGATCCCGATCCCGATCGCCCAGGAAAGATGTATACCCGGATGGGCGGCTTCCTAAAGGAAGTGGACAAGTTCGATGCCCAGTTCTTCGGCATCTCTCCCCGCGAAACGGCGAAGACCGATCCGCAGCAAAGACTCGCTCTCGAGATCAGTTGGGAAGCCCTGGAGAATGCCGGAATCGATCCGCAGGATCTGATGGGCAGCCAGAGCGGCGTTTTTCTCGGCATTACGAATACCGACTATGCCCGGGTGGTAGAACGAGCCGGCGCGATCGATGCCTACTACCTCACCGGGAACTGCCTGAACTTCGCTGCCGGCCGCATTGCATACACCTTGGGCTTGCAGGGGCCCGCGATGGCCCTGGACACGGCCTGCTCAAGTTCTGGAGTCGCGGTCCATCTTGCCTGCCAGAGCCTTCGCAACCGGGAGTGCAACCTGGCACTGGCCGGAGGCGTCAGCTTGATCCTCTCGCCTGAGATCAGCATCACTTCGACCAAGGCAAGAACGCTCTCTCCCGATGGCTATTGCAAGACCTTCGACGTCTCGGCCAACGGGTATGTACGGGGAGAAGGCTGCGGAATGGTCGTTCTGAAGCGTCTGTCGGACGCACTGCGGGACGGGGATCGGATTCAAGCGGTGATCCGTGGCTCGGCAGTGAATCAGGATGGAGCCAGCAGCGGCATAACCGTTCCCAACAAACTGGCCCAGATAGAGGTGATGCGCCAGGCGCTGGAGCGGGCCGGGTTGCGCCCCAACCAGGTCGACTATATAGAGGCCCACGGAACGGGAACCCCTCTGGGAGACCCGATCGAGGTGCGCGCTTTAGCCACGGTGTACAGCCCGGAGCGATCGGCTGAGCATCCGCTCGTGCTCGGAACAGCGAAGACCAATGTTGGACACCTTGAATCCGCTGCGGGCATCGCTGGGCTGATTAAAGTCGTGCTCTCGCTGCAGCATCGCACCATTCCGCCCCACCTGCATTTCAAAAAGCTGAATCCGGCGATTTCGCTCGAGGAGATTCCTGCCGTGCTTCCACTCCAGGCAATGCCCTGGACGCGTGGTGACCACGCCCGCGCCGCTGGCCTGAGCTTCTTCGGCGGAAGCGGAACCATCGCCCACATGATCGTGGAGGAGGCGCCGGAAGCGCTTCCCGCCGCCGAGAGCAACGCCCGAACCAAGCAACTGTTTTGCCTCTCCGCCAAAGATCCAGCTGCCTTGAGCGAGTTGGCTGGCGCGTACGAGGGTTACCTCGGCGCTTCCCCTTCGACGCCGATCGAAGACGTTTGCTACACCGCCAATACTGGCCGTTCGCACTTTTCTCACCGCGTGGCCGTTGTGGCCTCAAAGCCAGAGGAACTGCGTGAAGTCCTGCAGGAATTTCGCGCGGGCGGCGAAGCCGTCGGAGCATTGCAGCGGGAGGTTCCGGGGACCGAGCCTCCGAAGATCGTTTTTCTGTTTACCGGACAAGGTGGGCAGTACCTGAACATGGGGCGCCAGTTGTATGAGCACGAGCCGGTATTCCGCTCGGTTATCGACCGCTGCGACGAGTTGCTCCGCAGCCATCTGCCTATCCCCTTGAAGTTGGTGCTGTATCCGCAGCCGGGCGAGGCGAGCCCGCTCGACCAGACCCAATATACCCACGGGGCGATGTTTGCGGTGCAGTGCGGCCTGGCAGCTTTGTGGCGTTCCTGGGGAGTGGAGCCCGCCTTGATCATGGGCCATAGCGTCGGCGAGATCGTCGCTTCCACTGTCGCCGGGCAGATGAGCTTCGAGGATGGTCTCAAGCTGATGCTCGAGCGCGGACGGTTGATGCACAGCATCACTGCCGTTGGCAAGATGGCGTCGCTCTTGATGGACCCGCAGCGGGTAGCGGCGATTCTCGAGCCTTACCGCGATCGGGTGTCGATTGCCGCGATCAACGGGCCGGAAAGCACGGTCATCTCTGGACAGGCGGCGGCGGTCGAGGAGATACTGGCGCAACTGGAAAAAGAGGGCGCCAAGGTGAAGGCGCTCAACGTGTCGAATTCCTTCCATTCTCCCCTGGTCGAGCCCGTGCTGGCGGAGTTTGGGCAGATCGCCAGAGGACTGCGTTACACCGTTCCGCAAACCCCACTGTTTTCGAGCATGCGTCTGGATTTGGTACGGGAGGGCAACCTGCTCGATGGCGCCTATTGGCCTCAGAATCTCCGCAACACGGTGCGCTTTTCAGAATCCATCCAGAAGCTCTATGAGCAGGGCTACCGGATCTTTGTGGAGATCGGTCCCTCGCCGATTCTGGTCAGGATGGGCAGCCAGTGCGTTCCACTTGACGAGGGCCTGTGGCTTCCTTCGCTTCAACAGGGCCGGGAGGACTGGCAGCAGTTGCTGGAGGGTCTGGGCCGGCTCTACGCTAATGGCGCAACAGTCAACTGGGACGGATTCTACCGGGACCGCAAGGCCCGGAAGGTCGCCCTGCCAACTTATACGTTCCAACGGGAGAGGCACTGGGTTGAGGGTTCCAACCGCGCCGAGCCTGACGCGGGAGCAGCCTCGGCAGGCTCCGAAACAGGACATCCACTGCTGGGCCGGCGCCTGCGTTCCGCCACTCCGCTCTTCGAGCAGCAGCTCAGACTGGCGGATCTACCCTTTCTCGGAGACCATCGCGTCTTCGGCAAAGCCGTTCTTCCCGCCACAGCTTATCTGGAACTTGCGATGGCTGCGGCAGCCGAGACGTTCGAGAACAAATCGGTCGCGATCAGGAACCTGGTTCTCGCTCAACCCCTCCTGCTTTTGGAAGACGGGGAGCAGACCATTCAGCTCCTGATGACGGAAACTGCACCGGACTCCGCAGCTTTCAAGATCTTCAGTCTCACGAGCAAGGGAGAAAAGCAGGCTCCGGCGTGGGTGTTGCATGCCGCCGGCGACGTCGCCGTGGAAGCGGATCCGGCCGGGCAGGAGCCACGCGAGAAATTCGACCCGGCCGGCGTCTCGCACAGCGGGGCGGCAAAGATTGAGCCCGATGCCCACTATGAGAAGCTCCGGTCGCAAGGGCTGGAATTCGGTCCTGCCTTCAAAGGGGTGGAAGGGCTTTGGCGTCACGAGTCGGAGGTGGAGGGCCTCATCCAGCTTCCTGAGTCTCTGTTGGTCGAGTCCAGCCAGTACCGGATTCATCCGGCCTTGCTGGACGCATGCCTGCAACCGGTGGTCGCAGCGCTTTCGGCCGGCGAATCGAACGGCGCGCCGCAGACCTATCTGCCGCAAAGGCTCGAGAGCTTTCGCGTTTACCGCAGCCCTGGCGACCGGTTGTGGAGTCGTGTCACGGTTCGCGAACGCCGCGACGAAGGCACGGAAGTCACGGCCGACATCGACGTAGTGGATTCCGACGGGAACAGGGTCGCAGAGATTCGCGCCCTGGTGCTCCGGCGCGCGGAACGAAAAGCCTTCGACCAACTGGACCAGGAGATTGGCCAATGGCTGCATGAGATCCGGTGGGAAGTAGCGCAGCCATTAACTGACCTCGAAGAGAACGTTTCTGCCACACTGCCCGGTCGGGGGAAGAAAGCGGAGCCCAAGGGAAGCTGGCTGATTCTCGAAGACGAGGGAGAAGCCGGCAAGAGTCTCGCTTCCCGTCTGAAAGCCCGCGGGGAAGAATGCATCCTGGTCTCCGCTGGAAGTGAGTTTGAAGAGCGGGACCCGGGAGATTTCGTGATCAATCCCAGCCGGCCGGAGGAGTTTCAGAAGCTGCTGCAACGTTGTGGATGCTCGCCGCAGACGCCTTTGCACGGTGTTATCTATCTGTGGCCGCTCAGCGCCTCTCAAGGTTCGTTCGCCGACCTGGAGCGACTTAGAACAGAAATCGACGAGGGATGTGGCGGCCTGCTCCATCTAACAAAGGCGCTGGTGGGCGGCGCAACTCCGCTGACCCCCAACCTCTGGATTGTGACCCGCGGGGCCCAGCTCTTGCAGATGGATTCCGGAGTTGGCTGCCTGGCGCAGGCTCCGGCCTCTGCCCTGGGAAGCACGATCGGACTTGAGTATCCCGAGGTCCATTGCGCGCGCATTGATCTGGACCCGCACTCTTCGGAGGGCGAAGTCGATCTCCTGCTCCGGGAGGTTTTGTACGAGAGAGACGAAGACCAGGTGGCCTTCCGCAGCGGACACCGCTACGTGGCGCGGCTTGCGCCCTGCGGCGCGGTCGCCCATGAGCAGCAAAAGCCGGCCGAGGCGGAGACCCCTGCGATCTACGATCTGGCGACCTCTTCGCCGGGCATCCTCGACAATCTCTCCCTCCGTTCCGTCGAGCGGCGAGCTCCCGCGCCTGGCGAAGTGGAGATCGAGGTCCACGCGACGGGAGTCGGATTCCGGGATGTTCTGATGGCGCTGGGAAAGTACCCCGGAGACTCGCAAATCTTCGGGTACGAATGTGCCGGGAGCATCGTCAACGTGGGGCAGGGAGTGGACCAGCCCCGCGCGGGGCAACGCGTGATGGCGGTGGGGCCGGGCAGTTACTCCAGCTTCCTGACGATTGCGCAAGAGAACGTCGTGCCCGTTCCTGAAGGACTCTCGGAGTTCGAAGCTGCCACTCTGCCGAGCGCGTTTCTGACCGCTCATTATGCCCTCAACCGGTTGGGCAGGATCCAGCCCGGAGAGACAGTTCTGATTCACACCGCGACTGGAGCCGTGGGCCTGGCGGCGGTGCAACTGGCGCAAAACGCCGGGGCGGAGATCTTCGCTACCGCGGGAACGGTAGAGAAGCGTGCCTTCTTGAAGTCCCTGGGAGTGCCGCACGCCATGGACTCGCGCTCTCTCGACTTCGCCCACGAGATCAGGAAGATCACGGAAGGGCGCGGTGTCGACCTTGTGCTCAACAGTCTGGCCGGCGAGTTTATCGCAGCCAGCATGTCGGTTACCGCGGTAAATGGCCGCTTCCTCGAGATCGGCAAAACAGGCATTTGGGACCACTCTCAAGTCTCCGCGCTGAATCGAAATATCGCTTATTTCGTCATTGATCTCTCCGAAGTCTTCGAGAAGAATCCCACGGAGATTCGCAGCCTGTTTGAGGAACTGCTGCCGGACTTCGCGACTGGGCGGTTGAAGCCGCTGCCGCTCAAGGCATTTCCGGTTCACGACCTGGTTTCCGCCTTCCGCTTTGTGGCGCAGGCCAAGCAAATTGGAAAGGTGGTTATCTCGCACTCGGCTTTCTTCCGGCATCGCCAGGGCTTCGCCCCGAGCGGCGCAGGGCAGAAGGCGCTGGACGCCGAGGCCAGCTATCTCATCACCGGAGGGCTGCGAGGAGTCGGCTTGCAGGTTGCAGGCTGGATGGCAGAGCAAGGCGCGCGGCACCTGGTGCTGATGGGCCGCAGCGTTGTCACCGAGCCGGCGGCTGCGCTGATTCGCGAGCTTGAGCAGAAGGGTGTCCAAGTGCTGGTGGTGCAGGGGAGCGTCACAGACCGCGCCCACCTGGAGAAACTCTTTTCGAAATTCGGCGCTTCGCTGCCGCCGCTGCGGGGAATTATCCATTCGGCAGGCGCGCTCGATGACGGTGTCCTGACGCAGCAGAGCTGGGAGCGCTTTGAACGGGTGATGGCGCCCAAGGTCGAGGGGGCATGGCATCTACATACTTTGTCCCGGACCCAGCCTCTGGACTTCTTTGTTCTCTTCTCTTCGGCGGTTGCCATCCTGGGATCGGCGGGGCAAGGAAATCACGTTGCCGCATGCGTCTTTGAGGATGCGCTCGCATATTATCGCCGTTCTCTTGGTCTACCGGCGCTGACGGTCAATTGGGGACCTTGGGGCGAAGTCGGGGCCGCGACCCAGGGGGTGGTGAGCGATCGCTTGCGGAGGAAAGGCTTTGAGCCGATGCCAGCGCACAAGGGGCTGCGTGCCTTGGAAGAGCTGCTGGCCGGGGATCGCGTCCAGGCGAGCGTGATGTCCGTCGACTGGCGGCAGTATGTCGAGTCTCTCCCGGCAGGCTACCGGACAAAGTTATTCGCGGGCCTGGCCTCCAAAGAGGCCGCGCGCACTCCCGAGACCGCGCAGAAAGCCTCGCGGCAATCCGGCCTGCTGGAGCGGCTCGAACAAGCTCCGCCCAACAAACGCCGCGCTCTGCTCGAGGCGCATATTCGCGAACAGGCAATCAATGTGCTCGGACTCAGCCCCTCGTTCAAGCTCGATCCGAATCAGGGACTGGCGACTTTCGGAATGGACTCGCTCATGACCATCGAGCTGAAGAATCGCCTTCAGGTGGGTGTGGGACGAACCCTGCCTTCAACGCTTGTTTTTGATTACCCGACCGTCGTCGCACTGGCCGACTACATTGAGCGGAATGTTTTGGCCGTTGAGCCGGAACGGGAAACGGCAAACGGCGCAGGAAAGTCTCAGGAGGAACAGAGCCAGGCCGTGAGCGATTTGAAAGAGATGTCCGACTCGGAAGCTGAGGCGGTTCTGGCGAAAGAATTGTCGGAATTGTTCTGATCGCTCAATGTGCCGGAGTTCTTTGCGGCGAAAACCGAATGGAGCACGCTAACCAGTTGTCACCGGAAGCACCGATAGGAATTGAGAACGATTCATGGATATCAACCATCAAGACGCTGAAGAACTTTCCCCGGTCAAGCGGGCGATCGTTGAAATCCGGACATTACGAGCGAAGCTGAAGGAGGCTGAGCGCGCAAAGGTCGAGCCTATCGCCGTAGTCGGAATGGGGTGCCGTTTCCCGGGCGGCGCCAACGATCCGGAATCGCTCTGGAAGTTGCTGTGCGAGGGAAAAGATGCGATCCGCGAAGTTCCCGGAGACCGCTGGAATATTGACGAGTTCTTCGATCCCGATCCCGATGCTCCCGGAAAGATGTCGAGCCGCTGGGGCGGGTTTCTGGACGAGGTGGATACCTTCGACGCCGATTTTTTCGGGATTTCCCGGCGCGAAGCTCTGGGAATGGATCCGCAGCAGCGGATCTTTCTCGAGGTCTGTTGGGAAGCCCTGGAAAACGCCGGACAGTCTCCAGAGAAGCTCTTGGGCACATCCACTGGAGTCTTTGCCGGCATCGCGAGCAACGATTACGCCCAGTTGCAGATGCAATTCGGAGACCCCGCCGAGATCGACGTCTACCTGGCCACCGGCACTTGCCACAGCGTTGCCTCGGGTCGCGTGTCGTATACCCTCGGCCTGCAGGGCCCCAGCATCTCGCTCGACACCGCCTGTTCATCATCTCTCGTTGCCGTTCATCTGGCCTGCCAGAGCCTGCGGCTGGGGGATTGCCGGATGGCACTGGCCGGCGGCGTCAATGTGATCCTTGCCCCGGAACTGCTGATCAACTTCTCGAAGTCGCACATGATGGCCGCCGATGGCCGGTGCAAGACCTTCGATGCTTCAGCAGACGGCTTTGTGCGCGGAGAAGGATGCGGTGTCGTCGTGCTCAAGCGGATGTGCGATGCCGTCGCCGACGGAGATAACATCCTGGCCGTGATCCGGGGTACGAGCGTCAATCATGATGGGCGCAGCAGCGGTCTCACCGTTCCCAACGGCATCTCCCAGCAGGACGTGATTCGAAGGGCGTTGACGACCGCGGGAGTCGAGCCCTCCGAGGTCGGTTACGTCGAAGCTCATGGAACCGGTACCTCTCTCGGGGACCCGATCGAAGTGAATGCATTGCAGGCCGTGTATGGACAAGGCCGATCCAAGGATCGCCCGCTTGTTCTCGGCTCGATCAAAACCAACCTGGGTCACCTGGAAACCGCTGCCGGTGTAGCTGGCTTGATGAAGGCTGTCCTCATCCTCATGCACGGGGAGATCCCTCCCAATTTGCATTTCAAAGAGCCCAATCCGCTTATCGCTTGGAAGGACTTCGCCGTCAGCGTGCCCACGGTCCAGGCGCCGTGGCCGTCGGAGTTTTCACGCCGGATTGCCGCCGTCAGCTCCTTCGGGTTCAGCGGAACGAACGCTCACGTTGTTTTGGAAAGCAGCGCCTGCGTTGCTGAACTCACCGCGGACGAGCCGCAGAAGAGCCAGATCGCAAGCGTGGCGGACCAGGGCTCCAAGCAGCGCTCCCTCTGTCTTCTAACGCTTTCGGCTAAAAGCGCTCCCAGCCTGAAGGCGTCAGCGAAGCGCTTCGCAAAGCACCTTGAGGAGCATCCTGACATCTCCCTTGCGGATCTTTGCTACACCGCCAATACCTGCCGGTCTCATTTCGAGCATCGTCTGGCAGCGGTGGCAGAATCGCCTGCGCAGCTTCGCGAGCGGCTCGAGGCCGTTGCCGAGGGGCAGGAGACCACGGGCGTAGTGCAGGGACAGGCGGATCTGACCCGGCGGCCCGAAGTCGTCTTTCTATTCACCGGCCAGGGTGGACAATACGTGAACATGGGCCGGACTCTCTACGAGCAGGAACCGGTCTTTCGCGAAGTGGTGGACCGCTGCGACCAACTGCTGCGTCCGCATTTGGAGAAGCCGTTACTCTCGGTGCTCTATCCCGCCTCAGGCGAGGAGACGCCGCTCGATGAAACTCAGTACACGCACGTAGCCATGTTTGCCGTTCAGTATGGACTGGCGCAGTTGTGGCGTTCCTGGGGAGTGGAGCCGGCGTCCGTGATGGGGCACAGTGTCGGCGAGATTGTTGCAGCCACAGTGGCAGGAACGATGAGCCTGGAAGACGGCTTGATGGTGATGCGGGAACGGGGCCGCGTGATGGGAAGCCTTCCCCGTACCGGTGCGATGTCCTCGCTGCTTGCCGGGGCCGCGCAAGTTTCCGGCGTGCTCGAGCCTTATCGGGATCGTGTGTCGATCGCCGCCATCAACGGACCGGAGAGCACAGTCATCTCAGGCGAGCGAAAGGCGATAGAGGAGATCCTCGGCATTCTTTCCGCGCAAGGGATCAAGACGCGCCTGCTCAAGGTCTCGAACTCATTTCATTCTCCCCTCGTCGAACCCGTGCTTGACGAGTTCGAGCGGGCGGCACAGCGGGCCACCTATCGCGCTCCACAATTGGCGCAGTTTTCCAGCATGCGTCAGGAATGGGTGACAGAAGAAAAGCTGCTGGATGCCGCCTACTGGCGCCATAACCTTCGCCATACCGTTCACTATTCTGAGGCCATTGAAGCGCTATTCGAGCAAGGCTACCGCTTATTCCTGGAGATCGGCCCTTCGCCGATCCTGGTTGGCATGGGCCCCCTGTGCGTGCCTCCAGGAGAAGGAGTCTGGCTTCCGTCCCTGCGCCAGGAGCGCAACGATTGGGAGCAGATGCTGGAAGACGCCGGCACCTTGTATGCGAACGGCGTATCTCTGGACTGGCAGGCATTCGATCGCGGGCACACACGCCACAAACTGATGCTGCCGACCTATCCCTGGAATCGGAAGCCCTTCCTCATCGAGTCCGCGAAGGCGCGTCGGAGCGGACAAAGCTCTTCGACAATTTCGCGCTGGCAGAATGCAGTGAACAGCGCGAGCGAGCAATCCAGCCAGGTTCCCATTGACCTGACACTCGACAGCTATCCGGCCAAGTGGAAGGCGCTGGATCGGCTGACAAGCGCCTACGTCGCTCAAACGCTCTCCACGATGGGAGTCTTTCAAACCACGGCGGAAGCTTATTCCCTCGACGGCCTGCTGGAAAAGCTCAAGATTCTGCCTTCCTACCGGATACTGCTTTCCCACTGGTTGAAGCGGTTGGTTCAGGAAGGAGCGCTTCAGGAAGACGGCGGCATTTACAGAAGCACCGGCTTGCTTGCCGAGTTCGCTCCTGTTGCCGGCTCTTCGGATGCGGTGCTGGCCGACATACCGTTTGTGTTGGAGTATATGGAACGTTGCGGACGGATGGCGCCGGCTATCCTCACCGGCGACGCCTCGCCGCTCGACACGCTTTTCCCCGGCGGCTCGCTCGTGCTGGCCGAGAACATCTATGAACACTGGGCTCTGTCGCGCTATTTCAACAGCATTGCGCGGATGGTTGTGGATTCGCTTGTGAGAACGCTCGAGCTTGGCCGTTCGCTGCGTGTCGCGGAAATCGGTGCCGGCACCGGCAGTCTGACGGCGGCCATCTTGCCGGTCTTGCCGGCCTCCCGCTCTCTTTATTGCTTTACCGATCTCTCGAAGTTTTTCTTCGATCACGCTCGGGAGAAATTCAAGCAGTATTCCTCCCTTCGTTTCGGGCTGCTCGATATCGAGAAGAACCCCGCGGAACAGGGATTCGGCGCACACGGCTTCGACGTGGTGGTGGCTGCCAACGCCTTGCACGCAACGCGGAATCTGGATGAGACGATCGACAACATTCTCGGCCTGCTGGGCCCGGGCGCGATTCTCGTGCTGTGCGAAGTAACCAACATGCCATCGTGGATCGAGTTCACTTACGGGCTGATGGAGGACTGGAACGGCTTCAACGACGGGCTGCGCAGCGATGGCCCTCTGCTTTCGAGCGGCCAGTGGGAACAATTGCTTCGTGCACACGGCTTTGAAGATGTTGTGAGCTTCCCCCAGGCTGGTTCTCCGGCAGATGTGCTGGGAGAGCATTGCATCGTCGCGCGAGCTCCTTCTCTGGCTTCTTCTGTTGTGCGCGCAGGTGAGGATGCCTGGGCCGAAAACCTTGTGGATCTGTCCTCTACTTCTCAGCCCGTGAGTGACGGCTCTGGAGATACCAAGGAGTTTCTCGCGACGTTGCTCCAGGCCCCTGAAAGCGAACAGCGCGAATTGCTTGTGGAACTGGTGTGCAGTCGCGTGATGAAAGTGCTGCGCAGAGACCGCTCCGAACCAATCGACAGTCGCCGGCGTCTGATGGACCTTGGCGTCGATTCGCTCATGGCGGTTGAGTTGAGAAATGCATTGAGCAAGGATCTGGGCTTAACCCGGCCACTGCCGGCCACGCTGATCTTCGACTATCCAACGGCTGAAGCGATTGCGGATTATCTGGCGTCCCGCGTTCTCACATCGGAGCAAACGACGGCGACCGAGAATCCAAAAGCAGCCGCTCAAGCACCTTCGGAGAAGGCAGGCGAGGTCAACATTGAGGATATGACTGATGAAGAGGTAATGAGCCTGCTGCTCAAGAAATTGTAGACGAGCTGAATTTTTCAGGGCTGCGCGTTAATGAAGCATAAGTTCCGTTAACAGGAGATTCCAAGTGAGTGGCGATCTAAAGGACAGAACTTCGCTTTCAGTGGTCAAGCAGGCCTATCTCAAGATAGAGGAACTGCAGGCGAGGCTCGATGCGGCGGAGCAGGCGAAGCGAGAGCCGATTGCAATCGTCGGGATGGCCTGCCGCTTTCCCGGAGGAAACCACGATCCGGAATCGTTCTGGCAATTTCTGCGCGAAGGGCGGGATGCCATCCGGGAGATTCCGGCCGATCGCTGGGACGTCGATGCCTTCTATCATCCTGACCCAGGAACTCCGGGCAAGATGTACACGCGCAGTGGCGGCTTCCTTGACCAGGTCGATATGTTTGACCCGCAGTTCTTCGGGATCGCGCCGAGGGAAGCGATCGGCATGGATCCCCAGCAGCGGTTGCTGCTGGAGGTGACGTGGGAAGCCCTGGAACGCTCGGGCATTGCCCCCGATCGCCTGCCCGGAAGCCGGACTGGTGTCTTTGTCGGCCTGTGCACCAACGACTATGCGGATCTGCAACTGCGTTCGCTCGACGTCACCAAACTCGATTCCTATCATGCCTCCGGCATTGCGCACAGCATCGCTTCCGGCAGGCTCTCTTACGTGCTGGGCCTGCAAGGCCCATGCATCACGCTCGATACCGCCTGCTCTTCCTCCTTGGTGGCAGTGCATCTTGCCTGCCAAAGCTTGAAAGGGCGCGAGTGCAACCTGGCACTGGCCGCGGGTGTGAGCGTGATTCTCTCGCCCGATATGTTCATAGCGCTGTCAAAGGCATCCATGCTGGCTGCGGACGGCCGATGCAAGACCTTCGATGCCTCTGCCGACGGTTATGCACGAGGCGAAGGTTGTGGCGTTGTGGCGCTCAAGCGCCTTTCGGACGCGCTCGCCGACGGCGATTCGATTCTCGCGATCCTTCGGGGAACCGCCATCAACCAGGATGGCCCCAGCAGCGGATTGACGGCGCCGAACGGGCCGTCGCAGATCTCGGTGATCCGCGACGCCCTGGCTAGCTCTGGCGCACGGCCCGAGGAGGTAAGTTATGTCGAGACCCATGGCACCGGCACCTCACTGGGCGATCCGATTGAGGTGCAGGCTCTTGGGGCAGCTTATGGGGAAAGCCGTCCGCCCGATCAACCGCTGCTGATCGGCTCGGTCAAGAGCAATATTGGGCATCTGGAAGGAGCGGCCGGGCTGGCTGGTTTAATCAAGCTGGTATTGGCGATGCAGCACGGAGAGCTTCCACCCAGCCTGCATGTGCAGAAACCCAATCCGTTTATTCCGTGGCAGGATCTGTCCGTAAAGGTTACGACCCAACTTACGCCCTGGGCGACCCCGAGCGGCAGACGAATGGCCGGCTTGAGCTCGTTCGGCTTCAGCGGAACCAACGCGCACCTGGTGGTCGAAGAGGCTCCCGCGTCGGCAGCAGCGCAGAATGCGGTCGAACGGCCGAGGCATCTGCTGGCGCTTTCTGCACCCAGTGAGGAGGCTCTGACGGCGCTGGCCGAGAACTTCCGCGATCATCTCGAAGTCCATCCGGAGGAACCGATCCAGGACGTTTGCTACTCGGCGAATGCGGGGCGGGCGCAATGGCCTTGCCGCCTTGCCGTGCTCGGCGACAGCCTGGCGCAGATGCGCGCACGGCTCGGTGAATTCGTTTCCACCGGAAGCGCCCCGGCGGGCGTGATCAAAGGAAGAAGCGACGCTTCGGAGCGGAGAAAGCCGGCGTTTCTTTTTACCGGACAAGGTTCCCAATACGTGGGCATGGGGCGTGAGCTTTACGAAACGCAGCCGACCTTCCGCAAAGCGCTCGACCAATGCGCGCAGCTTCTTGGGAAGGAGCTGGACCGTCCTTTGCTTTCGGTTCTGTATCCGGAAGCGGGCCAGGACTCGCCGCTCGATGAAACGGCGTTCACGCAGCCGGCTCTGTTCAGTCTGGAATACGCCCTGGCTCAACTGTGGAGTTCGTGGGGAATCGCTCCGGCGATCGCCATGGGTCACAGTGTTGGAGAATACGTCGCCGCTTGCCTTGCGGGAGTGTTCTCGCTGGAGGACGGCATCAAGTTGATCGCCGCCCGCGGAGACCTGATGCAGCAGAGGTGCGAGAGAGGCGCGATGGCGGCCATTGCCACTGACGAGGCCCGGGTGACCGAGGAGCTCAAGGCATATGGCGACCGTGTAGTGATCGCCGCACTCAACGGCCCCACCAATACAGTTATCGCGGGCCGAACCGAGGCCGTGCAGGAGCTTGTCGCCAGGTTTGTCGAGGCGGGAGTCAAGGCCAAGCAGTTGGCTGTCTCTCACGCGTTTCACTCTCCGCTGATGGAACCCATGCTTGAAGAGTTCCGCGCGGTTGCGGCGACGGTACATTTTCACCCCGCCCGCATTCCCCTCATTTCGAACCTGACCGGCAAGGTGATCTCTGCCGGAGAGGTCTCCAACCCCGATTACTGGGTAAGACATATCCGTGGGGCAGTGAACTTCTCCGCGTCCATGGAAACGCTGAGGGAGAAAGGCTACCAGGTGTTTCTGGAGCTTGGGCCGAGTCCGGCTCTTTTGGGAATGGGCACCCTGTGCCTGCCGGAGGGATTCGGCGTCTGGCTCCCGTCACTGGGCAAGCGGCGCCCGGACTGGCAGCAGATGCTGGAAAGCCTTGCCGGCTTGTATGTGCGGGGAATGGATGTCGATTGGAAGGGCTTTGATCGTGACTACCAGCGCCGCCGTGTCGTGCTTCCCACCTATCCCTTTCAGCGCAAACGGTATTGGGTCGAGCTTCCCGAGTCGAGCCGGACGGGAACGAAGAGCGCGGCGGGCGCGGTTCCGCGCAAAACGCTCGAGCATCCACTCCTCAGCCAGCGCCTGGACTCTCCTTTCCTCAACAACATCGTGCTGGAAGCCTACATCTCCTCCGCGGATTTTCCCTGGACGAGGGATCACCGGGTCTTCGGCAAGGTTGTTTTTCCTGCGACTGCGTATATCGAGATGATCCTGGCATCGGCGCGGGAGGCCCTGGGACCGCAAAGATTCTCGATCCGGGATATGGATATCCGAGAGGCGCTGATTCTCGAAGAGGGCGAGACGCGGAAGGTCCAGGTGGCCATCACCAAAGGGCAAGACGGCGGCGAAACTGCATTCCAAGTCGCCAGCCTTGTTTCCGGTGCACCGGATACAGAGGCAAAATGGAAGACCCATGCCGCCGGGAAGATCCTGGTGGTAGAGGCACTGGAGGCCTTTGCGACTTCGGGGGTGCCCAGCTTGGAAGAGGCCAGGGCCCGATGCCAGCATGAGATCTCCGTTGAGAGCTATCACCAGAAATTTACTGCACTCGGCATGGAACTGGGCCCGTCCTTCAAAGGGTTGGAGAAGCTTTGGACCGGCGCGCATCAGGTGCTCGGCAAGGTCCGTCTTGTGCCGGAGATCGCCGCGGAAGCACAGCTTTATCACGTTCACCCGGCCTTGCTGGACCCGTGCCTGCAGCCCTTTGCCGCGGCGGTGATGAGCGACGAAGAGCTGACCTCGGGCGGCGCTATCTATATGCCCTTAGGCGTGGAGAGTTTCACTATTTATTGCGAACCGGGCAGCGAGCTTTGGAGTTATATCGTTGTTCCGCAAAACCGGCAGGCGAGCGGGGCAGAAACGCAGCAGGTTGACGCCTTTGTTTTCGACCGCGACGGAGCCCTGGTCGCCGAGATGAAGGGACTCTCTCTGCGCAGAGTGAGCCAGGAGAGCATCGCAAGACGCGAAGACAACACTCTCCAGGATTGGCTCTATGAGATGAGTTGGAGCGAGGAGGCGGCGCTGGACGAGCCAGGCAGCGGAGCCGCAGCTGATCTTTCCAAGTTCGCGCTGGTTCGTGAAGACCTGCGCCGGTACAGCGGCCTGCACCGGAAAGATTCGGGGCTCGTGGAGTTTGCGGAGTTGTTTCCGAAGCTGGAGGATCTGAGCGCCCAATACGTTTGCCGCGCGCTCAGACAGTTGGGCTGGGTGATGACGAAGGGCGAGCAATTCACGATCTTCTCGAAGGCCGCCGAACTGCAGGTCCCTGCGAAGTACCTCAAGCTGTTGGGAAGAATGCTTGAAATGCTTGAGGAAGACGGACTCCTCAAGCGCGTTGAGGATAGATGGGAGGTTTCCCGTATTCCCGAAGCGGCGGAGGACGAGATTTCTCCGCAAGCGCTGTTCGAGCAATATCCCAGTTGCTCTGCGGAACTGAAGATGACCTCCCGCTGCGGCCAGAACCTGGCCAAGGTGATCCGAGGCGAGGCCGATCCGCTGGATGTGTTGTTCCCGGATGGATCGGCGGAGGACATCGAGAAGCTTTACCGCGATTCGCCGTTCTCGCGCTTCTACCAGGGGCTGGTCGCGGATGCCGTTCAGTCTCTTCTTGCCGGGATCCCTTCGGATAGGCCAGTCAGGATTCTTGAGATCGGTGGTGGCACCGGAAGCACTACCAATTCGGTGCTGCCGCGGCTTTCGGGAAGGCGCGTCGAATACACATTCACAGACGTCACGCCGCTGTTTGCCTCCCGTGCCCGGGAAAAATTCAGCGCTTATCCTTTTGTGAAGTACCAAATCCTGGACATCGAAAAAGATCCCCTTGCTCAGGGCTTCGAGTCGCACGCCTACGACCTTGTGATCGCGGCCAACGTGCTGCACGCCACCGAGGACCTGCGCCGGACGATCACCAACGTCCGCAAGTTGATGGCTTCCGAAGGCGTGCTCCTACTGTTGGAGGGGACGCGGCCGCTTCGTTTTGGCGACCTGATTGTCGGCCTGACCGAAGGCTGGTGGAGGTTCCAGGACAACGACGTGCGGGACTCCCACGCCCTGATTTCCGCTGAGAAATGGCGTGCACTGCTCACCGAAGCAGGATTCACCGAGTTCGTTGACAGTCCGGAAGTCGAATCCGGAGACGTTCTCGCCCAACAGGAACTGTTGCTTTCCCGCGGTCCAAGGCTCGCGGACGGCCACAGACTTGCGGATGGCAATAACCAGGACACTCAGTCCGAAGCGCAGACGGGTGGACGCTGGATGATCTTCGCCGATCGCGACGGACTCGGTGAGAGTCTGGCTGCCGTGTTGCCGAATTCGGGCTGCACCTGCACAGTCGTGCCGGGAGACCGGTTTGAGTCGACGGGTGGCAAAAATTTCCGGATTCAGGCTGCCAATGCCGAACAGTTCCACCGCTTATTCCAGGAGACCGCGGGTGCGGCGGAATCCCCACTGGAAGGCGTGGTCTACCTCTGGCCGCTCGATGGGACAGCTTCCGAGGGCGCGGATGGCCAGGCGTTGAGTGCGTCAATTCAAAAAGGATGCGAAAGCCTGCTTCACCTGGTGAGGGAGTTGGTTTCGGATGGAAATCCGAAGACGAAGAGCTTATGGATCGTTACGCGCGGCGCGTACTCCGTGGGCCTCGCCGACGAACGAGCCGCTTTGGCGCAGGCGTCTGTCTCCGCGATGGCGGCAACCATTGCGCTGGAGTACCCCGAGCTTCGCTGCTTCAGAATCGACCTCGACCCGGAGATTGCCCCCGAGAGACCCGCGGACGAGGTGCGCTGGCTCAGAGAAACCATTCAGTCCGGAAAGGACGAGCCCCTGACCGCAATTCGCCGTGGGCGCCGCCAAATTGCGCGGCTGGCTCACCTGAAGTCCTCGGAAGAATCGCGGCAGAAGAACGCTGGGAGCAGGCAGGCTCCCTACCAGATGCGGAGTTCCTTGCCCGGCGTGCTCGACCGCCTCGTTCTCGAACCTCTGATGCGGCGCGCTCCCGGCCCCGGCGAGGTGGAAGTTGCGGTGCTCGCAACCGGATTGAACTTCCGCGATGTTTTGATGGCCCTGGGACGGTATCCGGGCAACTCCACCGTCTTCGGATACGAGTGCATGGGCAGGATTGCGGCCCTGGGCGAAGGGGTGACCGATCTTCAGTTGGGGCAGAGAGTGATGGTCATGGGACCGGGCGGTTTCGGCTCCCACATGACTCTGCCCAGCGGCCATGTCCTCGGGATTCCGGATTCTCTCAGCGATTCGGAAGCGGCGACGATTCCCAGTGCGTTCTCAACGGCCTACTACACACTCTGCACGCTGGGCAAAATCGCTGCTGGAGACCGGGTTCTGATTCATGCCGGGACAGGAGGCGTCGGGTTAGCCGCGGTGCAACTGGCGCAGCGGGCAGGTGCGGAGATTTTTGCGACCGCGGGAAGCCAGGAGAAGCGGGAGTACCTCAAGTCTCTGGGCGTTGCCCACGTCCTCGACTCGCGCTCACTGGCCTTTGCCGACGAGGTCATGAAGGCTACGCAGGGAAGAGGAGTGGATATCGTCCTGAATTCCCTGGCGGGAGACTTCATCGAAAAGAGCGTGTCGGTGATGGCAGTGAATGGCCGCTTCCTGGAGATCGGCATGACCGGGATTTGGGACGAGGCCCGCGTCGCGGGATTGAATAAGAACATCGCGTACTATCCGATCAACCTGGCAGCTACACTCCAGCAAAATCCGGGTCTTCTCCGGGAGCTGATGCAGCAACTGCTGAAGGAATTCACCACGGGCCGTCTGCACCCCTTGCCGGTCAAGGTATTTTCCATGAACCATGTGGTCGATGCCTTCCGCTTCATGGCGCAGGCCCGGCACATCGGCAAGATTGCTGTCACACAGGATGCGGTTCTTGCTCAAGCCGCCGGCGGAGAAGCGGCCACAGGGGAAATGCCCGCTCTGGTGGCGAACGGAAGCTACCTGATTACCGGAGGACTCTCGGGCCTGGGACTCCTGGTGGCGCAGTGGATGGCGGAGCGCGGCGCTCGCCATCTCGTTCTAACTGGGCGGCGTCAGCCCTCCGAACATGCGCTGGACGCAATTCACACTTTGGAGCAGCAAGGAGTGGAAGTCGTTGTGGCGCAGGGAGACGTTTCTGACCGTCAACACATGGAAGAGCTCTTCTCGAAGTTTGGCCGAGCGTTGCCTGCCTTGCGCGGGCTTGTGCACTCGGCTGGAGCTCTGGACGACGGATCGATTCTTCACCAGACCGGGGAGCGCTTTGAAAAGGTACTGCGCCCCAAGGTCGCCGGCTCGTGGCAGCTTCACGAACTTACCAGGGATCTGGACCTGGATTTCTTTGTTCTGTTCTCCTCGGCGGTATCGCTGCTTGGCTCAGCCGGCCAGGCCAACCACGTTGCGGCCTGCGCCTTTGAAGATGCTCTGGCTCACTACCGGCGCTCCCTGGGATTGCCGGCTTTGAGTGTGAACTGGGGACCGTGGGCAGAGACCGGGGCGGCGACGCGCGGCATCGTAAGCCAGCGTCTTCCCGGCAAAGGTGTGCGGTCGCTCGAACCGCAACAGGGATTGCGTGTGCTACAGGCGTTGTTAGGGCAGGATCGATCGCAGGTGGGTGTTCTACTGGTAGATTGGCAGCGGTATCTGGACTCCCTTCCGAGGGGTTACAACCAGGCGCTGTTTGCGGGATTGCGCCCGAAGATCGAGCGCGCCGCCCCCAGCGAAAAACCGAAAGCCGATCCACCCCGGAGCTTCCTGACGCAACTGAACCAGATCCCGGCCGGGCAGCGCCGCAAGGCTCTGATGGAGAGGATTCGTGCCGATGCGGTGAAGGTGCTTGGTTTGGATTCGTCCCAGGCCGTCGATTACAAGCAGCCGCTCAGCGAACTTGGTCTCGATTCGCTGATGGCGGTTGAATTGAGGAGTGTGTTGAGCGCGGAGCTTGACCTGAAGCGCAGCCTGCCCGCCACTCTGGTCTTTGACTATCCCACGATTACGGCGCTGGCGGAGTATCTGGCAAAAGACGTTCTGCAATGGGAAGAGGCTGTCGATGCATCGTCCGAACCGCAGCAGAAGGAGGAAGACCTTTCCGATCTGCTGGACCGGATCGAGGGACTCTCCGACGAAGAGACGGATCGCATGTATAGTCAGGGGAAAAGTCAAGGTGCTTGAGTTGAACATTGGCGCAGGTCGCCGGCAGATCAAGAGGAACCGAACCGTGGAGAGGATCAGGAATGCAGGCTATTAATCCGTGGATTTTTTGCCCCAGGCCGATTGCGTCGCCGCGCTTCCGGCTTATCTGCGTTCCTTTTGCGGGCAGGGGCGCCTCGGTCTACCGGGAGTGGCCGCAGCTGATGCTGCCTGACGTGGAAATGTGCGCTTTGCAGTTGCCGGGCCGCGAGAGCCGGCCAAATGATCGCCCTTTCAAGCGAATGACAGAAGCCGTCCAGGAGGCCGCGGAGGTCCTTCAATCGTATTTGGATGTACCTTATGCCTTGTTTGGCCACAGCATGGGAGCGTTGATTTGTTTTGAGCTTGCCCGCAGCATGCGTCGCCAGCATCGGCCTGAGCCGGTGCATCTGTTTGCTTCCGGACGCCGCGCTCCACATCTGCCCGATCCCAAGCCGTTTCTGCATCCCATGCCGGACGAGCAGTTCGTCACCGAGATTATCCGGCGATTCAAGGGAATTCCCACGGCGGTTTTACGTGAGCCGGATCTCATGGAGCTGTTGCTGCCCATGCTGCGAGCGGATGTGGAGATGGTCGAGACCTACGAGTATGCTCCCGAAGCCGCTCTCGAATGTCCCATTACAGTTCTCGGAGGACGGGAAGACACCGAGGCGCGTTTCGAAGAGTTGATTGCCTGGCGCCAGCATACGAACCATCGTTTCCAAGCAGAGATTCTCGCGGGAAACCATTTCTTTATCCAGTCTGCGCAGAAGCAGATTGTTGAGACCGTTTTCCGCCAGTTGAGCATGGATGAAGACTTTACGCGCAGCACAAGCGGCGCAGCGGCATTACAAGAGTGATCGAGAACCGGCGGTACAGGCCTCCGGTTGTTTGACCGGATCAAGTGGAGAGAAACAGGTGGATCGGAATGGCTGACTTTCTTGAGAGGATTTCCAACCTCTCACCTAAAAAACTCGCTTTGCTGGCGAACGACCTCAAAGAGCGCTTCGACTCGCTCGAGCAGGAGCGGCGGGAACCTATTGCCATTGTGGGCATGGGCTGCCGCTTCCCGGGCGGAGCCGACAGTCCGGCAAAGTTCTGGCGCCTCTTGCACGATGGTGTGGACGCGATCTCCGAGGTGCCGCCGGAGCGATGGAATCTGGATTCCATTTACGATCCTGAGCCGGGAAAGCCGGGGAAGATTAGCTCGCGGTACGGCGGTTTTCTAAAGGATGTTGACCGGTTCGACCCCGCTTTCTTTGGCGTTTCGCCGCGCGAAGCCACCAGCATGGATCCGCAACAGCGCCTGCTGCTGGAGGTCGTGTGGGAAGCTCTTGAGGATGCGTGCCAGTCGCCTGAGCGACTGTCCGAGACACAGACCGGGGTTTTTGTAGGAATTGCCGGCAGCGACTACCTGCACGGGATGCTGGAGGGCGACCCCAAAGATCTCGACATGTATGTGGCGACTGGCGGCGCGCATTCGACGGCATCGGGGCGCATCTCGTATATCCTCGGCTTGCGCGGTCCCAGCGTGTCGATCGACACCGCGTGTTCCTCGTCGCTGGTGGCGTTTCATCTTGCCTGCCAGAGCCTTCGCACGAAGGAATCCAAAATCGCCATTGCCGCCGGCGTCAACCTCATTCTCAAGCCAGAGGTATCGATTTCGCTTTCGCGTTCTCAGATGCTGGCGCCAGACGGCAGGTGCAAGGCTTTCGATGCGGCCGGCGATGGATTCGTCCGCAGCGAAGGATGCGGCGTGGTCGTGCTCAAGAGGCTATCGGACGCCGTGGCCAACCGCGACAACATCCTGGCGCTGGTTCGCGGCACGGCAGTGAATCAGGATGGGCGGAGCAGCGGATTGACGGCGCCGAACGGCCCTTCCCAGGAGGCCGTGATCCAGGTTGCGCTTGCAGCCGCGGGTGCCGAGCCTGCCGCCGTCGACTACATCGAGACCCATGGAACGGGTACCTCTCTTGGTGATCCGATCGAGGTGCGGGCCCTTGGGAACGTATTCTCGCCGAAACGTGATCCCCTGAGCCCGCTCACCATCGGATCGGTAAAGTCCAATCTCGGCCACCTGGAGACGGCTGCCGGCATTGCCGGGCTGATAAAGACGGTTCTGGCGCTGCAGAACGAGGAAATTCCGCCCTCGCTGCATTTCAAGAATCCGTCCCCGCATATTCCCTGGGGCCAGTTTCCGATCCGCGTGGCCGCTCAGCCGGCACCTTGGAAGCGCAGTTCGCGCCGGCGGCTGGCGGGCGTGAGTTCCTTCGGATTCAGCGGGACGAATGTTCATGCCATTCTCGAGGAGGCTCCGAAGCAGGTCGCCCTGGATCAAGAGCAGGATCGCCCGGCACATATCTATACCATTTCGGCAAAGAGTGAGGCTGCGCTGCTCGAGAATGTGAAGCGCCATCTCGATGCGCTGCGAACAGAATCCTCGTTGGCGAATGCCTGCTTTACGGCCAATACGGGCCGGACGCACTTCGCTCATCGCTTGGCATGCGTGAGCCACTCGCGCGAAGAACTCGTGGAGCAGTTGGAAGCCTTTGTGGCAGGAGAATTGGCGCCGGGCGTCGTCTGCGGGCAGGTGCGGGGTTCAGCTGCAACCGAAGTCGCCTTCCTCTTCCCCGGGCAGGGTGCACAGTTTCCAGGAATGACGCGGAAACTCTACCAGTCGCAGCCGGCATTCCGGGGTGCTTTGGACAAGTGCGCCCAGGCTCTCGTCGGTGTGCTGAAAAGGCCGCTGCTGGAAGTGATCTTTTCCGGGAATGAAGAGACAGCGATCCACGATCCCGAATACGCGCAGCCTGCCAATTTTGCCGTGGAGTATGCGGTGAGCGAGATGTGGCGTTCCTGGGGCGTAACGCCCTCAGCAGTTGTGGGGCACAGCCTGGGCGAGTTTGCGGCTGCCTGTGTCGCCGGCATCTGCGACCCGGCGGAAGCGATTCTCCTGGTGGCGACGCGCGGACGGCTAATGCAGGAGTTGCCGCCAAATGGCGCCATGGCAGCCGTGTATGCACCAGAACAGTGGGTTGCAGAAAAGCTTGCGGGACTGGGAGAAACGGCTTCAATCTGTGCAATGAATCATCCAGAGCAGACAGTGATCTCCGGTCCGCACGCCAAGGTCGAGGCGGCTTTGAGATTCCTCGAACCGCAAGGCGTCAAAGTGGAGTGGTTGCGCGCCTACCATGGCTACCATTCGCGGGAGATGCAGCCCATGGTGGAGGAATTGGTGCGCGCCGCCGGCCAGGTCCAGTATCGGATTCCGCAACTGCAGTTCGTCTCCACTCTCACCGGTAAGCTCTTGCCGGCCGGCGAGACGCTGGATGCCGATTATTGGGGCCGTCAGGTGGTCGAGCCGGTGCGCTTTGTGGCTGCCGTCGAGAGCCTCCGAGAGCTCCACTACAACGTGTTCCTCGATACGGGGCCCGCTCCTGTTCTTGGCGGCAGCGGCCGCCACTGCTTTCCCGAAGGCACCTGGCTGGCCACGCTGCGCCCGAGCCGCGAGGATTGGGACCAGACCCTAGAGGCCTTGAGCGGCCTGTATGTCGCTGGGGTGGCCGTCGACTGGGAGGCCTTCGATCGTTCCTACCAGCGCCAACGCATCGCCCTTCCGACGTATGCCTTCGATCGCCAGAGCTATTGGATTCTGGAACCGGATCGGGGGCAATCGGCACGGATCAGGGCGGTGAGCGTCGGTGCGACTGTACATCCGCTTCTCGGCGTGCGGCTGGACCATCCGATTCCGACCTTCGAGACTAGCGTGGATCGAATGCGCATTCCCGGCCTCGGCGCGCACAAGATCGGGCAGACCGAGGTCGTGCCCGGTCCGGTGTACTTCGAGATGGCATTGGCGGCTGCATCCCAGGCGCTGGGTGCCGGGACGTACCAACTCGAAGACCTGGTCCTCAAGCAAGCACTGCTCTTCGACAGCAGTGAACAAACGATTCAAGCCGTTGTTACCCAGGATGCCGACGAGATCGGCACATTCCAACTGTGCAGCCGTGACAACAGCGTTGATTCCGGACAGTGGCGAACTCATGCGGTAGCCCGTCTGCGCCCTGCGACCGAAATGCCGCCCTGCGATCTGGAGTTGGAACAAGTGCGGGAGCGTTGCGCAGAGCCGGCTTTTCTGGATTCGCTCCGCGAGCAACTTCAAACGCTGGCTGTCGAGATTCCCGCCCTGAACTTTGTCGATGGGGCCTGGAAGGGAAGCTCTGAAGTTCTGACTCATCTTTCCCTGGGAGCGGAGCAGGCGCAGAAAGGCTCCGGCTACCATTTCGATCCCGTGGCCGTGGATGCCGCGTTGCTCTCTTTTGCCGTCCTGCTTTCGGCCCAGAACGATGGAGCGCCGGAAGGCAGCTTTTTCCTGGCCGGCGTCGATCGCGTGTTCGTGCAGGGGCAGCCTGGCGACAAGCTTTGGAGCTATGCCAGGTTGACATCGTCCGAAGACGGTCCTGCAAAGAGCCGCACGGGTGATCTGTTCCTCTACAACGAAGCAGGCAAACCGGTCGCTGTCCTGAATGGGCTCCGCTTCAAGCAGGCCAGTAAGGTGATTCAGGCGGCTGCGCAACCCGAAGAGCGCCTTGAAGAGGATTGGCTTTATCAGTTGCAGTGGGAGAGCACGGCCGCTCAGCCGGGCTCCGCAAACTCGAAGGACAAGGCCGCGTCCACACCCGCGAACTGGATCGTATTCGCCGGAGCGGACAATGCTGGCAGGGCGATCTCCGAAGCTCTCCGGCAGCGTGGCCAGGTGCGCGCGACGGTTGCACCCGCCGAAGTCTATTCGGCGCAAGGCAGCCACTACACCGTGAACCCGCGCAGCGCGCAGGATTTCGAACGCGCGATCCGGGAAGCCTCCGGTGGCGCACCAGGCGAAATTGCATTTCTTTGGGGAATGGATGGCCGAGCGCTCTCCGCCGCCGACGGCGCAGTCGAAGCGGTCACTGAGGTTTGCTTGAGCCTCTCCCGGCTTCTTGAAGGCGCGGCCGCCGCGAAAACCGGAGCCAGAATCTGGCTGGTCACGCAGGGTGCTCAGGCCATTGGAATGACCGGCGGTCCGCTGGCGTGCGCGCAATCGGCACTATGGGGCCTGGGTCGCGCCGCGGCCCTGGAAGAGTCCGATCTTTGGGGTGGCCTCATCGACCTGGATCCGGAGAAAAAGCCGGAAGAGCAGGCCGCCTGGATTCTAAATAATGCAACCTTCGCAGATGGCGAAGATCAAGTCGCAATCCGCGATGGAGTGCGTCTCGCTGCGCGATTGACGCGCCTCTCGCCGAAGGCATCTGGCCGAGTGGCCATCGGACCGGAAGGATCATATCTGGTCGCAGGCGGCCTGGGCGCCGTCGGCGTGAAGGTTGCCAGATGGCTGGTCGAGCGTGGCGCGCGCCACGTTGTGCTGGTTGGCAGGCGCGGATTGCCGGAACGCTCCTTGTGGGCCGATATCGATCCCGCCAGTGCCAACGGCCGCTCTGTCGCCGCGGTGAATGCTCTGGAAGCAATGGGGGCGAGGCTTGAGATTGTTGCTGCCGACCTGACCAACCGCTCCAGCGTTGAGAAACTGTTCGCGTCCTTCGGGCGGGAGTGGCCGGAGCTCCGCGGATTGGTCCATGCAGCGGTCGCGGCCCCAGAAGAGCGCGGTGTGCGCGAGCTCGACGAAAGAGCGCTGGGCGAAATGCTCTCCGTCAAGGTCGATGGCACGCGGAACCTGCTGGACATAGCCGCCGGCCAGCCGGTTGAATTCATTGTTTTCTTCTCTTCGATGGCGGCGCTGCTCGGCTTGAGAGGCGGCGGACATTACGCGGCGGCCAGTGGGTACCTCGACGCCCTGGCCCACAATTGCCGCCGCTCCGGCGTGCCGGTTACGACCATCGACTGGGGCGCTTGGGATGAGATGAGATCGTCCTCGGGAGAGATCCGGCGGTTGGCGCGCACTGAGAACGCTTCGGTCTATCCTCTGGATCCGCCAAAGGCACTGGCCATAATGGAAGCCGTCGTTGCCGTTGGATTGCCTCAGGCGGCCATCGCGGCCATCCACTGGGAGAACTTGCGGTCTCTGCACGAATCCGACCGTCCTCGGCCCCTGATCCAGGGCCTCACCTCTGTAGTCAAGGGTGGTCCAGCTTCAGCGGGCAACGCTGGTGCGGGAGATCTCCGCGCCCGGTTGTCGGACGCTTCAGAGAGCGAACGGCCGGGCATCCTCGAGGCCTTTGTCCGCAGCGCCGTCGCCCGTGTTCTGGGGGTCCGCAATCCCGACTCCATCGATGCACACAAGGGGCTATTCGAAATGGGCCTCGATTCGTTGATGTCCATCGATCTGAAAACGAGGCTTGCGAATGGAGCAGGGCATTCTCTCCCGTCCACGTTGGCTTTCAACTATCCAAGTATCGCTGCGCTTACGGAGTTTCTGGCCCAAGACATGTTTCCAGCTGGCGCCGAGGAGCACCCGGTGGCTGAACCTGAGCCTTCCATCCAAACAGATTCTGAGGTCAACGGGGTTTTGGTGGGCGAGATGTCGGAAGAGGAACTGGCCGAACGGCTGCGCAAGAGACTCGCGCAGCTTGCAGGCGTGGATTCCTAGGAGAGATTTGGAATGACAGAGGGAGTAGTGGCTTTCCATGGATAACAAAGAACCGAGGAACACGCCCGATCATAGCGCCCTTCTTCGTTCGGCTCTTGAGACCGTCGAAAGGATGCAGGGAAAGCTCGATGCCGTGGAACGGGCGCGCACCGAGCCCATCGCGGTCATCGGAATGAGTTGCCGGTTCCCCGGCGGGGCCAACTCGCCCGAGGAGTTCTGGCAGCTGATGTGCGATGGCCGGGATGCCATTCAAGAGCCTCCCGCCGGGCGCTGGGATGGCGCGGCGTCGCCTCGTTCCGGTTCGGGAGCGGCTTCCAAAACACCTCGGCCCTATGGCGGATTCCTCGACGACATTGATGGCTTTGATCCGGGCCTGTTCGGCATTGCGCCGCGCGAGGTGCTTACGATGGACCCGCAGCAGCGCATTCTGCTGGAGGTGAGCTGGGAAGCGGTCGAACGCGCCGGCTACGCGCCGGACCGATTGGTTGGAAGCGAAACAGGGGTCTTCATCGGGATCACCGCCTCCGATTATGCGCAGGTCGTGCGCGAGGGCGATCCCAACCGGCTCGACATCTACTATGCGACTGGAAACGGGAACAGTGTTGCCGCCGGAAGAATCTCCTACATGCTGGGCCTCCGTGGTCCGGCGATGGCGGTCGATACGGCCTGCTCCTCTTCACTGACTGCGGTCCATCTGGCTTGCCAGAGCCTTCGCCAGCGGGAATGTGAGATGGCTTTGGCCGGCGGAGTGAACGCGATGCTCATTCCGGACACGTTCTACTGCCTGGCAAAGGGCGGCATGATGGCGCCGGACGGCCATTGCAAGGCCTTCGATGCATCTGCAGATGGGTTTGTCCGCGCCGAAGGCTGCGGTGTGCTCGCCCTGAAGCGGCTCTCGCAAGCCTTGGCCGATCGTGATCCGATCCTGGCCGTGATACGCGGCTCCGCTGCCAATCACGACGGCGCCTCTGGCGGACTTACGGTGCCAAATGGCATTGCGCAGCAGGCAGTGATCAAGCGGGCTCTGGCCAACTCTTCGCTCAAGCCAAACGACATCGACTACATCGAGGCGCACGGCACCGGCACCTCGCTTGGAGATCCGATTGAACTGGAAGCGATCGACGCCGTGATGGGCGAGGGCCGCGATCCGGAAAAGGCCTTGATCGTCGGCTCGGTCAAAAGCAATATTGGCCATCTCGAATCGGCCGCCGGCATTGCCAGCCTGATGAAGGTCATCCTCGCGCTCGAACACCGCGAGATTCCCGCCAACCTTCACTTCAACACGCTGAACCCGCACATTACCCTGCGACGGCTGAAGGTTGTGGTGCCCACTGAGCGACTTCCGTGGCAGACGGATGGTAAGCCACGCCGTGCGGGAGTAAGCTCGTTCGGCTTTAGCGGAACCAATGTGCATATTGTGCTCGAGCAGGCGCCTTTGGTCCAGAGTCCCGCCGCCGTGGCTCTACCTGTGCCACCTGTCCTGACGCTTTCGGCCAAGAGCGAACCGGCATTGCTGGCCCTCGTCGACCGGTACACACAGTTTCTGACAGATCAACCTGAGATCAACTGGGCGGATGTCTGTTTTACCACCAACACCGGCCGATCGCGCCTTTCGCATCGCGTTGCCGTCGCCGCATCGTCGGGAGCCGAAGCTCTGCAGCGCTTTGCCGCACCTGGCAGTCGCACTCTTGTACACCGGGGAGTTTGTGCTACGGGAGCGAAAGTGGCTTTCCTGTTTACCGGCCAGGGGGCGCAGTATGCAGGGATGGGCCGCGGGCTCTTTGCCACGTCGCCGATCTTTCGCGCAGCCATCGAGAAGTGTGACCGGATTCTGAGCGGCCAAATGGATCGCAGCCTGATCTCGGTCCTCTATCCCGAAGAGGGATCTGCCTCTCCGATCGACGAAACCGCATACACGCAAGTGGCGCTGTTTGCCTTCGAATACGCGATCTCGGAATTGTGGAGATCGTGGGGCGTGGTTCCCGATCTTGTACTCGGGCATAGCCTCGGCGAATACGTGGCCGCGTACATCGCGGGTGTCTTCTCTCTGGAAGACGTGCTCAAACTGGTCGCCGCTCGTGGACGCCTCATGCAGGCGCTGCCCAAGGGAGGCGCGATGGCGGCCGTCTACGCCGACGAAGAGCTGGTGCGGCAAGCCATCGAACCTTATCGAGACAGTGTTTCGATCGCCGCGTTAAATGCACCATCCGCCGTTGTAATCTCCGGTGCTGAGTCGTCTGTATCGAGCATACTTGCCACTCTCGGCGAGCATGGGATCGAGGCAAAGCGGCTGGTCGTCTCGCACGCCTTTCATTCTCCGCTGATCGAGCCCATGCTCGACGAGTTCGAGCGCGTCGCGCGACAGGTGACTTACTCGCGTCCGAGGCTCCCTATCGTCTCCAACGTAACGGGACAGATCGCGGATCCCGCGGAAATCACGACTGCGGAATACTGGCGCCGGCACGTGCGCTCCTGCGTCCGGTTTGCCGACGGAGTAGTCGAGGCAGCCAAAAGAGTTACGGTATTTCTGGAAGTGGGACCGGCTCCGACGCTGATCGGCATGGCCCGCGAAAGCCTGAAGCACTCCGACCACGCATGGATTCCCTCCAGCCGCCGCAAGAAGGACGACTGCCAGCAGATTGCAGAGGCCCTGGCCATGAGCTATGCGGCGGGCATCGAGATTGACTGGGAGAAGGTTCACGCGGCGCAGCCAAGAATGCGCCTTCCGCTTCCAACCTATCCCTTTGAGCAGACGCGGTACTGGGTTGGAGACGGCGAGGACCATCGAAATCAGCGCTCACGAACTGCCGGGCCTGGAAGCATTCACCCCTTTCTCGACACTCACATTGTGCTGGCGCGCCAGCGTGACACCCATATCTTTGAGGGAGAGATCAGTATCGCAAGGTTCCCCTATCTGGCGGACCATCGGGTGCAGGGGCGGGCAGTGTTTCCCGCGGCAGCATATTCGGAACTTGCTGTGGCGACCAAGCGCATCGCTTTCGGCGCGGGACCGGTGGCACTCGAAAACGTCGAATACCAGTCGCCCATCCTGCTTGATGACGGCAACGCCGTACAGATTCAGGTGGTGATCGAACGGTCGGACGAAGCGAATTTTGATTTTTCGGTCTTCAGCCGGCCAGTTGAAACCGGCATTCATTCCGGTGCGGAAAGCAAGTGGAGAGCACATGCAGCAGGCAAGCTTCGGAGCATTCCCGAAGCCCCGGATGGAACGCTGACGACGGAAGCTATCGAAGCCATCAAAGCCCGCTGCAAGCAGGAGATCGAGGGCTCGGAGTTTTACCGCAAACTCGCCGAGAAGGGCAATCAGTGGGGGACCTCGTTTCAAGGGGTCGAGCGAATCTGGCGAGGAGATGGTGAGGTGCTGGGGCGGATCTCGCTCACAGAGGCGGTTCGCAGCGATTTCGAAAGATATGAATGCCATCCGGCCGTCGCCGACGCCTGCGGACAACCCGTCGTCGCTACCGTACCGCTGGAACGCACAGAGGGTCCTCAGGGCGGTGCTTTCGTCGGCGGGAGCATTGACGAGGCAAGGCTCTACACCGCTTTACGGGGGAACCATTTCTGGGTTCACGCGCGACTGCGGGAGGAGAGCGGGGACTCGAATATCCTCATAGGCGATCTTCGTGTGATGGACGAGAGCTTGCGAGTCGTGATGGAACTCCGCGGGTTGCACCTGTGGTACCTGAACGAGTCTGCCACGCAAGGCACCGCCGATTGGATTTACTCACTCGCCTTTGAAGCGGTACAGGAACAACCGGCATTCGAACGCTCTGGCGACCGTCAATTGCCTGCGGAGAGCCGCCGTTGGATCATCCTTGCCGACGAGCAGGGGATTGGCGCGCGTCTGGGAAAGACGCTGGAAGCTCAAGGCGATGAAGTCGTTTGCCTCTACCGAAAACGGCCAGGCGACCGTTCCCCGGATAAGGCAGGCGAGCAATGGGTGTCGCCGGAGGAATTGGACGCGGTTCTCGCTTCGTTGAAACAGCAATCGGATGCTGGGTATCACGGTATCGTTCACCTCTGGGCGCTCGATGGGCAGGCTGGGGAGGAGGCGTCCGCAAACGAATTGGAAACGTCTCTGGCCCTAGGGGCGGAGAATGCGCTGCTCTGCATGAAAGCGCTTGCCCGAGGTGTTGATGCAAATGCCCCACGGCTGTGGCTGGTGACCCGTGCGGCGCAGAGCGTCCACGCCGAGGATGGGCCTGCCGATCCCTCTCACACCGCGATTTGGGGCCTGGCGAGAACGTTCGCGGTGGAACACCCTTCGCTCTGGGGCGGAATCGTGGATTTGCCCAAGCAGGGGAGTGCCGAACCATTGCTAGTCTTGTTGGCAAGTGCGATTCGGAAGCCGGTAGGGGAAGATCAGCTCGCCCTGCGGGATGGGCGGCTGCTCGCCGCGCGGCTGGCGCGCGTGCAGTTATCGCCGCTGGCGCATCGTTTCCGCTGGCTTGCCGACGCAACATATGTGATCACGGGTGGTTTCGGAGGGCTCGGACTGGCCTTGGCAACCTGGCTGATTCAGCAGGGCGTCCGCCACTTGGCCCTCATCGGCCATTCTCCGCTCCCCCCTCGGGAGAAGTGGGACTCGGTCGCGGAAGGCACGCGCGAGGCCAGGCGTATCGCCGCGATCCGCCATCTCGAGGAGTTAGGGGCGAAGGTATACGTCTGCTGCGCCGATGTGGGCAGTGAAGAGTCGTTGGCCTCCTGCATGAATGGATTGGGGGAAAATGGCCGGCCGGCGGTTCGCGGAGTAATCCACGCTGCAGGAGTTCTTGGCTACAAGCCGATCCAGGAAACCACTGTCGATGAATTCCGGGAACTACTGCACGCCAAGGCGGTGGGCGGGTGGTTGTTGCACAAATGGAGTCTTCGTAGGGAACTGGATTGTTTCGTAACCTTCTCCTCGGCGGCCGCGGTACTCAACTCGCCATTCGTGGCCGGATATGCGGCGGCAAACGCTTTTTTGGACGGTCTCGCCCATTCCCGACGTCAACAGGGGCTGACGGCGCTCAGCATCAACTGGGGTCTCTGGAGCGGCGTAGGGATGTCGGAGTTCCTGACCGAGAGCGAACTGGAGATCGTCAATTCGCGGGGGATGGGAGCCATTCCTGCGGATCTTGGCTTGGAGACCTTTGGCCGGCTTGTCCAGCAGGATGCCTCGCAACTCGGCGTGATCCCGGCGGATTGGGAGAAGTGGAAGTTGCTGTTCCCGGCCTTCATGGAAGCGCCATTTCTGCGAGGGGTGACCGGAGCTCGGTCCCGCCAGACCCATCCGGAAGGGTCAGACCGGCGCGCAGCCATTGCCGCGGCGCAAGGAGAGGAACGGCGCCTGCTCATTCAAGAGACGATTCGGCGGCACCTCGCGGGCGTGCTTGGTCTGCCGGAACAGGAACTCGACGAAAAAACATCGATCAGCCGTTTGGGTCTCGATTCGCTAATGGCCACCGAACTTCGCAGCCGCTTGGCCGCGGAAACAGGCTGCTCGCTCCCGCTTGTCCGTTTGCTTGAAGGCCCCAGCGCCGAGGAACTCTGTATTTTGGTTGAGTCCGGCGTGGAGGCCGCACCCGAGCGCGCGATGGGTGACAAGGCCCAGCCCTCCGCTGGAGACCTCGATCCGCAGCAGGCCGAGCAGCTGTTACATAAGATGGACGATCTTTCCGATCAAGAAGTGGATGCTTTGTTGAACCAGTTTAATGCTCTAGAGGAGAAAACTTCATGACCGATGTTCCCCTGCGCGAAATGAACGCGACACAGAAGCGCGAACTCCTCGCACGACTGCTCAGGAAGCGGACCGGCGAAGAATTTCCGCTGTCTATGGGGCAGGAGGGGTTTTGGTTCCTTCAGGAGCTAGCGCCGGCATCGGCCGCATATCACGTGTGTTTTTGCGCGCGTCTGGGACCGGAACTCGATTGCGAGCGTCTTGAACGAGCCCTGATCAACCTGCTGGAACGCCATTCCATCTTGCGATGCTCCTTTGCCATGCCGGGCGAACGGCTGCACCAGAGCATCCACCCGGTGCCGGACAAGTTTCTGGAGCGCATCGACGGGTCCGGCTGGACCGAGCAGGAGCTGACAAAGCAGGTTGAGGAGGCATATGCCCGGCCTTTCGAATTGGCTGAGGGGCCGGCGTTTCGGGCCTCGCTTTTCAGTCAGTCGGGCTCCCGCCATGTTTTGCTCCTTACCGCCCATCACATCGCGTTCGATGCCTGGTCGCTCGGCGTCGTGTTATCGGATCTCGCGGTGCTCTACGACAATGGGCCTGAAAGCCTGCCTCCGGTAGTGGGTTCGTATGCCGACTTCGTAAAGTGGCAGCGAACGATGATCGACTCCGATGCCGGCCGCGAGGCGTGGGAATATTGGCGGTCTCATCTCAAGGACTCACTGGAACCCGTTGACCTGCCGGCCGACCATACGCGGCCGAGCATACAGAGATTCCGCGGCGCCACCTATCACTTTGATCTGCCGGAGTCGCTATGCAGCCAAATTCGCGCCCAGGCGCGCGCTGAACAAGTCACACCCTACATGGTGCTGGTCACCGCATTTCACGCGCTGCTCCATCGCTATACCGGCGCTGCTCAAGTTCCGATCGGTATGCCTCTGTCGGGGCGAGGCCGACAAGAGTTTGAGAACTCGGTCGGCTATTTCGTGAATCCCGTAGTCGTGAAGGCAGCGATAGGGGCCCGGGCTACCTTCCGGCAGCATCTGGCAGGCATGCGGGAGTCGGTCATCGCCGCGCAGAGGCATGGGGACTTTCCGCTGGTGGAACTCATCAAGCGCCTCCAGCCGGAGCGCGATACCGGCCGTTCGCCTCTGTTCCAGGTGATTTTTAACATGGTCAAGTCCGCCCAAATCGGTGTAGCCGGCGAGGTCGCGCCTGCTGAAGATGGCAGTGGTCTGCACTTGGGAAGTCTTCCGCTCGAGTTGTTCCCCCTCAATCAGCAGGAAGGGCAATTCGATCTCGACCTGACCCTCGTGGACACCGGCTCGGCGATGCCGGCCATCCTAAAGTACAGCACCGACTTGTTCGATGCCGACCGGATTGAGCGCATGGCTGGGCATTTTGTCACTCTGCTCTCGGCCGCTCTCGCCGATCCCGACCGCCAGATCTCAGAGCTTCCCATGCTGGCGGAGGCGGAACGCAAGCGGATTCTGGTGGAGTGGAATGGCACCGAGAGAGACTATTCCGGCGCCAGCGTTACCCGCGGCATCGAGGAGCAGGTTCGCCGCACGCCGCAAGCCACTGCCATCGTCTTCGAAGACCAGGAGATGACCTTCGACGAATTTAACCGTCGGGCCAATCAGTTGGCTCGACACCTGCGCACGCTGGGCGTGGGACCAGATACGTTGGTCGCCGTTTGTGTCGATCGTTCTATCGAGATGGTTCTCGGCCTCTTGGGCGTCCTCAAAGCAGGCGGCGCCTATGTGCCCATCGATCCTGGATATCCTCGCGAGCGCCAGGCTTACATGATGCAGGATTCCGGCGCCAAGGTTCTATTAACACAAGCTGCGTTGGCTGGAACCATCGAGAATGCTGCGCACGTTGTCCTTTTAGATAGCGATTGGGATGAGATTGCTCGCAATTCCGGCGAGAACTTCGAGAACGAAGCAGGGCCGGAACACCTCGCCTATGTGATCTATACCTCCGGCTCAACCGGAAAGCCGAAAGGTGCGCAGATCTCGCGCAGAGGGCTGACGAACTTCTTGTGGTCAATGCGCGAGTGGTTTCAGTTGAGCGAGCGTGACCGGCTGCTGGCAGTGACGACCATCTCCTTCGACATTGCCGCCTTGGAAATCTGGTTGCCGCTGATTGTGGGAGCGCGAATGGTGGTGGTCGCCCGCCTGTCGGCGGCGGACGGCAACGCTTTGCACAGTTTGCTCGAGCAGCACGACATTACCTTCATGTTTGGAACTCCGGCGACTTGGCAGCTCCTGTTCGATGCCGGCTGGCGCGGTAAGCCAGACCTGCAGGTGACGTGTGGGGGTGAAGCTATGCAGCCGGAGTTGGCAGCACAACTCGTGTCAGCCGTAAGGCGGGTGTGGAACCTGTACGGACCGACAGAAACGACGATTTGTTCGACGGGCCGCAGAGTCACTGATGGTAAGGGGCCGATCCCAATCGGTCGTCCGGTGGCCAACACGCAGTGCTACATCCTCGACGCGCAGCGAGAGCCGGTTCCGGCAGGTGTCACGGGAGAACTCTACATCGCCGGCGATGGCCTAGCGCGCGGCTATCTGAACCAGCCAAAACTGACGGACGAGAAATTCGTGCCCAATCCCTTCCGGAGCCCTGGGGAGCGGATGTACCGCACCGGCGATCTGGCGCGTTACCGGAATTCCGGTGAGATCGAGTGTCTCGGGCGCGTCGATTACCAGGTTAAGATTCGTGGCTACCGCATTGAATTGGGCGAAATCGAGGCGGTGCTTTCCGAGCATCCCTCCGTCGCTCAGGCCGTGACAATCGCGCGCGAGGACGTTCCCGGCGACATACGGCTGGTGGCTTATCTGGCGGCCCGTGCGCAGGCCACCATTGATGTGGGTGAACTGCGAGAGCTTCTGCGCAGCCGGCTTCCGGAGTACATGGTGCCGTCGGCGTTCGTGGTTCTTGCGGTGGTGCCGCTCAATCCAAGCGGTAAGGTGGATCGCAAGGCTCTGCCGTTGCCCGAAAGCGCGCGTCCATCGCAGGCTGCGGCTTACGAGCCTCCACGCACTGAAACCGAGGCCGCGATTGCCGCAATCTGGAAGGAGATTCTTCGCGTCGATCAAGTCGGCAAGTACGATAACTTCTTCGACCTGGGCGGGCACTCGCTGCTCCTGATTAAGGTGCAGGGTGCGCTCGAACGGAAGTTCGGACGCAAGATCGCCGTCGTGGAACTCTTCCGCTGTCCGACGATCGATGCTCTCGCCCGGCATTTGACGACGCTCGAAGACGTGTCGCCGGAGCGGGATCGCATTCAACAACTCGCCAATCGACAAAAGGCTGCCATCAACCGCATGCGGGAGCAGAGAGTCAGGAGAGAGATACGGCCATGAGCGAACAGAGCAATAGCGAAATCACCGGAAGCGTCGCGATTATCGGCATGGCTGGGCGCTTTCCCGGTGCTCCCAATGTCGAAGCGTTTTGGCAGAACGTCTCGCAGGGGGTCGAATCGATCCGGGCATTTACGCCCAAGGAACTGCTCGAAGCCGGCGTCTCTCCGGAGTTCGCGGCGAATCCGAACTACGTCAATGCCAAAGGCTTTTTGCCCGATGCCCTCATGTTTGACGCTGCATTCTTCGGCATCAACTCCCGCGAAGCCGAAGTCACCGATCCTCAGCAGCGGATTTTTCTCGAGTGTGCCTGGGAAGCGCTCGAATCCGCCGGATATGTTCCAGATAACGCGGGCGCGGTCGGCATTTTCGGCGGCTCCGCCCTGAATACCTATTTCATTGCGAATATTATGGGCAACCAGGCCCTGATCGACGCTGTCGGCGCTTACCAGATCATGCTCGGCAGCGATAAGGACTTTCTAACAACCCGCGTCTCTTACAAGTTGAACTTGAAGGGGCCGAGCGTTGTCGTGCAGACAGCTTGTTCCACATCCTTGGTCGCGGTGCAGTCCGCGTATCAGGCGCTGCTCAACTATCAGTGCGATATGGCATTGGCTGGCGGAGTCTCTATCACTTTTCCGCAGACCACCGGCTACCTCTATCAGACCGGGATGATCCTGTCTCCCGATGGCCACTGCCGTGCCTTCGACTCCAAGGCAAAAGGAACGGTGGAGGGAGAAGGCGTCGGCATTGTTGTTCTCAAGCGCCTTGAAGACGCCATCCAGGCCGGCGACAATATCCTGGCCGTCATCAGGGGCGCAGCCATCAACAACGACGGTTCGCAGAAGATCGGCTTTACTGCGCCTGGCATCGAAGGACAGACAGAGGTAATTGCCATGGCGCAGGCGGTTGCCGGCATCGAGCCCGAGACCGTCAGTTACATCGAAGCGCACGGAACAGGCACGCCGCTCGGTGATCCCATTGAGATCGCGGCGCTCACTCGCGCTTTTCAGATGGGCACCTCGCAAACGGGATTTTGCGCAATTGGATCGGTGAAGACCAACATCGGTCACCTTAACGCCGCCGCGGGAGTCGCAGGCCTCATCAGAACTGTTCTGGCCTTGCAGCACCGCAAGATTCCACCCAGTCTGCACTTCCAGAGACCGAATCCTGAAATTGATTTTGACCAAAGCCCTTTCTATGTAAACAACTCACTTGAAGACTGGAAGAGTGGCGACACGCCCCGCCGCGCTGGCATCAGCTCGTTCGGCATGGGCGGCACCAACGCGCACGTTGTCCTGGAAGAAGCACCCGCCATCGACAAGGCACCCTCGCGGAGGCGCAATCAGGTCCTCGTCCTTTCTGCCCGAAGCTCTGAAGCATTGGAAGCCGCCACCCAGAATCTAGCCAATGTGCTCGCCAATCAACCTGAGCTTGATCTTGCCGGTACGGCCTACACCCTGCAGACCGGACGAAAGCATTTCCAGCATCGCCGTGTGCTCGTCTCAGCGGACCAGGCCGAGGCTTCCCAATTACTTTCTCGGCGCGATAGTCGGCGGGTCTTTACCGCTCAAACCGCTTCCGAAAAGAAGTCGGAAAATCGGCCGATCGTTTTTCTTCTCACCGGGCAGGGTTCGCAAAGCGTAGGCATGCTGTGCGAGCTTTATGACAATGAGCCAGTCTTTCGCCGCCACCTCGACTACTGCTGCGACCGGCTCAAAACCTCTCTCCGTCTCGATCTGCGTACCGTTCTTTATCCCGAAGCCGCCAAGGTTGCAGAGGCCGAAGGGCTTTTGCAGCAGACCCGGCTCGCACAGCCAGCGATCTTCTCGGTCGACTACGCGCTCGCGAAGCTTTGGATGCACTGGGGTGTGCAGCCGGCCGCGCTGCTCGGCCACAGTCTTGGAGAATACGTCGCCGCCTGCCTCGCCGGGGTGTTTTCTCTCGATGACGCTCTGGACCTTGTCGCTGAGCGCGGAAGGCTGATGCAGTCGGTTCCGCGCGGCGCCATGCTCTCGGTGCCGTTGGGGCGAGACGCCCTCGGCCAACTCGAAGCCGGCCTGTCTTTGGCAACCGTCAATTCTCCTGATCTCTCTGTCGTCTCTGGTCCCTTCGACGCCATCGAGCGCTGCGCCGACGCGCTAAAAAAGAAGGGAATCGAGTCCCAGCGCCTGCGCACCTCGCATGCCTTTCATTCCTCCATGATGGACAGCATTCTGGAGCCTTTCGTCGCCAGGATGGCCGCTATCACGCTGCGGCCGCCCGATCTTCCCATCCAGTCCAACCTGACCGGCACCTGGCTCACACCCGAGCAGGCAACCGATCCTGCCTACTGGGGTCGCCACTTGCGCAACGCCGTACTTTTCTCTGACTCAGTTTCCGAATTGTTGAAAGATCAGGACTACGCATTTCTCGAAGTTGGGCCGGGCCGCACGCTCACCTCCCTGGTGCGCCGCCTCCTTCCCAAGGGACACACGCGCGACCTGCTTTCTTCGTTGCCGCATCCCGACGATCAGGTCTCCGATTCGCAATCTGTGCTCACCGTGCTCGGCCGTTTGTGGGCCGCGGGTGTCGAAGTCGATTGGCAGGCGTTTCAAGATGGCGAGCCCAACCGGCGCGTCGCACTTCCTACCTATCCCTTCGAACGCCGCCGCTTCTGCGCAGAGCGCCCAAAGTTGTCGAAAGCTGCGGCCTCGACAGTGAGCGGAAAAACTCAGGATGTCGGGAAATGGTTCTATGTACCATCCTGGCGGCGCACCGCTCCGCCATCGCTTCCGCGGCTCAATAAAGCGGAAACAGCCAAAGCGGAAGCAGCTAAAGAGCGCTGGCTGCTCTATCTCGACGATCGCGGAGTCGGCGCAGCACTTGCTGAAGCACTGATCGCAGGCGGCAGCGACGTTGTTCTCGTTCGCCCCGGACGCTCCTTTGCGCGCGAGGCAGAAGGCAGCTACGTACTCTATCCAGGCGGTCGAAACCACTATGAAGCGCTCGTAGAAGACCTCGTTTCTCGCGACCGCCTTCCTTCGCACCTGGTGCATCTCTTTACGGTGACCAGCGGGCCTGAATCATCGGATCAATCCGGTTCGGAGTCGCTCTTCAACAGAGGGTTCTACAGCCTCCTCTATTCTGTTCAGGCCTTTGTCAAAGTCCCTTCGGCCAAGGCGCTTTTCATCGACGTGATTTCGAATCAAACGCAGGACGTAAGCGGCGGCGAACCGGTTTCCGCGGAAAAATCCGCGATCCTTGGCCTCTCCCGCGTCATCGGCCAGGAGTACGGCCACCTCCATTGCCGCAACATCGATGCAGCACTTTCTGAAAATCCAGTCGATCCCGCCTTTATCGCTCAACTCCAGGCAGAGCTGACATCCAGCTCATCCGAGCCCGTGGTAGCTCTGCGCGGCGGACAACGCTGGGTGCAGCATTTCGAGCCGGTCACCATTCCAAAGGATGCGGCAAGAACCCGCCTCCGCGAAAACGGCGTCTACCTCATCACCGGCGGATTGGGCGCCATCGGCCTTCTCGTTGCCCGCCACATCGCGGGGACCACGAAAGCTCGCCTCGTCCTCACCAGCCGCGCCGGCTTGCCTCCGCGCCAGCAATGGGACGCTCTGTCCGGCGATCCCTCAAACCAGTCTCTCAGTGAAAAGATCACCTCGATCCGCGAGATCGAAAGCCTCGGCTCTGAAGTCCTCGTTCTGGCCGCCAATGTTGCCAGCCAGCCGGAAATGCAAGCTGTCGTCGACAAAATCGATGCGCAATTCGGCTCCATCAACGGCGTAATCCATGCAGCCGGAGCCGTCGGGCCAGGCGATTTTGCAGACATCTCCGATTTGCACCGCGAAGGCTGCGAACGCCAGTTCCAGGCCAAGGTCCATGGAACCCACGTGCTCGAGCACGTGCTGCGCGGCAGGCCTCTCGATTTCTGTTTCCTCACTTCCAGCCTGTCCGCCTTGCTCGGCGGGCTTGGCTTCGCGGCCTACGCCTCTGCCAATGCCTTCCTCGACGGCTTCGCTCATGAGCGCAATCGCGAAGGCAAAACTCCTTGGATCGTGGTCAACTGGGACGGCTGGCTTCGCGGCGAAGTCCAGCCGCAAAGCGGGCCCCTTGCTTTGGCGATGACTCCCGCAGAAGGGATCGAGACCTTCGATCGAATCTTGGGCGCAAGGGAGCTTAACCATGTTGTCGTCTCCAGCGGCGACCTGGCCACTAGGCTGAGAGAATGGACTGGTACCGGGCGAGCCGAAGCAGAGAGCGCTGTCCCAGCCAAAGTGAAGACAGCAAATGTTTTGGAATTCGAGGATGCCGAGGCGTTCCTCAGCAAGACCGAAGCGACCCTTGCACCCATCTGGCGAGACGTTCTCGGTTTATCGCAAATCGGCCGTGATGAAGACTTCTTTGAACTCGGCGGGCATTCGCTGATGGCGACGCAGCTTCTCAGTCGAGTCCGCGATGCAATGGGCATCCCGCTCCAGGTCCGACAATTATTTGAAACTCGCACCATCGCTGCTTTTGCCGAGATAATAGATGCAAGTTTGTTGCGCGAAAAACTCGCCCGCAAAACTGAAGAGGAAGTCGGTGCTGACCGCGAGGAACTGACAATATGATGATTCGCGAGCTATTGGAGAAACTGGACGCCTGCGACATCAAAGTCTGGGTGGAAGGTGAGGGCTTACGCTGCAGCGCCCCCAAGGGAGCTCTCACGCCCGAACTGCAGGCCGAGCTGAAGTCCCGAAAAACAGAGGTGATTGCCTTCCTTCGCGCGGGCGAAGCGGTCAACAGTTCTCTGGTTCCCATCCAGCCCAAGGGAAGCCGTCCTCCCATTTTTGCGCTTCCAGGGCACAACGGCGATGTTTTCTGCTTTGTCCCGCTGGTCCAGCATCTGGGCGAAGAGCAGCCTTTCTATGGACTCCAGCCCCCCGGTTTCAGTGGCGAGCGAGAGCCGTTTGAGGATATTCCGTCGCTCGCCGCCCACTATGTTCGCCAGTTGAAGGCGTTCTACCCGGAAGGGCCTTATTATCTCGGCGGGTATTGTGCCGGGGGCACGATTGCCTTTGAACTTGCGCAGCAACTGACGGCTCAGGGAGACAAGGTTGCGTTGCTCGCGATTTTCGACTCCCCCTTTCCGGGCGCCTACAGCAAGTTCAACCGAATCGTGGTTGGTTGCCGTTACTTGCTCGACCGGATGCCTCATCACCTGCGCCGATTGCTGGCGATGGATGGTAAGACCCGAATGCAATTCTTCCGGAATGGTTTGCGTGTGACTAGGTCCCTGTTGTTTAGCCAGCGGCAAGCCGAGCCTCCAACTGTTGCCAACCTGCAGCCGGACTTCAAGGAACGAATTGCCGAAGCGACCATTACGGCAGTAAAGGCCTATAAACCAGCTCTCTTTCCGGGCCGGATCCATATTTTCCTGGCCAGCGAGGACTCGCGGCGGCACAACTATAACCGGGTTCTCTCCTGGTCGAAATATGCACTCAAAGGCGCCCAGATCTATGTGGGCCCTGAGGGGTGCGTCGGGTCGAATATGCTGCTGGAACCCCACGTGGAGGTATTGCAGGGCTATTTCCAGCAGTGCATCGCCTTGGCGTGCGCGAATGTCGCGAAGGAATTCGGGGTGGCCATTGCGCCTGAGCAAATCTCCAGAACAGCGCCTGATCCGTAAGCGTGTGGTCTTCCCCACTGGCGCGTAGCCGAGCGTGAGGCGACGATAGTTCATGGTTGATTCAGGGAGAGCGGGGCTGGAGTGTCGTCCGCGCAGGCGGCGTCCTGTATCTGAGAAGCGTCGGGTCGAGGAGCTGACGTTTCAGCCAGGTAAAAGCGTTGTACCGATAGCGAAAGTTAACGACGGGGCTCAAATACCAATTTGAGCAATGGGTACGCCACCTGCGGATTCCGACGCCAGCGACGGTGCAGAAGCGTTTGCCGACAATCGGTCCGACCGCACACTTCCTGATCTTCAACTATTTTCGACATCACAAAAGCTGTACGGTGTCCCGGGACACTCATGTTCTTCACATTCACGGCAGAGCCGACCTTGGGGGCAATGAGATCGTCTTGGGCCGCGCATGGAATCCGCAGGAGAGACAGTCGCTCAATGATCGTCCCGACATCGCGGAGGTTGACTCACGGTTGTTATGCCCGATGGATTTACGAGCGGAGAACTGGAGATCCTGCGCCTGTTGTCGCCGATGCGGGTTTGCTTCCGCTCTACTTCAGGCAGAAGCCCCATACATTCGAGCACGCGCAGGGAGGCGCCGCGAAAATCGATGGCGTACCCGCCCGGCCGCACTGCCGGCGCGCGCTCCACAATGGTTGGCTGAAATCCATAACGGCGATAGAATCCACAAGGCATCATCCCCACCATTCCGAAGATCGAGCTAAAGTCCCCTCGAGCGGTAACATTCCAGTTGCGGCCGCGTACCCCGCCGCAAGCGGATTCTTACCCCATTTGAACTCAGCAAGGAGATCCCGAAAAACTCCGGCCTATAGCAATTTCGGAATTGGTGTAGACCGAAAGAACGCAGCCAAGTGGCGTTTTCCTCAAGAAAACGGTGCCTTTCGATGCTCTCAAGAAGTCTACGTGTATTCCGAAATTGCTCTAAGAGCAGAACCGAAGGCGTTATGTTCAAGAATTGGCGAGCCGCTGCGCGCGCCACATGGCGCCCTCAAGGGAGACCGCTGACTCCCTCGCGACCGGCATCTCCGGGGCCGCAGCATGAAGACCCGCGAAGAAAGCCTCACGAACCAAAGTCATCTTCTCTACTACGCCGCCAGTCCAGGCAACCGGAACCTCGCCTGTGATCCCGTGCTTGCTGCGAAGCTTGGACCGCACCAGGAGCACGAAATCGACCAGGTCCATGGCTGCCTGCTTCAAGACGCCGATCGCAACCTTGTCGCCCGCCTCGGCCAGTTCGTTGACTGCCGGCGCAAGCGCGGCAAAGTCCGGGCCCGGCGTGCTGTCGCCCATGCTCACAAGGTCGTCGAGGCTCTGCGTGCCCCAAATTTCGCCGACTCTTTTGAGAATCTGTGTCGGTTCGTCCCGGTCAAAGGCGTGGAGCGCCCGGCGCACACTGTTCACTCCAATCCAATAGCCAGATCCCTCATCGCCCAGCCTCGAGCTGTAGCCACCCGCACATTCCCGGCTGCCGTCCGGTGCGCGTCCGATTGTGTTGGACCCAGTTCCGGCAATTTGCAGGATTCCCGGTCCACCGTGGAAGGCCGCATCCAGTGCAATCACCTCATCTCCAACCACTTCAGTGAGCTCGGCTTTGAAATCTTCGAGAACAGCGGTAATCCACTCGACCGTTCCCGGGAGGCTGGCACTGGCTACGCCGACACAGGCCGCGCGCACAGAGGTCACCCCAGCCTTGGTGTACACATCGTTGAGCAAAGCCCGCAGATTGTGCTCGGCCGCCTCCGCACCTACCCGCAAGCGCTTGATGGAACCACTTTCCCCATGTGCCAGAACCCGCCCGTCCGCGACAATTGAAGCACGCGTCCGGGTCCCTCCGCCGTCCACTCCCAGGACCACGTTCATTTTGCAGCTCCTTCAGTCTCCGGAACGGCGCCACCGTCACGCAGTGTTCCGGCCAGCACGTTCAAACTGCCATCCGTCTTTGGTGGAGTCAGGCCGAGCATATGGGCCAGCCAGGGATATAGATTGACGTTCTCAAACGGTTCAACCGTCTTGCCCGCAACAATATCAGGGCCGGCGGCGAAGAAGCTGGCCTTCATTTCCGGTATCTTGCGAGGATCAAACCCGTGCATTCCCGTCGTCGGTGGATGATCCGGTTTATCCGCGGGAGGCGCGTGAGCGCGGATGGCGTAAGGACCAGTGGCAATCACCACAGGATCGCCTTCGCGCGGGTTTTGGCTGTAATTCAGACCAGCGGGCACATCCTTGCGGCGATAAACGACAAACTGGGCCGAAGCCTTCTTGAGTTGGTTGTAGACGCGGACGCGATCGTCTTCTGTCTTGCCATAAAGCAATGGCCCAACCGCCTCAAAGCCGGTTAGATCGGCGAATTGGTCAAGGTTGATCCAGTCGCCGTCGCGTTTGACCATTCCATGGTCACTGATCACAACTAGATCGACGGGTAAGCCGGTTGCATCGAGGGCGGTCTTCAACTTGCCGACCAGGTTGTCGACCTTGCGAGCGGCTGCACGTGTTTCTGAGGCGTCAGGGCCAAATTCATGGCCTTCATGGTCGGGTTCGGAGTAGTAGATTGTGATGAAATGAGGGCGATCCTCCTTTGGCAGCATCAGCAAGGCAGCCGCATCATCGATGCGCGCCTGTTGAACTGCGTCTGTCGCTTCTGTTTTCGAATCAAACGATGCGTACCAGGTGGGCCGGAAGCCCGCTATTTTTGCTTCGGAACCAGGCCAGAACAGACAAGCTGTGCGCATCCCCTGGCTCTCCGCCAAGCTCCAAAGAGGCGTGCCGCTATACCAACTTCCATCGGTAACGGCCTGTGAGTCGTTAATGACGTAACGGGCCTGTCTGGTTTCGTCGTAGAACCCGTTGGCCACCAGACCATGATGCTCGGGGTATAGCCCGGTCACGATGGTGAAGTGGTTGGGAAAGGTGACTGAAGGAAAGCTAGGGTACATCCCCTTCGGTGCCCAGACTCCTTGCTTGCCAAGAGCCAGCAGGTGAGTGGCCCCATCGCGTTGAGCGTAATCCCAGCGGAAGCCATCGAGCGAAACCAGGACCACATAATGCTGGGCCATCGCCTTGGCAGTGTTGGATCCGTTGTCAACATGGGTGAGCGGTAAGGCCGGATTTTGACCCTTGAATGCATCCGGCTGCTGGGCAGCCAAAGCGAGGCCAAAGGACAATGCAAGCGATGCAAGAGCAAATCGGCTGACTGCACGAAATCGCATCCAGAACACCCCCGAATCAGCTTACCGCATGACATGGAACATCCTGTCAGATCGTCGGCGGACTGGGAGCGTAGGATTCAGCTTCAATCAAGCCGAAGCCTTCGCTGTGAATGCCCACATTCCTCCCAATTAGGAATCCTGGGTGGATTCTGTTGATACAAAGGAACCGTTCCTTAAATCGAAGTGGTAGAGAAGAGCTGTCGGCTCTTGCTTACCGGACATTCTCTTGACAGTCTTTGCCGGGCGCGCGATTATTGAGCGGATGCAAACGTGTGCATCTCCACGTTTCAACATAGCTTGTCAAATGCGATAGACCAGGGCCCAGCCAACCTGGCGTCGCCGAAATTCCCTGTTTGCTCAGAGGTGCGAGGAGAAATCATGAATAACCTGCTGGTCCGCCCGGATGCATTTCTGGATCGCATCAACGATTTCGGGTTTGAGTATTTGGCATTTCAGGTAAAAAAACTTGCGCCGGGCGAACGGTACGCGGGAGATACTGGCGGCAACGAGTTGGGCGTGGTGATATTGGGCGGCATCTGCTCGGTGAAGAGTTCGCGGGGCGAGTGGATGCACATTGGCGGCCGGACGTCGGTCTTCGAAGGATTTCCCTACACTCTTTATCTTCCAATCGGGAGCTCATTCACCATTACTGCCGAAACCGATTGCGACCTGGCATTCTGCTACAGCCGCGCCGAGGATGTATTCCCCGCGCACCTGGTCACACCGGATGAGGTGGGCGTTGAGATTCGCGGCGGCGGGAATGCCACTCGCCAGATCAACAGCATGCTGCCGCCCAGCTTTCCCGCGCATCGCTTGATCGTTGTTGAGGTCTTTACTCCTGCAGGCAACTGGTCAAGCTTTCCTCCACACAAGCACGACGTGCATAACCCTCCGGGCGAGGTAGACCTGGAGGAAATCTATTACTACCGGGTCGAGCGCCCTGAAGGCTTTGCGGTGCAAAAGGTATACACCGCCGATCACCGGATCGACGAGACGCTTACCGTACGCGACGGCGAGTTGGTCCTGGTGCCGGAGGGCTATCATCCAGTGGCGGCCGCACATGGATACAACGTGTATTACCTCAATGCGCTGGCCGGCTCCGCACGTTCGCTGGCCGCATCCGATGATCCCGACTACGCGTGGGTGAAAAGTGGCTGGAACGAAAAGGACCCAAGGGTGCCGGTTGTAAAGAGGTGAGTCGGATGGAAACGCGTCGATTAACGATGGCCCAGGCTTTGATCGAATTCCTGAAGAACCAGTACGTCGAGCGGGATGGGAAGCAGCATGCCTTTTTCGCTGGAATGTTGGGAATCTTCGGACACGGCAATGTTGCGGGGATCGGCCAGGCCTTGCAGCAGAACCCGGATTTTCCTTACATCCTTGTCCGCAACGAACAATCTGGCGTCCACATGGCGGCGGCATTCGCCAAGGCCTGCAATCGCCTGCGTACGTTTGCCTGCACCTCCTCAATCGGGCCTGGCGCAACGAACATGATCACTGGTGCGGCACTGGCCACCATTAATCGCCTGCCAGTGCTGCTTTTACCCGGTGATATTTTTGCCAACCGCAAAGTGGCGCCTGTGCTGCAGCAGTTGGAATCGACAAGCACGCAGGATGTTGGCGTCAACGATTGCTTCAAGCCGGTCTCCCGCTACTGGGATCGCATCTATCGGCCTGAACAATTGATCACCGCGCTTCCTGAAGCGATGCGTGTCCTCACCTCGCCTTCTGATTGCGGGGCGGTAACCCTGGCTTTGCCGCAGGATGTGCAGACCGAGGCATACGACTATCCTGAAGAGCTGTTTCGCAACCGGGTGTGGCTCATTCGCCGCAGCCAGCCCGACACCGTCTCCTTCAACCGGGCCCTCGAAGCGATCCGCTTGAGCCGCAAGCCGCTGATTGTGGCCGGAGGCGGTGTGCTGATGAGCGAAGCTTCGCAGGCGCTCGCGGCATTCGCAACGCAAACCGGCATTCCGGTGGCGGAAACGCAGGCAGGCAAAGGTTCGTTGCCCTGGGAACATGCGCAAGCAATGGGAGCGATCGGCGCCACCGGGACACTAGCCTCGAATCGGCTTGCAAACTCCGCAGACTTGGTGATCGGAATTGGCACCCGCTATTCGGATTTCACTTCCGCTTCGATGACCGCATTCCAGAATCCTGAAGTCAGCTTCGTCAACATCAATACGGCCGAGTTTGACGCGTACAAGGTCGGGGCGGTTCCCCTGATTGCAGACGCGCGCGTCGCGCTTGAGCAACTCCGAACTGCACTGGCCGGCCACAGCGTCGGCGCGGAATATACCTCTGAAGTTGCCAGCCTGAAAGCAGGATGGGAGGCCGAAGTCGACCGTCTGTTCCACCTGAACAACCCCGATAGACCGGCGCAAAGCGAAGTGATCGGCGCAATCTGGGAGGCTTCGGAGCCGCGGGACGTAATTCTCTCTGCTGCGGGAAGCCATCCCGGCGACCTGCATAAGCTTTGGCGCACGCGGACTCCGAACGGCTATCACATGGAGTACGGCTACTCCTGCATGGGCTATGAGATTCCCGGAGCCATCGGCGCAAAGATGGCCGACCCCGGCCGCGAAGTTTATGTATTCCTGGGCGATGGCACCTACCTGATGATGCCCACCGAAATTGTGACTTCGGTACAGGAGGGAGTGAAGATCGTCATCGTGCTCGTCGACAATCACGGCTTTGCCAGCATCGGCGGATTGAGCCGCTCGCTGGGACAGCAGGGATTCGGAACCAGCTATCGCACCCGCTCAAAGGTGTCCGGGCAGTTGGACGGCGAACCGCTGCAAGTAGACTTCGTGGCCAATGCACGCAGTCTTGGCGCGCATGCGTTCAAGGCCAAAACACTGGCGGAGTTGAGGGATGCTTTGCAGAAGGCCAAGTCGCTCGACCGCACAACCGTCATTGTTGTGGAGACTGATCCATCGGTAGGCGTTCCCAGCTACGAATCGTGGTGGGACGTTGCCGTGGCCGAGGTCTCTGAGTCAGAAAGTGTGCGTAAGGCGAGGGATCAATACGAGGCGGCGCGCAAGCGCGAGCGCCATCACCTCTGAGCTGCGAAGGCAGACGGCAACACAGAGGCAAATGAGAAACGCTATGGCCGATTCTGCGATTGAATCCGGCAATTCTGAAGGAACTAACGATGAGAAAGCTGTTGGTCGGTAATGCTCCGTGTTCCTGGGGCACTCTCGAGTTCGAGGCGGTGAAGGGCCCGCACGTCCCCTTCGACCGCATGTTGGACGAACTGGCGGAGACCGGCTACACGGGTACGGAACTCGGGGATTCGGATTACATGCCGACGGATCCGAGCATCCTGAGCGCGGAACTCGCTCGGCGCCACCTGGCGATGCTAGGCGCCTTTGTGCCAGTAGCGCTAAAGTATCCCGCTGCTCATCCCGCGGGCATTGCTTGCGCAGTGAAAACAGCACGACTGTTAGCCGCGGTAGCCACAACTCCAGAGCCTTATTTGGTATTAGCCGACAACAACGGGGCTGAACCCGATCGAACTCGCTTTGCCGGCCGCGTCACAGCGGAATTTGCGTTGAGTTCCGCGGACTGGAAGATTTTTGCGGGCGGGGCTGATCAACTGGCGCGCGCCGTTTTCGAAGAAACCGGCTTGCGCACGGTCTTTCACCATCATTGCGCAGGGTATGTTGAGACGCCGGACGAGATTGCAACCTTGCTTGACCTGACCGATTCACGCCGGCTCGGACTGGTATTCGACTCTGGTCATTATTGTTATGGGAGCGGAGGCTGCGCGGTCGACATCGCCGCGGTCCTGGAACGCTTTGGAGACCGTGTCTGGTACTTTCACCTGAAGGATTGCCAACCGGAGACTGCAAGACGTGCGCGCGAAGAGCGATGGGACTACTTCACGGCGCTGCGCCATGGAGTATTCTGCGAATTGGGCAATGGGTGTGTGGATTTTCCTGCTCTGTTGCGACATTTGGCCGCACGGAAATACGAGGGTTATGTTTTGGTCGAACAGGACATCCTGCCGGGCATGGGATCGCCAAAAGACAGCGCACGGCGCAATCGCGAATATCTGAAATCAATCGAGTGCAATTTGGATTTGGGTCCGTATTGAGCAATCGTTCTTCAGCCATTCTTTACGAGGGGCACATTGAGCAAGCAAAAGCTTCAACTGGGAATCATTGGCGCCGGCCGCATTGGCCGGGTACATGCAGAAACACTGGCATTTCGTTTACCCGAAGCGCAGACCGTTGCCATTACTGACGTCAGCCAAGACGCTGTCCAGGCCGTGGCTTCCCGATGTGGCATTTCGAGGATTGCAGAATCAGCTTTGGAAATCATTGCCGATCCTCAAATTGAGGCGGTGCTGATCTGCTCTCCCACCCCCACACACGCAGATTTGATTGTCGAGGCGGCCTTGGCCGGCAAACACATCTTCTGTGAGAAGCCGATTGCTCACAGCCTGGGCCAGATCGACCGCGCCCTCGCCGCAGTTGAAGCAGCTGGTGTCCAACTGCAGATAGGATTCAACCGGCGATTCGACGCCAACTTCGCACGTGTTCGCAAGGCGGTGGCGGGCGGGGAGATAGGTGTGCCGAGCTTAATGCACATCATCAGCCGCGACCCAGCGCCGCCGCCTCTAAGCTACATTCGAACTTCAGGCGGCATCTTCGCCGACATGACCATTCATGACTTCGATATGGCGCGTTTCCTCATCGGCGACGAGGTCGAAGAAATCTATACAGCAGGTGGCGTGATGGTTGACCCGGAGATCGGTCGCGCGGGAGATCTGGACACTGCGCTGGTGGTACTTCGCTTCCGCAACGGAGTCATTGGCACCATCGACAACAGCCGCAGAGCAGCCTATGGCTACGATCAACGAGTGGAGATCTTGGGCAGCAAAGGGAAGATTGCCACGGAAAACTGCTATCCAAACCAGGCCATTGTCAGCACCGGCGATGCGGTGTATACAGACCTGCCGCTCAACTTCTTCATGGAACGCTACACAGAGAGCTTTGCAGCCGAATTGCGCTCCTTTGTGAATGCAGTTCTCGAGCACCTGCCGACAGAAGTGAACGGAATAGATGGACGGATTCCGGTGCAAATGGCCCTGGCAGCGCGGAAGTCGTACGACGAACACCGCCCCGTGCGCCTGGAAGAGATCACAGCGTGATGGGATCGGCCCTTGAGGCGATTGGATGAAATGGACGGTTCAATCACCGCAAGGGCGCATTCTTATTTGATCTCAAACTGGTCAATCTCAAATTGAAACTTGCCGGGCTCCTGTACATGGACGAAGCCAATTCCGCTGAGATCGCTGCCATCGGTACCGAATGTCGAGAGCAGAAATGTGTATTGCTTCCACTCCGGACCCGCCGCGAACGAGGTCATCGCAGGTAACTCACCGGAGTTGCCTGAGCGGCTCTCCGTCAGCACGACAAGTGTGTAGGTCTTTCCATCGCCCTTTGCCCAGAAACTGATGCTCTTCTTACTGGATAGATTGGCCGGCTGCATCGGTACAGGAGCCGGCGCATACAGGGCGCCTGCCCATGAAAACGGTTGACCGGCAACAACTTCGCCGGTGATCTGCAAAGCTCCCTTGGTGTTGTCGGCGCCGGGTGAAATAACTTGCATGCTGGCAATGGATTTCCCGCCATTCATCGAGTCTCCAGCGGCCATCCACGATCCATAATTAGCTGAGACCTTCGAATCATCAAAGTCGCTGACCATTCCCGACTCAGAACCCGCGGGTGGAGGAGGCAGCACGGGGCGCCAAGTCTCACCGTGTGTACCCGCGACCGTGAGACGAACAGTGCTGGTCTTATCGGAACTGGGTCCGACCATCAGTTCGAAGACTCCCGGCTCAACTACTCTATGCATATCGATATTCAGAATTGATAGCGCCTCCGGGGTCACATTGAACTCGACCGTCTTCTTCTCCGCCGGCTTGAGAGTGATGCGCTCAAATCCAATCAACCGCATCACGGGCTGAGTTACGGAGGCGGTCTTTTGGTGCAGGTAGAGCTGCGGTACCTCGTCGCCTTCGCGGCTGCCGGTGTTGGTCACTTCCACGCTGACCTTGGCCGTGCCCCCCGTGAAAATCTGCGCGGGCTCAACCTTGGGATTGCCAAAAGCGAATGTGGTATAGCTTAACCCGTAGCCGAAGGGGAACAGCGGCTGGCGGGTGCTGAACTCATAACTCCTGTTGTCGGACGGTTTGTGATTGTAGAAATCAGGAAGATCGCCCACCGTGTGAGGGAATGTGATCGGTAACTTGCCGCCGGGACTCACATCGCCGAAGATGACTGCAGCCGCGCCGGTTCCGCCTTCCTCACCGAGATACCAACCTTCAAGAATTGCCGGGACCTTTTCCGCAATATAGTTGATTGACAAGGGCCTTCCGTTGAGCAGCAGCACAACGGTCGGTGTTCCGGTTTCAACCACTGCCTCTACCAGCTCGTTCTGCGCGCCGAGCAGGTCGAGCGAATCACGATCGCCCCGGTGTTCCTCACCCCATGCTTCGCGGTTTGTGCTCTCGTTTTCGCCGACCACCAGAATGGCGACATCGGCCTTTCGTGCTGTCGCAACCGCTGTCTGGATGGAAGAAGTCTGAGTCTTTGGATCGACAAGCTCCACGTTATTCGCCCACCAGCCTTTGTAGCCTTGAGGCGCGGTAGTGATTTTGCAGCCCTCCGCGTAGAGCACCGTTGCTTTGTTCCCTACGCGGGCACGAATGCCATCAAGGACACTTACGCCCTGGCCGGGATCGCGGCTATACCCTCCCAGATGAACGTCCGCCGCATTTGGCCCGATCACTGCAATCGTCTTGAGCTTTGACAGGTCGAGGGGCAGCAGATTCTTCTCGTTCTTGAGCAGGACAATGACTTTTTCCGCCGCTTCTGTGGCAAGCTTGCGATGTTCTTCGCTGTTGGTTGTGCGCTCCGCGTAATCCGGGTCCACGTAGGGATGATCGAAGAGTCCGAGGCGGAACTTTGCGGTCAGCACCCGCGCCACCGCTTTGTCCACCTCACTTGCAGGCACCAGGCCCTGCTTGACCTGCTCAACCAGTGATCGATAGGCGGAGCCGTCGGAGAGGTCATAGTCCACGCCGGCGTCAAGCGCGAGCCGCGCCGCCTCTGGGTTGTTGGCGGCCACGTGGTGCGTTGACACCATCATCTGGATTCCGAAGTCATCGGAGATGATGTAGCCGTTGAATCCCCATTCCTGGCGAAGAACACGATCAAGCAGCCAATGATTCATGTGCGAAGGCACGCCGTCGATCTCGTTATAGGAGGCCATGACACTCCCGGCATGAGCTTCCTGGATCGCGGCTTCAAACGGCACCAGGAAATTCTCGCGGATGACGCGCTCTGAGTAGTTTCCTGGAGCTGTGTTTGTGCCGCCCTCTGGCTGGCCGTGCACAGCAAAATGCTTGGCTGTCGCCATCGCGTGATTATGCCCAATCAGGTAAGACCCGCCTTGCAAGCCTTCAATTGCGGCGACACCCATGCGGGAGACCAGGTAAGGATCTTCTCCATAGGTCTCTTCCGTCCGCCCCCAGCGCGGGTCGCGTGCGATATCCAGAACCGGAGAGAACACCTGGCCTACACCGCGCGAGCCAGCTTCATCCCCAGCCGCTGTAAACACGCGTTTCACCAGTGCCGGATCCCAGGTGCTGGCGAGCCCGAGCGCCTGTGGGAAGCTCGTACTTCCATATTCCATGAATCCGTGCAGCGCCTCGCCCAGGAACAGATGCGGAATGCCTAGTCTCGTCTTTTCAAGCTGAAACCGCTGAGCTCCATTGCGCAAAACCGCCGATTGCCGCGGGGTGAACTTCATGTCCTCACCCCATGTATTCAAGATGGTCTTTCGGGCGGTCTCGTTGGTGTAGGTTCCGGTCGGATCGACTACTTCAAGCTTGTTTTCCCAGCCTGTCGCGAGCTGATCCACCTTTTCTTCCAGCGTCATTCGCGAGAGCAAATCTGCAACGCGCTCCTCAATGGGGAGGCCGGCGTCCTTGTATCGGGGCGCGCCGGACTGAGGAGCAGCCTGAACTTGGCCGGCTGTCTTTTCCTGGCCACTGGCGGCGACCCAAACATGAGCGAGCGACATCAGAATGCAGGCAAATACGTACGGCCGGGCACAGCGAATTGAGTTTGTCATTTGAGTCCAGGAACCTTGAGTCCTTTCAGGTTTGACCGGGGATCATTCTATTCACGCTACGCACAAAGCGACAGGAATGTTCCTTGAGTCCGGGAAGGGCTACGGCGCGGGAGCACCGGACGGTGAAGGCGTCATAGACTTCAGCAGGCCCAGATTGGACTGGACATTCTGCCAGCGAACCGGGTCCGTCTTCGTCTCAATCGGCAACGAGGGATCGGCATAGAATTCCAGAATGTTGTCGCGTAGTTTGGGCGATGTCTGGTCAAATTTTCGTTTAGATAGTTCAGCAAGCAGGCTTGCGTAGGTTTCGTCCGCCAGGGAGTATTCCCCGCCTTTGGTGTTATTGCCGCTGTCAAGATCGCTGTTGGGTAGTGTCAGGGTACCTGCGCGAACTTCTTCGAGAAAGCCACGATATCGATCAACCGTGGTATCGATGCTTTTGATGTACAGATCTTCAGTTTGAGGGGTCGGGTTATTGAATCCCAATCCTTTGAAGGGTCCAACTTTCGGGATAAATCGTAACAACGCAGCCAGAAAACGCGTGCCCAGACCGGGCTTTGAATAGGTCTTCCCCCACTCACGCTCATAGTCGGATCGGGATAGACGATACAGGAACTTCTTTCTTGCAAAGTCAGGCGTTTCTTTTATCAGGTCCTTCTTATGCACCTGCAGCGCCACCTGGGTCATCTCCGGAATCACCCGGCTCACAGCAAAACGGAACGAACCCACGCTAAGTTCCTCGTGAGTAAGTACGTCCTTTAATTCTAGCCCGTAGATCACAGGAAACGTCCGCTCCAGCAGCGGCTCCGCTACCATGAACCCGATGAAGTCGTGGTACTGCTCCGGCGCATAACGGTTTTTTGCCACCTGCAAGGTGTCGAATCCAAATTCGGTCTTCAGGTGCGCCGTCCGGTTTTCGGCATAGAGAACTGACCTACCGAATTCAGCGCGCAGTTTCGGGTATTGGATTGCGACAGACTGGTTGACTGCGGGGTGGCCGTTGATGTCCGACGTGTAGTGAGATAGGGCGCCCAAGGCAAACGCGTATTCGTTGACATCACGGCTTTGAGCTAGCAACTCTAAGACAAAATCTCCGCTACGGACGTAATGGACCAAGTTGCTGAATTCCTGGTTTCCGAATGGGTAGTAACCGAGATCCTGGATAACTGAACCGCCATAGGCGTAGGCATGAGCTTCCTTGATCTGCTGGTCAGTTAACCCGGGAAAGCGCTCGAGCAAGAGCGGCCGGATCTCTGACATCCAAAGCAAGTCGACAATCTCTTCGTGAGTTAGAACGGAGTAGCCGAACGCACCTCCCCTCATGATCAGCATGACCAGCAGCACCGCGGCAGTGCGGGCAAAGGGTAGAAGCTTCCTTTTGCATTGGCTGCTTGGAGTTGACGTTGACTTGCGCAAGGTTCAAATCACTCCGACAAACAGCAAAATGACGACTGCAAGAAGGATCAGGCCAATTCCCCCGGTTGGATAATAGCCCCACCTTCTGCTGTGCGGCCAGGTCGGAACTGCACCAATCAGCGCCAAAATCAAAACCACAATCAAGGTATATCCCAGCATGATTTTCACTCCGGACCTTTGGAATTGATGCGCGAAGCCGCTCTTTCTTTGCCCGATCGCGAAGACAGAGCAAGTCTCTCACGTTCGAAGCCGGCCAACTGAGCAATTGAATACAGGCTTCCATCGGCTCCCCTTTCGACATGACAGCGGTTATCCCGTGATTTGCATTGTTGCCCCTCCGGCTGCAATCATCGCTGCGAAGTTTCTGGTAGGGAGACGGAATAAATGAGATCGAATCAGCTCCTAGTTCTTGCAGCGGCTGCGGCACTGTCAACAACCCTCATAGCTCAGGGCTCAGGTTGGCCCCCGGCACCGGGCCACCTCACGATACCTGTTTGGCCAGGCATTGCGCCCGGCGCCCCGGCCAATCCGCCAGCAGAGGCCGACATGACGACCGCCAAAGACAATCTGATCGCCGGCATGCCGCTTGTTCACCTGGGCAATGTCTCCACACCGACGCTTACACTGTACACGGCCAAGGGCAATGCCACTGGCCTCGGCCCTGCGGTAGTCGTTTTCCCCGGCGGGGGCTACAACATCCTCGCGATCGACCTGGAAGGCACAGAGGTCTGTGACTGGCTCAATGCGGCCGGCATAAACTGTGTTTTGCTCAAATATCGCGTTCCCTTGACTGGGCCTTATCCCAAGTCCCCAGCAGCCCTCGAAGACGCACAACGCGCGATGGGACTTGTGCGAATGCACGCAACGGAGTGGGGCATCGACCCAAAGCGAGTTGGCGTGCTCGGCTTTTCAGCCGGCGGCCACCTCGCCGCGGCCATAAGCACCCACTTCGAGCAGCGCCTTTACGATCCGATCGATGCCGCGGACAAGCTCAGTTGCCGTCCAGACTTTGCCGTGGTCGTTTATCCGGGCTACCTGGCTCTGGCGGACAAGAATTTTGCGGCGAATCCAGACATCAACCCAACCGCTGACACTCCACCCACCTTCATCGTCCAGGCCGAGGACGATCCCGTGCACGTGGAGAACGCGGTGGTCTACTTTCTGGCGCTAAAAAACGCCAAGGTTCCGGCCGAGTTGCACGTTTACGCCCAAGGTGGCCACGGATACGGATTGCGACGTACCGCACTTCCGGTGACAACATGGCCTCAAGGCGTTGAAACCTGGCTGCACACCATTGGTGTCTTGCCCGCCGCATCGAAATAGCTCGCGGATACAATGACCTCATGCTGCTTGCGATTCTCACCATTTCTGACCGGTGCTCGCAGGGTCTGCTTGAAGACACTGCAGGACCAGCCGTGGCCGCGTTGCTGGGGCGACATTGGCCCGAGGCCGAGTTCTGGACAGGACTGCTGCCGGATGATGAAGATGCCATCGTTACAACGCTGAAGGAATTGAGCCAGCAAGGCGCAGCCTTGATCCTGACCGTTGGCGGCACTGGTCTTGGCCCGCGCGACCGCACTCCGGAAGCGACCCGCAGGGTAATTGACCGGGAAGCTCCGGGACTGGCCGAAGCCATGCGATCTCAAGGTGCCGAGTGCAATCCATTTGCATGGCTTTCCCGGGGAGTGGCTGGCTTGATTCGAAACACACTGATCGTTAACCTGCCCGGCAGCCAGCGGGGCGCCGAAGAGAGCCTCACTTCTATCATTGCCCTGCTTCATCATGGCCTCGAGGTCGCTGCCGGAGGCCAAGCCCATCCTTGAAATCATCTCTCTACAAGGCTTGCATCGCCTTAGCGATCCCTCTCGAGGCGCCGGGTATCTGGCCAATCTCAAATCCAGGAAAACGATTTCTCAAGTCTCGAGTCCAAGCTCCCTTCTTTTCGAAGATGGGGCCCTCTACTTCAAGACAATGATGCAGAACGTCATGTCCTACAACCACTTGTCCACTGAATCAATTTGAAGGTGTTTGAGAAACAGTTGGAAAGGGTACAATCGCTCTACCCTTGTCAGCCTTGCGCAAAAAACCGCAAAACCGGCTGCGACCGGCAGCCATCAGCATCCGCGATGTCGCGCGCCGTGCCGGTGTCTCCATCGCTACGGTTTCTCGCACTGTCAACGGCATTGCCACAGTCGACCCCCAGTTGGCCCTCCAGGTCTGGCGCGCGATCGAAGAGTTAGGCTACCTGCCCAACACTCAGGCCAGGGCACTGGTATCCGGCCGCAGTCGCATGCTGGGTCTGATTGTCTCCGAGATCACCAATCCATTCTTCCCGGAGTTGGTTCAGGAGTTCGAAAACCTCGCCGTCGCGCAAGGATACGAGGTATTGATCGGTTCCACAAACTACGAAACCGCCCGCACAGAGTCACTGATTCGTCGCATGCTGCAGCGTAAAGTCGACGGGATTGCCGTCATGACCTTTGGGATTGAGGAGGACCTTGTGCAAAAGCTGGTGGACCGGGAGTTTCCGCTGGTGTTTGTGGATGCCGGCCCGAACCTGCCCAACATTCGCATCTTGAAAGTGAATTATGGCGAGGGGATTCGTCAGGCCGTGCAGCATCTCGCCGCCCTTGGTCATCGCAGCATTGCTTTCATCAGCGGTCCGCTCCGCCTGCGTTCCGCGGTAGCGCGGCGCGACGCCTTCGTGAAGTCGATGAGTGAACTGGGACTCACCACGCCCACGCAACACATCGTTGAGGGCGACCACACCATGGAGGGCGGCATTGCAGCCATGGAGTCTTTGATCTCGCTGAACGAGTTGCCCACGGCAGTTCTCTGTTCCAACGACATGACGGCCATAGGCGCTCTCCACGCGCTTTACAAGACCACGCACGGTGTTCCGCGGGACATCTCCGTCGTTGGCTTCGACGACATTCACCTTGCGCAGTTCATGCTGCCCCCGCTCACCACGGTTCAGATGTCGTGCAAGGACCTGGCCGTGGCAGCAGTTGAGGCTTTGCGTGCCGGCATCGAACGGGACCATCCCAAAATCATGCAAAAGGAATGGCCAGTATCAACCCGGCTGGTGGTGCGCCGATCCACAGCGTTCCCGCGCGGAACCTTGCCGGCACTCGTTGAGGGTGCGGCCGGCAAGCGTCGGGGCATCAACGCGAAGTAGTTCGGTTCATCACCGTTTTAATGCGCAACGATCAGCTGCAGGCGTCACTTTTCCTGGCCGAACCGCCATGAGATAGTCCCACCCACCCAGGACACCATGCGAATGCCCACGCTCTGCTCATTTGTCCCGCAAGCGAAGTCGTTCGCGGCCCCGCTGGGCCCTGATCCCGTTGCGCAATATGGAGAGGTGCCCATCTGCCAACCTGGACTGAAGGTCTCCGTCGTCTGGCCGGTATAGCCACGCGCCACCATTCCGTTTGCACCGAATTCCAAGCGGCCGTTCAAGAACGAGCGAACAACCGCCAGCCTGGTTTCGCCGACTGGTATGGCTTCGTAGGCGCCAGGATGCTGCAAGTTGCCGAGGTCCGACTGTTTGTGGCCCACGTATTCGTACTCGCCTCGAGCGTGCAGACGAAAGGGCAGTTGGTCCAGCGTTGCAAGGGCGTCGAATATGGTGCGGGGCGCTTCTGGCGTGATCTGCGCGGGAATTGGGATGCCGTTGATTGTGGTACCCAGCAGGCGCGCGTCGGCTTTGGAGAGAATGCCTTGCACTGTGCCGAAGTTGCTGAATTGATGGCGCACGCTGGCGGTCAGAAACCTCAGCGTGCCCGGCCCAAGCGGCTGCTGCGTGCCGTTGTCAGGATCGATCTTGCCCAGGGTCTGCGTGGTTGTGGTTCTGCCCATTGTTACCCGAAGATCAGTGGAGGAAATCACTTTTTCAAGCCTTAGTTGCCCGGAGTGGGAGCGCTCGATGGGAGAAGGCAGCGCCGCTCCGGGTGAAGTGGCTGCCGTGGTCCTTGCGACCGCGATGCGGGGATCTTCTGTGAAGAAAGCCTGCCCCATGCTGAACGAGGCTGAGGGCAGCAGGTGGGCTGAGCCTGTTCCCGGAGTCCAGGCCAGCGTGGCCTTGGGAGCCAGAAAGGTGCTCCACAGATCAAAGGAATCGGCGGAATTCATCAACTCTGCGTTTTTCAACTCGATGGTGTCTGGCCGCAGGACCGCGTAGAACCGCAAATGCTGCCCCAGGTCGCCGTGCAGCGCCACATAGGGCGTAGCGTCGCGTATGGTAACGTTGCTCGACATCACTTTAAGGAACGGTCCGTAGACGAGAGAATCGTCTGAAAGATAGTGGTCCAGATTGTCGCGGTGAATATCGTCCTCGTGGTAGTCGAAGCCAGCCATACCCTCGAGCCACCCGGTAAATGTGTGGGTCTCGCGCAACTCTGCGCCTTCCACCGTGCGAAGCTCGCTTTGGCGGATGAGCCCTTCGCCGAAGTTCGAATAGAGTGCAATGTTGTAGGTGCGAAAGAATCCGGAGAAAGTCACTTCATCTTTCGGCGCGAGCTTCCACAGGTCGTCGACAGCCTGGATCGAGGTGTGAGTCTGGTCAAACTGGCGTGGGTCGACGGTGTCACCCAATTGCATCCCATGCCTAGTGGAACCAGGTTCCCCTCATGCGACATGCCCCAGTAGCCGAGGCTGACCAGGATGATTTCGTGCTTGCCTGGATCGAAGACGCGGAACGCATTCCACTTGAATTGCTTTCGGTGCTCGAGCCGCTTCATCAGTCCGTTGCCGTAGTTGGCTTCGAGAGCCAGCCACTCCTTCTTTTCAGGATTCTTTGGCGCCAAGCCAGCTGCAAAATCGACGTCGTGACCGTCGCCAGTGACGATCAGAAAACGGCTGAGTTGCGGGCGAAGGCCGTAAGTGGCAGCCAGGTTCAGCGCATGATTGCCCTCAAGCACATTGAAAGAGCCGCCGTCTGTTGTTACGCTGCCCAGCCCGCCGGAGACAAATATGTTGGGGTCAGCGTACCCATTCCCGTGCGCGTTGGCGGAGAAGTTGTTTGTGACCAGGTAACCGCCTACCGCAATGTACTGGGCGATCGGTTCGCCGTGGTCGCCGGCTACGCCGGGCACAAAGTACTGCGGCGCCTTGATACCGCCTGAAGCCGTCTCGATGGGCAAGCCGGGAATCGAAACTGGTGCGCCTGGACGCCCGGGGTTGGCGTCGAGCAACTCCTCACGGACCAGCACCTTTTCTGATGGATCCGGAGATGTGAGTGCGACATCGCTGACGTCACTCTTGACGATTATTTCTTCAGTGGTCGTGGTCAAATGCTCCAGGCGCATGCTCAGATTCGTGGTTTCGGCACTGAATTGCATCTTTCGAGCGACAGGGGCAAACCCTGCGGATTCAACAAGCACCCGGTACTTGCCCCATTCGGGCAATTGGATGGTGAAGGCACTGTCGGTTCCGGTCGTCGAAGCCACCCGCAGGCCGGAGGCGGAATCGAACTCGACGTGCGCTGCTGGGACAAGCCGTCCCAAGGGATCCGTGACCGTGCCTTCGATTCGAGCAAAGCGATACTGCGCCGCGAGAGCGGGTGCGCAGGCGAGTATTGTCAGCAGCGGTATGATAATTTCGAGTTTTGTGTTACTCGCCGTCACGGCTCTCCCCGCGCGAGACACTCCAGGGGAAGAATCAGAGTAACACAAAGATAAAGATCGTGCTACCAGCTTCATGCTCCATTTCAGAATCTCGATTGAGCAGCGAAGGGGACGATTGCATTTCTCCGAAGATCATCGACACGATTACCGGGGACCGCGTCCGGCTAGCGCGCGTATTCTAAGCCGACCAGGAGGTTTAGATGCTTTTGAAAATCGCCTTTCCGGCATGCGGTCTTCTTGCGTTCGCATGCCTTGCCGCTATCCCAGGCTCACAATTGTCGACCGACACTTCGCAACCCTCCGCAAAGCCCCAATCGCCGAACGCACCCGCTTATACCAAAGAGGGCCGGTTGCTCTTCCCGGCACACTATCGCGAATGGGTGTTTCTGAGCTCTGGGATCGATATGAGCTATAACCGAAAGGCGCTGGCTGCCGACCACGCAATGTTCGATAATGTTTTTGTGAACCCGGAGGCCTATGCACAGTTCGTTCAGACCGGGACCTGGCCGGACAAAACGGTGCTGGTTCTGGAGTCAAGAATGGGAATGGATAAGGGTTCCATCAACCATCGCGGCCATTTCCAAGGCACCGAGTTGATGGGGCTTGAGGTTCACGTGAAGGATGAGGCCCGCTTTGCTGGCAATTGGGTTTTCTTCGACTTTGACAATGAAGTGAGTGGAAGCTTGTTTCCGAAGGAAGCGGCTTGCTATTCCTGCCATGCCGAGCACGCCGCAGTTGACACTACGTTTGTGCAGTTCTACCCGACGCTCTTGCCGATTGCAAAGCAGAAACACACGTTCAGCGCGAACTATCTCAAGGAAGAATCAGAGGCAAAGTAATTGGGCTTCACGGGCAAGGCTGCTGCTAATTCAGAAACATCGTCCGGTAGAGGGTATCGCGCTGAACGGGCTTGAAGCCGGCATCGCGGATAATCCGTCGCAGCTCCTCTTCCGTGGTGCAATTTGAAGTTCCGGCGGCTCGAACGACATTCTCTTCAAGCATTACCGAACCAACATCGTTCCCGCCGAAGTGCAAGCCCATCTCCAGAACTTTGAGTCCCTGCGTTACCCAGCTGGCTTGCACGTTCTCAATGTTATCGAGGTAGAGGCGAGAGATCGCGAGCACCTTCAGGTATTCGACTGAAGTCGCTTCTTCCCAGCCGCGGCCGCCGAGTGCCGTGTTGCCGGGCTGAAAGCTCCAGGGAATGAAGGCGGTAAAGCCGCCCGTCTCTTCCTGTAGGCGCCGGATGACTTCGAAATGATTGATGCGCTGCTCGAAGGTTTCTCCCACGCCGAACATCATGGTAGCCGTGGTCCTCATGCCCAACTGGTGCGCAGTGCGATGCACGCTGAGCCAATCCTCTGTGCGGCACTTAAGGCGCGCCACGCGCTTGCGGACGTCGTCGTCCAGAATCTCCGCACCGCCGCCGGGGATGGAGTCGAGTCCAGCATCGCGCAGGCGTGCGATGGTGTCGCGCAGGCTCAGTTCTGAGTACTTCGCAATGGCCAGCACTTCTGAGGCAGTGAGGCAGTGCAGCCATATCTGCGGAAAGCGCTGCTTGATGCTGCTGAACAGCCGCTCAAACCAATCGATCTTGAGATCGGGATGAATGCCACCCTGCATCAGCACCCCGGTTCCGCCCATCTCCAGCGTCTCGGCGATCTTCTCGTAAATCTTTTCGAACTCGAGGATGTAGCCCTCCTCAGACGTGGCGCCCTTCAACGGCCGGTAGAAAGCGCAGAACGTGCAGTATTCAGTGCAAAAGTTGGTGTAGTTGATGTTGCGGTCGATGATGTACGTGACCACACCCTCGGGATGGATCTGACGGCGCACAGCATCCGCCTCAAAGCCCAGGCCAATTAAGTCAGGGGATTGGAAGTGGTCGAGTGCCTGTTGGCGAGTCAGCGGCATACTTTCGATTCTAACAACTCTGCAGTTTGGGCGCGAATCAGCTGGAACTCGGCTTGCGGTCAATCGATTTGTCTTGCGTTTTGCGGAACAGGAAAAGTCCACGTGTTCGCAGTTGGCGGCCCTGCGTACGAGCAAGATTAGAGGCGGTCGAAATTCCGCTGAAAAGAACGAAGAAGTCCCAAAACGCGCGGAACCAACCTTTTGTCTCTCCGGCTGCCATCGGGATGACCCTCCTCCGCAATCGCTTTCAATTGAATGTCGTCGCTCACTTCATTCGAGTAGTTAGAGGGATTGCGAGCTTCACGATTTCTTCGACCGGGTGCTTCGTATGGGATTGAACTCGCTAATGTCCCGATTCCGGTTTGGGTGCGGGTTTGGGGGCGGGCTTTGCCTTCCTTGCCGGGCTGGAGACGCCCATGCTCATCAGAAGATAGCCAAATCCTTTTCGCAGCGTGTCGAGTACGCTCATCGTTTGAGTCCTTTCCAATCGAGCCGGACGCCCGCTCAAGGCACCCGGCTCGTTCGGTTGCCGGCAAACGCCCGCATACTCTACTTCTGCGACATCTTTGACGCCGAGGGCGGCTGCACAGACGAAACCGCCGGGAGCGTTTCGCCGCTCAGAATCTGCACGGTAGCAGGAGGCAACGGTTTGTCGGCATTGGCCAGGAGCAGGCTCACCTGCCACATCTGGGTATCCGTCAGTACTTCTTTGAATGCTGGCATGCCGGTCAGCCGGATGCCGTTTGACACCTTCCAGTAGGTCTCCCCCGGAGGATCGTCGCTCACGCCGACCACATCGTTGTGGGGGTGCTTTTCCCATAATGGCGGCGCATCGGGAAACATGTGTGCGCCAAAGGAAGAGGGCTTGCCATGAAAGCCATGGCACGCGGCGCATCGGTCGCGGTAAACCTGCGCGCCAGCAACCAGATTCTCGTCATTCACCTGAATTGGCGGAGTGCTCACCATTTCGCGATCGATCCGCGCGTTCAGCGGAACGCTGGTTATCAGCCGTTCCTGCGGCAGGCGCGGGTCTGCAACCGCCACCGGAACCCAACCGTAGTGAAACCATGCCAACACTGCTACGGGCACCAGAATCACGCCCAGAACCATGCCAAGCAGAATTCGAACCATATTGCCCAACGCCTCCGTTCGTCTCCATCCTAGAGCATTCACCTGCTTTCGGCACAAATGTAAGGCAATGTTTTGATTACAAGGAAAAGGGGAATTGGAAAGATTCCCCGGACGACGTTAATTTGGATTGGGATCTGGTTGGCACACACGCTCTTCGGAGAAAACTGGACGACTGCCAAGGGCTCACCGCACGGCGTAGTCCAGGCTCAAATGTTGGCCGACCTGAAAGCGATCGTGTGAGCCGCGCTAGCCAAAATCAGGCCTAAATTCAAGGCGAATCCAATTGGGATGCGTCCAAAACATTACAGGTCTCGCAACCGCGCGTCTGGATTCCCGGTACGCGGACAATGTTCACTGGGTCGAGCACTTCCCGCCGTGTAGTGAAGAACAGGCTCTAGGTGGTTTAATACCTAAATGGGGGGAGCGCTTCCTGCAGTTGAAGTGTGCTTCCGTATTCCCGTGGAGGAAACCCGAGACCGATGCATTCTTTTCGCCGTCTAGCCCTTTTGCTGGCGCTCGTTCTGCCAGCCTTGTATGCCGCCCAGGCTGAAAGCTCAAGTTCGAGCAGCAACCCCGCCACCCCTACTCCTGCAGCAGCTCAAGACCAGGCCCAGCAGCCGGCCGCTCAATCCCAGCCTCAACTCAGCGTACAGGCCCGCATCAGGGCTCGCAGGGAACAGCGCCGCGTGGCTGCGATTCACGATGTCTACGATCATCGCTACGAAGTGTCTGTCGGCATGGGATTTCAGAGAACGCATGCAGGCGTCCCTCAAAAAGTGAACGAATATGCCTGGGACGTCGGTGTGACAAAGTACCTTAATGAACGCCTGGGCCTCACCGTCGATGGCCGAGGATACTACGGCACCCCATTTGTCGGAATCAACTTCAGCGGCATCACTAAGCCGGCCATCAGCCAGTACGCGGCTCTCTTTGGACCCACGTACCGCTTTTATTTGCAACCCAAATATTCCATATCAGCCCGGGTCCTCGGCGGGTATGCGCAAGGCAATTTCTCCGGCGATACGAATGGATTCGGCGGTCCCGCTCTGGGGCTTTATCCAGATTCTTCGACCTTCGCCGTCAGCGGGTCTGTGGTTGTTGAATACAACCTGGCCCCGAACATCGGACTTCGGGTTGCACCTGAGTATTACATGACTGGCTACAGCTCAACGCTGCAGAATGGACTTGGATTCACCGGCGGACTGGTCTACCGCTTCGGCAAGCAGTAAAGACCAGGTAACCTGAAAAAGGCAAACGGGCTAGACGAAGCCTGAAGCGCTTCTGCCTACCCGTTTGCTTTTCACGTAAACCGCCTGGGCCCTACTCCCCAATTGCCCTTACTGCAGTATTGGAATCCCTGCAATGCGGAGTTGCCACTCTGCAGGCCCCGTCTCGTGAACGCTGGTCCCCTTCGAATCCACCGCTACGGTCACGGGCATATCACGCACGTCGAATTCGTAAATGGCCTCCATCCCCAGATCATCGAAGGCCAACAGGCGGGAGCCGTAAATGGCCTTTGAGACCAGGTAGGCTGCGCCCCCAACCGCCATAAGGTACACTGCGCCAAACTCGCGGATGGCTTCGATGGCTACAGGGCCCCGTTCGGCTTTTCCGACCATTCCCAGCAAGCCGGTCTCTGCCAACATCTGGCGGGTGAACTTGTCCATGCGCGTGGCAGTCGTCGGACCCGCTGGGCCGACCACCTCTTCACGCACAGGATCGACAGGGCCGACGTAATAGATGAAGCGATCGCGGAAGTCCACGGGAAGCTTTTCGCCGCGGCTCAACATATCGGTCATGCGCTTGTGGGCAGCATCACGGCCTGTCAGCAGTTTGCCGGTCAGCAGCAGGACTTCACCTGGCTTCCAGGTTGCGGCTTCGGCGCGTGTCACCGTGTCGAGGTTGACGCGTGTGGCCGTGGAAACATCGTAGGTCAGCTTAGGCCAGATATCCAAACTTGGTGGGTCAAGATAAACAGGGCCCGAACCGTCCAGCACGATATGTGCGTGGCGTGTGGCCGCACAGTTGGGAATTATTGCGATGGGCAAGTTGGCCGCGTGGGCCGGCGTGTCCAGCACCTTTACGTCCAGAACCGTGGTCAGGCCGCCTAGCCCCTGTGCGCCAATCCCGAGACGGTTTACCTTGTCGTACAGCTCGATCCGCAGTTCCTCAGAGCGGTTCCTTGGGCCGCGAGCGATCAGGTCCTGGATGTCAATCGGGTCCATCAAAGCCGTCTTGGCCAGCAGCATCGCCTTCTCCGCAGTACCGCCGATGCCGATTCCAAGCATTCCCGGCGGACACCATCCTGCACCCATTGTTGGAACAGTCTTGAGAACCCATTCAACAACAGAGTCTGATGGATTGAGCATGGCAAACTTGCTCTTAGCCTCGGACCCGCCACCCTTGGCTGCAACCGTCACCTCAACGGTCGAGCCTTTCACCAGTTCAACGTTCACTACCGCCGGAGTGTTGTCCTTGGTGTTTACGCGCTTGCCCGCCGGGTCTGCCAGGATGGAAGCACGGAGCTTGTTGTCGGGGTCAAGGTAAGCGCGGCGGACACCTGCGTCGACCATCTGTTGCAAGTCCATCGGCTCTTCACCGGGTCCGCATTCGAAGCGCACGGCCATGCCGATCTTCACAAAGGCGTTGACGATGCCCGTGTCCTGACAGATGGGCCGGTGCCCTTCTGCGCACATTCGGCTATTGATGAGAATCTGGGCAATGGCGTCCTTCGCCGCGTGGGACTCTTCCCGCTCATACGCTTTGGCAAGGCTGGTGATGTAATCCAATGGATGGTAATAACTGATGTATTGCAACGCGCCAGCAACGCTGGCAATGAAGTCTTCCTGGCGGATGACGGTCATGGCAACTCCTCTGAACACTCTAGGGTAACGGACATGGAGGTCTGCCGTCTTCCCTGCCAGGGCGCGAATCAGCTTACGAGCCTTATCGTCTTTCGCGTTCTGGCTCTGCGGGGTCGTGCGCATCCCATCTTGTCGACTGATGAGACTAATTGATCGCAGTCGAGGCAAATTGGGCATTCCGGCACTCCCGCAGCCCGCGGAATGGCCTAATCTAGAGCCATGAACGATTCCAATGAGTATTCGGTGCTGAATCTGACGCCAGACCCTACTCCGGACCCGATTGCTGACCCCATGCCCTACGAAATTTTCGACTGCCTGGTGATAGGCGCCGGACCGACCGGGCTGGCCTGTGCCATTGAGGCACAAAAAGCTGGATTTCGTGTGGTTGTGGTGGACAAGGGTTGCTTGTGCAACTCGCTCTTTCATTATCCGGCACACATGACATTCTTCACGACGCCGGAGTTGCTCGAGATTGGCGACATTCCGTTTCCCAGCCCCAATGCCAAGCCCACGCGCGACGAGGCTCTCCAGTACTACCGCCGCGTTGCGGAGCATTATCGCCTTGATCTGCGGCTCTACCAGTGCGTGGAAAAGGTCACGGGCTCGGACGGCGGCTTCACTGTGCACACTGTGGACCGTTTCGCCAGGCCGGGAGCCATCCTCTCCCGCAAGCTTGCACTCTCGACCGGCTATTACGATTTGCCCAACAAGATGGGCATTCCCGGCGAAGACCTGAATAAAGTCCACCACTACTATGTCGATCCGCACCCCTACTTCGAGATGGATGTGGTGGTGATCGGAGGTAAGAACTCAGCGGCAATTGCGGCGCTCGAACTATGGCGGAGCGGAGCGCATGTGACATTGGTTTACCGAGGAGCAGAGGTTCAGCCTCATGTGAAGTACTGGATCAGACCAGATATCGAAAACCGGATCAAGAACGGCGAAATCAAGGCGTTTTTCCGTTCTAACGTAGTGGAGATCACGCCGGACACAGTGGTCGTGGAGACGCACGAGGGGCGCGAGATCCTGCGCAACGACTTTGTTTTTGCGATGACTGGCTACCATCCTGACTTCGACTTTCTCGAGTCCATGGGCGTCCGCTTCGAGGGCGAGCACCGACTGCCGGTCTGCGATCCCGAGACGCTGGAGAGCAATGTGCCCGGGATCTATTTGGCTGGAGTCATCGTGGCGGGCTCACGCACAAATGAGATATTTATTGAGAATGGGCGCTTCCACGGACGGCAAATTGCCCGCGCACTGGCATCCAAGTAAAGATGGGGTTGGCCTGGGGCCTGGAAATCCATAAATGGGGAATCCTTCTTCCGAGGGTTAACGCTTGCGTATTCGATGGTGGCCGCGGTCAATTAAATGGCAGATGCTGGCGGGGTTGGTGCTGCTTGAGGCGCTCTCGATCCTGCTATTCGCGGCGCTGCTCATTCGCCAGCAGTCACAGGAAGTGCACCAACGCATGATGCAGGGCCTTGTGCACCAGGTCACATCCATGGCTTTGCAGGCAAAAGAAGCCTTGCTGCAAAACCGGCCAGTATGGGTGGGTCTTTCTGTGAAGATGGTGGGCGAATCGCCCAGCGTGGCTCTTGCAAAGGTGACCGATGCGGCTGGCAATGTGCTCTTTGTCAGCGAAGGCGTGCCAGAGCAATTCCCTCTCAATTCTGTCGAGCGTGCTCAGATTCCCCTGATGACCAAGGCCGAGCCGCGTGTGTTCTCCCTGGGCAAGGACCAATGGGAAAGCGCCAGCCCGATCTTTACTGGCAACGACCTGCGAGGGTTTGCCTGGGTGAAGAGGGAGCGCGCCTGGGACTATGAACAGCTCAACGCGATCTTGCGCGATACCGTGATCTTCGGCGTCATTTGGATTGCCGCATCGGGAATGCTCGTGTTGCTGATGGACCGGTCCATTTCGCGGCCTCTCGCCATCCTCCACCGCGGCACCCGGGCATTGATGAATGCGCCGGAGAGCAGTGGCAGTTTCCCTTTGCCGGTGGCTGTACAAAACGAAATCGGCGACCTCATCGAGGCCTTCAACCGAATGGTCGCATCCATTGCGGAGCAGAGATCGGGGCTGAACGATACGCTTTCGCTATTGGACTCAATGCTGGCTAATGCGCCGATCGGTCTGGCCTTTTTTGATCGCAGTTGCCGGTTCGTGCGCGTGAACCAGGTGTTTGCCGACATGACCGGCGTCCCGCTGAGCCGCCACCTGGGACGCACACTGCTGGAGTTGTTGCCTCATCCCGTAGCCCAGGAACTTGAAAACACAGTGATCCGCGTCTTCGCAGAAGAAGAACCAGTTCGAAATCTGGAATTGACAAGTCCGTCATTGAGTGCCGAGCCGGGCGCTAGAGAAAGGATCAGCCGCCACTGGACCTGGCTCGCCAGCGCCTACCCTGTGCGCACCACACCGCAGCAAGTTCGCTGGGTGGGCGTGATCGTCCTCGACGCAAGTGACCGCAAACGCAGCGAAGAGGCCCTTCGCAAGACTGAAAAGCTGGCTGCGACGGGTCGCCTGGCTGCATCCATCTCCCATGAGATCAACAACCCCCTTGAGGCGCTGACAAACCTTCTGTTCCTCTTGCGAAATTTCTGCCAGCTTGAGGCGCCGGCGTTGGAATATGTTGTGATGGCCGAACATGAGGCCCGCCGCATCGCCGAGATTACCCAGCAGACGCTTCGCTTTTACAGGCAATCTACGCTCCCGGCCCGGGCAAATGTAGCCGAACTACTCGATTCTGTGATCAGCCTTTACCAGGTTCGGCTCAATACCCTCAACATCCAGATTCAAAGGAAGTACGACCCGGATTTGGACCTGTTCTGCTTCACTGGAGAATTACGCCAGGTATTCTCAAACCTGGTGGCCAATGCCATCGACGCCAGCAACAACGGAGGCAGGCTTCTGATTCGCGCCCGGCACTCACGGAATTGGAAGAATCCGGCGCAAACGGGAGTCCGCTTCACGGTTGCCGACACCGGCGCCGGTATGGAGCCTGAAGTTCTACAGCGGATCTTCGAGGCATTCTTCACTACCAAAGATGTGACCGGAACCGGCCTGGGGCTTTGGGTGAGCCAAGAGATCATCGCAAAGCACGGGGGTATGGTTCGCGTACGCAGCCGCGCAGCTGGTTACGGAGGAGCCACTGGCACGGTCTTCCAGCTTTTCTTCCTCGACGACCCCAACCTGACTGCACCCGCCAGGCAAACTGCCGCTGCAGCGGTTTAGAAGAATAATTCTGAAAAAAGTACTTGCGCGCTAAGCAATCTTGTGTGCTACAGTAAGTAACACTATGGCAAGTAACACTAAAACCACACACGATCCAGCGGATTTGGGCGAACTAGAAAGAAGCATTCTTTCAATCGTCTGGCGCAACGCATCGGTCACCGCCGACAAGGTGCGCGAGGATCTGGGCCGACCCCTCAAAGACTCGACGATTCGCACGGTATTGAGGCGTCTTGAAGAGAAGGGCTACGTCGCGCATTCGGTTGAGAACCGCACATTCGTTTACCGTCCGGCAGAAACGCGGCAACGAGTGGCCGGCCGGGCCGTCAAGCGCATCATGGACTGGTTCTGCGAGGGGTCGGTGGAGGCATTGCTGGTAGGCATGGTGGACTCAAAGGTGCTTGACCAAGCCGAATTGCAGCGCCTTGCGGAGCGCATTGCAGCCGCTCAGAATACGGCTGTTCAAAAGGAAGGCTCAATCAGTCAGGAAAAGGGGAGGAGAAAATGAACCCAGCCTTTATCTCTTCAATACTCGAAGCCGCCCTTCGGGCCATAGTGTTGGCTCTCACGGTTTGGGCCGGACTGCGCGTGATGCGGGTGAAAAACGTACGGTCGCAGAAAGCTGCCTGGGGCCTCGTGCTGGCTCTTTCTCTGCTGATGCCGCTGATGATGCGCTGCCATTGGCTGTCACCTGCAATCGCAATCAAGGTTCCTTTCCCCGCGTGGATGCAGTCATCGGAATCCCGGCCGGCGACGGCGCCCAATGCGATCTCTGCGCCAATCTCCGCCGTGTCCACTCATCGGTCGCCTGAGCGCTTTGCATCTTCAGAACCATACCCGGCGACGGGAGACCGCTTTCCTGCTCCGACCGTCTCGAGCATGCGGTTCGATTCGCCGAGTCCAGCGCAATCTAAGCCAGAGCCCGGATCTCAAGCGGCTCCCGTGACCGGATCAGGCTTGAGTCTTCGCCAGCCATTAACGCTTGCCGGCGTGTTCTATTTGATCGTCTGCGCGGGGCTCCTGCTACGGATGACCTATGGCCTGTGTCTGGCGATGAAGATTTGGGCGTCTGCGCAACCAATCTTGCCAGAACAAGGACCGGACTTCGCCCCAGGGTTGCGCTGGCGGTGGAGCGAATTGGTTGCATCCCCTGTCACCATCGGTTCTGGAATCGTCTTGCCGGCGGACTATATCCACTGGGAAATGGAGAAGTTGCGCATTGTGCTGGCTCATGAGGGTTCTCATATCCGCCAGGGAGACTTTTACTTGCAAATGCTTGCTGGGGTCTATTCCTCTTTATTTTGGTTTAGCCCGTTCGCATGGTGGCTAAAACGAAAGCTTTCAGAGCTGGGTGAGGTCATCAGTGATCACGCCGGGCTACAGGAGGCTGCCAGTTGCACCTCGTACGCCCGGATTCTACTTGAATTCGCGGCAATGCCGCGCCCAACCCTAGTAGGAGTTGCCATGGCTCGCACCAGTAATCTTTCTCGTCGCATAGAGCACTTGTTGAACGATTCAAGTTTTCGTCAGGCCTTTGCAGGGAGCCGCCGTCGCACGCTTCTGGCCGTGCTCCTGGTGCCAGCGGCACTCTTCGCTGCTACTTCGCTGGTTAGGGTTGAGGCGGCGCAGGCGGCGCCACCAGCCTCACTTCAAGGTGTGCCCGCGGCTGTACCTGAGCCTCCTGCTGAGCCTGTGGTCGCGGTCCCGGCGAAAGTTGGCCCGGTCGATCCAGTGCTCGCTGCACCGCCTGCTCAATCTCAAGCCCAGGTAGCGCCCGCTGCTCCAACTGCGCCCGTAGCGCCCGGCGGAGTGACGCCTGTGGCGCCTGCGAACGAGTCCGTTGCTCCAATGCCGCCTCCGCCTCCGAGCCAGAGCGGCGACACTGTCGGGGACTCCCAGTCCGAGACCACCACCAATTCAAATGGCGATGCTGTCCCGTCTAAACGCATTTACAAGGGCCGCGGTTACGCCTATTCGTATTCCACGAACGGCGACTCCTGGGCTCTGGTCACCGATCGGAGCGAGCACGTTATGTTCTCAGGTGACTGGCACAACAGCACAAGGGACATGCTCGACAAGGTGCGCAGCCAAGGGCACGAGAAATTCCTCGTCTTCACGCACGACGGCAAGTCTTACTTCCTGGATGACCCTGCAGTGATCGGCCAGATTGAGGCTATGTACAAGCCGATGGAAGACCTTGGCCGCCAACAGGAAGAACTGGGTAAGCAACAGGCTGCGCTAGGTAAACAGCAGGAAGGCCTTGGCCGCCAACAACAGATGGCCAGGATACCCACACCCGATCTGTCTAAGGAGATGGCGGAATTGAATGCAGCGATGGCCAAGCTTCAGGAAAAACAAGCCGGCACTATCAGCCAAGAGGAGCTGGCCGACCTGCAACGTAAGATCGGGGCCATACAGGGAAGACTTGGCGCTTTACAAGGCAAGATGGGTGGAGAAGAGGGCAAATTCGGAGAAATGCAGGGCAAGCTAGGCGCGGAACAAGGCAAGCTAGGCGCAGAACAGGGGCGCCTTGGGGCCGAGCAAGGCAGAATCGCGAATGAAGCCAACCAAAAGGTGATAGCGATCATTGGCGAAAGCCTGAGTAACGGCAAGGCCCACCCTGTCCAGTAGCTTTGCTCCCGGCAAAGCCACAGCGGACGCAACGCAAGCTGGACGCTTCCAGACGAGCGGTTACAGCATCTTCAGTCGAAACGCCGGAGTGCAGGATATTCGTGGGCTTTCCAATCGAATGACGCTCCACGGGGAAATTCGCCGAGGTAGTTGGCGCCGGATTTCCCCGGAAACCAATTCAGATTATCTTCATGTTCTGGGACGAACCTGCGCCGAAAGAATAGAATTCCTTCGTGCCTCTAAAAGTCTTTTGATCATGGAGATGAATTCTCAATGCGCTTTCCCGCACTTGCCGCAATCGCTCTATTAATGGCCACCGTTGCCTCCGCGCAAACCACTACTCCCTGGGACTACGAGGGCAAGCGAGGCGCGCTGGTCTGGGCCAAGCTCGATCCGGCCTTCAAGGCGTGTTCGCAAGGTCACGAGCAGTCGCCAATCGATATTCGTGGTGCCCACCTGAATAAGAATCTCCAGCCCATTGAATTCCATTACATCGCCGGCCCGGTCACCATGGAGCACAACGGCCACACGATCGTGGTCCACGTAGACCCCGGCAGCTACATCGTCGCTGATGGCGTTCGCTACGACCTCGTCCAATTCGACTTCCACCACCCTGCCGAAGAACCGGTGAATGGTAAGTTGACTGACATGGATGTCCAGCTGCTGCACCGGAGCGCCGACGGCAAGCTGGCCGTGGTGGTCGTTCGGCTTGCCGAAGAAGTGGGCAATCCCAACGCCGTGCTTGCCACGCTCTGGGAGCATCTGCCCAAAACGGCCGGCCAGACAATGAAAGTCACGGATTTGGTGAGCCCCGGCGGCCTGCTTCCGACGGACCGTGGCTATTGGACCTACATCGGCTCACTCACCACCCCTCCCTGCACTGTGGGTGTTCGATGGTTCATCTTCGAGCAGGAGTTAAGTCTCAGCCGCGACCAGTTGCGCGCTTTCGGAGCGCTGTTCGAGGTCAATTCCCGGCCCCTTCAGGACACGCACGGCCGTCGCATTGAAGCAAACGAGTAGGGTCGCAAACACAAGGGCTTTATGCGAAGTGTTCTCGGGATAATCCCGCGCCACGTCCGGCTAAGGAGACTTACGCTCCTGCTCCCTCTTGTTTTGGTTGTGCTCTCGATAGTTCTGCTGCATGCCTCGCCGGGAGTGAATGCAGCTTCGTTGAGGTATTGGCCCGGCACATCAGCCAAAAATTGGCAGGCAAGCCCGCAATCTCCCTTGTCCCGTAATGTCGTTGCAGAGACCTCTAGTTCTCAAGCGGCAATAATTTGAGGACCAGGCTCTGATCGCTCGGAACACGAATTACCTCTACCTCGGTCAGATCATGGATCAGGTAGTGAGCAGCATCAAGCGATTCGATTGAATGTGAAAAGGTGGTTGCCACCACCGTGCAGCCCGCGGCCCGGCCAGCTTTGGTTCCAGAGGCCGCGTCCTCAAAGACCACGCATTCCTCAGGCGCGAGGCCAAGAAGCGCAGCGCCAGCCGAATAGGGAGCAGGATCAGGCTTGCCTTGGCTGACACTCTCAGCAGTAATGATTCGCTCTGGCACGGGAATGTCGCCTGCGGCAAGCCGCACCCTCGCGAGTGCCTCGGTTGCGCTTGTCACAACCGTCCAACAAGATTTGGGTAGGTCAGCCAACAGCTTCATTACTCCGGGAAGAACCGCCACCCCTTCCGTGTCCTCAATCTCCAAATCTTCGATGATTCTGTTCTCCACCTCGGGGTCGAGGTCCGGCCGCAGCTTGGCAACGGTCTCAATGCTCCGGCAGCCATGTGCGATCTGGCATGCATAAACCGGGTCTACGCCGCGCATCTCGGCCCATTTTGTCCAACTGCGCTCCACCGAGCCAAGCGAGGAGATGAGAATTCCGTCCATGTCAAAGAGGATTCCCTTGCATCGGATCAGGACAGGGGAAAAAGCAACGGATGAGACCATGATTCGATTGTATCGGGAAGCAGCTTAGCGCTTTTTTGCAATCGTTTCATGGGCAACGGGAAATATGACCCTGGGAGGATCACCGAACGTGACTTTGGCATCAACCACTCGCTTCCACCCACCTTGTTGCACCTGGTTCTGCTTCAGCGCAATCGTGCCGTTGGCAATCTCCGCATCCGCTGTCCAGCGATCGAAATGCGCGAGCGCAGGAGGAACCATCGATGTTGCAGCCGAGGCAGCTGGAGCCACTGCTTTTGTCCCGGCCTGAGCGCCAACAGCACCATGCCGCCACTCGAAATGCAACGAGCCCTTCGCCGAGGCAGCCAAATCCTTGTCTGTGAACCCTGAGAGCTCAATCTTGCCGTCCGCCGTCATCACCCCTCCCGACCATCGCAATCCAAGTAACTCTCCTACGGCCACAGGATTGAGCTTCTCGAACTGTCCTTCCAGCGTGTAAGTGGGCCTGTCTCCAGTGCGAAATGTGCCGGACCCATGGCAGCTTCCGCCCAGCACTCCTCCTTCAAGGTCGGTGATTTCAGCGCCTGTGGAAACGATGCGCAGAGTTGCCGAAGCACCTTGCAGCGTGACCGGCCCCAGGATGAGCGAATCCGCCTTCACTGTGCCCTCAAGCTCCGGCCAGGCCAACGCGCTTGACTGCTTGGATGGATTCAGCCTGGCAATCAGCTCTGATATCAAGGTGCCTTGCTCATGCGCGCCCAGAATTGCAGCCTGAACGACGCCTGCATCCAGACCCGCGAACTGCATATCGAACCTGGGAGTGCAGAGGATCGGTGGATTGCAAACTGCAGGGAATCTCAAATTCACCATTCCCTTCACAGGACCGTAAGAGAAATCCACGTCATCCCAACGCACTTCTTCGGGGTCAATATGAAGCGTGGCGTTTGAAATCTCCACGTGGCTGGCGAGGTAATCGGCCTTCCAATTCGCGTTGTGCAGAGTCACTGTACCTGTGAGAGTGTCCGTCGCGGGCACGGCAGGTTCACCTGTTTGCGGCGGAGAGGCAATCGGCACCTTCCCTTGACTGGACAAACTGGTTGGTGCGACGGCAGGCGGCGGACTGCTGAAGGGTGTAGTCTCCGCTGGCAGCCACGGACCCTCCGCAGTCAGGTCTATGACCACAGGGTCTCCTGCCAGCGCGTCCAAAGCCGACGCGTTTGCCATTCCCGCCAGGTACGCCAGTTCCCTGGCTCGCACAACGCTTGCCTGGCCGCGCAATGCTAGCTGGTAGCCGGAAAGAGTCAACCTGGGCGTAACCGTCAGGGGGCTTGCTCCTCCGGCGGAAATCGCCACGCTCCCGTAGAGCGCCGCGGCGGTCGAGAAATCCCGGCCCGATGGTTGAGCTCCCACCGGCTGAAGTACCAGTCTTGGCGTCTGGATAGGTGTACCCAGCCCGTCCCCACTCAATTGAAAGCCTTCGATTACTAGACTCCCAGTGAGCGGTCCCGGCGGAGCCGGATGTGCCTTGTCAGACCCTGCTTTGCCCCGCTTGGCTTTACTTGCATCTTTATTCTGCTTACTCACTGCGGCAATCTGTTCTGGAGTGAGTTCGGCGTAGGTAATTTTCCCGGTGATGGTGCCCTTTACCTCCAGCCCCGGGCCGAACCCGCTGCGCACTGTGCGCATCGCGTCCAGGCCGGCTGCCACGGGAATATGGTCAAGCCCCACGGAGAAGTGGGTCAGACCGCTGTCTCCAGAAAGGTCTCCAGCAACGTGAATCCGGCCGTCGCCGAGGGGAGAGTCGCAAGCCAGATTCTCGAATGCCCTACTGGAAAAATGATAGAGAAGACCGCAAGTTGCGTCGAAATCAAGTGGCGCCGCCGGAGCAAATTCGGCGCGATGCACACCCGTGGCCCGCAATCGTGTCTTGATCTGTGCCGCATCGGCTGTGCCGTCCAAGTTCAGTTCGGCGGTCAGATCGCCGCGCCAACCAGGGTCGTAGCCTATGATGAGCCGAGCAAGCTGGCCGAGTTGCGCGTCGCGCCACTCCATATCGAGATGCACCGGCATCTCCCTCAATTCGCCCGCACGTTTTACGCTTGCTTCAACCAGCACCACCCCGGTGTCAGCCAAATCAAGGCTTACATCGGTGCGGGCTGGTTGGCCGCGCATGCGTATGCGCCAGTCGCCAGGCTCCTCCTGCCAAAAGGATAGATCGGTATTGACCAACGAAAGCGGGAGCTTCTCCGAGCCGCTCTTGAAGTTGATGCGGGAGTTTGTTGCCTCAAGATACGGGAATGGCGTTGCTCTCCGATTACTTCCCGGCTCGCTGCCTGCCGCGTGCTGCGTACCGCCGCTTGCGTTGGTCCCGGCGGGCGCGGCAGCCGTTCGGAAAAGCGTATCCAGGTTCCAGCGACCGACATCGGTGCGCACCAGGTTCAAGCTGGCGTCATCTACGCTTATGCGGCTGATCTCCAACTTCCCTCGCCAAAGGGAGAGAATGCGGAAAGAGGCGGTAACCGTGCTTGCGTGCAGCACCGGTTCAGCGCCATAAGCCGGATCATCTTCGACGGTCAGGTCGGTAAGCAGCAAGGCCGGCCTTGGCAGCAGGTGCAGTTCCACCGAGGAAAGCCGCACCGGCCGTCCCAGCGACGTGGACATGAGCTGAGTGACTTTGCTCTTATAGCGGCTTAGGCTGACCAGCGGAGGCACAAACAACACCGCGAGGACGGCCAACAGCGTCGCCAGGGCCAGCCGCAGCGGGCCGAGTTTTCGTCGCCGGCCTTGCACTTCTTCCGTCATGGTCTTATCGGTCGTCAGTTGTCAAAAGTCAGTGGCCTGTGATCAGTCATCAGGATTTGCGCAGATCACTGATCACGGCTCATTGACCACTTTAGTTCAGCGGATCAGGTGCAGTGTCCGATTCCAGCGCGTGTCTGAGATGAAGTGCAGCGCCACGTGGCCCATCCAGGCCAGATTGTTGGCGATTCCGGTCTGTTCCAATTGCTCTTCTGTCGATCTGAACGACCAGTAATTCAGCAGCGGCCTGCCTACGATGTTTTCCCTGGGCACGAAACCCCAAAAGCGTGAATCGGCGCTGTTGTGCCGGTTGTCGCCCATCATGAAGTAATGCCCCGGAGGCACCACAAGGTCTCCATTTTCGATGTAATGTGGAAAGTCGACGGCCCACGACTCGGGAATCAGGTTTCCCGGCTCTGGATCAGGGGGCAGGGACGGAAACTCGTCGAGAAAATCGTTATGATTCTCCGGCGTTGTAGGCTTGGCGTGCGGCTGGTCCTGGGCAACGCCGTTGATGATCACGACGCCGTTGCGCAGATGAATATGATCGCCGGGAATGCCGATGAGCCGCTTCACCAGGAACAGGTATTGGGGGGCTCCGGTCACCGGGTCCGGATCAGACACCGGCTTATAAAAGACCACGATATCGTTGCGCTGAGGTTCCCGGTAGTGAACCAGCGGCATCCACTTGGTGGGTGGGGCCAGCGTAATCCGGTCCACAACCAAATGGTCGCCAACTAGCAGGGTATTCTCCATCGACCCGGACGGAATCACGAAATTCTGGCCCAGAAACGTGAGAATAAACAGACCTACCACAAGCACCGAACAGATGCTAGCCACCGCCTCGTACGGCGTCTCTTCCACCTTTTCTTCAACGGGAACTGTCACGGCCTCAGACGGCATTTGGGTGGGCGGCGTTTTTTTCTTCGTCATCCTGTCGCTCTTATTAAGTGGTGAGTAGTCGGCCGTCAGCGGTCAAACTAACAGCGGTTGGTAATCCGGGTCCTGGCTGCTTCCTGGCCTCTAGTGAACCACATGGAAGATTCGCTTCCAGCGCGCAAAACCCGTTAGTTTGGCCGAGAGTTCCCTATCGTGTCCGAGTCTATCATCTGCGGCCTGTTGGACATCGGTCGTCGAAGGCCGGGTCAGGGAGAAGTAGATGACTAGTGGCCGAGCGACAATATCCGCCCGAGAAACGAAGCCCCAGAAACGACTGTCCTTACTGTGATTCCGGTTGTCGCCAAGGACAAAATATTGTCCATCCGGGACCACTAGCTCTCCATCACGGGTCAATCCCTGCATCTGCTTCCACCAAAGCGGATCGACCGCCGGGTCGGTGTAAACCTTGGCGGGAAAGTCGTCGCGGAAAGGGTTCGGTGGCGCGGGCTCGAACGCTGCGTAGGGCTCATCAAGAACCCGGCCGTTCACCAAGACCCGCCCATCCTCGATGCGCAGCCTGTCCCCTGGAATGCCAACCACCCGCTTGACCAGAAAAGGGGGCTGTGGATGGTGAAAGAAAACAATGTCTCCGCGTGCAACATCGCGATACGGCATCAACCAGCGGCCAAGACTGTCTGAAGGAGCATAGACCTGCTTGTTCACCAGCAGAAAGTCTCCCACCAGCAGGGTCCGTTCCATGCTTTCCGATGGGATCAAGTAAGGCTGGAGAACGAAAGTCAGGAGAAATAGCGCCACTACCACCGTCTGCAACAGCGACGCGAAGGCCTCGGGCACTGTCGGCAAATGCAGCCGCAGCCGCGAAAGTCGCGGCTGGGGTGGAGCGGGCATTTGCCCGATTGATCCCGGTGTGCTCATGGCTCGGCTTGCTCCTCCTTCTCCGCGCCAGAGGTCCGGGTATCGGCTTTGCTCTGGGCCGCTCTGAACCGCTCCAACGCCTTTCGTGCTGCATCCTGCTCGGCCTGCTTCTTCGTGCTACCCGTGCCTCTGGCCAGAGGCTTTCCCGGCTCTCCTTCGCCCACTTTGAGACGAACCTCAACCTGAAAGCGCTTGCGGTGGTCCGGACCGCTTTCACTCTTGAGCCGGTAGACCGGCGCTCCTGCCCTGGCTGCCTGCAAGTGTTCCTGCAGTGCAGACTTGTAGTTTCCCAGCGCGGCCCCGGAACGCAACTCCTCGGCTAAATGCTCGGCCGCCTCGCCCATCACCCATCGATGCGCAAACTCCCTCACCGGTTTCAGACCGCCGTCAAGGAAGAGAGCCGCCATCACTGCCTCCATGCTATTCGAAAGCACAGTGCTCTTGCTCCTTAGGCCGCCGCGATCTTCTCCGCGACTCAACCTCAGATGGCTGCCCAATCCAATCGCTACAGCCACTTCCGCCATGTGCTGCCGGCTCACGAGTTGAGAGCGAACTCGGGTCAGCTCACCTTCCTGCCACTCTGGATGGGCAATAAACAGAGCCTCTGCTACCACCAGTCCCAACACCGCATCGCCCAGGAACTCCAGGCGCTCATTATCTCCCGCGCCCGTCGATTGTTCGTTCCCGCTCTCAACCGGCTGGTCGGGCACTGCCCGTTCAGAAGCAGCCCGCTCGTTCGCACGGGAACTATGCGTTAGTGCTCGGACCAGCAACTCCGGCCTGGCAAATCCATGCCCGAGAGCCGTTTCGAGTTCGGTTAGAACTGCATCCACCTTCACCTCGATCGGTTCAAATCCTTTTGAAATTGCAGTGGGAGAGTTTCATCGGCTAAAGTTCACGCCCCTCCAAGGGTTCTGATGGAACGTGCTCGCGGCCGAGAACACTTACTCATCTTTCACTGCGGCTTCTGGGTACCATTGTCGCCCGTCGTTCCGGTTCCTGGTTTGCCAGCTGGCGCAGCGGGGGAATCGTCATCGACATCCTCATCGCAGCTGTGACCCCGCACCGCATACGCGGTCTTGACGCCGCGGTCCGCGGCCAAGCGCGTATCCTGCTGACCATCGCGCGCGGCAAGCGCTTCCTTATACTCTGAAATGGCTTCATCGCGCTTGCAGTCCAGATCCAGCATGCGACCCAGATAAATGTGCGACCATGCCAGCAGGCGAGGTTCCTTCGTGGTAGCCAGCGTCCGTTGGAATCCGTCGATCGCTTCCTCGGGATGCCCTGTCAGGATGGCCGCCCGGGCCAGGATGAAGTTGGCGCGCGCGCTGTCAGCAGCGGATTCAAGCGTATCGTCATGCACCGTGAGGACCTGGCGGGCCATGGAACTTGCCGTTGCCACATCTCCGCTCGCCAGCCGCGCCTCAGCCAAATCCAATCCAGTCAACTTGTGCGGCTTGCTCTGTTGCAGCACGTCTCCATCCGCATCCTTGTCGAATTCGATTTGGCGGGCGCGACGCACCTGCTGGTCCACATCCATCGAGTAAACCATTTCGCCGATCGAATCGCGCAGGCTGGCGGGGTCCTTTTCAAACTGAATTAACTGTTCATAAAAGTACTGCGTTAGCACAAATCCCTGGGTCATATCATGGTGCACGGCTGCCAATCGAACCACGTCGACCTTCTGCTGGTAGATCTGCCGCTCATGTTCGTAACGCGGCAACTCCGAGCGGTCCACACCCGCCGGGATCGTGAATGCCGGAACGCCCGTATCCATGGTCCGCGCCTCGATGGCCTTGATCAGGCACTCGATCGTCAACGGAATCGTGTCAGAGCGGTATCGGAATTCAAGCGGCGCATCCCGAATCACTTTCAGAATCGGCTGCGTCCGATCAACGGCCGTTGCACGCGAAAACAGCAGCGGCTCGATCACGTAATGCAAATATGTGTGGCGTACATCGCCCATGCGAATCTGACCATTCACCGGTGAAAGTACCACCACGTAGTCGGTGCCATAGACACGTGCATTCACGATGTGCGGCGAGAGCATTGGCTCAATAACCACAACAAAGCGCCTTCCTTCGTAGGTGGAGGCGGGCAGCTTCAGGTAAAGATTTGTGCCCACAATCATCTTCGAAAGCGGATCGTGCAGCTGATCAGCCTCCCGGTCGTAAATAGGGTGCACCGCGAGCCAGATTCCATGCAGATCCACGGCTGCCACGAAATCCTTGAGAAAGGGAACAATCTCCACTACCTGCGTCGAGTCTGGCGGCATTTCTGTCAGTTCTGCCGAGGTCTCCAGCTCAGGCGGAGGTGTCAAATATAACGCGAGGGAGATGTACTGCGAGATGTCCCGCTCCGTGCCCGTCATTCGGTGCTGGGCAATGTAAAGGCAGACTTTGTCCCTTTTTGCGCGAGCGTCCTCGCTCTTCGCAAGTGCAAGGTTGATCTCATCGCGAACTCGCTTGCGCACCGGCGCGCTTTCATCAAGACCTTCGTCGTAACCGCATGCGTTCAGCGCCGCTGCCATCAGGAACACCTGTTCGGAGCTCACCAGCGAGATTGTCGGACCCGCAGGATCCACAATCGAAGGAGCCTTCTCTTGCTGGAATCCCGCAGAAGATGAAGCCTGATTCTTGCCTGAACCGCTCTCTTGTGGTTGTGCGTGAACGGGGAATAAAGGGGACATTACCAAGAGGCAAATAGCCGAACGAGAAAGAAAGGCGAGTGATCGAAGACTGCGAATCGTCATTGGGATCCCTGCATGTAAGTCTAGTTAGACGTACTGGCAGGGTCAAACGGGAGGCAGGGACCCGCCCATGTTGCAATTCAACCTCGAGTGGGTGCTGACAGAACAGATGCCTCGCGGCGGTCATTGGCACAAATGGAAACCCCCCCCGCCCGGCCTAAGCCGGACGGGGGCTCTTCTGATGCCGTTTATGGGCTACCCGCGCACTGAAACGCCAGAGAATGACAGTACTTCCACACCCCGCACCGGCTGGCCAAAGAATCGAGCCGGTTCAAATCGACTGGTCAGAAGCATGTTTTCAATCTGCGAGCGAGTCGCTTCATCATTGGGACCGGAAACGATGCGGTAGTCGTACATCTGACCAGCACCGTTGATATAAGCCTCTATGACAACCGGGCCAGAAAGGCCGGCGATCTGATCGGTGCCCGCACCACTCGAGAGACTCACCAGTCGAGGCGCCGTTGGATTTCCAAGCGGCTCGTCCTTGCTGGCCTGCGCCGACTCGGGATGCGCAAACATGCCGACCAGGACAATGACCGAACCCAGAAGAAGCACCGCGCTGGCAAAGCCGGCTGAGGCCTGCAATAGGAACGGACCTAAAGTGTTCTTCCAAGCCAGGTTCCAGGTGTGGAATGGGCTGCGACGGCTCCGCGCTCGCTCCTGGCTTACAGCAACGCGAATGCGCAACAACAGGTCTGCGGGCTCCGCTACGGGCCCCAATCCGGCAAGGGACGACTGCACCTGCCGCAAGGATCCCCACTCATTGGAACACTCCCGGCAACCATCAAGGTGGGCGGCGATGCGCTTCATCTCGTGTCCGTTCAGTCGGCCATCCAAATACTCCGTAAACCTTGCCTGTACTGCATCGCATCCGCTCATCGCGCCTCCTCTCCCAGACCTACCACATATCGAGTGCGCGCCGGCTGGTTGACTCCTGCCGGCGGTGCTGTCAGGATCAGCTTCAAACAAGCTCGGCCGCGGACCAACCTCGACTTCACCGTCCCCAGATTCACGCCTTGCATCTCCGCCACTTCTTCGTAAACAAATCCCTCGATGTCCCGCAAGATCAGAGTGGTACGAAACGGCTCCGGAACCTGCTTCAACGCCGCTTCGACACGTTCGCGGTTCTCCAAATGCACCATCGCTTCGAATGGAGATTCGGCATGATCCACCAACATATCGATCAGCCGCGCGGATGAACCGCATTCCCCTTCGCTCATCTCTTGCTCGATGGGCACTTCCTGCTGCTTGTGCCGCGCCCACCAGCGGCGATGGTTTGAGGCCTCGTGCAGGGCGATCCGGTAAATCCACGTCCGCAACGACGACTCCCCATGAAACTTGCCGACCCCGCGGAACACTTTCACAAACACTTCCTGGGTCAGGTCGGCGGCATCCGCACGATCATGTACGGTGCGCGCCAGCAACGAGTAGATCGGTTGGTGGAAGCGCGCAATCAACCAGGCGAACGCTTCTTCCGAGCCGGCTCGAAGTTCCGCAATCAGAGCCGCCTCTTCAGATTGGAGCGTCAACGCGCTGGCAAGATTGCCCATGGTGAGGTCCGCCTGCAATTCAGTGTCCCCCCACTTTACCGCAACATTCGAGCTTCTGGCATCAATCCTCTTCGTCTCGGCAAATTTCCCCGATGCGAAATGCTCTACTGCCCATCGCCCGAACCTACGTCTTGCGGCCACTCGACCCTGCGGCTTGAAATCTGCCGCTGAAAGCCCGATGCTGCCCCGAGTGCGCGGGAAACGGAACACCCGCTTTCCTCCGGATGTCCCGCGCGCTCTATTGTCTTAGACACCGGAACCCACCCAAAGTGTTCCCGGTCACGGTTGTAAAGGAAGAATTATCACCGAGATTTTGCCTGTCTAGACCGTGAAAACGATCCTTCGACCCCTTTCGACACGGTTCCATGCCCGCTCAACGTCGCTCAAAGGCACCTGTTCGGCATCTACTTTCAGGCTCCCGGCGGAAGCCATTGAGAACAACCTGGGAATCGCGGCAAAAATCCGGTCAAGCGGTGCGGAGCCGAATCCGCTTCCCAACAGGGTCAAATCGATGCTGCGGAGAGTCACACCTGGCAGATTGATTGTCTTGCCCGCGCTCTCCCCGACCTCGACGAGCCGCGTGCGGTGAGTGGAACTCGCCTTGAAGCCCTTGGCCAGCGCCTCGAGAAGCAATTCAGTCGGACGGCCCCAAAGGTAGTCGATCACTACATCGATCCCTTTCTCAGCCTCCTCGGCAAATGCATCGCGTACCGCATCTTCAGGTTGGCCAAGCGCGATAATCGAATCCATAGTGCTTGCGTCAATGGCTTCAACATTCCGTCCGACTGCAATCACCCGCCCAGCTCCTAGCTGTCGCGCAATCTGAGTCGCAAGATGTCCCGCAACACCGGTAGCGCCAAGAATCAGCACAGTCTCCCCAACAATCAAGTTTGCGCGCTCCTTTATTGACACCCATGCCGACATTCCGGGATTGGCAATCGCTGCCGCCTGAATATCATCCAGCCCCTCGGGGACTGGGATGCACCTTGACCGTGGCGCAACAGTCAGCTCCGACATTGCTCCCCACGGTTTGCGCGCAAAGGTAAAGTAGACTCGGCTTCCATCTTCCAGCGTCCCCACCCCGTCTACTCCGGGAACAAAGGGAACTTCAGTGCCGCCGGCATAGTGAGTGCCGCTGGCAAGCGCCTTCACAATCGGATGCAGTCCGGCGGCGCGCACCTGAATCGACGTCTCGCCCTCTTCGGCCACCGGGTTGGGAAACGATTGGTACTTGGGCGCCTGGCCCAAAACATTGACTACGGCAGCCTGCATATTGCAACCTCCGCCTCGCACTGTCTCCTATTTTGCCACTCCCAATCTACTGCCAGCACCCGGAATTCCCTTCTGTCGATGCAAAATGCACGCCAACCTGAGCTTGCCCATGCCAGATTGACGAATCTCGCCTCAGCAGAGACAATAGGAGAGTTGCATACCTCCAGACGTGGGCCTGTGGCGCAGCTGGGAGCGCGCTTCCATGGCATGGAAGAGGTCATCGGTTCGATCCCGATCAGGTCCACCAAATAAATTCAATTTTTTAGACAAGGTAAACGGTCGCACCTTGACCGTTTGTGTCACAACCCGCCATTCTGGCGCTATTGGCAACGGTTTCCATCTCAGTGCACTTGACTTCCGTGCGGACGTGGCTGCACCGCTTCAGGATCATGCAACCTAAACCATCGTCATAACGATGCTCTGCCCAGCGACGCGACCAGCAACCACCGATCAGATGACGCCAGACTCAGAGGTTCGAACTTCTCGCTTGGTTAGCTTCTCTTACCCATCCAAGCGCTTATGCGCCGTGCATTGTGCGAAATCATTCTTGCGATTCTGGCCTTGACCGGGGCTGGTTCCAGCACCCACTCCGCACCGACCTCCACAACCTCACGACTGAAATACCGCTTGAATCTGGAGATGCCCTCAAGGGCAGTATCTTCCCCCTCTTCCAGCGTGACGCCTCCCATATCGAACCATTCAGCCCCCGTCGCCTTGGCCCATCGAATCATGTCCCATACCAGCAGATAGCCATATGGTATCCGAACGTCGCTTTGCCGCTTCGACCCAGCCGCGCGATATTCCACGTGATCTCCGTGGTTGCACCCCCAGAGAAACGCTGCCATATTCTTCGGGGCAGTATCTTCACCTTGAAACAGCCCGATTACCCGGGAAAGATTCGGATGTTCGCGTGTCATCCTCAAAATACCGTGCCAATCTTCCGAAGGAATATGCCCGCGAGTTCGCTGCAAGGCTTGCTGTTGCAACTCTTTCAGTCGTTCTGCATACGTTGCATCAGTAATTACGACGGACCGCAGTGACATCTTGGTCGTCTCTCGAATCCGTTTCCTGGCCGACGTGCCTAGTGATGCGAAGATCTCGTCTTCAGTGGGCTTCAGATCTATTACCAGCGTGTGTCGATACGCGCTTGGCGGCCGAACCTCGAAAAATCCGAGTTCCTTCAGCATCTTCCCAATTGCCTCGCGTCCATTAAACGAGAATACGTTGATCTGTAACCGCAAGACCCGAGGGGTACCCTTTGCAAGGCTGGTAATCGCTTCTAGCACCACTCTACAAACCTCTCCCGGCAGGCTTCCTCCAAACTTTGCCACGCGAAGAATCAAGCATCCGGGCATGACTCGGGGGCGCACTACTTCAATCGCAACTCCAGCGCGCGCGTGCCCACTCGCGTCACGAACCAGCAAGAACCAGGGCTCCCAACGATGAAGAGGGGCCCATACCGCTCGATTCGATAGCGCAAGCGGTATCCCTGCCTCCGATACCTCTCGTTCCGCGAGATCACGTTCACTGCCTAACCCACGGATCAATAGAACCTGAAGGCCACTCTTGCCGCACTGATGCACGATCTCCATCCAGTCATTCTCCGTTTACGGCAGTGGAATCCAGGCCGACAAAAGTGCATCGCGTCAACCACCAATGACGCCCCATGAAAATAGTCGGCTCGCGCAAAATGAAACGCAGAAAGAATGTAAGAGTCAGCAAAGTTTTCGTTGGTTCTTCCATTTTACCTCCTGGCTGTGCATGAGAATAGACTGCCGATTCCCATGATACCAGTCCATCTTTTGGGCTATTCCAATACCGAAGATGGGTGCGCGTCCAACAAGCCATTGCTGTGTCGCTGCTTTCAAATCCTTCCAGCCGGCCTCCTCTTCATGGTGCTCTGAGAGCCAGCCCCTATGCCCGGCAGCTCTGAAGTGCGTCAGTTATACTTGTTTGCAACCCAAAGGGAGGCCATTCAAGGATTTGCCAGATGAGTGATCAATTCGTCAGCATCATCGTGCCAACCTACAATCGCTCCTACTGCATTTCCCGAGCTATCGACAGTGTCCGGCGGCAGACCCACCTTAATTGGGAAGTTGTTCTTGTAGATGATGGCTCGACCGACGATACCGCGGCGCTGATCGATTCCAGGTACGGTGATGATTCGCGTGTAAGGTACCTGTACCAGAGCAACGGAGGTGTCTCGGCAGCACGCAATATGGGGATCAGGGAGTCACGAGGAGACTATGTGGCATTTCTGGACTCCGACGATCAGTGGCAGCCCTGGAAATTGGAGACCCAGCTCGCATGTTTTCGATTCTTTCCGGAAGTGGGCATGGTGTGGACCAACTTTGAGGCAGTCGATGCCGCCGGCAAGGTTGTAAATCATCGGTATCTGCGGACGATGTACGATTCCTACAATCATTTCAGTTCGTTCGAGAGCTTGTTTGACAAATCCCGCGCTCTATCCGACGTCGTTGATTCCGGGCGAGAGGTTGAGACCGGCGCACGAGTTTACGTTGGGAATATCTACACTTCGATGCTGCGGGGAAATCTTGTTCACACCTCAACCGTGATGTTGACGCGGGCGCGGATCGCAGAGGTTAAGGAGTTTGATGAATCACTCACTCTATCGGGTGAGGATTACGACTTTCATTTCCGTACCTGTAAGTGGGGGGACGTCTGTCTCGCCGATGTCCCCTCGACGCTGTATCAGCTTGGGTTTGAGGATCGGCTAACGCTGCACAAGAAAGCGATTGCGCAGAATTTCTTGAAGACGGTGCAAGGTGCGATCGCGCGTGAGAGCGGTACTGCAACATTTCCTCCTGCAATGATTAACGAGGTACTCGCCGAAGCGCATGGGTGGATTGCCGAGGAGCTGTTCAAGTCAGCCGACTATGCGGGGGCTCGAAAACACGCCCTGCTCGCGCTCAGACATAGGATTTGGCAACCTAGGCTGATTTGCGCCTTTGGCGTCGCCCTCGTTCCGTCCATGGTTTCTAAGGTGCTCCTGAGGAGCTACCGTAGCTGTAAATCCCTGATGGCCAGAGGCAAGCGCACTTGAGAGAGCAAGCTGCTGGAAAGCGATAAAATTACGGCCAGAAGTTGCCAGTGAGCCGGCAAATACTCGTTTGAGCCTGAAACCGGGACAGGCTTTGGCCGGACACGGGCACTCGCTTGAGGTTGTACCGTTCTATCGTTTCTCGCTGGTTCGCCACTCTGCCATAGTAGGAGAATGCGGCTTGGTAACCCATCTCCCGAACTACTTCCTTGGTTTGTTCTGAAAAGGCCGTGCTGGATCCGTACGGATAAGCAAGCACACAGGCTTTGACGCCAAGTTGCTCACTTAATATGGCCCGGGATTGAGCTAGTTCCCTGCGCTGCTCATCGCGCCCCAATCTGCTCAGCATCGTATGAGAGTGCGAGTGGCCCCCAATCGCCATCCCGCCATCAATCATCTCGCGGGCTTCATCCCAGTTGAGAAAGCGCCTTGATGCCGGTGGCAGGTCCTGTTCCCCCAACGCTTCCTTCAGCTCTCGAATTAACCGTTCCGAATCAAGGTTCTCTGGCTTCTTGTAAAAGTCGAGGATGCTTCGCAAACTCTCCGTCAGGCCTTTCCCAGCGGCATTGAAATCCAGCCGGATTGGGTAGTGAAGAGGGATCCGGCGATCATATGCAATTTTCACAAGATAGGCAACGTGGTCCCACCAGGGAACGTAGTCGGATCCAACCTGGTCCGAGCAGAGAAAGAAAATACCTTGCACTCCATTCGAACGGAGAATAGGAAAAGCAACTTCGTAATTGTCCAGGTAGCCGTCGTCGAAGGTTATCAGTACTCGGCAGCGGCGGGTCTTTTCCTTGCTTGTACCGCCTACAAACGCCAGGGCCTCATCAAGAGTTACCAGCGAGTGATTGCGCTTAAGGTAGGAGATCTGTTCGTCGAACTGTTCACGCGTCGCCGAGAACATGCCGGGATCCCAAGGGTCCTTCTCAGGATCTCCGATCCGATGATAGTTTAGGACCAAAAGGGAGTCTCGCGCTTGAAGTTGAGAAAGCATGAAAAGAATGCCGCTCCACTGCAATCCGTAAGCAAGCAAATCGCGCTTTCCGTCAAACTTCGGACCAACGTTCATACGTGCCTGAGTCAGGCAATCCGTCCCATTCTTAAGATGGATGAATTGTACAGCAGAAGTTGCCTAAGTTGGAAGGTGCTCATCGTGAGCTTAGGGGCTGCCTGGGCGCTCGATGGTGCCTGCAGCTTGTGCAATCATGATTCAGGTCACCTGTTCGTGGTTGCGCTAAACTTACCTTCCCACGACACCATCCAAGTGGGGGGATCGGAACGGGTGGCGAGTTCTCTGTGAATTGGGAATCGTCCCAGTGATGGCATACCGTTTCATCCCGCAGCTGGTGCCTCCCCACCATGACGCGATGACCGCCCGCAGAAGCACCAAATACCCAATGGTCAGTTCCAAAAAGATCCGGATTCAGAATCCCAGTGTTTTGTGCGCATTTTTGATTGGAATCGCGAATCCGCATTTCTGCAGACATCAAGTTCTGTCTTTAGACCTTGGTGCATGCGAAGATCCGGAGAAAGAAATCCCCCGGCCGCAACCCCGGGGCCCTCTTAAATCGGGTTATTCATGGATCGAAATGATGCGGGTGCCAGCAAAGGTTACGGCGTTGACAGGAGAGTCCACCTAGTGGCTTGTTTCACGATCTCCCAATCTCTGGCAGTCGCAATGAATCAGCAGCAGTGTCGCTATGTGACACAAAAAGGAAAGCGAACATGCCTGAAGACCGCATGAAAGCTACCTCTCAGTTCAGCTTCGAATTGCTGCTTATGTTCCCGTTTTTATTCACCCTTGGAAATGGCATGTAAGTGGTCATCGGTTCGAACCCAATGAATTCCAGCATGGAAGCAAGAGCCTACAACCGATTCTTCCCCAGCCCTGCCTCGGAAGCCCTTCGTAGAGGAAACCCCGGACCCTCTTCCGCGATCGAACTTACCCCATTCCTTCTGCGCCTATGTTCCAAACTGCGCCGTCAGGCTGCGGCACAACATTTTTAGCCACCCTGGCCTGACATTGAATCGCGGCCAGACGGACAAGCTAGAGATCGCACTCATCACATCCCATTGTTCATTCTGTTTTCATCCCAGGCTCTACCCGAGCTTCAGCATCCAGGTCACCGAAAATGGCGATAGAAAGTCCCTGATTTCTGACACAGGACTGCGTCTTCGGCGCGATTTCGCTTCTTCCAACCCACTGTTAAATTTCGGCAAATGGGAATTGGGCCTCCATTTACTATGCAAACAATTGCATATTGTCATTCGACAAGGTCCATTATCTCAATATTTATCAACAATCAGTTCGGCACTGAGATTGCTATTATGCTTAAGTACCAAACAAAATGGCGCTGCGGTAATCAGCAGTAGGGTACTATTGTGCAACAACTCTGAAAGGTTTTCTTGACCTGGGTGATTCAGAGGAAATTCAGAGATCGACTTCGAGGCCGGACGATGGCGTCTTGAAAATGGGGCACATGACCGACAATTTCAAAAGAGAAAACGACCGACGGGGAAGGCCGCGCTTCTCAATGAATGCACCCCTCACCTTATTTATCGGTGACCGAGAAATTCCAGCCTATACCAGGGACTTGAGCAACCGGGGCGTGTATTTCTACCTGGACCTGATCGACGGCAATCTTGTTGAAAACGATTTCGAATTCATGGTCGATTTGCCGCCCGAAATCACCCTCTCAAGCTGTTGCTCGATTCGATGCCGTGGTCGACTAGTCCGCAAGGAGAGCACCTTGAAGAATTTGACGGGAATAGCCGCCGAGATTCTTGATTATTCGATCCTCAGGGACGCTTTAGTAGTCACAGGCTAGAGCCTGCGCATTCCAAGGACTCGATGGTCGACAAGCCAGCTTTTCAATACATAGACGAGCTTGTTGTTGCTGTCGGGGTCGGTTGGCAACAGAAAGAAGCCAGGATCTACTAAATAGCGAAGAGAGTTATAGACAATACCCTCCATCACCTCGCCATCGAGGAATTGAAGCCGCATCCAGATTCCGTGGACGATCGGCGACCTGGAATGAAAATTCAAATCTTTGTGATCCGGATCTCCATCGAAGGTATTCACATAAAATACAGCCTTGACATCCCGGGTTGGGATCTCTTCGACAGTTTCCGATTCGAGAAGTCGGACCCTGAAGGTCTCCGGTGAACTCGCAGGAGCGTTGCTCAGCAACTCTTCAATTGTGTTCCAAATCGGGGATTCCAGGTAACCTTTGACCCTCTTGCCTCCAAACTGGATCACAACCTTTTCCGACCTGGGCGAATTAGTCATGCTCATGATTGGGCAATCTTTCTCATTGTGTGCAATCAGGCCGTAAGCGCGGAAAAATCTGAGCTGTGAAGTAATGATCAAGAATTGGCACATTGATGCCAATACCTGTTTCGTGCTAGGGAAGCCAGCCCCGGTAACCAGCATGAATTACTGAGTATGTAGATGCCCTGAAAGAATGTTGACGTACTTACGTTGCAGAGCCTCCAATATGCAGTCGAATTCGATCCGACTAAAATGCACCGTTGGAATCGTTGCTCGACACCTCGTCCATTTCTTCCAGGCTCTGGATTTCAGGTGATTCTCGGTCATCTGATTCCAAGCTGGATTTGGACCTCGTCCAGCCTTGACGACTCACGTTCACCTGCTCGCGGTCTCAGGCGCTCTTTTCTGGCCCAAGCTGAACTGCTTTTGTGGCGGACTGAGATGGTACTGTTTGATCTTATACAACAGGGCCTTATAGCTGATCTGCAAATCGTTTGCGGCCGCCTTGCGGTTCCATCCGGTGCCTTCCAGGGTTTGTGCAATCACAGCAGATTCGGCACTCCCCTTCAAGTTTCGCACCAGGTACTTCAAGCCGCCGTTGCCGTCCGGATCTTCTCCTGCAGCGGCAAACGATCCCGAGTTGAGCCGTGGGCTCAACTCGTCGATAATTGCCTTCTCGTCGCCCAGCACAAGGTAACGCTTGATCGTATTCTCCAGTTCACGTAGATTGCCTGGCCACGAATGACCCGACAATGCCTGTAAAAGCGCAGCGGAAATCGGCAATGGATCGCACTCGTACTTGGCGGCCACTTTGCGCATAAAATGCTGCGAAAGAATTGGGATTTCCTCAGTGCGCTCGCGCAGTGGGGGCATTTTCACGGTAAAACCGTTCAAGCGGTAATAGAGGTCCTCGCGAAATGCCTTTTGTGCGATCGAAGCCTTGATGTCGACGTTGGTGGCGGCAATCACCCGAACATCGACTTTGACGCTTGCTCTGCTGCCGAGACGAGAAAAGCTCCCGTCCTGAAGAACCTGCAGCAATTTCGCCTGCAAAACGGTCGGCATTTCCCCAATTTCATCCAGGAAAATCGTGCCGTTGTTACAGATCTCAAACTTGCCCGGCTTCGATTTGACGGCGCCGGTAAATGCGCCTTGCTCATAACCGAACAGCTCGCTCTCAAGCAGATCAGCGGGCATGGCTGCGCAGTTTACCTTCAGGAAGCTGTGCCGGCTCCTGGTTGACAGTTTGTGGATCAACATGGCCGCGACTTCCTTGCCCGTGCCACTCTCTCCCAGGATCAGAACGGGGATGTCTGCGCGCGCTACAAGCGTGCAGTGCGATTCAATCTCCCGCATCCTCTTGCTGCATCTCACAAATGATGTGTTCGCATCGAGAGGGATTTCCTTGATGTCGTCACCGACCACGGTCTTTGTAGCTTCCTTCAGGCACTGTTGTACTGCAAGATCAATGTCGCTCTTCCTAAACGGCTTGAGGATCACGTCGGTTGCGCCCATTCGAGCGGCCGCCACAACTTCCTTCAATTCGGCTGAGCAAGCCAGCATGATGATCGGAAGCGCCGGATTCGAGGCGCGGGTCTTAGAAAGCAAACGCAGAGCATTATCTTCGGAGTCGTCATCGGAAACATGCCAATCCATCATGAGAAGATCAGGCGCCGGAGATTCCGTTAGGCTCCGTGTCATTTCCGTGGCCTCAGTAAAGAGGCTAACGTTGAACCTGTCCGAAAGGATGCGGTGCACGTAATCCAGGATGGCCGGATTTGCATCGAGAACCGCGATTTGTGGGCGCTTCGTTTCTTGTGCCTTCATCCCTGTCCCTCTGATTGGCTTGCCATCCTCGTAAAATTGCGCCTGCCCCAAAAACCCCTCCCAAGGTGCCGTTGTGCCTCTTGTGAACCAGCACAAAAAGGATGAAACGCTTCGCAAAGCTATCGACTGCGAGCTGTTTTATAAAATCTCCGCCGATGCGGGATCTATTTCACCAAAAAAAGGGAGGCCCCGGGGGACGTAACCGTAAAGTCACTTGAGAAGAATCTTACCACCGAAAGTGGCAAAAGATTCTCCACTTGTGCAAGGACTTTCACATCCAGCTGTCTCTCACCCAAAGAACGCTGCATAAAGACCCAAAGTGGTTACCTTTTCACTGATTCTAAGGTTACTTTAGTTGTATCTCGACCATCGTTGAAAGCTAGAGTCTGGCTCAGCAGTTGCTTACAGACCAGTGAGCGACTTCCTCGCCGGGGAAATCAAGATGCCTTTGCCACGCGCAGCCGAATTTGTGGATACTCGAGAACTGCCTCCGATGAATGTGATCTTCGGACAATCATCCGCGATGGCTGTTGCCCGGGAAAAGCTGGAACGGATTGCAGACACAAACATTCCTGTTCTGCTACAGGGAGAGAATGGCACGGGCAAAGACATCTTTGCCAAATTGTTGCACGCGCGTTCCAATCGGGCAAAAGCGGCATGGGTCAAGGTGACTTGCCCTGCAATTCCACACTCTCTCATTGAGTCCGAGCTCTTTGGTTATGAAAAGGGAGCCTTCACTGGAGCCTATGTAACCAAACGGGGCCGCCTGGAACTCGCTCACCAGGGAACCCTCTTTCTGGATGAAGTTGGCAGCTTGGATATGGCGGCCCAGGCAAAGTTGCTGCAAGTCCTGCAGGATGGTAGCTTTATGCGCGTCGGCGCGCAGGAGTCGAGGCGAGTCGACACACGGCTCATCTGCGCGGCAAACGGAAACCTGAGACAGCAGACCGAAGATGGAACTTTTCGGCTGGACTTCTTCTTCCGCATTAACGCGGTCACCATCGAAGTGCCGCCTTTGCGGCAGCGGGCTGTAGACCTATCGATTCTAGTCGACTACTTTCTCGATCGGCACTCGAGAGCGTTTCGGCTCAATCCGAAGCCGCTTTCGCGTGAAATGATGCGCTTGATGCAGCAGTACAGTTGGCCAGGAAACATCAGGCAGTTGGAGAACCTGGTTCGCAGCTATGTCCTGATCGGTAGCGAGGAGGTCCTGGTCGCAGACCTGGCCCCGGTGGCCCCGAGCTGCCTGGTCCCCAATATAGATTTGGCCATTCCAATCTCGTTGAAGGAGATCACCAAGGCTGCCACGCAGGACCTGGAGCGGCAGATCATTCTAAAGGTATTGCAAGCCAATGGCTGGAGCCGCCTGAAGACTGCCAAGTGGCTCAATATCAGCTATAGATCGTTACTTTATAAGCTCCAGGAAACGAACGCCGGCGGGATTTCAGGCAGGCCGCTGAGTGGAAAAGCGAAGATTGCAAAGCCTATCCAACAGCCGAGCACCCTCGCTGGGAATGACATGGAACAACCGAGCGCGTGAAAATGTCAGTGGCGAACAACTGACCCCCGATAATAATCAGCAACCCAATTGAAGGTCATTTGTGGACTCCGGGCACTCAAAAGAACCCTCGGCATCAATGGAATGACTTTTCGTAAGGGTGCAGCAAGGCCGGACCCCAACTGAGAAGCCCTGCAGCCTAGCCGCGATTTTTCAC